>Ga0075435_100003177_pt1 | contig 11112 bp, 9 predicted proteins | sample RhiMethybrSRZTD4_FD_75302 | JGI IMG/M metagenome (GOLD analysis project Ga0075435, IMG submission 75302) | Populus rhizosphere microbial communities from Tennessee, USA - Rhizosphere MetaG P. TD hybrid SRZTD4 | ecosystem: Host-associated > Plants > Roots > Rhizosphere > Soil | place: USA... | reverse complement strand
CTCCCACAAAACCAGGCCCCGGACGTCCCCCAGTCCATCAAGAGACGTGGTCGAAGGTGTCAGTCGTGCTCTTCGATCGACAGATCGTTCATCTCGATCGTCTCGCGGGCGAGATTCGCGGCAAGAGCGGCAAACTGCTGAACCGCGCCGAAATCATTCGCGCCCTCATCGACGGTCTTATCGACAGCGGCATGGACATCACCAGCACGGGTTCGGAAGCCGACTTGCGCGCACGCGTCGCGCGACGATTGGGCAGCCCGTTTCGCTGACCGCGGCGCATTCTACCAGTTTGACGAATTAGTTCCATCCATTTTTCCATGGCGCGAACGCGCCGCTCACGAGCGAGCGCAGCGAACGAGCCCGTCGGCATCTCGACAACAGACGGACGGCCGATTGCGCCACATCGTGGATGTAGACTGGCTCGATGAAGGATCTTGCGTCCGCCAGACGGATTACACACCTCGGTGATTTCACGACGACCGCCCGCCTGCTGCCCATTGCTGCGCTCGCCGTCGTCATCGGCGTCTTCGCCGCCTACGTCGCGGCCGCGCTGCTGAAGCTCATCGGCTTCTTTACGAACGTCCCCGTCGTCGACGACGACCGGCGGCTGGTCGGCGTGATCACGCGCGGCGGGCTGCGTGAATGGATTGAGCGCAATCGGAACGGCGACCGACAACAGCCGCTCGGAGACGCGATTCACCACGATCCGGTCGTGGCCTTCGGCGACGAGCCGCTCAGGCTCATCGTCTACCGCATGGCCGACAAAGGGGTGACGCGACTGCCCGTGGTCTCGCGCGCCGATCGGACGCTGATTGGAATGCTGGCCCTGACCGATTTGCTGGGGGCGCGAGCTCGGATCCTCGACGCGGAACGCCGCCGCGAGCGCGTGCTCGGCACGCGGCTGCGCCTGCCAACCATGTTCGGCGGCCGGTCGGATTCCGCGGCGTGATGGTATTCTCTCGCGGGGAGGACAGCTTCCGTGACCGACCAAGAGCGTCAGAAGGCCGAAGAGTTGATCAGCCGGCTCGAAGTGTCGGTCGGCGCGATCTTTCCGCGTGACGGCGGCAATGCGTCGCTCATTGCCTCGATGATTCAGACGCTGAACGGCTTGCGCAGCCTCCTCAACATCGTGCGACCTCACTGAAAGCGGAGGGCGGCCGCGATGGTCCGCCCCACGGCCCATCGTGGTCCGCCCTTCCCGAACGGCCGGCGTTCGGCCGCCTTTTCCGATTTACTGAACGTTGAAGACTGCCAGCACCGGCTCGTGATCCGACGGCGTGACGCCGTTGGGATCCTTGGTCTTGAACGTTTGCACGCTCGCCAGCTTCAGGAACGACGCCGTCCTCGAGAGGAAGATGTAGTCGATGCGGTGCGATCCGTGGGTGATGCCGTCGCCGATCGCGGTCCCCATCTTCACGGCCTCGACCCAGGTGTCGACGTAGGTTGCCGTCATCGTTCTGATTTCGGTCGTCTCGGGCCACGCGTTGTAATCGCCGAGGATGAGCCGGTCTTCCGTCGACGTCAGCGCCCACGGCAGCAGGTCGTTGATCTCGTTGAGACGGTTGCCCGCCGACACGTTGTCGAGATGCGTCGAGATGATGTTGACGTTGCGGCCGTTGACGCTGATCGTCGCGTCGACGGCGGCGCGGCTCGCGGGCAGCAGATGGCTCGCCGTGCCGATGAACGGGAACGTCGAGAGAATCAGGTTGCCGTTTCCGGTCGTCGCACCAGCGTGATTCACGAAGACCGCGTACCAGTTCCAACCCGTCGCTTTCTCCAGCAGCGACTCATAGACCGCGACCTGGTCGCTTCCTTTGCTCCAGCTGTCGAGTTGCTCGATCTCGTTCATCGTGACGACATCCGGGTTCGCCTTGACGACCTGAGCCACGATGCGATCCGGACTGTAGACGCCGTCGCTGCCCCAGCCGCCGTGATGGGTGTTGTACTGGAGGATTCGCAGCTGCGCGCCGGCGCCGCGCGGTTTGTCCGGCAGCGCCGTCGAGGGAGGCTGTGGCGCACTGCAGCTCGTGCCGCATCCGCCCTGGGTCACCGTGTAGATCACGCCGTTGACGCTGACGCGGCCGATGCGCTTGCTCGGGGTGATCGTGTTCGTGACGGCGCGGATTTTTGCGAAGCCATTCCCGACCGCGGGCGCGGGTGTCGTGCTCCGGACGATCAGCCAGTCGCTGTCGCTCGTCGCGGTCCACGCGCACGAGGCAGGCGCCGTCACGGTGATGCTCCAGTTCGCCTCGGGAACGCCAACCGTGAGAGCAGTTTTGTCGAGCGCGATCGTGCAGGGTGGTTCGACGTTGTTCGTGTTCGACGGCGTGCAGTTCGCGCCGCAGCCGCTCTGCGTCACCGTGTAGACGACGCCGTTGACGACGAAGTGACCGGTCCGCCTGGAGGCCGACGTGGTGTTCGCGACCGCTCGTACCTTCACGTAGCCGTTCCCTGCGGCCACTGCGGGCATCGTGCTCTTCACGACCAACCAGTCGCTGTCGCTCGACGCGCCCCACGCGCATGCGGCGGCGGAAGTCACGTTGATGATCCAGTTCGCTTCGCCGACGCCGACGGTGAGCGCCGTCTTGTCGAGGGCGACAGCGCACGCCGTCTGCGCCTCCGCGGGTGCTGGATGAACGACGATGAAGGCCGCAGCGGCGGCGAGCGCGCTGCGGACGATCGCGGCGAACAAAGACGTGTGTCGCATCGGGGCTCCTCGTGGGCGTGCAGACACACGTCGACTGTGTACGTGCCCGACCGTCAAAAAATGCGATTGAGTTGTTGTGAGCGACGCGCGAGCCGCGCGTCAGACTCGCCGCAGCGTTCGCGGCGTTGGCGCTCTAGAAGGCAACGGGTGTGCCCAGGATCACTCGACTGTCAGGTCGCTGCATTACGCTGCAACGAGGTCGCGAGTTATCCGCATGAACACGGGCGGGAATCAAGATGAGGTCGGCTGAACGACTAGCGTCCGGTAATGACGCGACGCCGCTGTTCGGCTTACACCATTGCGCCGGTGCTTACAGAATCGTGGTGAGCTGAGCCATTTTCGACGCGATTACGCGCTCAGCGGCACGTTTGGCTCGTGAGCGTCGACGTGAAATCCGACGCTCATCAACAGCGTCAACACGAGCAGCGCCGCCGCTGAGATGTATGGCGCCGATTCACCGAGATGCTGGAGCGAACCGTTGCCCCAGATCGGGCCAGCCGTCCGCCCGAGACTTTCGAGCGCGCTCGCCGCACCCTGTACCCGTCCCTGCTCGTCTCCGCGTGCGACCAGGCTCACGAGGCTCGCCATCGTCGGATGGCCGAAGCCGATGCCGAACGCCAGCGGCACCAGTGAGATGGCCAACACCAGGACCGATTGGGCGAGCGCTGCCGCGACGAGTCCGACAGCGGCGCAGATGCAGCCGAGGATGAAGGTCGGTTTGTCGCCGAGCCTGGCGACGATGGGGCGGATGAGTCCGCCTTGAATCGTCGCGCCGAGCAAGCCGAAGCCGGCCAGGAAGTATCCCGTGCGCGATGCGTCGAATCCGAACCGGCGCGCGACGAACAAGCCGAACGTCGTCTGAAAGACGGCGAACGCGCACCAGTACATGAAATCGATGATGAGCACGCGGCGAACTCGCGGCCGCTGGACCAGCCGCGGCAGATACCGGAATGGATTGCCAACACCAGCCTGCGCGCGATGAACGGTTTCCGGGAGCCACAGCCAGGCCATGGCCGTCGCGACCAGCGTGATGCCGGCGGCCGCCCAGATCGGCGCGGTATAGCTCACGTGCGAGAGGATGCCACTCAACGCCGGACCGAGGATGAATCCCAGTCCAAACGCCGCGCCGATCAATCCATACGCGCGGGCGCGATCCTTCGGCTCAGTGACGTCGGCCACGTAGGCGCGGGCCGTGGAAATGTTGCCGCCCGACAGGCCGTCGACGATGCGCGCGGCGAACAGCATCCCGATGTTGTGCGCGAGCGCCAGCATGACGAAGCTGACGACCGTTCCGGCGAGACTGAAGACGAGGACCGGCCGGCGTCCGTAGCGATCCGACAGGTCACCAAGGACCGGCGCCGCCCCCAACTGACAGAGCGAGAAGATCGCGAAGAGGAGTCCGATGACGACCGGCGAGGCGCCGAACGTTTCGGCGTAGAACGGCAGCAGTGGAATGATGATGCCGAAACCGACGAGGTTGACGAAGATAGTAAGGAAAATGATCAGCAGCGGGCGCGACACAAGAGTGACGACATTCTATACAATCTGAGCAACTGAACCGTATCTCATGAGATCACTCTTCGCCGCTGCCGTCGTCGCCGCCAGTGTCACGCTCGTCGCGCAGGTGCCTCCGCTCCGGCGGGCGGACACGCTGCGGCCGGAGATTCTCGGCACTCACGGAATCGTTGCCGCCGGCCGTCATTACTCGGTGTCGGCCGGTGTGCGCGTCATCCAGCAGGGCGGCAACGCGATTGACGCGGGCGTCGCCACCGTGTTCGCGGCCGCGGTCTGCGAAATCTCGCATTTTGGATTAGGCGGCGAGTCGCCGGTGATGATCTACGACGCCAAGACGCGCGAGATCATCGTCATCAACGGTCAGGGATCCGCGCCGAAGGAGGCGACGCCCGAACTCTTCAAGGCGCAGGGAAGAATTCCGGGCAACGGCCCGCTCGCCGCGACGCTGCCGGCGGTGGTGGACGCGATGGCCCTGGCGCTCGAAACCAAGGGCACGATGCGGTTGTCGCAGGTGATGCAGCCGGCCATCGAGCTCGCCGATGGTTTCCCGATGTACGCGTTCTTGCGCGACGTGCTCATCAGCGAGCGTTCGGCGACCGAACAGTACGAATGGTCCGCGAAGACCTACTACCCGAACGGACGCATCCCCGATGTCGGCGAGATATTCCGTCAGCCGAACCTGGCGCGGACGCTTCGCGCGATCGCCGCCGCCGAGAAAGCGTCGTTCGCGCGGACGAAGAACCGGATCACCGCAATCCGCGCCGGCCGCAACGCGTTCTACAAGGGCGACATCGCGCGGCGGATTGCCGCCGCGGATCGGGCCGCTGGCGGTGTCTTCACCTACGAGGACCTCGCGTCGTTCCACGGCGCGATCGAGAAACCGGCGACGACGAGCTTCCACGGTTTCGACGTCTACAAAGCGTTGCCGTGGAACCAGGGGCCGGTACTGCTTCAGACGTTGAACATCCTGGAGGGTATGGACCTGCGCAGGATGGGCGACAACTCCGCCGACTACCTCCATTCGGTGCACGAAGCCATCAAGCTCGCCTACGCGGATCGCAACGCGTACTACGGCGATCCGGCGTTCGTGAAGGTGCCGCTTGCCGGGCTGCTGTCGAAGCCGTACGCGACCGAACGGCGCGCGCTCATCGGGCCGAAGGCGTCGCTCGAGCACCGCGTCGGCGATCCGTTCAAGTTCGATCCGACCGTGAAGCCGCCATCGAAGCGCTACACGCCCCACGCGCAGGGCGACGGCCCGTCGGGGCCAATCGGCGACACGACCTGCGTTGATGTGGTCGACAAGGACGGCAACTTGTTCAGCGCGACGCCGAGCTCCGGCTGGCTGCTCGGCGGCGCGTTCGTCGCCGGCGATACCGGCGTGCCGCTGTCGAACCGGATGCAGGTTTTCGATCTCGATCCCGCGAGCCCGAATCTGCTCGTCGGCGGCAAACGGCCGCGGACGACGCTGACACCGACGCTCGTGCTGAAAGACGACAAGCCGTTTCTCGCCATCAGCACTCCCGGCGGCGACAGCCAGGATCAGCAGATTCTCAACGTGCTGTTGCGAATCCTGGTCTTCGGCAAAGGGATTCAGGAAGCGATCGAGGATCCACGGATCAACTCATTGCATCCGTTCAGCTCGTTCGACAATCACGAGAGCGAGCCCGGCGTGCTCGAGATCGAGAGTCGGGTGCCGCAACCGGTTCGCGACGCGCTGACCGCGCGCGGCCACCGGCTCCGAGTGCTCGGTCCGTACGGCATGAGCACCGGCGTCGTCGCCGTGGGCGTCAATCCACAGACGGGCACGCTTCGCGGCGGCGCCGATGTCCGTCGCGAGCGCTATATCTTCGGGTGGTGACGTTGGTGAATCTCAGAGATGCGCGCGCATTTCGTGTACGCGCTGACCGTGTTCGAGCGACGTGAGCACGATGTCGGCGGTCACCGGCGCACGGCGGAAGGCGTCCTCGCCGATCGCGTTCGCGATCGCGTTCAACACTGATCCATAGCCCGCGCCGACCGGCGGCTCACCGACGCCGCGTGCGCCGACGGGCGTCTCGGGATCGGCAAGGCCCAGCGCTTCGGTGTGCATCTCCGCAGGAATGTCGAGAATCGTCAGCGGCTTGTTGTGATGGAAGCGCTTCGCCAGCGGCACGCCGTACTGCGTGTCGTAGACCCACTTCTGCGACAGCGCGTGGCCGATGCCGAGATTGATGCCGCCGAGGATCTGGCCGTGCAGGCTGCGCGGATTGATCACGGTTCCGACGTCGGCGACCGCGAGATAGTCGACGAGCCGCGTCTTCCCCGTCTCGAGGTCGACTTCGACTTCGGCGAACCCGGCGACGAACGAGTAGGTGTCGCCGTCTCGCGGATAGGAGTCCTTCGCGACGCCCATCAGGCCGACGCCGGCAAGCGCCGTCGCGGACGCTCTGGTCATCGGATGAATGTCGTCGGGCAGCTCGTGGCCGTCGAACTTGCCGCCGAGCTCGATGGCGCGTGCGGCCGCCTGCGCGTAGGTCAAGCCGCGCGACGGATTGCTGCGTCGATAGACGCGCTCGCCGTCGAGCGCGTACTCGCCTGGAGATCCGCCAAGGACGTCCGCGGCGATCTCCTGCAGCTTCAGCCGCGCGTCGGTCGCGGCGGCGAGATTCGCCCGCGTCATCGCGTGCGTCGTCTGGCTGCCGACCGACATGCAGCTCCACGGCAGATTCTTCGACGTGTTGCCCCAGTTGACGACCACTTTGTCCCATGGCATGGCGAGCACGTCGGCCGCGACGCGTGCGAGATCGATGGTCGAGTGCGTCCCGAGATTGCCGACGCCCGACTGCACGTAGAGACTGCCGTCCGGCCGAATCGTCATCAGGCCGTCATAGCCGATCGATCCCGCTCCATGCGGTCCGACCGCGACGCCGATGCCGCGGACCTTCGATCCGTGACGCCTGCCGGCCCGCGCCTTCCGCTCCTCCCACTTGAACAGCTCGGCGCCGCGATCGAGCGCCTGCTTCACGAACGCCGCCGTGATGTGCGCGCGCGATCCGTTCGGCCGCGGCGCGCCGTAGAGCGCCTTGCCTTCCGGCGAGTTGATGCGGCGAATCGCGACCTGATCGAGGCCGAGCTTCTTCGCTGCCTTGGTGACCGCCGGCTCCATGATCGCGTTGGCCTGCATCGGTCCCGGTGACCGCTGCTGCGATCGCGGCGGCGTGTTGGTGATCACGGCGACGCCGCGCCAGCGCATCGCCAGCGGCTGCCAGATCAGCGACGCGGCGTTGGCCGCCGATCGGTAATCACCCATCGGCCCGTACGGTCCGTTGTCTTCGACAATGAAGAGATCGAGAGCGGTGATGCGGCCGTCTTCGCGGAATCCCGCCCGCACCCGTCCCGTCATGCCCGTCCGTGCGCGGCCGATGTAATGCTCCTCTTCGCGGCTGATGCGCATCATCACAGGCGCGCTCGCCTTCTTCGAGAGCAACGCGGGAATCGCCATCGAGACGGCGCCGCCGCCTTTGCTGCCGAAGCCGCCGCCGCAGAATTCGCTGATCAACACGATCTTCGATGCCGGGACTCCGACCCACTGCGCCAGCGGATCGACCGTGCGTACGACGCTTTGCGTGGACCCGTGCAGGTAGAGCGTGCCGTTCTGCCAGTACGCCATTGCGCTGCGTGATTCCATCGGCTGATGACCGGTGGACTGCACGACGAACGTCTCGTCGACGACGACCGCCGCCGCCTTGAAGCCGGCCTCGAGATCGCCGAACGCCCATTCGTCGGGTGCTTTCCCCATCGGCAGCGCACCGGCGGGTGCGTTGGCGAAGTCCTGATCCGTCCACTTCAGCGTCTGGAGCTTCGGCCGCGGCGGTGGTCCGCCCGCGCCCGGCGCGGCGGGCGCCGCGGGAAACCAGACGTTCCCTTCCAGGCGACCGTTTGCGCCGCCGGGCCGCAGGCTTTCAACGGGATCGACGACGAATGGCAGCGGCTCGAGATCGACGTCGATGCGCTCGATCGCCTCGGCGGCCGTCAGCTCGTCGACGGCCGCGACGGCGAGAATGGGTTCACCTTGATAGAGAGGTTCGTTGGTCAGCGCGCGTTCGGCGCCGCGCGAGTCGGGCAAGTCGTCCGCGGTGAGAATCGCCTTGACGCCAGGCATGGCCAGCGCCGCACTCGTGTCGATCCGCCGCACGCGCGCGTGCGGCATGGGGCTCAGCAGCAGCTTGGCGAACAGCATGCCGTCGGCACGATAGTCCTCGGCATACTTCGCTCGCCCCGTGACTTTCGCGATGAGATCGAGCGGCGTATAGTTCTCGCCGGTCAGCTTCCGATCGGGCATAGAACGCTCCGCTTTGGTCGTTGGTCGTTGGTCCTTGGTCGCAACCAATGACCCAGGACCAACGACCAAAGACTATACGCCTACTGGGCGAGATACTCGCGAGCGTTCTGGGACGTGATGCGAACCGTGACCGGCCGGGTCGCTTCGCCGAGCTGTCTGGCCCGATCTCCGTTGATCGACAGCTTCAAAGTCGCCGGATCGCCGACCCTCAGCATCACGCTGTCGCGCGCGGCAATCGTCTCGTGGTCGCCGGCGTTCATGAGCCGTTGCAGCCCGGGCTCGGCGTCTGCGGCCGCGGCGATCCAGCAAGGACCGGTCGCGACAAGCTCCAACATCACGTCGTGCGTTTCGGCGGCGACGACTCGGGGCGAACCGACACCCGCCGTGGCGACAGCGAGAACCGCCGGCACCGCCGCCCGCGCGGTCGAGACGGCCGCGGAGGACGAGGCGCGTGCTCGAGACGGCGTCGCGCCCTTGTGCAACCCGAGGTACGCGACGGCTGCGATGACGATCGCGGCCACGGCGAGCATCTGCCAGAGGTCCGTCGAGGGTTCCACTTCGATCAGCTCGCGAACGCGCCCGAATTGTGGACCCGATCGCCGTGCAGCGGCCTGTTCGAGGCTCGGTTCCTCGGCCGGTGGGTTCTGCGCGCGGAACGCTGCGACGGCCTGCTCGGGATCCAGGCCGACCTCGCGCGCGTACGATTTGAGAAATCCGCGGATGAACACCCACTCCGGCAGCGCCGCGACATCAGCGGCTTCCAATGCCCGAAGCACGCTCGGACTGATCTTCGTGATGCTCGAGAGGCGTTCGATCGTCAGGCCTTTGGATCGACGTGCGTTGCGAAGGTCGTCACCGATACTCATGGCCGCACCTCGAACACGCGGATCTCTTCATGCGAAGGCATCTCGTCATGCCAAGGCATCTCGCGAAGCTCAGCCGGCGGCACTATACTCGCCAGCATGCCGATGACGATTTGCGCCTTCGCGCTCATCCTTTCCACCGTTGCTACACTCGTGCCAACGGCTGCGCTCGGTGGCGCTGCAGATAGCCTCGCGCGACCCGTCGTCACTGGACAAAACGACACGCAGGCGCGTCCAGAACCCGTCGTCGACAACGGCGAGTTCATGGACATGTTTCTCAAGGCCACCTACACCGAACTGCAGCAGTCCATGGCAAAACCGCCGACAGAGCGAAAGGAATGGGCCGCGATTTACCAGAAAGCGACACGCCTCGCCGAAATGCAGAACCTCCTGTTTTTCCGCAACCGCGATGAAGTCAAGGATCCGCGGTGGGCGGAGCACAGCGCCGCCGGACGTCAGGCCGCGGCCGATCTCGCGACCGCCGCGGTGATGGCGCTTCGGAACGTGCAGAAAGCGGATTTCGAAGGCGTGAGGAAGAAGTACGTGGCGCTCGCGGACTCGTGCAACGCATGCCACAAGACCTTCGCGCGCGATGCGCCGACGATCAAACCCTAGGCGGGCGGCCGGTCAGTGGCCGGTCGTGCGAAGAAAGAAGCTGAACAGACCGGCGATGACGGCGACCTGTCCGATCCAAAAGAGGAACGACCATTTCACGATGTCCACACGGACGTCGTGGACTTCGCGCACGACGTCGACGCGCAGCCCCGAGATCTCCTCGGAAAGACGGCGCTCGTATCGCTCAGCGGCGAAGTCGAACTTGGCGTCGAACCGCTCGACGACCGCAGACAGTTTCGCGTCGAATCGATCGACAATTGAAGACAGTTTCGCATCGTTCTGCTGCGCCACGGCCGCCAACTTTTCGTCGTACCGCTCCGCCGCGGCCGCCAGCTTGTCGTCGTACCGCTCCGCCGCGGCCACCAGCTTGTCGTCGTGCCGCTCCGCCGCGGCCACCAGCTTGTCGTCGTGCCGCTCCGCCGCGGCCACCAGCTTTTCGTCGTATCGCTCCGCCGCGGCCGCCAGCTTGTCCTCGTACCGCGCCGCGCCCATTGCCGCTATCGATTCGTGGCGCTCCATGGCGGCGGTCAATTTCACGTCGTACCGCTGGGCCGCGGCATCCAACCTCTGCGCTGCAGTGCTTAACACGCGCTCACTCCAGGCGCTCATCTCGACATCGACGAGTGCGAGCAGCCCGGCGACCGCCTCGTGCCCGAGGCGATCCTGCAAGGCAGGCGATACACGATTCGCTTCCATTGGTTCATCTTCCTTACTCGACCTCCCGACGACGATGCCATCGTCGTCTGCGATCCGTCAACAATGATTTCGCGTGAGAGCGGCATTGCGCAGAACGCCGAGACCTTCACCGGATCCGGGTCGATCCTGACGTCCGCGAAGATCCAGTTGGCCTGGCTGTCGCTTGCCATGTTCCTCGGCATGACGATGTGGTTTTCCGCGACGGCCGCGAACGCGCCGATCGTCGCCGAGTTCCATCTCACATCATCCGCGACGGCATGGCTGACCATGGCCGTGCAAGGCGGATTCGTGATCGGCACGCTGCTGTCGGCCGTTCTCAACCTGCCGGATATCATCAATCCACGGCGGCTGTTCGCCATCGGATGCGTGCTCGGCGCCGCGGCGAACGCAGCCCT
>Ga0075435_100003174_pt1 | contig 11116 bp, 8 predicted proteins | sample RhiMethybrSRZTD4_FD_75302 | JGI IMG/M metagenome (GOLD analysis project Ga0075435, IMG submission 75302) | Populus rhizosphere microbial communities from Tennessee, USA - Rhizosphere MetaG P. TD hybrid SRZTD4 | ecosystem: Host-associated > Plants > Roots > Rhizosphere > Soil | place: USA... | reverse complement strand
CTCGGGACAAAAGCGGCCCGGCGTATCGATCTCGCGTTTACACGACGGGCAGACCGGCATGAGGAGCGAAAGGTAGCCGGTTACAGACCTTCAGGAAAGCGGTCAGATTTCGAGTGAAACCAGGACTTGGATCAACGCTTCCTCCGGCAGTTGTGGCTTTCCTCCCCACCCCGTACACTCTGCGGCTATGCCTCTCACGAGCGGCACCCGCATCGGCACCTACCTGATCACCGGCCCACTCGGCGCGGGCGGCATGGGCGAGGTCTATCGCGCGCGGGACACGCGCCTGGGCCGCGAGGTGGCGATCAAAGTGCTCCCCGCCGGGGTGGCCCAGAATCCCGATCGACTGGCCCGCTTCGAGCGCGAGGCCCGCGCCGTGGCGGGTCTCAATCACCCGAACATCGTCACCCTGCACTCGGTGGAAGACGAGGAGGGCGTTCGCTTCCTGACCATGGAACTGGTCGAGGGCCAGAGCCTCGATCGCATCGTGGCGCAGGGCGGACTGCCGCTCAAACGCGTCCTCGAGCTTTCCATCCCGCTCGCCAACGCCCTCGTGGCGGCGCACGAGCGCGGCGTCGTGCACCGCGACCTGAAGCCCGCGAACGTGATGGTCACCCACGACGACTGGGTCAAGGTGCTCGACTTCGGGCTCGCGAAGACGGCGGCTGGCGAAGCGCCCTCGCAGGACGCCACGATCGGGGCGACCGCGGGCGCTCCGCTCTCGGGCGAAGGCCAGGTGCTGGGCACGGTGCCCTACATGGCGCCCGAGCAGATCCGGGGCGAGACGGTGGACGCGCGGTCCGATCTCTTCGCGCTCGGGGTGATTCTCTACGAGCTCGCCACCGGACGGAGGCCCTTCACCGGCGCGACGCCGGCCGACGTGACCTCGGCCATCCTGCGCGACGTGCCGGTACCGGTCGTGAGCCTGCGCGCGGACCTTCCCCGTGATCTCAACCGGATCATCACGCGCTGCCTGGAGAAGAATCCACGGGATCGCTTCCAGACCGCGCGGGACGTGATGAACGAGCTTCGCTACGTGCAGCGGGAGATCGAGTCGGGCGCGATCGCAGCGTCGCCCGCCGCGCCTTCGTCGTGGGCGTCAAGCGGGCCCGCGACCCCACCGCCGCAGTCCCCCGTACCCCTCTCGCCTTCGCCGCTGTCGCCCGCGCCCTCCTCGGGCTCCGGCTACGGCTCGGGATTCGGGGGCGCGCCTCGCGAGATCCCGTCCATCGCCGTGCTCCCATTCGTGAATCGCAGCCGCGGCGAGGAGGACGAGTATTTCTCCGACGGGCTCGCCGACGAGCTCCTGAACGTGCTCACCAAGGTGCGAGGCCTCCGCGTGGCCGCGCGCGCCTCGTCCTTCCAGTTCAAGGGCAAGAACGAGGACGTCGCCGTGATCGGGGAGAAGCTGAATGCCGCCACGCTCCTCGACGGGAGCGTGCGCAAATCGGGAAACCGCGTGCGCATCTCGGTCCAGCTGGTGAAGGCGGCGGATCGCGTGCAGCTCTGGTCCGAAACCTACGACCGCTCGCTCGAGGACATCTTCGCGGTGCAGGACGACATCGCACAGTCCGTCGTGAAAGAGCTTCGCGCGACGCTTCTTGGCGAAGCGCCGGACTCGGACGCGAGCCGCAAGGCCGAAGCGGAAGTCGCCAGAGCCGCGATGGGCCATGGCACGAATCCCGAGGCACACCGGCTGTACCTCCAGGGAAAGTACCTCATCGAGCGCGTGACGGAGCAGGACACCGCCCAGGGTCTGCGTTACCTGAACGAGGCCCTGGCACTGGATCCCACGCACGCTCTGGCCTGGACCGAGGTCGCGCGGGCGCACGCCAACTCCGGCGGCTATGGCTGGGAAACCACCTTCGAGGGATATCGAAAGGCCCGCGAGGCGGCGGCGCGCGCGATCGAGCTGGCTCCCGATTTACCCGAGGGCTACCTGCGGCTTTCCTTGGTACAGCGACTGCACGATTGGGACTGGAAGGGCGCCGAAGCCTCCAACCGCCGCGCCTTGGAGCTCGCGCCCGGCAACCCCGAGGCGATGCGCTCCGCGGCGGGGCTGCTCCACATGGTCGGCCGCTACGACGAGGCGGAGCGCCTGTACCGCTCGGCGGTGGAGCGGGATCCCTTGAGCTCGGCCGGCTACCGCTACATGGCCCTGACCTACCGCTCGATGGACCGTCTGAAGGACGCCGAGGTGGCCCAGCGAAAGAGCATCGAGCTGTCCCCCATGCACGTCGGCACACGTCAAGTGCTGGCAATCATTCTCTCCGAGGAGGGGCGGAATGAAGAGGCGCTCCTCGAAGCGAAGGCTGAAACGGCGGAATGGGCCCGCCTCACCGCGCTCGCGTTCGTGCATTTCAATGCCGGCCGTAGGACCGAGTCCGACCAGGCTCTGGCGGAGCTCGAGGCGAAGCACTCGATCGACTCGCCGTACCAGGTCGCGGCTGTGCACGCCTCGCGCGGTGACGTGGATGCCGCCTTCCGCTGGCTCGACCGGGCGATCGCGGAAAAGGATGCCGGTACGGCCCAGACGAGATGCGAGCGGGTGTTCCGAAGAATGCACGCGGATCCGCGATGGATCCCCCTCATGAAGAAGCTGGGCTTCGAGGCCTGAGGCCGAGAGCAGCCATCAAGCTCTGATATTCTCTAGCCGTGGCGAAACCTCGAGGCAAGCCCCCACACAAGAGAGAGAGGACGCAGCGTTTGGCCGCCCGTGTCCAATGGCCGCTCTGGCTGGGCGCCATCCTGGTCCTCACGTTCGTTGTGTACCTGCCCTGTCTGGGTAACGGTTTCACGAGCTGGGACGACAACGGTTACGTCACGGAAAATGCCGCCGTCACCCATGGCGATCTCAGAGCGCTCCTGATCGCCCCCTTGGGCGGCAACTACCATCCACTCACCATGCTGTCACTGGCACTGAACTACAAGGTGTCCAAGCTGGATCCCGCTTCGTATCACTGGCTCAATTTGTTGCTTCACCTCGCGAACACGGCGCTGGTGTTCCTGTTCGTCCGAAAACTCTCCGCTGGAAGATTCTGGACAACGGTCGCGACGGCGCTCTTTTTCGGCGTCCATCCCATGCATGTGGAATCGGTCGCCTGGGTCGCGGAGCGCAAGGACGTGCTCTACGCATTCTTCTACCTTCTGGCGCTCCTCGCCTACCTGAAATACCTGGACACGCGCGGGCCGGCGTGGCTCGTCGCCACCCTCCTTGCATTCGTCCTGTCCGCGGCGTCCAAGCCCGCGGCTGTCGTCCTGCCGCTCACGCTCTTGGCGATTGACTACTATCGCCGACGCCCCATGAAGATTTCGATCGTGCTGGAAAAGCTTCCGTTCTTCGTAGTCTCGATCGCCGACGGGCTCTTGACCATGTATGGACAGCGATCCGTCGGGTCTATCGCCCCTCCTCATCTCTGGAGCCCTCTCCAGAAAGTGCTGTTTCCCTCGTATGCGACGATCATGTATGTCGTGAAATTGTTCGTCCCCGTGAATCTCTCCGCGGTGTACCCCTACCCCAGCGTACACGCGGGAGAGCGACTCGCTCCGGCGTTCTACGTTGCGTTCCTGGCCCTCGTCACCCTTCTCCCCGCGGTCGTATATCTGTGCCGCCGCGTACCAGCCGTCCTCTTCGGGCTTGCGTTCTTTTTCATCAACATCATCCTCGTGCTTCAGCTCGTACCGGTCGGCAGCGCCATCATGTCGGAGCGTTACACCTATCTGCCCTACATCGGCCTATTCCTGGCGCTCACATGGTGGCTGGATGAACCTGCCGGCCCCCGGCTGCTGAAACCCCTCGTAGCCGGAGCCCTGCTCCTGCTGCTTCCGGTATCCGTGATCCAAACCCGGACCCGATGCGGCGTGTGGCGGAATGACGAAACTCTGTTGAACGACACCATTCAGAAGTACCCGCATCAGATCTGGTATGCGTACTGGCACCGTGGCTACTACTATTACGAGAGAGGTCGGCTGGAGCAGGCCTTGGCGGATTTCAATGAAGCCCTGGCTCTCAATTCCGGAATTGCATCGGTGTGGATGCACAAAGGCGGTCTCCTGGCTCGGCTGAATCGCAATGACTCCGCCTTCGTTTGCACGGAGCGCGCGATCGCGCTCAAGCCGGATTACGCCGAAGCCCTGAGCAACCGGGGAGGGCTCAAGGTTCGAAAGGGTGACCTGGCCGGCGCGCTGGACGATCTCGGGCGCGCGATCGCGCTGGACCCGAAACTCCGGGATGCGTACATCAATCGCGCCGCTGCGTACGTCGTGATGAATGAATACGAGAAGTCCATCCCGGATCGACGCCGGGCGATCGAGCTGGATCCAAAGGATCCCACAAATTATCGACAGTTCTCCGCCATCGGCGTGGCCCTACAGAGGCTGAAACGCTACAGCGAGGCGATTCAGGCGTTCGACGAGGCGATTCGAGGCGCCCCGCGCGGCGATGAGCGCCTGGGCGACTACTACCTCAATCGCAGCCTCGCCTGGTGGGCCCTGCACGACCGGATCAGGGCCAGGGACGATGCTCGGGAGGCGATCCGGTTGGGTGCCAGGGTTCCGCCGGCGTACGTACAGGAATTGGGCGGATGAGATCCCGGTAGTCTCGGTACCTGGCTCTCGAGATGGCCAGGCACGCTAAGCCGACCCCCGGCACCAGGCGCCGATCTCCGAGCGGGACGCCATGACCGCGCCGCAAGCCTTCGCTTCGGCGGCGATGCGGTCCGGCAGCGTGTCCAGGCCGATCTCGTCCGCCGTGACGATGCCCGCGCGCTCGATGCTCTCCAGCAGCGTCCCTACGATCTCAGTGAGGTAGCGGATCCGCTCCATGTCGTCGCCCCCACCGATCAACGCTTCCAGCGCGACCATGGGCGCCGGCAGGCCCGCCGCCACGAAGGTCGCATGCAGCTTGATCCCCATCCGGCCGTCGACGCCGTTTCGCTCGATCGTCTCCCAGATCCACCGCCACGTCCTCTCGTAGAGCGGAACGACGGGATGCGATCGAGCGCCCACCCAGTCGGGCTCGTGGAACACGACGATGCCCCGCGGATGAACGTGCCTCGCGACCCCTCGCAGCATGGCAACCGGGTCCGGCTGGAACATCAAGACGTACCGTCCGGCGACGGCGTCGAAGGGCGCATCGAAGGCCATCGTCGCGGGGTCTCCCTCCAGGAAGGAGACGTGCCTCAGTCCGGCGGCCTCGACTCTCCCCGTCGCCGTCTTCAGCGCGGCCGGCGCCCGGTCCACGCCGACGACCTGCCCTTGGGGACCGACCAGGTCCGCAAGGATGAAGGAGACGTGACCCGCGCCGCTCCCGACATCCAGGACCCGCATCCCGGGACCGATCCCCGCGCTCTCGAAAAAGCGCCGGGTCATCGGATCCACCAGCTTGGCCTGGCGGCCCAGCCGCGCGAGCTCCTCGTCCGAATGGCCCAACAGGTAGGCGGCGCCGGGGTTGGGATCGCTGTCGGCCATGCCGGCATCGTAATGGAATCTCGTGATCCCGGTCACCACCGAGCATGGCGCGGATGCAGGCGGCCAAAGCCCTAAAGAAGGTCACCGGCCTTGCGTGCCCGTTCGGCCAGACGAGGCGCATCCATCCTCTTGGCCAGGTCGGGAAACCCGGCGGTCGGACCCTGCCACCGAAGCTCGTCCGAGTCGCGAAAGAGAGGGGCGTCGGTCCGCAGCGTGGCGAGACGCTTGAACAGTAGAGCCGCCTCGCGCTGATCACCCAGCACTTGCTGAGGGAAGCTCTCGAGGGGGCCGTAGCGATTCACCAGCTTCGCCGCGGTGGCCTTTCCGATGCCGGGAAGACCCGGGTAGCCGTCCGAGGCGTCGCCCACGAGGGCCAGGTAGTCGGGAATCAGGACCGGGTCCACGCCGTATTTCTTCCGGACCCCGTCCTCGTCGAGGATGTTCTTGCCGCGGCGGTCGACCTGCACCACCCGCTCCCCCCGGACGCACTGCGCCAGGTCCTTGTCCGGGGTCCAGATGCTCACCTTCTCCACCCGCTCGTCCTCCGCGGCGATCCGCGCGGCCGACGCGAGCGCGTCGTCGGCCTCGAGCTCCGTCATGGGCCACACCACGCCGCCCATGCTCGCGAGGGCATCCTCCAGAGGCTGGAACTGCTTCCAGAGCGCGGGCTCGATACCCTCCCCGGTCTTGTAGTCCGCCCACAGCTGATTCCGGAAGGACTCGATCACGTGATCCGTCGCCACGCCGATGTGAGTGGAACCTGTCTCGATCATCTGGAGCACGGTCCCCAGCACGCCGGTCACGGCCCCGAATGGAGCGTCCTTCCCCTGATTGAACCGGCGAAGCCCGTAGAAGTGTCGGAAGAGCTCGTACGTGCCGTCGAGGAGATGGACGATCATGGCCACACGCTACCGCGAGGGTCGCCCGAGTCAAATAGAAAGCCCGCCCCGACACGAAGTCGGAGCGGGCCCCGTCGACGGAAGCGGGATTCCGAAGCCTAGGAAGTGAGAATCACGAGGTGCTTGATCTTCCGGAACTCCTTCGCGTCGACAATCCGTAGCTCCATCGTGTTCTTGTCCACGGGCTGGAGCGTGTAGCTGGTCGGTGACTGCGGGGTCACGATCTGCGCCTTGCCGGCGGGGATCCGGATGACCTGCTCCTGATCGGTGTCCAGCGGGGTCATCGCGGTCTCGTTGAAGCGACCCGAAGGCTTCAGGGTCTTGCCGACGCCGAGCACTCCGCCCTGCGACACCACGACGCCCGACTTGACCAGATCTTTCTTCTTCCCCATCGTGTAGTAGATCGTGGCCAGCTCATGCTGCTTGTCCGTGAGCTCTTGCGTCTTCGTCGCGATCTCCTGGGTCTTGGTCTCGACTTCGGTGGTGAGTCCCGTGACTTGCGTGTTCAGCGAGGCGACCTGGGTGTTGAGCTGAGCGATCTCCGCCTCGCGGTCCGCCACGTTCTTCTTGAGCCCGCCGATCATCTTCTGGAGCCCGGAGATCCGGATGTTGTTCCGCTTCAGCCTGGCATCGAGCTCCTGGATGCGGTCCTTCGTGCGCTCCAGGCCCGCCTTGAGAACGGCGATCCGTCCGAGCACCTGCTCGCGGGACGTCGGCGGCAGGTTCACCTCGGACTGGGATCCGTTCACGAGCGGCGCCTCGCCGAGCACGATGGTGTCGAGGCTGTCCTGGATCGTCGCGATCTCGTTGATCGCCTGGCCGTAGCGGATCCGCGTCTCCTGTTCCTGGGCCGTCATCTGAGCGAAGTCGGCTTGCGACTTCCGGTACTTGCCGTAATACAGCACCGTGCCGCCCAGGAAGAGCAGACCGATCACGGCCATAGCAATGACGCCTGGTCTCTTCATACCTCGTTCTCCTATCGACGCGAGTTGTCTAGGGGCGCAAGTCGCCCGGGAACCGAGAGAGTTGGGGGTCCGACCCCGATGCGGACCGCTCCAGTCAAGTTTCCATGGGCAAAGCTAATGCCATCGAAGACGAGCTGGGAATTCCGCCGGACGGCGAGGTGCGCAAACGTTTCGCGCGACAGCGCTTGTCCGAGGGCAGGAAAGAGTTGTTTACACTACGTGAAACCGCTCAGTCCTACGATCCGACGGCGAAGCGTGTACGTAGCGGGCCGCGCTACGGATCGAACCCGGACAATGGATGCGCCGGGCCGACCGTGGCTACTTCCGCTGTGAAACATGCCCCAAGGCCCGGTTCAGCTCGCGGATTCGGACCCGCGGCCAGGGGTCCTTGGGGTCGGCGTGTGCGGCTCGCTCGTAGAGATCCAGCGCCTCGGGAAGACGTCCTTCGCGCTCCCGGAGCGCGGCCAGCCCCACGAGGGCCGGGCTCTCCTCCGGATGGATGGAGAGCGATCTGGCGAAGGATCGCTCAGCCACGTCGAAGGCGCCCTGATCCACCTGCAACGCTCCGAGGTCCGCCCAGGTCTCCGGATCGTTCGGGTTTCCTTCGAGGGAGATCCGGTAGTGTCGATCCGCCTCCTCGAGGCGCCCGTCCCGATGGAGGAACTGAGCCAGCACCAGCTCCGCGTCCGCGTTCATGCGCGACGGCATCGGTCCGGCTCCCAGATTGGAGAACGCGTAGACCAGGACGACACCCGCGGCGGCAACGGCGCGAGCCGTCCGCTTCGCATCCACGAGAAACCAGCGAACACCTTCGGCAGCGAAGATAGCCAGGTATGGGATCAGGGGCGCGCGGTATCGAGCGGTGATGAAGAACGCCACGTTGGCCAGCGCGTAGACGACCACGATCCACGCGAGGAGCGGGGCGCGCTTCCAGGCCACGACGAGTCCGAGGAGCGACAGCGGGGCGAGAACCCCGAATGGAAAGGCGACTCCCGGAACCTTCCAGAGGAAGAGGAACAGCACCGGCGAGTAGGCGCGCGACGGGTAGATCGCCTGATTCCGGAAGATCTCGTCCCCCCCGAGAAGAAGGCGGGCCTTGCGGAGCTGAAGCCGGAGAAAGTCGAGCGGATCCTCTCGAGCCCAATCCACGACCTTGGCGACGAAGTAGTTCGAGGCCCCCGTCTTGGTCCAGATTCCGTGGCGTTCCGGTTCCGCGGTCAGATCCTTCCATCGAATGTCCGGTCGCACGGCGACGACCTCGTCGTAGCGTGGATTGTTCCCGACGTAGAGATTCACGCCCGCGTTCCACGAGATCGGCACCAGCTCCCCACCCCGGACGATGTTTCGAATCGTCGCGGGCGCGATGGCCAGCGCGGCTCCAAGGAGACACCAGGGCGCGAGCCGTCGCGCGAAGAACGCGAACGTCGCGACCAGGACGAGCGAGGTTGCCGTAACGAGCGAGGCCAGCCCGCCCAGCGTGCCGGTGACGAGCCAGACCCACGCGCGACCCCGGTCGAGGGCGAGGGTCGCGAGGGCCACGGCGCCAAGCTGCAGCGCCACCGTCAGCGACACGCCCAGGAGCTCACCGTCGAAGTAGATCAGGATTCCGTAGAGTGCCACCGCGAGCCCGGCCGCCAGGCCGACGCCGCGTCCGAACGGCCGGGCGCCGATCCAGGCGGTGAGGACCGCAGCGGCCGCGCCGAGCACCGCCTGGAGGAGCCGTGGCGCGAGGAAATTCACGCCACCGGCCACCCAGTAGGTCAGACCGAGGAAGTAGGGATAGCCCGGCGGCTGCCAGAAGATCCTGTCCGGGTGCCCGTCCCCGGCCGCGATGGAGCGCGCGGCCTCATGGAAGGTATAGGCATCGACCAGGGGATGGTCGAAGTAGGGGCTCTGGCGCATGGCCAGGACGTGAATGACGCGGAGCGCCAGCGCGACGGTGAAGACGAGCGCCGCATCGAAAACCTGGATACGATTCTGGCCGCGCGGGCCCAACCGCCTTCCTAGCCGTTGACCGACCGCATCCCCGCCTCGGGGTAGCGGGCGCCGGCGGTACCCCCTACGGGAGCGACCTCGTCGATCCGCTCCAGGTCCGCCGGGGTGAGATCGATCTCCACCGCGCGCGCGTTCTGCTCCAGATACGACCGATGCTTGGTGCCGGGAATCGGAACGATGTCCCCGCCCTGCGCGAGGAGCCACGCGAGGGCGAGCTGGGCGGGCGTGCATTTCTTCTCACGCGCGATCTCCTCCACTCTCGCCACGAGGTCGAGGTTCCTCTGGAAGTTGTCCCCCTGGAATCTCGGATGGTTGCGCCGGAAGTCCTCGGGAGCCAGATCCTCGGGCTTCTTGAAGCGCCCCGAGAGGAAGCCACGCCCGAGCGGGCTGTAGGCCACGAATCCGATCCCCAGCTCGCGGCAGGTCGGAAGGATCTCCTCCTCCGGGTCGCGGCTCCAGAGCGAGTACTCGGTCTGGAGCGCGGAGATGGGATGAACCTTGTGGGCGCGGCGAATCGTGGCGGGGGCCGCCTCGGAGAGACCCAGGAAGCGAACCTTCCCCTGACGAATCAGCTCCGCCATCGCGCCGACGGTATCTTCGATCGGAACCGTCCGGTCGACCCGGTGCTGATAATAGAGGTCGATCGAGTCCACACCCAGCCGCTGCAGCGATGCGTCGCATGCGGAGCGGACGTACTCGGGGCGCCCGTTCACACCGAGGAAGGTTCCGTCCGCGCCCCGAACGTTTCCGAATTTCGTGGCGAGCACGATCCGCTCGCGATGGCCGCGGATCGCGCGTCCCACCAGGGCCTCGTTCTTGTAGGGACCGTAGATGTCGGCGGTGTCCAGGAACGTGATGCCCAGCTCGACGGCGCGGTGGATGGTCGCCAGCGACTCGGCCTCGTCGGTCGGCCCGTAGAAATCCGACATGCCCATGCATCCCAGCCCCAGGGCCGTGACCTCGAGCCCCTGCCGGCCCAGCTTCCGCTTTGGAATCATGATGACGCTCCCGTCATTTCCCCAGCCCGTATCGCTCGATCAGGAGCCCGCGATGATGGAGCTCGTGCCCCGCGACGATCCACGCGAGGGCGCGAACGGTGATCGGCGCGTTGTTCGCGACCCCGCGGCGGACCAGCGCCTCCTCGTCCATGGACCCGAAGAGCGCGAGCGACGCGGCTCGCACCGACTCGTACTCCTGGACGACGTCGGCCAGCGGTCTCCGGTCGAACCGACCCGCGGGCACGTACGCGTTCTCGTCGAACCCCGGGAGCGGCGTCTCGTCCCCGCGGCCCATCCGGAGGGCGCGGTACGCGAAGACGCGCTCCCCGTCCGCGAGGTGCCCGACGACCTCCTTGACGCTCCACTTCCCCGGAGCGTACCGATGGAGGGCCTTCGTGTCGTCCAGCGGCCGGAGCAGCCGGGCGGTCTCTCCGATCTGGCTCCGCAGCGCCGGCAGCGCATCCTCGCCCGGCACGAGGTCGATGTACTTCTTGTAGTACTCGATGAATTCGCCGGCGGCCGGACGGGCGATGGCGAGCGTCAAGGGCATGGCTCCTCCTGGGATTGGGGCCGGGACCACCGCGCTCGATCTTAGCGCGATTCTGGTTGTCCCGGGAGCCCGATGCCGGGAGAATGCCCCGCGATGGGATGCCGCCACGCCGTTCTCACGGGCGTCTGCCTGGCGACGCTCGTCCTCGCCTCGGGCTGCGCGCGCCGGGCCAAGCCCGAGCTCGGACCCGCCGAGGCCTTCTCGTGGTGCGCCCAGCCGGTCTCGTTCTCACCTCCGCCC
>Ga0075435_100003171_pt1 | contig 11120 bp, 10 predicted proteins | sample RhiMethybrSRZTD4_FD_75302 | JGI IMG/M metagenome (GOLD analysis project Ga0075435, IMG submission 75302) | Populus rhizosphere microbial communities from Tennessee, USA - Rhizosphere MetaG P. TD hybrid SRZTD4 | ecosystem: Host-associated > Plants > Roots > Rhizosphere > Soil | place: USA... | reverse complement strand
ATAAAACTTGTGAAAGTGCGTTCGCCGTTCGCATCGTCGCCGTTGCTCTCTGCTTCCTCATCGCGAGCCTTGCGAGTGATCGGCATACAAAGGATCAAGGCTCGCTCGCCGCGTTTGACGCTGCGTCCTAATGCTTGCCAACCGGGAAAGGTATTGATCGGGCCGGGTTCAAGTCCGCGCATTTGGCACTGCACTAGCGCGAGAATCTGATTTCCTATGGAGTAATGATGGAAGGCCGAATAAGCTTCCATGATCATGCCTGGCTTATTGACTGCTTCAACTAACAGGGCTGACCACTTCGGAATGTCCACTGATCGAGTTGCGTGTCTGTCCATGATTGGCGCTCCTTTCGCTGCGTGGTTTGGTCTGGTAAATGCAGGTTTCCCCCTTCGTAGCGACGTTCGGACACGGGTGGGCGCCCAACCGACACAGGCACTGCCGGAACGCAGTGGAGGACTCGGAGGCTTTGCGGAGAGTTGGCGGTTGGGCTCCCGTGGCAGAATGAGAGCGCAGAAGGGGGAAACTAAATTAGAGGTTCTCGGCTGGAATGGAGCGCAGCGGAATGAAGGCGAGGCTTAATTGACTTTGACGGTTTCACCGGCCTACGTTTGTGGGCCTGAAATAGACGTTGATAGAACGAAGATGAAGACTGCCGAATTCGAAGAAAAGGAATACGAAGGTCCTCTCTATAATCAGCTCGCGGCCGGAAGCCCCTATCTTTGGCAACCGGGCCAGGTTCTTGAAGAGTATCTAGGGTTCGATGCAGGACTATTTCTTTCCGAACCCTACTTGTGGCGTCTGCGCGGATTCCGAAGACCTCTTGGAGGGTTTTTGGTTAATCGTTTCGCGTGGCCGTTCTTACCGATTGAAGTAAGTCGCAACAGGTTGCCGAGACTTCGGCTCAACTGTTTCATTCAGGCGAAGCGACCGGACGTTGGCTCGAGACTCACAAAGCGTCTGTCGGCCCTCGGGCCAAAGCGGCCTTACTTTAAGTTTCCGACCGAAACGGATCAGCAGAACGCGCTTGACGCAGCTGCGAAGAAGTTAAAGAGTCGCGCGTTGTTTACCTATGCCGCAGCTGCGTTTCATAAGTCCCAAGAACTATTTCTTCACATGACTCTCGGGACCGTGGTGGAGAATTCCACCTTCCCGGACATACTGTCCCTGAGTGGGCATAAGGCCTGGTACTACAATGAACCCGGCTCCGTAGGAATCGTTAATCAGGACTTCGAGCTGCTTAAGCTGCTCTCACTGGAGGAGCGCATAGAAGCGCTAGTTGGTGAACACAGAAATCAGACCGAGCAGGATCTCTCACCTAGCGCAGCACTGGCGGAGTTGTTAGGAAGTCTCCAGGAAGTTGTTAGAGATACTACGAGCGTAGCTAACGAACCAAGGGCAGCGTATTTGGGTGAAGAATGGCGTCGGATTACGGCTTTATCCGCAACGATCGACGCGCCTGGCGCCCTTTTCTCATTTCTTGGCGTGGAGGCCTTTTGCTCGTACTTCAACCTCACTTGGTTGACTATCGCCTGATGGAATCAGGACTCTCAGGGGAACTGAATGTATTCTGTATTCATTGACAAGAGGCCAATTAGATTCGCTTTTCTAGTTAATCCGCAAGACGAAAAATGGGCGGAGCAGCTTGACGCGATCTGGGAATACACGCTCGATAAATGGCGCGGTCGATTCAACCTGATTGTACCTACGAATGGCGAAGCCATAGACACCGAATGGTGGGAGTTCTTAAAGAGGATCGATCCGGACTATGTGATTTCTACGACAGAAATCAGCGATGCGCTGAAGGACAGGATAAATGCGGAAATCCATCCGATTGATGTTGAGGTACCGAGGCCGAATCTGCAGCCAGACGTAAGGCCGAGTATTTTCACGTACAATGATACGATTCGGGTCGTTCCAGATTCCAGTACGCTTCCAAAGATCTCTCGAATCCCTTTTCCATTACCGCCGCCTCCGATACTCGCTAATTTTCAACCGGGCTGGACATCTGACGTTGAGGTAAGGAGATTTGTTATTCGTAACTTCGGCACTTATCCCAACATTGTTTTTTGGAACAATGTGCTGGATGACATCGCGCATGTGAACTTCCATGTTGATACGAAAACGGACCTCGTTAAAGCCTTGACCGAATTAAGTCGACCCGAGGCAAAGCTCGTCTATCCAATTCAAGTTTCGTCGTTAGATGGCCCTACGTTTTACGTTGACCACGAACACGAGCATTCTTATGACGTTTTCGGTCTAATCGTCGGAGATACATATGAAGAACAAATTTTTGCGTGGAACAAGATTTTTTTTGGTTCGACAACCGGTCAAAGCCATCGGCTAAACCATTTGTGGATACCCTGTTCTTTCGCGCGTGATCCTGAGTTTATGGTGGCTTTGGGAGATTGGTTGCGAAGAATGTCGGAAAATGTTCACTTATTCAGTTTTTCGATTTCCGAAGATGAACTGTCAACGATTAGCGACAGCCTCGATCCCCCTCCGCCAGACGGCAGATTTGTTTTCAAAGGCAACCTCTACAGGAGAGTCACTTCCTATCAGAAAATGCAGTTTCCGAAGTTTACTGCGGATCATGCGTTTTCATTTTGGCAAGGATATTCCCCGCCGTTAGCACCACCAAAGCTTGCTAGTCATTTCCGCGCTTACGGCTCTAAGGAAGAGCTTGAACTGACAATTCCGATATTAAAAGAGCTGCGACCGGGAACTGGGCATTGGATGGCCGATGTTTTTATTGAGTCTGATGAAGGTCGCTTTCGCACAGTGGGCTATTCAAGGATCGGCAGTTCCTTCTGGTGGAGATTGCCGCGCAAGAATTACCTGGCAACTTGGATATTCAAAGAGAAATCCAGGATAACTTCGAACGGAATTCCAGGCGTACAGCTGCCGGCTAAAGATCCGCGCTTAAGGTTTGTTCTTCCTGATGACATTGACCTGCTTCGAATGTGCGTTCTTGGAGACGTATACGGCCGAATGGCTGGGCACGTTAGTAGAACTTCACCATCAATCGATCATGTTGAACTCTCCAATAATGGTCGGTATCTAAACGGCTTCATTAGCGTTTTTGGAGGCCTAGCCTCGGCGCACGGAGTCCTTTCCGAAAGATACTGGCGAACGATGCTCGATCAGTTGGCAGGCAAAGACCTCACGAAGATCCAAAGGATGAGAGATAAGGTTCGCGGCAAACTTCGAAAGCGGATCAAACGCGGCTTGACAGCATCGGAAATCATTAAGAACTTTGAAAACCTTGCGGAATATGTAATCCAACTTTCGAAAGAGGTGGGGTTGGAGGGCCAATCAAGAACATTCTCTGATTTTGAGGAAAATGCGAGAGCCGACCATGAGGCTTTTAAACAGGAACACAATGTGGATTGGGAATTCAGCGAGCGCGGCGTCAAGAACGAATTGTCCCGAATGCTCCGAACCGGACTTCTGTGGATGGGTTTTGATCAGAAGTGCCCCAGATGCGGAAGTATTAATTGGTTCGTAATGGATGACGCAAGACAAGAGGCGACCTGCGATGGTTGTAGGTTCAGGTATTCGATACCAGCTGAGCCAACGATTACTTATCGCCTTAGCAGCCTAGCAAGACACGGTATTGCTTCGCACGGCCTCGTCCCGGTTGTTCTCGTGCTTGGTCAATTGCTGCGCGACGCGCAGTCGTCGTTTTTCTTTTCGCCGTGTTTAGATTTGTTTCAAGTTTTATCGGAGGAGCCGCGTCAGTACGAGCGGTTAACAGATCTCGATATCGTCTGTATTAAGGATGGCAAGTTCGTTATTGGAGAGGTCAAGAGCAGTCAGGCGCGATTTGAACTAGAAAGTTGCTTGGCACTCGCGAAAATCGCCAAAGCAGTCCAAGCGGATGTTCTTTTGTTTTCATCCCTCGAAGATCGTCAAACAAAGCAAACTGAAGAAATGATAAATAAAGTTAGGGAGGAAGTGAAGGACTCGAACATCAACGTTGGTTGGTATCAGCTTGGTCAAGAGGTTTTTGAGCCCAGCCGAATGGATTACTAGCACAAGAGTCGTTTTAGGGAAGCGACTCAAATCAACTCATCGAAGATCCCAAAGCCTCTCTATCCTGAGCCAAGGTCAAGGCCCCCGACTAATTTCATGCAGAACCTGGATGACCTGCTTTATCGATGGATAAGCCGCGCAAATGAGCGACGGGAAGATCTCGATCTGCCGGTTGGGCTGATAGAAGACAGTATCGGCGTGCTAAAGCGGGTGCTTGGTACTGAGTATCTCGAACAATTGCTTATAGACGATGTTGAGCCAGTTCACTTCCTAGACGATGAACTAAACCCGATCAGGAAGTGGTTGTCATCTCCTACCGTGGACTACTCCATCATTCAGGTATTAGAAGTCGCCCAATACTTCAAGGAATTACAAGACGATTCCTCACTTCCCGACAAAGTCCAAAAGCTAAAGCAAGATAGCTTTTGGCCAATGCTTTTTGAATTGGCAATGGCCACGCGAGTAAGGCGAGCGAGCAGTCAAAAACATAAGATCACCTTGAACGCTGAAGACGCAAGCAGTGTTGGAGATTTTTTAATCAGCGGCGACGGTTATAGCATTCCCTGTGAGTGCTCACGACTGGGACACTCGCCACACATTACCGATCCGAAGCTTCTGCTAGAAGACCTCACGCATCGAATCAGTGAAGGGGCAAAGCGCGTGGCGGTTCCGCTTTGCGTGAAGATACGATCCGGAGCTGCGCTCAGTGGCAACACCTATAACGTTGTTCTAAGGCTAATTCGCCGGAGTTTCGCTGATGCTCGGCAGTTGCAACTGCCGGTTGAATATGTGAGTGACTCGATAAACGTCAGATTCGAAGTCCTCGGTGAACATTCCGAAGAGATCGGTTATCAAAACGTCGAAGGCATGTCGTGGACGTATCTAACACAGACTGGGACATTACCACGAGTATCTGCAGGGTTCCAACGAAAGACCCAAACGAGCTACCGGACCGACTTGCGGCCGGTGAACGGTTTCGTGACCATGAAAGTGTCCGTCTCTTTATGAAGTTCGGAGAGCCGGAAAACCAGATCGACTATTACGATCGCTTAACGGCAAAACTAAAGAAGAAACTCAATCAGACTAAAATCTCTAAGGAACACTTTGGCAAGATCATCTTGGTCGAGGTCTCTTTTGATTTACGCCTGGTTGACGATGACAGACTTAGGAAAGCTGTTCGAGCGGCGGCCACCCACTCGAGAACGACTCTAGCCATAGTGCTCGCTAAACGAGAAGCAAACCCACACATGCGTTATCACTACTCCCTGTCCACTACGTTTAGTCAGACCGGAGCCGCGATCAAACCCGAAGTAGTAGAGCTATTCGAACGTGTCGCAAAAAATGAAGCTGCTCTCGACCCTATTCTGTGCTCTGCATATCAGCGAAGTTGGGACCAAGCCCAAGTACATGCTCAACAGATCGCTAAACCCATTCCCGAGTAGTCTTATTTTGAGTTACGTTATTGAGACAACAAATGGCATGTGAACTCGGCGAATTTCTGAAAATGCATTCCCTTTCACGCGGTTTAATCTACTCAAGACGCGGAGCACTCGAAAACCGTTTTATAGTCAGCGGGCAACTTTCAGATCTAGCGTGATGTATTCGTTTACATAGACGACAATTCAGGTAAACGGCTGGAAGAAAATATGGAGGACTAACTCGACTGAGAATATCGACAATGCTTCCGTTGAGTTCGGCCCGTTGTGCCTCGCTGATTCCGGCACGAGCAGTAGGTTCGGCTTCACGATACTGTTGTGGAAGTCCACTTCCTCTGAAAGTTTCATCTCCGCCAGCGACGGCACCCACCGAATAAACCCAATGCGCGGCGGCGCACTCCCTCGGTAATCGATTAGCCAACACTTGTTGCATCGCGTCTTCCGTCTTCAGCGCAATCACTGATGGGTTGTGCCATGCGCCCATATTCACACCATCCGCCGGCGGATTAGCAATAACATCTAAAAGAGCGATGCGATCACAACCTAGTCGCTTCAACTTCTCAATTTCCAATCGAATCTTTCGCTGCTTGCGTGCTGAAGCTTTTGTCGACTTCATGTCAGTCAGCGTAACAGGCGCTCTCAATGGATTCACTCCAGTATTCAAGTGCGAACATTTCACTTCTATTCCAATTATGTAATCTGGTTCGGGTGGCCACACGAGTTGACCTTGCTCCGTCAGCAAATCCCAAACGAAGTGCGGCATAAACTGTATTAGAGCATTTCCGGGGTAACCCTTAAGCTCTTCATTATGTTTTCGAATCGCATGTTCGATCTCTTGCGGGTCCTTCCAACTTACGCGTCCCACTAGGATGTCCACATCGCCTTTTAGTGGTGATGCCAAATCTTTCATATCGACTTCGATCAGAGCCCAACAACAGTGAGGATGAACGCCTAGAGAATGAAGGATGGGCGCTAGAGAATCCCAGGACCAGCCGAGCCCAGCTAGAAAAGTGCGCTCACATTGATTGTTTTCGATCAGGTAGCCCATCGGTCATCGGAATTGTAATTCTTTACGGGTGTGATTATGAGGTTGGGACCTAATAACGGCACGATTGTGATCATGTAAAACAATCACACTACTTCAGCTTTCCACCGAACGCTGCCCAGTTCCAGAGGTAAGGCTCTTACCAATTCCCGAAACCCTTCGAGGTCATTCGACACGTTTTTATATATGTATGGCGTCAGAAGGCCTGGAACTGGAGCTGCGTCGGCGTACCTCAGAGTGATGATCGCAAATTTTTTGTCTTTCTTTCGCTTTTGCATAACAGCGTAGTCGACTTCGGCGGCCAAATACTTTTCGTCCTTAAAGTTTTCAGTAATGAAGAATACGGCAGCACAAGACTCGTTGAATCCGCGCAGAACCTCGCGTTCCAAGTTCGCGCCAGCGGCCATGTTTGGTTCGTCTAGCCATGGATCAAAGCCAACGGCCTTTAGTGCTTCGTAATATCGGTAGACAATTGGCTTGTCGACTGATTTATGACTCAGAAAAATCTTGACCTCATTCGGACTCGGTATTCGGTGCAGTGGCACTGCTTGAATGGCGCGAGCTTCTGGGCTCGCTAAATTAGCAGCCTCTCCCAGTTTGTGCGAAAGCTCGTCGACAAAAGGACGGATAATAATTGTCCGGAAGTAATTGATCCAGTCATCATGCTTATGTTGGCCTCGTGCCGCCCCGAAACTTATGACGAGATGTTCGTCTTGCGCTGCGCGTTCCGTGATCCTATAACGAAGGATGAACTCCTCATCTGGATCAGGTGGAAAACTGACTTTTGCATTGTATTGATTCGTAGTTTCGAGCCAGGTGTCAACATCGGGATTGAGTTTTTTCGCCAGCGGCTCTAAGACCATTTGAACAACCACATTTTGGCGACAAAAGTCGATGAACCGTTGAAGATGATGTTCAAAGGTATCAGCATCCTCATGAAGTAGATCATCTCTACGGGTTTTGAAATTTCGAAGCGCGTTCATCACTTCGTCCTTAGAGAGGTCAGCTGTCATGTTTTTCTCCTAAACAATAACCACTTTCGCGTTACAGTAGATACATTCCGTCACATCGTTCCACCATTCGTTGATTTTCATTTGTTTGTCGCAACAAAGGAATTGAACTATTTTCATGTCCGGCGCGTCAGGTCCGTGAATAGGTCGCGGCATTAAAGCAATAGGCTGATGTTCAAAGTTAACGGATATTGATAAGAACCCTCCGCTACTGTGCCCGTGTCCAATCGAATCTTCCAAGTCTGAAAACGTCTTGTTAAGCATGGGCACCACGCATTCTCGATAAACAAATCGCTTGAAATAATCTATGGTTTCTTCGGTGTGCATTTCACTCGACTTTGATCCGTTGCGACAGTACGGACAATGTAATTCAGGCTCCGCCTGCTCTTCTTCACCAAGAGGTACTGCGCCGATCTCTAATCCCGACCTTCTAATTTGTTCACTTAACAACCAAGCAAAGTCAGCCGGATCGACCGTAGTCTTAAAGTCTTGTCCGCATGCCGGACAAGTGCGCCTGAGAAAATGATCGCGATCGGTGCTAATCGAGACATCAAAGCGCATCGTCGAATCCGACGGCGTGTCACTCATCCCTTCCGCAGAAGTTTGCTCTTCTTCGTTCATAAGACAACGCTATATTAAATCAATTTCGATTATGCAAGCAGCCTCTCTGCGGTCGGTACACCGCCGCCATTAACTGCTACATCGAAACTTACAATTGTGTCTCGTAAATGGCACATTGTCCGATTGGCGAAAATTTCCGAAAATGCTAGAATCCGCCACAAATGGCTTATTGCATCGTGTCATTCGTGGATTTGGATGGCGTGCGCCATTCCGTTGAGGTTCAGGCGGATGGCCTGTACGAGGCTGCCGTTTTGGGTTTGTGCGGATTTCGGAAACACGAGCTTGAGCCTGGCGGTTTAACAAGCCTAAGCGTCGAGGTTTATAGCACGGTGACGCACACGCTCACGGTGACCAAAGTCCGCGATTGGTTGCAGCGGGGCGTAAGGAGTCCAAAGGAAGCAGTACTCAAGGAAAGACTACGGGCGTTGCTCTGACTGGAAGGAAGCAACTCTCTCCTCTAGTCTCTCCAGCCATAAGGCACAAGCAATTCAAAGAGCTGTCAAGTCGCGGTGGACTGAAAGCGTGAAAACCAGTAAGAATCAGAATACGCGAGATGAGTAAGAAAAGGAAAAAAGCGAAGAAAGTCAGACGACTAAGACCGGCAGGGATAGCGGTCGCTGATCTGTCTTCAGGCGTGAGCACTGTGGAGAGCCCCGAACCAGCCGCGCAAGGAGGCTTCGTGACTTTTGAGGAGGCGCAAAAGGACGAAGAAAAGTTTGCGGCTTGGCGCAAGCAGACTCTTGACTGGATACGCGAACAGTCGGCGAAACTGGAAGCATTGCTTCTTCAGTACAATTCATTCGATCTGATCGCGAATCTTACTTTGACCCAACTGTGGGTAAATCCGGAAAAACACAATATAGCTAGTCATGACGGTTTGCCCGCGATCGTCGAATACGCCACGCTGCTTTATTTGAAGCATCCGTTCACCGTACGGCTACCACATCCGATAGGGCAAGTTCCACTCGAGGAAATCGACAAACTCGGTCGAAGTATTCTACTTACAACCGGGCTTTACTACGCGTCCGACAGAAGATCGACGATCTCGGGCAAAGGTCCAGAACCGATCGATTCCTTGCGTTACCGCAGTATGACGCACGAAATGACTGTTCGGTCACCAGGATATGAACACCATCAACGAGAGACGTTACGCGGATTATTTGAACCATTCCAAGATTGGATGCTTCGTGAGTTGGGTTTTAGCGTTCTTGATCTGTTTGCGATGGAGGACGCGATTCAGGCAGTCACGAGTCGCAAAGTCTTCTCGCGTTTAGATGAAGGGAGAGAGGCAATCGAAAAAGTAAAATCCGACGTGCGCCTGGTAAGACGAGGGAAGGCGCCTTCATCCGATCTCGGCGAGATGGTTACTGAACTCAGTAAGCTTTCTCCCTCAAAGGCGGCTGCGCAGATTAAGATTATGCTTACAGCCTGGGTGATGGCGTTAATAGGCACTGCGTGCCTTAGTTTTGATGCCGACGAAATTGCGGCCGAAACGAAATTACCTATTGAGCGGGTCAATTCCATCTTCGCATTCTTCTCACTTGAGTTTGGCTCGGTGCCAGCCGATTTCTTTCTCATGTCGCCCACGCATCCCTTAAGAGAGAGGCCACTCGTGCATCACGCTGGCTCTTATCTATATCCGGTTCCCGGCAGTATGGTTTGGGCACTTCAGCGACGAGTCGAGGCTGAAATGAATCCGAGCATAGCCAAGGCGAGAAGCGAATCGAAGACATGGCAGAAATATGAAAAACGTCGTGGGGATTATCTGGAGTCGGAATCTATGAGGCTTCTCGGTACCGCGCTCCGAACAGATGAGTTATATCGGAACCTAACCTATACCGTGGTCGAAGATGGAGAAAACAAGATCGCGGAACTCGATGGGATGATTCAGTTTGATCGAACGCTGCTTCTTGTTGAATCGAAAGCGGGCGCACTGACAGCTCCTGCTCGACGAGGTGGACGCGAGCGCATTAAGAGCAACATTCAGGATCTTTTGGGTAAGGCCCACAAGCAGGCTTTGCGAGCACGTAATTATATTGAAAACACAGATGAGCCGAAGTTCTTTGCGGCGGACGGATCGGAAATCGCATTCGACAAGAGTCGCTTCGTGAGAACAATTCTGATCTCAACGAGCCTCGACACGCTCGATGTCTTTAATACCGCTCTTCATGAAGTGGTTAGTGCTGGCCTCCTTGAAGAAGAACACCTGCCGTGGGCGGTATCTTTGGACGTCCTTCGTGTAATTGCTGAGATGAACGAGTTTCCATCCCAACTGATTCACTACCTCACACGGCGGCTGCGAGTTAATGAATTCAAGAAATTCTACGCGGCCGATGAATTGGATTGGTTCGGCCTTTACCTTTCGCGTGGGCTATGTTTTGACAAGGACGGACGTTTTGCTGAAGCGACGCAGGTTATGTTCGACGGATCATTTTCTGAGGATTTCGATAGCTACTACTTTTACGCGCAAGGGCAACGAACCAAGCCAGCACCGAAACCGACTCAGCCAATGCCAAAGCTTCTGCGCCGGATCATACTTGAACTCGACGAACGCAAAGAAGCAGATGGCCATTCGGAAGCGATCCTTCGCTTCCTCAACTGGAATGATGAATCACGACGGCAATTGGTTGCCGGAGTAGGAGAACTGAGGAAGCGTACTCGCGCAAACGGGAAGATCCATGATTTCACGATGGCTTCGGCGGAAGATAAGGCCGGGGTGACGTGCTTCGCAGCCACGCCCTCCAAGGCTGAGGAGGCAATGAGGAGACTACAGACTTATTGTCTCATGAAAAAATATCAGATTCGCGCGGATAGTTGGCTCGGGCTTCTGACTGTCGTAGATCAAGAGCCGATAATTCAGGGCTTCGTCATATGTGCGGGACCTTGGACTCAGGATGACGAAATCGAGCGGTTAGTCGCTACGTTGCCTTCATCACAGAGATTGTCATGAGTCCTTAAATAATTCAATTACGGTTT
>Ga0075435_100003170_pt1 | contig 11122 bp, 7 predicted proteins | sample RhiMethybrSRZTD4_FD_75302 | JGI IMG/M metagenome (GOLD analysis project Ga0075435, IMG submission 75302) | Populus rhizosphere microbial communities from Tennessee, USA - Rhizosphere MetaG P. TD hybrid SRZTD4 | ecosystem: Host-associated > Plants > Roots > Rhizosphere > Soil | place: USA... | reverse complement strand
ATCCCGCTGTCGCTCTTCACGATCGGCACGCGTCTGTGGGCGCTCGGCAAGCGGCACGGCTTCATGACGCCGGTGCAGATGTTTCGCGATCGCTGGGAGTGCGGCCACATCGGCACGGTCATCTTCGTCGTCCAGGCCATTCTTCTCGTCCCCTACATCGTCATCGCGGTGATGGGCGGCGGCACGACGCTCGCCGCCGTCAGTAACGGCCTCGTGCCGTTCTGGGTCGGCGGCGCCATCGTCTCGCTCGTCGTGATGGGCTACGTGTTCTTCGGCGGGATGCGCGGCACGGCGTGGGTGAACACGTTTCAGACGATGCTGTTTCTCTCGTTCGGGGCGATTGCCGTCGCGGTGATCGGCACGAGCATGGGTGGATTCCGGCAGGCGATGGAATCGATGCTGGCGTCGCCCTCGTCGGCGCCGCTCCTGACGCGCGAGCGCGTGTCGCCGCTCTACTTCTTCAGCTACACGTTCATTCCACTCTCTTCGATCGCGTTTCCCCATATCGGGATCTTCTGCCTGACGGCGCGCCGGCTGGGACATTTCCGCAAGACGATCGTGCTCTATCCGATCTGCATGATCGCGATCTGGCTGCCGTCGGTGTTTCTCGGCGTCATCGCGAACCAGGCGGCCGATGTGCCGGCCGTCGCGGCGAAGATCGAGGCGCGAGCGACGCTCGCCGCTGAAGGTGCGACGCTGTCCGCCGAACGGCGTGACGATCTTCGCCGACAGGCGTCCGGAGACGACGTGATTCTGAAGCTCGTCGAAGGCTACGCGCCGGTGTGGCTCGCGTCGCTGCTCGGCGCCGCCGTGATGGCGGCGGTGATGGCGAGCGATTCGCAGATTCTCGCGCTGTCGACGATGTTCACGGAAGACGTGTTCACGTTCTACCGAGGCACCGCGCGATTCGGTCAGGCGGTGCAGGTGCAGACCGGACGCCTCTTCGTCGTCCTGCTGACCGTCGTCGCCTACCTGATCGCGCTCGAGATGCCGCAGTCGATCTTCGATCTCGCCACGCAGTACGCCTTTGCCGGCTACTCATCGCTCGCGCCGCTGCTCGTGGCCGCGCTGTTCTGGCGCGGGAGCACCAAGTGGGGCGCGCTGGCGGTCACCGTCTGGACCGCTGCGGCCGTTGCCGCGATCGCGATCCTGCAGTCGATCGTCCCCGCGCCTTCATCCGGCGCCGCGACGGCGGTGTTGTCCGTCGGCAGCCTTGACGTGATCACAAGGTCCGCGGCAGGTACGATGGTGCTAGGCTTGCTGCCAGTCGTCCCGATGACGATGATCTCGGCCCTGCTGATGATCGTCGTCTCGCGCATGACGCCTTCGTCGCAGCCCGGCGCCGCGACGCTGGCTCGATACTTCGGCACGTGAGTTTGAGTCATGTCCAGAACCTTCTGGATGAATCTCGGCTGGCTGATCGTGCTCGTCGCGACGGTTGGCGCCGCGCTGGGCCTCGATGCGGCCGGACACCTTACGTACTTCACGAGCCTCGTCCTCTGGGGGATTCCGATCGTTTATCTGTGGCCGCTCTTCATGGTGCTGACGGCGCACGGCACCGGCCGCCGGCGCAAAGCGCTGGGCTGGACCGTCGCCACGATCGTCGTGCTCGGCATCGTGCTCGATTTTCTGCTCGGACATCTGACACTGCGATTCCCCGGGTGCGCCGGCGTCGCTGGCGCAAGTCCATACGTCCTGTGTTTGCCGGCCGTCGGCGGCAGCGTGCCGCTGGAAGAACTGCTGTTCTACGCGATGGGACCCATCGCGATCGTGCTGGTGTACGCGTGCGCGGACGAGCGGTGGCTGAGCAAGTACAACCCGGCTGACGATCTGGTGAACGTCAAGCTCATTCAGGTGTCGCCGCGTCTCATCGTCGTCGCCGCGGTTGCCGCCATCGCGGCGCTCATCCTGTGGCGCGTCAACGGAACGTTTCCGACCTACTTCGCGTTTCTCGCCGCGGGCGCGCTCCTGCCCGCGATTCTTCTCTACCGCGCCATCGGCACGCTGACCAACTGGCCGGCATTCGCGGTCACCACGCTCTACGTCATCCTCACGTCGGTGATCTGGGAAGTGACGCTCGCGATCCCGCGTCAGTGGTGGGGATACCAGCCGTCAGGCATGATCGGTGTGACCATTGCGGCCTGGTCGCACGGCGACGCGATTTTTCCGGTCGAGGCCGCGGTCGTCTGGATCTTCGCTCCCTTCGCAGGCATCCTGACCTACGAGTTCGCGAAGGCGCTCGCGCATCATCCGCGCCCGACTCGCGACGCGCTGTTCGGATCGGCCTCACGGGCGCGTGCGTCGGTCTGACGCGCCCGTGGTATCGTGGGCCGCCGCGGCATCTGCGGCGGAATCATTTCGTCAAAGCGAGGCCTCATGTCCACCGTCACGCCCGACGCGCAGGCGACACGGCTGACTCCTCTGCACTGGCTGATCATCGTCATCTCCGCGATCGGATTCGCGTTCGATTCGTACGTGCTGCTGATGCTGCCGCTGATCGTGCGGCCGGCGCTCAGCGAGCTGCTGCAGGTGCCGCCGACGAGCCCGCTGGTCAACGACTGGGCCGGCATCCTCTTCTATGTGCCGGCGATTGCCGGCGGGATCTTCGGCCTCCTCGGCGGATACCTCACCGATCTCTTCGGCCGCCGCCGTGTCCTCGTGTGGAGCATCCTGCTCTACGCGTTCTCGGCGCTCGCCTCGGGATTCGTCACCTCGGTCTGGTGGCTGCTCATCTGGCGATGCGGCACGTTCGTCGGCGTGTGCGTCGAGTTCGTCGCTGCCGTCGCGTGGCTGTCCGAGTTGTTTCCGAATCCCAAGCAGCGCGAAGCGATCGTCGGCTACACGCAGGTGCTCGGATCGTTTGGCGGGATCATGGTCACCGCCGGCTACTACATGTCGGTGACCTACGGTCATGCGCTGCCCGCTGTCTACGGCGGGCACGAAGCGTGGCGGTACACACTGATGTCGGGCGTCATTCCGGCGGTCCCGCTCATCGTGATCCGTCCGTTTCTGCCGGAGTCTCCGACGTGGGCGCTGAAGAAACAGGCCGGCACGCTGAAGCGACCGAGCTTCGGCGAGCTCTTCGCCCCGCAGTTCAAGAAGACGACGATTGTGACGACGGTGATGATGGCCGCGGCGTACGCGGCGGCGTTCGGCGCCATTCAGCAGACGCCGCGCATCGTGCCGGGACTTCCGGAAGTCCGAACGCTGTCGCGGCCGGCCGTCGAGCAGACCGTCAGCGTCGTTCAGTCGTTTCAGGAATTCGGCGGGATGGCGGGTCGGATTCTGCTCGCGTTCCTCGCCGTCCGGATCGTCAGCCGCCGGCGCCTGCTGCATCTCTTTCAAATACCCGGCCTCGCCCTCGCCGCGATCGTGTTTGCGGTGGCCGGCACGCGCAGCCTCACGATGCTGCAATGGGGATCTTTCTTGTTCGGCGTCGCGACGATCGCCCAGTTCAGCTTCTGGGGCAATTATCTGCCGCGCGTCTTTCCGACATACCTGCGCGGCACAGGTGAGAGCTTCGCGGCCAACGTCGGCGGCCGCATGATCGGCACGTCGGCGGCGCTCCTCACGACACAACTCGCGAACGTGATGCCCGGCGCGTCGGCGCCGACCAGGCTCGCGTACGCGTCGGCAGTCGTCGGCACCGCGGCGTACGTACTGGGACTGGCGACGAGCCTGTGGCTGCCCGAGCCGAAGCGCGAGGAGCTACCCGATTAGTACGATGCTCTACTACGCGATCACCGGTGCCGTGGTGACCGCAGCCGTGAGCACCATCGGCGACTATCTGTGGGCGAACGTGCTCCCGCACGGCGTGCCCGTCTACTGGTTCGCGCACGGTGCGCTTCTCTTCTTGACCGTCGGATTGTGCCTGGGACTGCCGTCGCGGAAGCCGATGACTGGCGCGCTCGGCGGCGTGGCGGTTGGTGTCGCGGCGACTGCCGGCTTCGCGCTCCTCCGTCCGGTCCTCGGATACACCGGACTCTTCGTGATGTTCTTCGCGCTGTGGATCGGCCTCGGCCTGCTCACCGGCCGTATGCTCGAGAAGCGCGATCGCGCAACTGTCGTGCTGACGCGCAGCGTGCTGGCCGCGATCGGATCCGGCTGCGGCTTCTACGCGATCTCAGGAATCTGGTTTCCGTTCAATCCGCACGGTTGGGACTACGCGAAGCACTTCGTCTACTGGTCGCTCGCTTACTTCCCAGGCTTCGCCGCATTATTGCTTCCTCGGGAGCACAAACGACACGAAGGACACGAAGAGTAGAGCCCTCTCCCTTCTTTGTGTTCTTTGTGCCCTTTGTGTTCTTTGTGCTCAGCGTTTCCCGATCGCGATGAGCCGATCGTCGCTGCGCAGAAAGATCTGACCATTCGAAATCGCCGGCGACGCGATCAGCCGTTCCCCGACGTCGTTCCGCGCGACGATCCGCGGCTCGCGTCCCGACCGCACCACGATCGTCTCACCAGTCTCGCTGACGAAGTAGACCTTGCCGTCGGCGGCGACGGGCGACGCCGAGAACACGCCATCGACGCGCTCCTGCCACACCTTCTGTCCGTTTGCCGCATCGACGACGGTGATCGCGCCGACGTCGTTGGCCATGTAGAGCAGCCCGCCGTCGTACACCAGCGACGAGATGTAGGGCGCGCCGGTGTTCACCTGCCAGACGACGTGCGAGTTCGCGACATCGCCGCGGCCGCCGGGACGGATTGCCATGTACGGACCGCTGCGATAGCCGCGGCTCATGTAGACGATGCCGTCGTGAAACGTCGGCGCGGGAATCGGAAACTGATTCGATCCGCCGACGTGCCACAGGAACGCGCCCGTCCGCGGATCGTACGCATCGACGCGCTGGCTCGAGTTGACGATCAGCTCCGGACCCGACGCGGACTGCACGACGAACGGCGTCGTGTACGACGACCGGCCGCGGCCGCGATCCGTCTTCCATCGATCCTTGCCGGTGCGCGCGTCAACGGCGAGCAGATAGGACGCCGGCGCGTGGTCGCACAACAGAATCAGCGAGTCCTGATACAGCGTCGGCGAGCTGGAGTGCCCCCAGTTGATCTCGAACGGTGAGATCTCTTTGCCGAGGTGACGCTGCCACACGACGTTGCCCGCCATGTCGAGCGCGACGATCTGGCCGGTCCCGAACCACGCGTACACCATCTGGCCGTCGGTGACCGGGCTCGGGCTGGCGAGGTTGTGCTTGTCGTGAACCGTCGGCAGCGGCCCGACCGCCTCGACGCGCCGCTCCCACACTCGTCGTCCATCCGCACGATTGAACGCTTCGACGACGAAGAAGGTGCGATCCGATGTGGACCGCGTTCGACCGCCGCCCAGCGCGCGCTCGCCCGCCGCGGCCGCATCGCCGCGCTGAACCAGCCGCGGACCCTGACGCGTGACGCCGTCGCCGATCTGCGACGTCACGAACACGCGATCGCCCCAGACGATTGGCGACGACACGCCGAGGCCGGCGAGCGGGGACTTCCAGGCGACGTTCTCGGTGGCGGTCCACCGGTCGGGCAGATTCTTCTCGTCGGCGACGCCGTTGCCGTGCGGACCGCGCCACTGCGGCCAGTCGGCGGCGATCACCGATCCGCTGAATGCAATGACGAGGATGAGAATAGCGATTCGTAAAGATTCCATAGCGAGAGTCTAATACCGCACGCGTGCGAGGTGCACTCACGCTCGTCCTGAGCGTGTCGAAGGACGAGCCGCTTTTGCTCGTGGTTCGACAGGCTCACCACGAGCGGTTCGACTACTCCGCTTTCAACAACTCCGCGGTGTTGACGCGGCCGGCTCGCCGCGCGGGTCCGTAGGCGCTGAGGAATGCACCGGCCGCCAGCAGGAAGACCACGGCGGAGATGAGGGAGAGATCGAACGAGGGCGCCTCGACGACGAGGCGGCCCAGCGTGGCGGCGGTCAGCGGAAGCAGCGCCGACCCGGCGAGGACGCCGGCCGCCACGACGAGAAGCGCATCAACGGTCAGGCTGCGTACGACGTCCGCCGGGCGCGCTCCAAGAGCCTGCCGGATCGCGAACTCGCGCGCGCGCACGGCGACGCTGTGCGCGACGCGGGCGTAGAGCCCGACGAGCGTCAGCAACAGCGTCGCGAGCCCGAACATCGCCACGATCGTCGTCTGCACGCGCGGCTGCGCGAGCCAGGCGGTGCGGATCTCGTCGAGCGGCTGCACGACGCCGATCGCCTGCGACGCGTCGATGCGCGCCACTTCCTGCCGCACCGCCGCGACCGCGGCCGCGCTCGTCGCCGACGGCTCGACGATCAGCGTCATGAACGGCCACGTGTTCTGCTGATACGAGAGATAGAGCACCGACTCGGCGCGCGGGTCGCTACTCAACGGCTGCCTGACGTCGCCGACCACGCCGACGATCGTGATCGGCTTCTCGCTACCGACGAGCGCGATTCGCCGTCCGATCGGATCGTCGTTCGACCAGTACCGGCGTGCGAGTGCCGCGCTGATCACCGCCACGTGAGGCGCGGTCGATCCGTCTCGACGATCGATCAACCGTCCGCGCACGAGCGGCACGCCAAGGAGCGCGAACGCCGACGCGTCGACCGCGCTCGCCAGCGCCGTCTGCGCGTCGGTCGATACGGCGCGGCTCTCGATCGAGAATCGCACGTTGCCGAGCGGCCGCGCCGGCGGCACGTAGCTGGCGGCGCCGACCGCGCGCACTTCAGCCCGCGCCGCGAGTGCGGCAAGCAGCCGATCGAAGAAGGCGCGCTGGCCCGACTCGTCCGCGTAGCGCGTTTCTGAGAGCGACACTTCCATGGCCATTCTGGCGTTCGACGCGCGCGTGGCGGTCGTGAGTGCGGACAGGCTCTGGAATCGCAGCAGGAGTCCGGCGGCGGATGACATCAGCACGATCGACAGCGCGACCTGCAGCGCCACCGTGACCCGCCGTCCGAGTCCGTACGACGCCCAGGTCCGCTTCGGCACGAGACTCCGCGATTGCCGAACCGCGAGCACGCTCGGCACGAGAGCGGTCGCCACCACGCTGACGAGCAGCAGCGCGGCAACGGCGGCGATCACTCGCACATCGACTCGCGGCTCGAAATCGTACGGCACCGCGGTGGAGACGCCGGCCGCGCCGAACAGGTGCACGAACCATGTCGCGATCACGAGTCCACCCGCGGTGCCCGCGCCGGCCCACACCAGCGTCTCGAGCATCAACTGTCGAACGACGGCCGCCGTCGTGGCGCCGAGCGCCATCCGCACGACCAGCTCGTGCCGGCGCGTCGGCAGCCACGCCAGCAGCAAACCGGCGACGTTGATCCACGCGACGGTCAACAGCACGAGCACCGCACCACCGAGCACCGTCAGCGTTTTCGTCGAATCGCCCAGCAGCAAGTCGCGCATCGGCAGGGCACGCGCCGTCCACTCTTTCGTCGTCTCCGGATGATCGATTTGCAGTTGCCGATAGATTGCACCGAGCTCGCGGTCGGCATCGCGAACGGTCGCGCCACTCCGCAGCCGCGCCGTTGTGCCGACCAGATGGAAGCGCCGCTCGCGCTGCTCTTCGGCCGTCATCGTCCAGGGAATCCAGATCTCTGCCTTGTCGATCGTCCGGAAGCTGGCGGGCATGACGCCGGCGACCGTGTAGGCCTCGCCGTCGATGCGGACCAGCGCGCCGGCCACCCGTGCATCGCTGTTGAAGAGCCGTCGCCACAACGCGTGACCGAGCACGACGACGTGAGTGGCGGTTGCGAAGTCCTTCGGCTGAAGGACACGGCCGAGAGCAGGCGGAACCGCCCAGAGATCGAAGAACCGCTCCGTGACTTTGAGGCCGGCGACGCGCTCTGGCAGCGCCGTGCCGGCAATGCTCGCGTCGATCGCGTACGTCCCGGCGACGTCGCGGAGACTGGTGACGCGCGACGACCAGTCCAGAAAATTCGCCGGCGGCACCGCCATCAGCCCGCGCTGCGGGTGCATTTCCATCACGAAGACGAGCGCAGCCGGGTCTCGGTACGGCAGCGGACGCACCACGGCCGCATCGACGACCGCCCACATCCCGCCAGCGAGCCCGACGCCGAGCGCGAAGAGGACCGCGATCAGCAACGGGACCGTGGGCCGCCGCGCGAACAGGCGAAGCGCAAATCGCATCAGTACGCCTGTCGGTACAGATCCAGCGCGGCGGCCGCATCGAACGGCCGCGGGTTGAACGTGCCGGTCCACTGTTTCGCAGCGTCGGCGGCCAGCACCGGAAGATTTTCGCGCGGCACGCCGATTTCTCCGAGCGTCGCCGGCAGACCGCCGGCGCGGCGCAGCTCCTCGAGGCGCCACGCGAGTTCGGATCCCTGTGTGGCCTCGACCGCCGAGGCGGACCCCTGTGTCCGCCCCATCAGCAGCCTGCGATACCGGTTACCGACATGCTCGGCGTTCCAGCGAACGACGTGCGGCAGCATCACCGCGATGGCGATGCCGTGGACGGTGCCGTGATGCGCGGTCAGCGGATTCGCGCACGCGTGGGTGGCGCCGAGCATCGACTGCTCGATGGCGATGCCTGCCTCGTGCGCGCCAAGCAGCATCGCGCCGCGTGCGACCACATCATCCGGTTCCGCGAGCACGCGCTCGTAGTGGCCTTCGAGCAGCCGCCACGCGTCGCGCGCGAAGAGATCCGAGATCGGCGTTCGCTTCGACGTGACGTACGACTCGACGGCATGCGAGATCGCGTCGTAGCCGGCAACCGCGGTGACCTGCCGCGGCTGCGAGATCGTCAGCGCTGGATCGAGAATCGCAACGCGGAACGCCGCCTTGGGATCGCCGCAGGCCATCTTCACGTGCGTCTCCGCGTCGGAGATGATCGCGTAGGACTGTGCCTCGCTGCCGGTGCCGGCGGTCGTGGGAATGCCAATCGACGGCAGCATCGGCTGCGCCGCCTTGCCAGAGCCCCAGTAGTCGCGCATGGTGCCGCCGTTGGTGAGCACGAAATTGATCCCCTTCGCGCAGTCCAGCGAGCTGCCGCCGCCCAGCGCGACGATCGAATCGATCCGCGCCTCGGCAGCCACGGCGCGGCCCGCCTCGACCATCCGCGTGTCCGGGTTGGCGTCGAAGTCGTGAAACGACACGGACGCGATGTCCACCGACTCGAGGATCGACACGGCCCGCGCGACCTGACCGGTCGCGACGATTCCCGGATCCGAGACGATCAGCGTCCGCGTGAACCGGAGATCGCGCGCGAGATCGCCGAGGCGCAGCAGCGCGCCTTCCCCGAACACGATGCGCGTGCGCAGTTCAAACTCGAACGTCTGCACGCCAGGCCTTTGTGGTCTTTGTAGCCTTTGTGGCCTTTGTGGCTTTTATGGTCTTTGTGGCCTTTGTGAAACTCAACGGGCGCTTTTGGCGATCCGATAGAGCTTGGACGCCGTGCGGATGATGAGGCTGCCATGCGCCACGGCGGGCGTGGCGAGCGTCATCTCGTCGAGGGAGTTTTTGCCGAGCACCTTGAACTCCGGCCCGGCCTGGATGACGTAGGTGTCGCCATCCTCGCTGAGCGCGAAAATTCGGTTGTTGTACGCCCACGGCGACGCCGTGAAGCCGGCCGCGTCGGTGGTGACGCGTTGTTTGCCGTAGGCCTCCTTCCCCGTCTTCGCGTCGTGACAGGTGAAGAAGCCGCGATCGAACAGCGTGTAGAAGTACTCGCCGTAGACGAGCGGCGACGGATTGTAGGTGCCGAGCGTCGCGTTCGACCAGACGACGAACGCGTTCGTCGTCTCGTCTTTCTTCAGCGAGATGTCGCCCAACGCCCCGGGACGGATCGCATAGACCGGCCGCACCGCATCGGCGGGATAACCCGAGCTGATGAACAACAGGCCAGGACCGGCGAGCGGCGTCGGCACCTGAATCGTCGTCATGCCGATCAGCTCCCACAGGAGCCTGCCGTCGAGATCGTACGAACGGACCTTCTGCGTTCCGGCCGTGACGATTTCGGTCCGCGTGCCGTTCTCCCAGACGAACGGCGTCGTCCAGTTGCTGCCCTCGTCGCGCGGCGTGCGCCAGATCTCGTCGCCCGACTTCTTGTCGTAGGCGGCAATGAACGACTTGTCGTCGTTGTCGTTGACGATGATGACGCGATCCCGGTGGAGAACCGGCGAGCCTGCCGACCACCATCCGCTCCGGACCTTGAACGGACCCATCGGCTTCGACCATAGCGGTCTGCCGGTCATGTCGAACGCGAACAGGCCGATGCTCCCGAAGTACGCGTAGACGCGCTCGCCGTCGGTCACCGGCGTCTCAGACGCGTAGCTGTTCTTCTGATGCTTCGACCCGGCCGGCACCACGGTCGCGATTGTTCGCTCCCACCGAATCTTCCCGGTCTTGAAATCGATGTCGTACAGGACCCAGCGATGTGGATCGGACGACGTTCCGATATCGCGGCCCGACATCGGACCGCCGAACGATCGCGGCGTATAGGCGGGAATCTCCTTGAGCGCTTCCTCACCGCCTTTCGTGTTGACCGCGCTGGTGACGAACACGTGATCGCCGCTCACGATCGGCGAGCTCCAGCCGCGTCCAGGCAGATCGATCTTCCAGGCGACGTTCTGGGTCGCGCTCCACGTGTCGGGCAGCGCCCCATCGTCGGCGGCCACGCCTGACCTGGATCCACGAAACTGCGGCCACTCCTGATCGGCGGAGACAATCGTCGAGGCCACGAGCGCCAGTAAAAAGCCTCTCCACCACCGTGTCCTCAGTGTCCTCGGTAGTGGAGAGCGAACTCGCGTAGTCATCATTCGTTACCCGCGCGCGCCCGAGGCGCGAACAATATTACACTCAGGTCGTGCAACGAATTCTTTATACCCTCATCGCTGGTTTTGCGGTCACCACATCGATCCTCGGCGCGCCGGATCCGGTCGCGGAGCGTTTCTGGGCCCAGTGGCGCGGTCCCTACGCCACTGGCGTGTCGAAGTACGCCGATCCGCCGGTCGAATGGAGCGAGACGAAGAACATCCGCTGGAAAGTAGAGATTCCGGGGCGCGGATCGTCGTCGCCGGTCGTGTGGGGCGATCGGATATTTCTCCTGACCGCAGTGCCGGCCGACCTGACCGGCGCCGCGGTGCATTCGCCGCAAGGCGGCGTCCAGCCGCGGCATCGTCATCGCTACGTCGTGC
>Ga0075435_100003163_pt1 | contig 11138 bp, 9 predicted proteins | sample RhiMethybrSRZTD4_FD_75302 | JGI IMG/M metagenome (GOLD analysis project Ga0075435, IMG submission 75302) | Populus rhizosphere microbial communities from Tennessee, USA - Rhizosphere MetaG P. TD hybrid SRZTD4 | ecosystem: Host-associated > Plants > Roots > Rhizosphere > Soil | place: USA... | reverse complement strand
GACGGCGCGTCGCCTCGCGTGATTGCCGAGTGCAAGCGCCGCTCGCCGTCCCGCGGCATCCTGCGCGAGGACTACCGGCCTGCCGAGCATGCGCGCGCCTACACGCAGGCGGGCGCGGCGGCGATCTCGGTGCTGACCGAGCCGACGTTCTTCGACGGCGCGCTCGCGCACCTCGAGGAGGTCCGCGCGGCGGTCTCGACGCCGCTGCTGCGCAAGGATTTCATCGTCGAGCGCTACCAATTGCTCGAAGCGGCGGCGGCGGGCGCGGATGCGGCGCTGCTGATCGTCGGCGCGCTCGACCCGGCGTCGCTGCGCGCGCGCCTGACCGACGCGCGGGCGCTGGGGCTGGCGGCGCTCGTCGAGGTGCACGACGCGGACGAGCTGCGCGTTGCCGTCGATGCCGGTGCGGAGGTGATCGGCGTCAACAGCCGCAACCTGCGCACGCTCGGCGTCGAGCCGGAGCTGCACGACCGCCTGGCGCCGATGATGCCGAAGCACGCGGTCACGGTCGCGGAGAGCGGCCTGCGCGAGCACGCCGATCTGCAGCGCCTCGAGCGTGCTGGGTACCGCGCGTTCCTGGTCGGCGAACGCCTGATCGTTCAGCCCGATCCCGGCGCGGCGCTGGCCGCGCTGCGGGGGGTACCGCGGTGACGCCGGTGAAGGTGAAGATCTGCGGTGTCACGAGCGTCGAGGATGCGCAGCTTGCCGCCGAACTCGGCGCATCCGCGATCGGGCTCGTGTTCTGGCCGTCGAGTCCTCGATGTGTCGACGTCCAGACCGCGCGCGCGATTATCGAAGCACTGCCGCCGTTCGTCAGCGCCGTCGGGGTGTTCGTCAATCAGATTGATAACGCCCGCAGTATCGCGCACGAAGTAGGGCTGTCGGCAGTGCAGTTTCACGGGGATGAGCGGCCGGAAGACTATTACGGATTCAGGCCGCGCGTCATCAAAGCCGTGACAATTGCCGACAGCAGCACACAGGCCGCGTCCTGGTTCAACGCGGTGCCGGGTCACGTGACCGTCCTGCTCGACGCACATGATCCGGTGAAACGCGGCGGCACTGGACGGCGGATCGACTGGTCCATCGCCGCGTCAATCGCGCGGCAGCGGCGCGTGATCCTTTCCGGCGGCCTGAACGCGGAAAACGTGGCCGACGCGATCACCGCCGTCCGGCCCTACGCGATCGACGTGTCGTCGGGCGTGGAGTCGGCGCCCGGACAGAAGGATCCCGCAAAGCTGCGCGCATTGTTCGACGCGCTGCGGGACTTCCGCCTGAAGGCGGAAGCCACATGAAAGGAAAGCCCCGTAGCTTCCGCCTTTAGGCGGAAGTCAGAGGTCTCGATGAAGGAAGAATTGCAGATACCCCGCGGGCCGATCTTCGGCCGGCGCGACCCCGACGCGCGCGGCTACTACGGCCAGTACGGCGGACGGTTCGTCCCGGAAACGCTGGTCGCGCCGATCGAAGAGCTGACCGCGGCCTACTTCAAGGCGCGCGAGGACGAGGGCTTCCGCCGCGAGCTCGAGCAGCTGCTGCGCGACTACGTCGGCCGCCCGACGTCGCTCTACGAAGCGAAGCGGCTGACCGCGTCGGCCGGCGGCGCGCGCATCGTGCTCAAGCGCGAAGACCTGGCGCACACCGGCGCCCACAAGATCAACAACGCGCTGGGCCAGGCGCTGCTCGCCGTCCGCATGGGCAAGCGGCGCATCGTCGCCGAGACCGGCGCCGGCCAGCACGGCGTGGCGACGGCGACCGTCTGCGCGCTGCTCGGCCTCGAATGCCACGTCTACATGGGCTCGGAAGACATGGCCCGGCAGTCGCTGAACGTCTTCCGCATGCGCCTGCTCGGCGCGGAAGTGATCGAGGTCAACGCCGGCTCGCGCACGCTGAAGGACGCGATCAACGAAGCCATGCGTGACTGGGTGAGCAACGTCACGCACACCTACTACCTGCTGGGATCCGTCCTCGGCCCGCATCCGTACCCGCTCATGGTCCGCGAGTTCCAGTCGGTGATCGGTCAGGAGGCGCGCACGCAGTGCCTCGAGCAGTTCGGACGCCTCCCCGACGCGATCGTCGCCTGCGTCGGCGGCGGCAGCAACGCCATGGGCATCTTCGACGCCTTCATCGAGGACCGGCACACGCGCCTGATCGGCGTCGAGGCCGGCGGCCGCGGCATCTCGCCAGGCGAGCACGCCGCGCGCTTCGCCGGCGGCAGCGCCGGCGTGCTCCAGGGCACCCGCAGCTACGTGCTGCAGGACGAAGACGGCAACGTCGAGCTCACGCACTCGATCTCGGCCGGTCTCGACTACGCCTCGGTCGGGCCGGAACACGCCTTCCTGCGCGAGAGCGGCCGCGCCGAGTACACGTGGGTTGACGATGGCGACGCGCTCGAGGCGTTTCAGCGGCTCGGACGCGCGGAAGGCATTCTGCCGGCGTTGGAGTCGTCGCACGCCATCGCGCACGTCTGCCGGCTGGCCCCGACGCTTTCGAAGCAGGCGATCGTGCTGGTCAACCTGTCGGGCCGCGGCGACAAGGACGTGCTGAGCGTGCAGAAGGCGCTCGAGGCCGGACGGTGACGTCGCGCATCGCCGACGCCTTCACGCGGATCAAGGCTGCGGCCAACGGCCCGGGCCTGATCGCCTACGTCACCGCCGGCGATCCCGATCTCGCCCGCACGGCCGAGATCCTGGTCACGCTGGCGGCAAGCGGCGCGGACGTCCTCGAAGTGGGCGTCCCGTTCTCGGATCCGCTCGCGGACGGGCCGGTGATCCAGCGCGCGTCGGAACGGGCGCTGGCGAGCAAGACGACGCTGCGCGGGACCTTGAAGATGATCAAGGAGACCCGCTCGCGCATCGCGGCGCCGATCGTGCTGTTCACCTACGCCAACCCGATCCTGCGAATGGGGGAGGAGAGCTTCGTCCGCGCCGCGGTGGAAGCCGGCGTGGACGGCGTCCTGATGCTGGACCTGCCGGTGGAGGAGGCGGTGCCGTTCCGGTCGCTTCTCGTCGACGCCGGCCTCGACCCGATTTTCCTCCTCAGCCCGACGACGACGGACGAGCGCATCCGCGCGTCGGCGGCGCTCGGGCGCGGCTTTCTCTACGTCATCTCGCGGCTCGGCGTGACCGGCGCGCGCGAACGCCTCGGCGCGGATGCCGAGCCGCTGGTGCGCCGGATCCGCAAGCATTCGGACCTCCCGCTGGCGCTCGGCTTCGGCATCTCGCGGCCGGAGCACGTCGCGGAGGTCGGCCGCTGGGCCGACGCGGCGGTGGTCGGCAGCGGCCTGGTCAACGTCATCGCGGAGCACGGCGCCGCCCCCGACGTCGCGGCGCACGCCGGCGCCTACGTGCGCTGGCTGAAAGGACAGGCGTGAAGGCGGACCTCGACGATCTCCGGAAACGGATCGACCTGCTCGACGAGTCGCTGGTGCGGCTGCTCAACTCGCGCGCGGCGTGCGCGCTGGAGATCGGCCGTCTCAAACGGGAGATGGGCATCGCCATCTACCAGCCGGAGCGGGAGGCGGAAGTACTTCGCAACGTGCAGCGCGTCAACAACGGTCCTCTCGACCAGGACGCCATCAAACGGCTCTTCGAGCGCATCATCGACGAAGCCCGGCACCTGGAGCGGGTCGCGGAAGAACTACAATTGAAGAAGGAAGATAGCTAGCCATGGTTGTCGTCATGCAGGAGCGCGCCAGCGACGCGCAGATTCAATCGGTCATCGCCAAACTGATCGAGATGGGCTTCGACGTGCACCGGTCCACCGGGGCGCTGCGCACCGTGCTGGGCGCCGTCGGCGGATCGCGGCAGTTCGACACCGCGCTCCTCGAGGTGCTCGACGGCGTGCAGGAAGTCCATCGCATCACCGAGCCGTACAAGCTCGCCAGCCGCACCTTCAAGCCGGACAACACGGTGATCACCATCGGCGACGTCCGAATAGGCGGCGACGAGGTGATCGTCATGGCCGGGCCCTGCTCCGCCGAGAGCGAGGAGCAGGTCGAAACGGCGGCCGCGGCGGTGCGGCGGGCCGGCGCGAAAGTGCTGCGCGGCGGCGCCTTCAAGCCGCGCAGCAGCCCCTACAGCTTCCAGGGGCTCGGCGAGGAAGGGCTGCGGATGCTGCGATCGTCGGCCGATCGCCACAACCTCAAGCTGATCACCGAGGTCATGGACATCAGCCAGATCGACGTGATCGAGCGCTATGCCGACATCCTCCAGGTCGGCGCGCGCAACATGCAGAACTTCACACTGCTGCGCGAGCTCGGCCACTCCAAGAAGCCGGTGATGCTGAAGCGCGGCATCTCGGCCACGATCGAGGAGTGGCTGCTCTCGGCCGAGTACATCCTTGCCGGCGGCAACACGAACGTCATGCTCTGCGAGCGCGGCATCCGCACCTTCGAGGGCTACACCCGCAACACGCTCGACATCTCGGCGGTCCCGGTGGTGCAGAAGCTGAGCCACCTGCCGGTCATCGTCGATCCCAGCCACGGCACCGGCAAGCGCGACAAGGTGGCGCCGATGGCGCGCGCCGCCGTCGCCGCCGGCGCGGACGGCCTGATCATCGAGGTCCACTGCGACCCGGATCACGCGCTCAGCGACGGCGCGCAGTCGATGTTCCCCTCGCAGTTCGATCGGCTCATGGCGGAGCTGCGCATCATCGCTCCCGCGATCGGCCGCAGCATCTGCCTCGAGCCGGTCACGCGGCGAGGGTGGGGCGTCTGAACGATCCCCGCTTCCGGCACATCGCCATCGTCGGCTACGGGCTGGTCGGCGCGTCGGTCGCGAAAGCGGCGACGCGCCGCTGGCCGTCCACGCAGATCACCGCCATCGGCGCCGGGGAAGGGCTGGCGAAGGCGAGGGGCGCCGATCTCGTCGTCCTCGCCGCGCCGGTGCTGGCCAGCATCGCGCGGCTCACCGAGCTTCCCGAGCATCTCAGCCGCGACACCATCGTCACCGACGTCTGCAGTACGAAGCGCCTCATCGCCGCTGCGGCCGCCGCGCTGCCGATGACCTTCATCGGCGGCCATCCCATGGCCGGCGGCGCGCGCGGCGGCGTGGCCAACGCACGCGCGGACCTCTTCGACGGCCGGCCGTGGATCCTGACGCCCGGCAACCATCACACCGCGGCGTCGGCGCGGCTCGAGGAATTCGTTGCCGGCCTCGGCGGCGTGCCGCACGTCATGACGCCGGAGCTGCACGACCGCTTCGTCGGCGCGGTGAGCCATCTGCCGCAACTCACCGCCAGCGCGCTGATGCACGTGGTCGGCAAGCTGGCCGGCGACGCGGGGCTCGAGATCGCCGGCGCCGGGCTGCACGACACGACGCGGCTGGCGGCCAGCCCTTCGGACATCTGGCGCGACATCGCCGCCACCAACCAGGACGTCATCCGCGACGCGCTCGACACGCTGATCCGCACGCTGACCGAGATGCGGGAGTCGCTCGAATCGGGCGACGCGATCGAAGAGGTCTTCGCCTCCGCGTGCCGCTGGCGCGAGACGCTCGACCGATCGCGCTGACGGACCTCCTCATGGCGAAACAGGCGGTTCGGACCTATCTGCAGATGCTCGATCCCGGTGCGCTGTCGGGCGCGCCCGCGCCGTCGGCAGACTTCACCGTCGAGCGGCTGGAGGAGTGTCCGCCGTGGCTGTGGCGGCACCTCTACAGCGAAGTCGGCCGCGAATACCACTGGGTCGATCGTCTGGGATGGAGCGACGAGGAGATTCAGCGCTACCTCGCGGATCCCGCGCTGGAGCTCTGGGTGCTACGCGAGGTCGGCGAGCCGGCGGGGTATTTCGAGTTGCGCACCCACGGCGACGGCGCCGTCGAGATCGCCTATTTCGGGTTGCTGCCGTCGGCGATCGGCCGCGGGCTCGGGAAGTACCTGCTGACGCAGGCGGTGGAGCGCGCGTGGGCGCTCGGCGCCAACCGGGTGTGGCTGCACACCTCGTCGCTCGACCACGGCTCGGCGCTGCCGAACTATCTCGCGCGGGGCTTCAGCGTCTGGAAGCAGGAAACCTACGTCGTCTAGCGATCCTGCACGGACTCGGCTTCCCGATCCTCGCGCCATTCGCTCTCGACAATCGCCCACAGCAGCTGGTCGTGGTAGCGGCCGTTCTTCAAGAACGAGTTCTGCAGCACGCCTTCCGGTGACGCGCCGAGCTTGCAGAGCGCGCCGTTGCCGCGCGCGTTGGCGGCCGCGGCGCGCGCCTCGAGGCGGCGGATGCCCATCGTCTCAATCGCGAAGTTGACGACGGCGGTCGCGCAGGGATGGAAGACGCCGGTGCCCCAGAACGCGCAGCCGAGTGCGAAGCCCCACTCGGCGTTGCCGAGGTCGGGCTGGATGCTTCGGATCTGGATGATGCCGACGGCGCAGTCGTAGCCCTTGGGCACGATGCCGTAGCAGATGGAGGTGCCGGCCGCCTGCTCGCGCAGCGACCACGCGACGAAGCGCTCGAAGCCGTCCAGCGTGAGCGGCGGCGGCGAGATGTGCCTGGTCACGTCGTCACTGGTCAGCATGGCCAGCAGCGGCGCGGCGTCGCTCGGCCGCAGCTGTCGCAGGGTGTGCTCGCCCGCCGTCAGCACGGGCAGCTGCTGCCGCCAGTGGATGCGTGCGTCGTCTACGGGTGCTCTTCGGGCGTCCATGTCATCCCAGATCGTTCACGCAGCCTATCGCAGACGCCCACCAGCCTCCGCGCGCAGCACTCGTCCGCGCCGGAGCTCCCGGCCAGGCTCATTTCGGGTATGCCCGGACATGAGCAATCCTCGCGCCCGGGCAGATCCCGTGAATATCACAGAAATCGTGCGGATCGTCGCGTCGATAGCAGACGACAGTCTGCCTGTGGGCAGACTTCTGGCGGTCAGCACGATCGTTGGCGGTCGGTGTTTTGCAACCTGTGCCGCATCCCATGAAACGTCTTGGTTTACCGGTCCTCGTGTGTCTGCTCATCGGTGCGTGCGTTTTCAGCAGAAAACAGATGAATCCGTCGCCGCAGGCGGCCGCGCCCTTCAAGGTGGCCACCGAGCAGGAATGGATCATTTCTGAGATCGCCGCGACAATTCTGAACGTGGCGGCCCTGGCCGCCGACGCGCCGGCCGCGCCCGCCGCTCCGGTCGTCAGCGACGCGCACGTCGCCACCCCGGCGGTGCTCGCGAGGTTCTCCATCGCGGATGGTCCGAGGCGATTCACGATCGACGTGACCGAACATGTCTGGGCGCCGGCGGCGTTCGCGCCGATGGCAGCCGAGCTGATCACGCGCGGCGATGATCCCGTAGACACCGACGGCAGCCTGCGAGCGGCCCTGACCCGTCCGACGCCCGAGACGATCCAGGCGCAGAACCTGCGGCTCTCGCACCTCCTGAAGCTGCATCCGCGATCCGCCGCGCTGCACGAACAGGCGGCGCTGCTCATCGGCGCGCTCGCGCTTCGCGAGAACGCGTCGGTCATGTCGGATCCGCGGCAGATGATGGCGCGCATGACGGCACACCTCGCGGTCGCCCGGGCACTGCACGCCGGCACCCGATCGATCGACGGGCAGCTTGCCGAGGCACTCCTGGTCACGCTGGCCAACCGCGAGGCCGATGCGCTGGCACGGCTGACGCCGCTGGCGGCGGATGCGTCACCGGCGATGACGGCGTGGACGCGCGCGCTGCGCATGCGGACGACCAACAACTGGCGGCTGGTGCCGGATGTCCGCCAGGCGACATTGCTCGAGCAGCGGGAGGTGTTGAGAGCGGCCCGCATCGCCGTCGGCGATACCCGAAGCGAGGCCATCCTCGAAGAGGTTGGCGGGCCTGCCGATCTCACTGACTGGGGCCGCATCATGTTCCACGATGCGCCGTCGGTCGGGACCGGGAATCGATTCGCCGAGTCGAGCGTTGAGGCGGAAGTCGGCGAAGCGCTGGCCGTGCGCAACACGTTTCCAGATCCCCTCGGCGGGAGCGATCGCGAGGGGATGATCGCCGCGCTGAACACCGAGCCGCTGCCGGGCCCGGCGGCGTTCGATGCGCAGCGCCAGGTCTGGATCATCGACTGGGGCACGTGGGCCGCCGCGTCGCAGCGCCACCTCGCGGCAGCCATCGTCTGCAGCAGCCATCACCTGCGGAAGATGTTGCTGCTGCCGGAAGCCGCGGACGCCTTCGAGGCCAGGAGCCGCGAGTTGTTCGGCGGGTTGAGGCTCTATCCGGTTGTGGCGCGTGAGATGGCTGCCAACGGCAGCGATCCGCAGGCGTTCACCAGGGCGGCGCAATCGGCCGCGGACCTGGCTCGCACCCGCCCTGACCTGATCACTGGCGGGGTCTGGTACACGCTCTTCCAGAAGCCGGCCTTCGCCGGCGTTCCGGCGGGGACGCCGGCATCGGCGCCGTGGTTCGCACCGGTGCTGCCGGCAGGAACGGCGTACGACTCGCGGCGCATCTATACGGTGGACCATCAGCGCAAGGCCACGATGGAAGAGATCGAGCGCCTGAAAGCCCTGGCCCCCTTCGATCGCGACGTCGTCTGGCGATGGGTTTCCCGCACCCTCGGCGAGCACGCGTCGCCGGAAGCGCTGCAGCAGGCGTACGGTCCGCTGGCGGACTACGACCGCACGGTGGCCTGGTGGATCGCGCACGCCGCCGACAATCGTCCGGAGTTCTACGTGCCGTTCGTCCGGCGCATCGCCGAGACGCTGTCGGTCGACGATTACTACGACCTGGCGGAATACCTGGCCGATCATGGCCGCGACGCGGAGGCGATCGCCGCCTTCGAGCACTACAGCGGCGTCGCGCGCGACCGCGTCAGCGTGTCGGTCCGGACCAAGTGGTTCGTCGTCTCGATGTTCCGCTCCGGCCAGCGCACGCTGGCCATGCAGATGGGGGAGGAAGCCGCCGAGGTCTATTCGTACGGCGGTCTCGTCGCGTATGCGTCGGTCCTCGACATGTCGGGCGAAACGGGCCGCGCTGAAACGCTCTACCGCCAGGCGGTCGAACGATACGGGTCCGAGCACTCGGGCGAGCTCGCCGCCTTCCTGATGCGCCACCAGTCGGAGAAACCGGGCTACGCGCGCGAGGCCGACGATCTGTTGAAGCAGCTGTTCCCCAAGGGCCTCGAGCACGCTTCAGTCTCAGCACTCACCGGAGCGCCGGACGGCGGCGTACGGATCAGCAAGGCCGGCCTGCGAGGCGAGCAGACGGGGCTCCGGGTGGGTGACGTGATCGTCGCGGTCGACGGCGTCCGCGTGCGTGATTTCGAGCAGTACGTGGTCATGAAGTACCAGAAGTGGACGCCGGACATGCGGTTCACGATCTGGCGCGGCGGCACGTATCTCGACGTGCCGACGACGCTCAGGCACCAGTGGATCATCAACAAGCTGGAAGACTACCGGGGAGTCGTCAGCGCGCACTGACGGAACCCGTCCGCTCGGACCATAATCATTGAGTGCCCGGCCCGCTGTGGACGCCCTCGCCTGAGCGCATTGCCGCCGCCACGCTGACGCGGTTCATCGAGTTCGTCGCCGCGCGCGGCCAGGTGGCGGCGCGCGACTATGCCGCGCTCTACCAGTGGAGCATCGCGCGGCCGCTCGAGTTCTGGGACGCGATGTGGGACTTCGCCGGCGTCCGCGGGCAGAAGGGATCGCGGGTGGCGATCGACATGGATCGCATGCCCGGCGCGCGGTTCTTTCCCGATGCCACGCTGAACTTCGCCGAGAACGTCCTGGCTCGTCAGGGTTCCGATCCGGCGGTCGTGTATCGCCCGGAAGCCGGCACGTCGCGCACGCTGTCCTGGGATGAACTGCGCGGGGACGTGGCCGCATGCGCCGCGGCGCTGCGCGCGCAGGGGATCCGCGCCGGCGATCGTGTCGCCGCCTACCTTCCGAATACTCCCGAAGCCATCGTCGGCGTGCTCGGTGCGGCGTCGGTTGGGGCAGTCTGGTCCTCCTGTTCGCCCGACTTCGGCGTGCCGGGAGTGCTCGATCGCTTCGGTCAGATCCAGCCGCGCATCCTCCTCGCCGCCGATCGCTACGTCTATGGTGGCAAGACCTTCGACCAGCGGACGAAGATCGCCGAAGTGGTGTCGCACCTGCCGACGATCGAGCGCGCCGTCATCGGCGAGCGGGAGTGGGAGGCGTTCCTGGCGCCGCACCGCGGCGCCGCGCTGGTCTGCGAGCCGCTGCCGTTCAATCACCCGCTCTACATCCTCTATTCATCAGGCACGACCGGCGTCCCCAAGTGCATCGTCCACGGCGCGGGCGGCACGCTGATCCAGCACCTCAAGGAACATCAACTCCACTGCGACATCAAGCCCGGGGATCGCGTCTTCTACTTCACGACGCTCGGCTGGATGATGTGGAACTGGCTGGTGACGGCGCTCGCCAGCGGCGCGACGATCCTGCTCTACGACGGATCGCCGTTCCATCCCGACGGCAACGCGCTCTTCACGTTCGCCGACGCGGCGGGGATGACCCTGTTCGGCACGTCGGCGAAGTACATCGACGCCGTGGCGAAGGCGGGGCTCCGCCCGCGCGAGACACACTCGCTGGCGACGGTCAGGACCATGACGTCCACCGGGTCGCCGCTGGCGCCCGAGAGCTTCGACTTCGTCTACGAGCATGTGAAGCGCGACCTGCACCTGGCCTCGATCTCGGGCGGCACCGACATCGTGAGCTGTTTCGTCGGCGGCAACCCGATCGGGCCGGTGTGGCGGGGGGAGATTCAGTGCCGCGCGCTCGGCATGAGCGTGGACGTCCGGGACGAGAACGGACGCCCGGTCCGCGAGCAGAAGGGGGAGCTGGTCTGCACGAAGCCGTTCCCCTCGATGCCGCTCGGGTTCTGGAACGATCCGGACGGCCGCAAGTACCACAGCGCCTACTTCGAGCGCTTCCCGGGCGTGTGGACCCACGGCGACTACGTGGAGCTGACGGTGCACGACGGTATCGTCATTTACGGCCGCTCGGACGCGGTCCTCAATCCCGGCGGCGTTCGGATCGGGACCGCGGAGATCTATCGCCAGGTCGAGCAGATCCCCGACGTCCTCGAAAGCCTCGTCATCGGACAGCAGTGGGACGGCGACGAACGGATCGTGCTCTTCGTGAAACTCCGCGACGGCCTGCACCTGGATCAGCCGACGACCGACGCGATCCGCCGGCAGATCCGCCAGAACACGACGCCGCG
>Ga0075435_100003162_pt1 | contig 11139 bp, 7 predicted proteins | sample RhiMethybrSRZTD4_FD_75302 | JGI IMG/M metagenome (GOLD analysis project Ga0075435, IMG submission 75302) | Populus rhizosphere microbial communities from Tennessee, USA - Rhizosphere MetaG P. TD hybrid SRZTD4 | ecosystem: Host-associated > Plants > Roots > Rhizosphere > Soil | place: USA... | reverse complement strand
TCGTCGACCACGATCCCGTGGACGCGGACCGACCTCGAGGCCGTCCTGTCCGCGATCGGGCCGCTGACGATCGACGCGGACGTGCGCGCGGCGGCGCGGGCGGAGGCGTCGTTCGGAGCGGGCAAGCCCTACCCGTCGTTCGGGTACGTCACCGTCGGGACCGGGATCAGCTCGACGTTCATCCGCGACGGCGAGGCGTGGGTCGGCGCGCACGGGACGGCGCAGCTGCTCGGGAGCTCGGTCCTCACGCTCCCGTGCCCGCACTGCGGGAGGATGCTCGAGATCTGTCTCGAAGACGTCGCGTCGGGTGCGGGGATCGTGCGGCGGTACCGCGAACGGGGATCGGCGCAGGTGCGCGGCGCGATCGACGTGATCGCGGCGGCCGACGCCGGCGACGAGGCGGCCGCCACCGTCGTCGGCGAGGCGATCGAGACGCTGGGGGCGTTCCTCGGGTTCTTCATCAACCTGTTCGATCCACACGCCCTCGTGCTCGGGGGCGGACTGGCGGCCGGCGCCGAGAACTTCCGCGAGCGCGCCGCCGACGCGGCGCGCTCACGGATCTGGGCGCCGGCCGCCCGTTCCACGCCGATCGTGCCGGGCGCGCTCGGCGGGAACGCCGGCGCGATCGGCGCCGCGTGGTCGGTCCTCGCGGGGGCCCGGACCGGATGAGCGACCGGCTGGCCGGGAAGGTCGCCCTCGTCAGCGGGGCCGGGTCGGGGATCGGGGAGGCGATCTGCATCCGCTTCGCGCAGGAAGGCGCCGACGTCGTCGTCACGACGAGGGACCCGGAGCACCTGAAGCGGACGATCCGGGGGGTCGAGGGCGTCACAGGCTCCGAGCCACTCGGGCTCGAGATGGACGTGGCGGAGAGGGACTCCGTGGCCGCCGCCGTCGATGCGGCCGCCGAGCGCTTCGGACGGATCGACGTCCTGTGCGCGAACGCCGGCGTCGATCTGCCGCACGCGCCGGCGATCGGTGACGTGACCGACGACGAGTGGGGCCGCGTCATGGCGGTGAACGTGACCGGGACGTTCCTGGTGACGCGCGCGGCGGTCGCGCACATGCCCGACGGCGGCGCCGTCGTCACGATCGGCTCGATCAACTCGTTCGTCGGCTGGCCGAACAACGTGCCCTACACCACGTCGAAGGGCGCGGTCCTCCAGTTCACGCGCGCGCTCGCGCTCGATCTCGCGCCCCGCCGGATCCGAGCGAATTGCGTGTGCCCGGGCATCATCGACACGCCCCTCACGCGATCGTTCATCGACGCCGCCCACGATCCGGAGGCGGTCGTCCGCGAGTACGACGCCGTCGCGCCGCTCGGTCGCATGGGCACGGCGGAAGAGGTCGCGAACGCCGCGCTGTTCCTTGCCTCCGAGGAAGCGTCCTTCATCACGGGAGCGGCGCTCCTGGTGGACGGAGGGACGACGGCGATCGCATGAGCGACGCGATCCGCCTCGGGGTGATCGGTGTCGGCGACGTCGCGCAGCGCGACTACCTGCCCGAGATCGGCCGGCTCGAGCCCGACGCGGTCGTCGTCGCGGTCGCGGGTGCCGGCCCGAAGCGGGTACGCGCGGTCGCCGAACGTCTCGGCGTCAGAGCCCACGTGGGCTACGCCTCGCTCCTGGAGGACGACGAGGTGGACGCGGTCCTCGACCTGACGCCGGCGAAGCTCCACGACGAGGTCAACACCGCGGCGCTCGACGCCGGCAAACACGTCTACAGCGAGAAGCCGCTCGCGATGACCGCCCAGGGTGCCCGTACGCTCGGCGCCGCGGCGAGCGCTCGTCGCCTCGTGCTCGCGGCGGCGCCGAGCGTCCTCGTGTATCCGCAGATCGGGATCGTCCGGGAGCAGCTCGCGACCGGCGGACTCGGTCCGCCGGTCGCGGCCTCCAGCGCCATGTTCGGCGGCGTTCCCCCATGGGAGGGGTTCGCGTCGGACCCGACGCCGTACTTCGAGGCCGGGATCGGGCCGCTCGTCGACATCGGCGTCTATCCGCTCCACGCGCTCACCGGTCTTCTCGGTCCCGTCCGTCGCGTCGGAGCCGTCGGCCGTCGAACGCGGGGCGCGTTCGACGTGCTCGCCGGCCCCGAGGCAGGCCGTCACGTCACGGTCGAGGAGGACGACCTTTCGATCCTGACGCTGGAGTTCGCCCAGGGGATCCTCGCGACCGTGCAATCGAGCTTCGCGAGCGCGCCGGGCGCCCAGCCGGAGCTCGAGATCCTCTGCGAGCGCGGCGCGCTCGCGTGCAGCCTCTTCGACCCGACCGCGCCGGTTCGCGTCAGCGACGGCACGGGCTGGAAGGAGCTCACGGTGCCCGCGGAGCGAGCCGACGGCCCGGATCACGTGCTCGGGGTCGGCCACCTCGTCCGGTGCATGGAAGGGCAGGAGCGACCCGTCTTGACGGCAGACCACGCGGCGCACGTGCTCGAGGTGATCGAGACGGCTCGCCGATCGACGGCCGAGGCGCGTTTCCTCGATGTCGTCGACGGGTGGGCGCCACAGGAAGGAGTCATCCCGTGACGGACGATCCGCTCCGGCTCGGCATCGTCGGCGTCGGAGCGCTCACGCTCCGCGCGATCCTGCCGCACATGACCCAGAGCGACATCCGGGATCGCGTCATCGTGAGCGCGGTGTGCGACCCGGTGTACGAGCGGGCGAAGGCGGCCGCGGAGCGCTTCGCCGTTCCCGCGGCCGTCGCGGACATCGACGACCTCGTCGCGCGCGACGACGTCGACCTCGTCACGATCGTGTCGCCGATCGGCCTGCACGCCGAGCACGCGCGGAAGGCCGTCGAGGCGGGCAAGCACGTGCACGTCAACAAGACGATGACGACCACCATGGAAGAGGCAGATCGACTGATCGACGCCGCGAACGCTCATGACGTCAGGATCGTCGCGTCACCCGGTGAGGTCCTCCGCCCCCAGCTCACGAGGACGCGCGAGCTGATCGGGTCGGGCGCGATCGGCCGCCTGTCGTGGGCGATCTGCGGCACGGCGTTCGGTCGCTACCACGAGGAGGAGACCGAGCGCGGGGATGCGCCCGGAGGGGCGCCGATCGATCCAGCGTGGTACTTCCGCAAACCTGGGGGCGGCCCGATGTACGACATGGCGTCGTACGCGCTCCACGGTCTGACGGCCGTGCTCGGTCCTGCGAGACGTGTCACCGCACTGTCGGGACGTGTGATCCCGGAACGGATGTTCGACGGCAGGCCTGTGACGATCGAGATCGACGACAACACGATGCTCATGCTCGACTTCGGGGACGGCGTGTTCGCGGTCGTCCACGGGACCGTCGCCGGCGCGCTCATCGAGGACTTCGGAGCGGGCCTCTTCTTCGGGACGGAGGGCGAGATCCGTGGCCTCCTCCTGAACGGCGAACCCTTCGACTTCCCGGGCCGCGAGCTGACGCTCTCCGCGCCGACGTGGGACTGGGAGACCCAGATGCGGGTCCTTCCCCACGTGACGGGTCCGCACCGCGAGATCCCCGAATCGCACGTCTTCGAAGACATCATGCAGCTGGTCGAGTGGGTCCGGACCGGGATGCCATCGCCGGTGAACGCGGAGCATGCGCGCCACGTGATCGAGATCATCGAGGCCGGGTATCGCGCGGCTGAGACCGGACGGCGACAGGAGCTCGCCACGACGTTCCCCTGGGACACATGGTGACCGTGCTTGAGAGCGTCGGTGACAGGAACGTCAGCCCAAAGGACTTGGTCGTCTTGCTCCGAACACCACGCTCGGTCATCTGCGGGCTCAGGAGATAGGGCCCGTAGGCGATCGGCACACGCGGCGGCCAGTCGACCTAAGATGAGACTTCGATGCGTCATATCACCAAGAAGCTCGTCCTCACCCTGGGCGTGTTGGCCCTGTTCATCACTTCTTCTGCTGTGGCAGCCCAGGCCACGCCGCGGGCGTCCCGGCCCAAGGTCTGGAGGATCGGCCTCGAGGGACCGCTCACCGGAAGCCAGTCCGATGTCGGGATCGGCATGCTCGAGGGTGCTCAGCTGGCCGCCGATCAGATCAACGCGGCCGGTGGGGTGCTCGGACGTCAGGTCCAGATCATCCCGATCGACGACGCGGCCGATCCGACCGTCGGCGTGGCTGCAGCCAAGGCTGCCATCCAGGCCGGACTCGACGGGGTGGTCGGTCCGTACAACTCGGGGGTAGGCCTGCAGACCTTGCCGCTCTTCATCAAGGACAAGCTGGTCCCGATCCGCCTCACCTCGTCGACCTCGACCGAAGGCTACGGCGTCACGCTCCAGCCCATGAACGACCAGATCTCACCGATCGCCGTGCAGGCCTTGACCACCTGGCAGAAGAACAGCTCGGTGGCCATCGTCTATGACAACTCCACCGCGTACACGCAGGGCGCAGACACCTCGCTGGTGGCGGGGCTCCAGGCAGCGGGCGTCACCGTATCCGCCAACATCCCGATCATCCCGAGCGCCACCGACGATCCCGCGGTGATCCAGGCGGCCGTGACTCAGGCCCTGGCGACGCATCCGACCGGGGTCTACGCAGATCTGTATTACCCCGAGGGCGCGCTGGTAGCCGACCAGATGCTTGCGGCCGGCGCGGGCACGAACTGCCTGGCTGACTACGCCTCGGCCTCGGTCGGCTACGTGACCAACGCCGGGATCCCCGCCGTCCAGAACTGCCCCGTGCTCGGCGTGCCCGCCCCGTCCGACTTCTCGGGCTCGGCCCCCTTCCTGTCCGCCTTCGAGGCCAGGTTCCACTCGGCACCCGGCCTGTGGAGTCCCTACGCCTTCGACTCGGTCAACCTCCTCGTGCAGAGCGCGGTCAAGGCCCACAACTTCCAGCAGGTGCCGCTCGCCAGGGTGCTGTACTCCACCGAGGACTTCATCGGCTGGACCGGGTCGGCCACCATCCTGTCGCCCAGCGGCAACCGCATGCCGTCCACGGTGACGGTGGACACCTGCGATGCCTCGGGCACTCTCCACGTCGACCTCGATTGGGCCACCGCCGTGGGCTACACCCCCTAGGACCCTCCGGCCAGGGTCATGTCCCACATGGCCTCCAACCAGACGGGCGGCCCTCGCGAGCACCACGCGAAAACGGTGGACGTTTGCGCCTTGTTGGGCTCACTACGTTGCGGCCTGTGGCGCCCGGTCGAGGTGTCGCTCTCAGCGAACCTCAGGCCACCCCCACTGCGCTTCTGACCTGATCGAGCATGTCGGCCTCTCGTTGGCTAACGAGCTCCGCACCGATGCCCATGAAACCGCCCTCTTTGGCCGCGTTCGCCGCGGACTGGGCCGTCTCGACGAGCCATTCGCCGAACGCCTGCGCCTCGGCGGGGGTGGCTTTCTCCTTGACGATCCCCGTCGCTCCCCGAAGCTCGTCGAGGATCTGTGCACCGGGCGCCGGATCCTTCTGAAGTTTGAAGTCGCCCATCGGGTTCTGCTTCGCCTCGGACATGGTCTTGAGTTCGTTCGCGACAGCGACGAGCAACTCTTCCGCTGCGGGCGGCGTCATCGCCGAACGGATCGAGGCCATCGTCTCTTTCGACATCTCGATGGGGCCCCCGGGATCGGCGAGCGAGATCGCGGCTCCGGCGATCATCGGGGCTCGACGCACCCGGATCCATTCTTCGTTCGTGAAGTCAGCCTTCGTGGTCATGGTCCCTCCCTAGAGCGATCGGCCAGGATAGCCCGCGAGTCGCATCTCGATGGTGGGTGGTGCGCTGATGGGTATCGTCCCCCCCGATGGGTGGCTCCGGAGCTGCGCCGACCCTGGTCGAACTCCTCGAGCTGCGGGTCCTCGAGGGGCCGAACGTCTACTTCCCCAGACCCGCCGTCAAACTCACGCTCGAGGTCGACGGCTGGCTGCGAGCCACGACCGCACGGTTGGAGAGATCGGCTTCCTCGCTGGGGCTCGCCGCGACGACCCGGGCCGGGGACCCACGAACGGACCAACGGCAACGCTTCGTGGCGCGCCTGGGCGCGCAGGTGGCTCGGGTGATCGCGAGGGCGACCGGAACCCGGCTCGCCGTGCGGGGCCGGGTCGGGGAGCCCGGCCAGATCGTCATCGCCTTCCCCTGGCGACGGCGCGGGACCGCCGAGGCGCTCGCACAGGAGGTCGCGGGAGTCATGCGAGATCTCCTTGCCACGAGGCGCCTGCCCGGGCGGCTGATCGCCGATGCGGCCGCACGCGTCGAGAAGTCCGATCCCGGCTCTGCCCCGTCCGTCCCCGATCCATCGGTCCCGGTCATCGCCGTCACGGGGACGAACGGGAAGACCACGACCGTGCGGCTCTTAGCGCACCTGCTCCGTACCGCGGGGCTGAGCGTGGCGTACTCCTCGACGGACGGCGTGTACCGGGATGACGAGCTCCTCGAGCGCGGCGACTACTCGGGCTATCTGGGGGCAGGCATGGCCCTCTCGCAGCCGGGGGTCGACGCCGTGGTGCTCGAGACGGCGAGGGGCGGCATCCTGCTCCGCGGTATCGGCACCGCGCATAACGACGTGGCGATCGTCACGAACATCTCCAGCGACCACCTCGGGCTGCATGGCATCCACACGCTCGATCAGCTCGCCGAAGTGAAAGCCGCGATCACCCGGATCACGCGGTCGGAGGGATGGGTGGTCCTGAACGCCGACGATCCCCGCGTGTTGTCGATGCGGCGCGGTGCGACGGGTCGCCCGTTCCTGTACTCGCTCGATCCTCATCATCCCGCGATCCGCGACACCCTCGCCGAGGGCGGCCGCACCGCGACGGTCCTCGACGGCTGGCTGGTCGTCCTCGGACCTGGTAGCCGGGTCGAACGGCTGCTCGAGCTGGAAGACGTGCCCGTCACGCTCGCCGGGATCGCGACACATCACGTGCGCAACGCGATGGCTGCCGCCGGAGGCGCACTCGGGATCGGGGTGCCGGCCGAAGCAGTGATCGCCGGCCTCGCGAGCTTCGTCCAGACATCGGAGACGAATCCAGGACGCGCGAACGTGTACACGCTGTCGGACCGGATCGTCGTCGTCGACTACGCCCATAACGAGGAGGGGATGATCGGACTGACGGAGATCCTCGGTGGGTTGCGACGTCGCGGCGCAGCGATCTGGCTGGCGTTCTGTGCGGCTGGTGATCGCCAGGACGACGTCTTGCACGCCCTCGGCTACCGCGCGGCTCGCGGCGCCGACCACGTCGTGGTCGCTGGTCTGCCTGAGTACCTGCGGGGGCGCGACCCCCAAGAGCTCGCGGGACGCCTGCGGTCGGGAGCTGAGGACGGCGGGGCGACCGAGGTCCTTGAGATGCCCGACGAGACCCAGGCCTTGGAGGTGATGATCGAGCGATCCGCACCGGGCGACGTGATCGGGGTGACGGCGCTGGGGCAACGTCCCGAGATCTTCACCCGGCTCGCCGACCTTGGCGCCGTCAGCGCCGATCCCGGCACCGTCGCGATGCTCGTTCGACGCGCTCGGCGCTGACCGGATCAGATCAAGGAGCGCGCCCTCGCCCGCCGCGCCTCGAGCTCTTCGATCACGCTCTCGGGGTAGTCCACGCACACCACGACGAGGTCGCCGGGCCGGCTGTGGTCCAGGGCCCGACGGACGGCCTGCAACTCGTCGTTCACGACCTCGACGCTGCCGGCACGAGCGCCCTCGCGTTGCGCTTGGACCACGCCCTCTGCAACCAACGCCCCGGTCTCACCGCGCTCACGCCCGCGCGTGCGCCGGTCCTCGCGGATGATGATCTCGTCGAAGTACCTGGCAGCGACCCGCCCGAGCTCGCGGATGTCCTCGTCTCGCCGGTCGCCTGCCGTCCCGATCACGCCGACCCGCAGGTTGGCTTGCCACGTCTCGTTCGCCGGTCTGGTGGCGGAGCGCGCGTCGGAGGTCATGCGTTCGACGAAGTCCCCGATCGTTCGCAGACCTGCCGGGTTGTGCGCGTAATCGACCAACACCTTGATGCCGGAAAGGTCGAACAGATTCAGCCGCCCCGGCGACTGGAAGAACGACGGGGAGAACGTCCGCAGGCCCGAGCGGATGTCGTGCATGTGTGCTCCCGCGGCATGCGCCGCGGCCGCCGCCGCCATCGCGTTCTGCACGTTCATGCGTGCGTTCCCGTCGAACGTGGCAGGGAACAGATGGACGTAGCCGATCGGCATGGTGCGCCGGCCGTCGCGGATCACCATGACCTCGCCCTGTTCGTCCGCCTCGAGCACGACCGCCTTGCGTCCTCGACGGACCCATCGCTCGACGAGCTCGTTCCCCTGCTGCATCGAGAAGAGGATCACGCTGCCGGAGCAATGCCGACGCATCGCCGCCACGAGTGGGTCGTCGGCGTTCAGCACCGCGGTGCCGTCGCGAGGCACGGCTTCGACGATGACTTGCTTGACGGCCGCGAGCTGTTCGAGCGTCTCGATCTCGCCGAGCCCCAGATGGTCCCCCGTCACGTTCAACACGACGGCGACGTCGTTCCGACCGTAACCGAGACCCTCGCGAAGGATCCCGCCGCGGGCGACCTCGAACACGGCGAGATCGACCCGCGGGTTCTGCAAGACCTTCTGAGCCGATCGGGGTCCACTCGCGTCGACCTGTTGCGACAGCCGATCATCGATGTAGATCCCGTCGGTGGAGGTCATACCGACCTTGTAACCCTTGCCGCGCATGATGTGGCTGATCATCCGGACGGTCGTCGTCTTCCCGTTGGAGCCGGTCACCGCCACGATCGGGATCCTCGAGGGGCGCCCCGGCGGGAAGAGCAGGTCGATCACCGGCTTCGCCACGTACTGCGCCTCGCCCTCCGTCGGATGCGTATGCATGCGGAACCCGGGCGCGGCGTTCACTTCGACGATCGCGCCCCCGGTCTCGCGCACCGGCTTGCTGATGTCGGGCGCGAGGAAGTCGATGCCGGCGACGTCCAGCCCCACGACGCGGGCAGCCTCTTCGGCGATGTCGATGTTGTCGTCGTGCGCGTCCCAGGTGCGGTCGATCGCGCTCCCACCGGTCGACATGTTGCCCGTGGCGGCGATCCGGACGACATCTCCCTCGTCCGGGACGTCGTCGAGCGATCGGTTCTGTTCCTTCAGGAGGCGCTCGGTCTCGTCGTCGATCCGCATCCGGGTGAGGACCTTCTCGTGACCGAGTCCCCGCCGAGGATCTGCGTTCACGAGGTCGACGAGCTCCCGCACCGTGTGCGTCCCGTCTCCAACGACGTGCGCCGCCACACGCTGCGCGACGGCCGCCATCCGGCCGTCGACCACGAGGAAGCGATAGTCATCCCCGGCCACCATCTGCTCCACGACCACGGAGCCTCCCCTCGACTGCTCCAACGCCCGGTCGAAGGCGGTGCGGACCGTGCGGACGTCACTGATGTCGAGCGTGACGCCGCGTCCGTGGTTCCCATCGAGCGGCTTCAGGACGACGGGGAAGCCGATCCGTTCGGCAGCGGCGACCGCAGCATCCGCCGTTCGGACCACCTCGCTCTTCGGGACGGGGAGACCGGCCGCCGCGAGCAATTGCGTCGTGAGCTTCTTGTCGCCGGCGATGTCGACGGCGAGCGCGGACGTCATCGACGTGATCGTGGCGCGGATCCGCTGCTGGTACTTGCCCTGGCCGAGCTGTACGAGGGACTGATCGTTCAGCCGTAGGTACGGGATATCGCGGCTCGCCGCCTCGTCCAGGATCGCCTGTGTCGACGGCCCGAAGGCGCGCCGCTCCGCGAGCAGGATCAGCGACTCCAGCTCGGCGACCAGGTCGAAAGCTGGGTCCGGCCTGACGAGGTGGTTCACGAGGCGAACCGCGATCCTGCCGGCTGCCAGTCCGACCTGCTCTTCCCAGTAACCGTAGATGACGTTGTAGCGGCCGCGTTCGCCCGCGCTTCGGGTCTTGCCGCGGTACACCTGCGCGCCCGACACGCGCTGCAGCTCGATCGCGATGTGCTCGGCGATGTGACCGGCCCACGTGCCCTCGATCAGGCGTTCGCGGAAGCCACCGGCGTGTCCGCGCGAGCACGAGTGCTCGCCGACGCCCGGCAGGATGTCGAGGAGGCCCTCGTTGAACCCCTCGATCGTGTTCGACGGGTGAGACTCGAGCGAGCCGAGGTCGACGAGCAACTTGATCGACGGCTCGTACGAGTAGTAGTTCGGACCGCGGAACACGCGCTCGTGGACGATCGTGAGGTCTGGCGACAGCGGACGGTTCTCGAGCGAGTCGCCGGCAGGCTCTTCGACAGGTTCCGCGGGTCGGGACGCGGTCACTCGGACGCCTCGCGCTCGGCCGTGCCACCACCCTCATCCGAGAGCAACGCCCGGGCACGGAGATCGAACCAGTAGCCGGTCGGGATCGAGTGCAGGACCGCGCCGGTCACCATCATCGGCCGTCGACCTCGGAGGCGGTAGGCGTCCGTTCCCATGTGCGACCCGTCCACGACGGTCACGGAGCCGCGACCGACCACCTCCATCGTCCGGTCTGGATAGACGATCGCGCAGGTGTCCTCGTCGAGACCGAGGCCGACGAGGGAGGGCGACTGCGCGATCGCGGAGAGCAGCCGACCGAGCCGCGTCCGCTGCTCGAAGTGCTGATCGACGACCGCGTCCGGTACCAGTCCAAGGCCAGCGGCAAGTTGAACGATGCCGTGACGTGGCGTGGCACCGGAATCGCCGAAAGCGAGCATGTGCGCCGCGAGCGCGCTCGCGCCCGCGGAGGTACCAGCGATCACGGCGCCCCGATCGTGCGCGAGGTGCAATCCCGAGTCCAGCCGGGTGCCCGCGACGATCGACGTCAGTCGGAGCTGGTTCCCTCCCGTGAGGAACACACCGGATGCGGTCGCGAGGGAAGCGGCGACGGCAGGATCCTCGGCTTCCGCTCGCTCCCGTGGGTGCAACCCGGTGACCTGTCCAACGCCCAGATCGCCGAAGACCTGCTGGTAGATCTCATTCGTCCTCGGGCCGAGCTCTGACGCGGTACTCACCACGACGATGTCGGCGTCGGCGCCGCCCGCCAACCGTACGAACCGAGACAGGATCCGCTTGCCCTTGAGTTTGTCCTCTGCGCCACCGATCAGCATGACGGGGCCCGCGCTGCCGACCGGGCGCACGCGGGAACGGTTCGGCCGTGACATGCATTTCAGTCTAGACGTCGTTACCACGGGATCACGATGCTGAGCTGCCGCGATGGGTTGATC
>Ga0075435_100003160_pt1 | contig 11140 bp, 6 predicted proteins | sample RhiMethybrSRZTD4_FD_75302 | JGI IMG/M metagenome (GOLD analysis project Ga0075435, IMG submission 75302) | Populus rhizosphere microbial communities from Tennessee, USA - Rhizosphere MetaG P. TD hybrid SRZTD4 | ecosystem: Host-associated > Plants > Roots > Rhizosphere > Soil | place: USA... | reverse complement strand
CACGGCCCAGGCGCCGACGGGTCCGGCCGCGCCTGCGAGCACCGTCACCACCCCGCCGCGCGACTTCGGGCCGAACGGGGCGCCCTCGACCTATTTCTGGGACCCGGACGTCATCGCCGTCGACCCGAGCTTCAACGGATTGGCGCAGCCCAATGCGCCGATCCAACGCCTGTGGACCGGCGCGCTTTGGTCGGAGGGGCCAGCCTGGAACGCCCAGGGTCGCTACCTCGTCTGGAGCGACATACCCAACAATCGGCAGCTGCGCTGGCTTCAGGACGACGGGCGCGTCAGCGTGTTTCGCCTACCGTCGAACAACAGCAACGGCAATACCTTCGACTTCCAGGGGCGCCAGCTCAGCTGCGAGCATCTGACACGGCGTGTCGTGCGCTACGAGCTCGACGGCTCGATCACGATCATCGCCGACAGCTACAACGGCAAGCGCCTCAACTCGCCCAACGACGTGGTTCCCCATCCCGATGGCAGCTACTGGTTTACCGATCCGCCCTACGGCGGGCAGCTCTACGAGGGAACGCCCGACGATGCCGGCGGGCCCAGCAACGCTGCAGGGCGGCTCAACAGCCGCGTCGGCCAGCCGGCCGAGATCGGTAAGGCCAAGCGGGAGCTGCCAACCAACTGCTATCGTGTAGACCCCAGCGGGCGCATCGATTTGGTGGTCACCGAGGAGCAGGTACCCGATCCCAACGGCCTGTGCTTTTCGCCCGACCACAAGAAGCTCTATGTCGTGAGCACCGGCAAGGGCCCTGGCGATGCCGGCCCCGGGGGCAAGGGCGAGGTGTACGTGTTCGACGTGGGCTCCGACAACAAGCTCTCCAACCGCAAGCTTTTCAGCGACTTCATGGTCGATGGGGTCAAGTGTGGGCCCGACGGCGTTCGCGCCGACGTCAATGGCAACCTGTGGTGTTCGAGCAATGCAGGCCGGGCGGTCGGCTACAGCGGGGTCACCGTCTGGACACCGGAAGGCAAGCTGATCGGCCGCATCCGCCTGCCCGAGGTGTGCGGCAACATCTGTTTTGGGGGACCCAAGCGCAACCGGCTGTTCATGGCCGCAAGCCAGTCGCTCTATGCCGTCTATCTCAGCACGCAAGGGGCGGCGCCAGGTTAGGGCCTCGTGCCAATGAGCCCGCACCCCAGCACCCGGCGCGGCGGCTCGGGCCCGACGCTGCGGCTCGGGATGAGCCAGGTCGCGGGCGCGGGGTTGAGATAACCGATCAGATGCCGGCGCGCCTGAGTGCCCGTCGGCGGCGACGATCAGCCGGCAGTTCTTGTCCTGGGGGGAGCGCTTCGCGCCCGCTCGCGGCGTTCCCGCAATTGCCGATGACGGTCAACAAGGCGCGGCATCGCCTGCGCTGGACTTGCGGCATCTGCGTGGCATCAGCGCTGCCGGTGTCCAGTGCGTGATCGAGGAAATGGGCCAAGGCCGCGAGCGCGGCGCGGGATGGGAACTTGAGCCGCTGCAGATGGCCGCCGCGGGCCGGGACATGCCTGCTGTTCTGATCGCGTGCGCACCAGGCTTGTGTGCTCAGCCATGATAGGGCCGGGCGCCCGTCTCGGCTCAGCGCAATTGCCCTTTCGCGCAACCCGATGTCATAACGCTCTTGCCTCTATAATCCTTGCGCAATGAGGCAGGGGACGGCGATGTTGAGCAAGATCCTGATCGCCAACCGCGGCGAGATCGCGGTGCGAATTATCCGGACCGCCCGCAGGCTCGGTGTGCGGACTGTGGCGGTCGTCTCCGTGCCCGATCGGAGCGCGCCGTTCGCCAAACTGGCGGACGAGGCGGTCGAAATTGGCCCCGGGCCGGCCGCTGAGAGCTACCTGCGCGGCGACAAGATCATCGCCGCGGCGCGCGCCACGGGTGCCCAGGCCATCCATCCAGGCTACGGTTTCCTGGCCGAGAACGCTGATTTTGCAGAAGCCGTCGGGCGGGCTGGCCTCAAGTTCATTGGCCCCTCGCCCCAGGCCATGCGCCGCATGGGCGGCAAGGCCGAGGCCAAGGCCATCGCGGCCGCAGCCGGCGTGCCCGTGGTGCCGGGCTACGCGGGCGACAGCCAGGAGGCGCGCACGCTCGCCCACCAGGCCCAGCGCTTGGGCTATCCCGTCATGATCAAGGCAGTGGCCGGCGGCGGTGGACGCGGCATGCGCCGCGTCGAGCGCGACGCCGATTTCGCTGCCGCACTGGAAAGCGCCCAGCGCGAGGCCAAGGCAGCCTTTGGCGACGACCGCGTCCTCCTGGAGAAGGTGATTGCTCGCCCCCGCCACGTCGAGGTGCAGGTGTTCGGTGACGCCCACGCAAACGTCGTGCATCTCTTCGAGCGCGACTGCTCGTTGCAGCGACGCAACCAGAAGGTCATCGAAGAGGCGCCCGCACCGGGCATGTCTGGAGAGCTGCGCGCGAAGATCACCGGGGCCGCCGTGGCCTGCGCCAAGGCGGTGGGTTATGAGGGCGCGGGCACGGTCGAGTTCCTGATCGAGGGCACAGGCAACCTCGGCCCCGAGGCGCCCTGGTATTTCATCGAAATGAACACCCGCCTCCAGGTGGAGCACCCCGTGACGGAGAGCATCACCGGGCTCGACCTCGTCGAATGGCAGCTGCGCATCGCCGCCGGCGAGCGCCTGCCGCTCACGCAGGCGCACATTGCGATGTCGGGGCACGCCATCGAGGCACGGCTCAACGCCGAGGACCCCGCCAACGACTTCCTGCCCTCCACGGGGCCCATTGTGCGCCTGCGTCTGGCTGAGGGCGAGGGCCTGCGCAACGATGTCGGCGTGGAGGAGGGCTCGGTGGTCTCGCCTTTCTACGATTCTATGATCGCCAAGCTGATCGCGAGTGGACCCGACCGGGCCGCGGCTATCGCACGGCTGGCGTGCGGGCTCGAACACACCCTCGTCGCCGGCCCCAAGACCAATGCCGCCTTTCTGCACGCCCTCGTCACGCACAAGGCCTTTGGCCGTGGCGAAATCGACACGGGCCTCATCGGCCGGGAGCTCGCTCGGTTGGCTCCGCCCGGCTTCGATGCGCGCGCGATCGGTATCGGTGTCGCGCACATGCTGAGGGGCGACGCCAGCGCCCGCCCCAACGCCCATGGCCTCCCCGGCGATGCGGTCTCACCCTGGAGCGCGCAGGACGCCTTCCAGCTCGGCGGACCGCGCCGGCAGGCCCGCACCGTGCTCGTCGATGGCGCCGCGACCAAGGTCGAGGTTGCCTGGACGGCGGACGGCCCCGCCGTCACCGTGCTCGGGGATCCCCTGCGTGCCCCGGCGGGGCCGCCACCCATGGTCACGACGGTGGGCGACAGTCACCCCGTCTACGTCCTGTCCAATATGCGCCAGGTGGTGCTCGATTGGCCGAGCTACGCCCTCGGTGCCGGCGACCAGGTGGGCGACGGCAGCGCCGTGCATGCGCCCATCATTGGCCGCCTCGCCAAGGTGTTTGTGCGGCAAGGCGACACCGTTGCCAAGGGCGACCGCGTTGCCGTGGTCGAGGCCATGAAGATGGAGCACGTGCTGCATGCGCCTCGCGCCGGTCGGATCGAGAAACTGGCAGCCCGCGAAGGGGATCAGGTGATCGAGGGTGCCCTTATCGCTGTCCTTGCGGAGGCATAGTCATCCCCCGCGCTCGCCATTGAAGAACCCGTCCGCGAGGACGGGCGTGAGGGGTTCCCCGACCCAGGAGGGCTCGTGCCGGGGGGCAGCCCGCGCTTAGACCCTGCAATGGCGTGAGCGCCCATCCCTGATGGGTCCAAGCCAAAATCGCGTACACACCGCCTTGTCGGCTGGGGGCGGGCGACGTCGATCGGTTTGCGGTTTCGGTCGATGGACCTCGGCGCCCGCCTCTCCTCGCTCGTGGGCAGGTTCCATCGCGAGAGATCGTCGGGAGTTAGTCTGGGAGCCTGTTGGCTTCTGCGCGGTAGGGGCTCGCAGGATAGGCACCCAAAATCTTGAGCTCGGTGGAGAAGAACGACAGCTCCTCCAGGGCGCGCGCCACGGGCGCATCGTCGGGATGGCCCTCGATATCGGCGTAAAACATGGTGGCGACGAAGCGGCCGTCGAGCTGATAGCTCTCGAGCTTGGTCATGTTCACCCCGTTGGTGGCGAAGCCGCCCATGGCCTTGTAGAGCGCGGCCGGCACGTTCCTCACCCGGAACAGGAAGGTGGTGACCACCGCGCCGTGGCCGGCAACGGTGTTCTCGGGCGCGGCCGAGAGCACAACGAAGCGCGTGGTGTTGTGCTTCTGGTCCTCGATGTCGCGCATCAGGATCTTAAGGCCATAGATCTCGGCCGCGAGCGTGGTGGCGATGGCGGCAAGCTCAGGGTTATCGGCCTCCGCGACGATGCGCGCGGAGCCCGCCGTGTCGGCCTCGGGGATCGGCTTGAGGCCCAGCTTGCGCAGCGTGTTGCGGCATTGTCCGAGCGCCTGGGTATGCGACAGTGCGCGTTTGACGGTCAGCAGCGAGGCACCAGGCAAGGCCATGAGCTGGTGGCGCACACGCAGGAAGTGCTCGCCGACAATGTGCAGGCCAGCCTCGGGCAGCAGGTGGTGGATGTCCGCAACGCGACCGGCCACCGAGTTTTCGATCGGGATCATGGCATAGCGCGCCTCCCCGCCCTTTACCGCTGCCAGGGCGTCTTCGAACGTGGCGCAAGCCATGGGCTCCAGATCCGCATAGACCTCGCGGGCTGCCAGATGCGAATTGGCGCCGGGTTCACCCTGGTAGGCGACGCGCAGTGCCGCGTTCTGCTCCAGGGCAGCGGCGCGCTTGGGTCTGGGAGAAGTGATGGATGCCTTGGGCTTTCGATCCGCCATGGGAGGGGGGCAGCAGCGCTGTCTGGGACCGCAAAAAAATCAAACGCGCCCTTTGCCAGCATCGGACTGGCTGGCGATGAGACGGCGGGCGCGCTCAAGATCGGCCGGAGTATTGACCTCGACCGGCATGGTGTCAACGAGCGTCACATCGATGCGCATGCCGTCCTCGAGCGCGCGCAGTTGCTCAAGCTGCTCTCGCCTCTCCAGCGTTGAGGGTTGCAGCGATACGAACCTTTCCAAGGCCGAACGGCGGTAGGCGTACATGCCGAAGTGGTGGTAGAGCGGGCCTTCACCCCAAGGTGCGGTGGCGCGCGTGAAGTACAGCGCCCTCAGCCTGCCGGGCACACCCGTGGGAGTGGCGATCACCTTCACCGAGTTGGAGTTGGTGCGCTCATGGGCGTCACTGATCTCGGCGGCGATGGTGGCGATCTGCACACCCTTGTCCTCCAACGGGGCGAGGCAGGCGGCAACGATCTGCGGGTGCATCGCCGGCAGGTCGCCCTGCAGGTTGAGCACGATCGCGAAGTCGCCCGCGGGATCCACCTTGGCGACCGCCTCGAACACGCGGTCCGACCCCGAGGCGTGGTCTGACCGCGTCATGACGGCCTCGCCGCCCACTTGGCGCACGGCCTCGATGATGGCCGCGGTATCGGTGGCGACCACGACCCGGCCTCGCTCGGCAGCCATGGCGCGCCGCCACACGTGCACAATCATCGGTTCGCCGGCGATGTCGACCAGCGGCTTTCCCGGGAGGCGCGAGGACTGCATGCGGGCGGGGATGACGATGAGGGTTGGCTGCATGGGCCTGGAACGCGCGGGTGACAATTGGTCTCGGGGTCTAGCTCCTAGAACGGAGCCGGCCGCGGTTGCAAGGCGGAAGCGAAAACCTATAGTTGCCGCCGATCGGCGACCCGGGTTCTAGACCGGGTCGATGTTTCACGGGGGGAAGCGCCGTCCCATGGATGCTTTCGAGGTCAACAAGTCGGTCGGGGCTGTGCTTGCAGCCCTGCTCGTGATCTTCGGCAGCAAGACGATCCTCGATATCGTCGCCAGGGAACACAAGCCGGAAAAGCCAGGTTGGGCCATCCCCGTCAAGGAGGTCGCTGCGGCGCCTTCCAAGGAGCCCGCCGCGCCGTTCGATGCGGCACAGGTCATCGCACTTCTGCCAAAGGCGAGCCCGGAAAACGGGCAGGACACGTTCAAGAAGTGCATGCAGTGCCACACCTCCGACAAGGGCGGGCGCACGCTCACGGGTCCCAATCTCTTTGGCATCGTCGACCGAACGCGCGGGAGCATGGCGGGCTTTCCCTACTCGGAGGCCATGAAGACCCATCCCGGGAACTGGACCTTCGAGGAGCTGGCCAAATACCTGCACGATCCGAAGGCCGACATCCCCGGCAACAAGATGGCCTTTGCTGGCGTCAAGGATAACGCTGAGCTGGCCGACCTCTTGGTTTACCTGCGCAAGCTGTCCGACAACCCCGCGCCACTGCCGCAATGACGGAGCGTGGTTAATTAACATCGTTCATTATGCGGCCTCAATCGCAGTTGGTTGGACATGCCAAAGACCGGGGCCAAAGACCGGGGCCAAAGACCGGGGCCAAAGACCGGGGCCAAAGACCGGGGCCAAAGGACCGGCGCCAAAGACAAGGGCCAAAGACAGGGCCGAAGACAGAAGGGTCAGGGGAATAAAGAGGGGATGTCCAAGGGGGAGTGAACAAGGATTAACTTGGCGCTTGCGCCGCGGGCCGGCATAGTCATGCGGCCCAGTTCGCCGGGCCCGCCACGTGGCCGCACAAGCTCGGAGCGTATACACCTGATGGCCCGCAGTTGCAGGTTCCTTGCCACCCTCGTGTGCGCGTTCGTGTTCGGGGGGTCCGGCGCATTGGCCACGGAGAACCTCACTCAGCACCACGCCCTGTCCCTGATCGGCAAGCCCCATTACGGGCCCGACTTCGCGCACTTCGACTGGGTCAATCCGTCCGCGCTCAAGGGCGGGCGGGTGCGGCAATGGACACTCGGAAGTTTCGATTCGCTCAATCCGTTTCCCGTCAAGGGCAGCCCGGCGAGCGGTCTGCGGCTCATCTACGACACGCTCATGATGCAGAGCCCGGACGAACCTGCAACATCCTACGGGTTGGTCGCGGAGTGGGTGGCCTACCCCGCCGATTTCTCCTCTGCCACCTTTCAGCTGCGGTCGGGGGCGCGCTTTAATGACGGCAATCCCATCACCCCAGAGGACGTGATCTTCTCGCTCGAGACGCTCAAAAAAGTCTCGCCGAACTATTCGCTTTATTACAAGGACGTGGCGCGGGCCGAGAAGACCGGGGACCGTCAGGTCACGTTCATTTTCGATGTCAAAGGCAATCGCGAGCTTCCTCTCATCATCGGCGATCTCATGGTGCTTCCCAAGCACTTCTATGCGGTTGCGGGGGCAAATGGGGAACCGCGCGATCTTTCTAAGTCGACGCTCGAAATCCCACTGGGCTCCGGCCCCTACCGCATCAAGGAGATGGATCCCGGGCGCAGCATCACCTACGAGCGCGTCAAGGATTGGTGGGCCAAGGACTTGCCGGTCGCCGTTGGCCAGTGGAATTTCGACGAAATCAGCTACACCTATTTCCGCGACCGCGTGCCGGCATTTGAAGCCTTCAAGACGGGTCAGCTCGACTACTGGTACGAGAACAGCGCCAAGTTTTGGGCCACCGCCTATGACTTCGATGCGGTCACGCGAGGTCTCGTAAAGCGGCACAAGGTACCCACTAAGAGCGTCAGCGAGATGCAGACGTTCGCCTTCAACAGTCGCCGGCCGCAATTCCAAGATCCGCGCGTGCGACGCGCGTTCAATTTGGCGTTCGACTTCGAATGGGCCAACAAGAACCTGTTTTACGATCAATACCAACGCTTGGAGAGCTTCTTTGACAACTCGGAGCTCAAGGCGCCGCCCCGACCCGAGGGCCGAGAGCTTGAACTGTTGCAAGAGGTGAAGAACGAGGTGCCGCCTGAGGTATTCACCACGGTTTGGCGCAATCCTGTCAATACCACGCCCGAGGACGCGCGCCGACATCTGAGCCAAGCCGCCAAGATGTTTGCAGAAGCGGGATGGGTACCCAAGAACGGCGTGCTCACCAACGCGCAAGGCGCAGAGCTGACCGCCGAGTTCCTGCTCGTCCAACCGGACTTCGAGCGCATTGTGCTGCCCTTCAAGACGGCTTTGGAAAAGCTCGGTGTCAAGGCCAGTGTGCGCATTGTCGACACCTCCCAGTATCAGCGCCGCCACGACACCTTCGATTTTGACATCATCGTCGCCACGTTCCCCCAGTCGGAATCGCCGGGCAACGAGCAGCGCGAGTTTTGGGGAACGGCGGCCGCCGACAAGGAAGGCAGCCGAAACGTGATCGGCATTAAAAATCCCGCGATCGACAAGTTGATCAACAAGATCATTCTTGCCCAAGATCGGGAGGAACTCGTTGCCGCCACCCACGCGCTCGATCGCGTGCTGCTGTGGAACTACTACGTCGTACCGCAGTGGCACTTTCCCTACGATCGTTTGGCCATGTGGGACATGTATCGCCGGCCGGACAAGCTGCCCTCGCGCAGCAGCTCATTCCTGCGGGTCTGGTGGTACGATGATGCAGCCGCCAAGCGGCTCGGTGAGACGCGCGGCTAAGCTGGCCGCCCCCCAAAGGGCCGCAGAGGGCCGTTAGAGAGCCACAGAGGCGTCATAAAGGGCCGTAGAGGGCCATAGATTGGCCGTCGAGGATCGTTGAGCCCGTGAGATTGCGGACATGCGGGCGACCGTGAGAGCGAGTTCCATGGACCATCTAAAGCCTGCCGCGCTGCTGGCCATCTTGCTTTCCCTCGCCGCACCCGGTGCCTCCATGGGGGTCACCGCCGAGGGTCCCAGGCACGGCCTATCCGCGTTTGGTGAGCTCAAGTATCCGCCGGATTTCAAAGCATTCGAGTGGGTCAACCCCGACGCGCCGAAGGGCGGTCGCCTCGCCACCATCGGCACCGCCGCGCGCCTCACCTTCGACAGCTTCAACGCCTTCATTCTCAAGGGGGATCCGGCCCAGGGCCTTGAGTATATGTTCGACACCTTGATGGCGCGCGCCTACGATGAGCCGGACGCCGTCTACGGCCTCGTGGCGGCCTCGGCCGAGGTCGCACCCGACCGCAGTTCAGCGACCTTCCGCTTGCGGCCACAGGCCAGGTTCGCCGACGGCTCGCCGCTCACCGCCACCGACGTCGCCTTCACCTTCGACATCCTCAAGGAGAAAGGCCATCCCTTCTATCGCACCCAGCTCAGGGACGTGACGAAGGCCGAGGTCCTCGATCCCTTAGCCGTGCGTTACACGTTCACCGGCACGGAGTTGCGCGATTTGCCCTTGGTCGTGGCCACGCTGCCGATCCTGTCCAAGGCCTACTACGCCACGCGCGAATTCGACCAGACCACGCTCGAGCCGCCGCTGGGCTCCGGCCCCTATCGGCTCGGTGACTACAAGCCCGGAGCGTTCGTAAGCTTCAAGCGACGGGACGATTATTGGGCCAAGGATTTGCCGGTCAATCGCGGCCGCTTCAACTTTGACGAGCTGCGCTTTGAGTACTACCGCGACCGTACGGCGGCGCTGGAAAGCTTCAAGGCCGGAGCCTTCGATCTCAGGGAGGAGTTCACCGCCCGCGATTGGGCCACCGCCTATGACATTGCCGCCGTCAAAGAGGGGCGCATGCTTCTTCTCACGCTCCCCGACGCAAGCCCGTCCGGCGCCCAGGGCTTCTTCCCCAACATGCGCCGCGCCAAACTTGCCGACATGCGCGTGCGCCAGGCGCTCAATTTGGCCTTTGACTTCGAGTGGACCAACAAGAACATCTTTTATGGGCTCTATACGCGCACCGAGAGCTTCTTTGAGAATTCCGATCTCAAGGCTTCGGGCCGACCAAGCGCCGCTGAGCTCGCGCTGCTTGAGCCCTTCCGCGGACAGCTGCCGCAGGAGGTGTTCGGGGACGCGTACAAGCCGCCCGTCTCGGACGGCTCCGGCCAAGACCGCCAGCTGCTGCGCGAGGCAGGACGGTTGCTGGGCGAGGCGGGCTGGCAGGTCAAAGACGGCAAGCGCGTCAACGCCAGCGGCGAGGTGCTCGAGCTCGAATTCCTGGTCACCGACCCGACCTCGGAGCGCATCCTGGCTGCATACGTGAAGAACCTGCAGGCCATCGGCGTCCAGACGAGTGTGCGTCGCATCGATCCGGCGCAGTACGAGCGGCGCATCAAGTCGTTTGATTTCGACGTGGTGATGACCCGCTATGCGCTGCGGCTGACGCCGGGCGTCGAGCTCAGGGCCTTCTGGGGCAGCGAGGCCGCCAAGACCGAAGGCAGTTACAACCTCGGTGGCATCAACAGTCCCGTCGTCGATGCCCTGATCGGCAAGGTGACCGAAGCCAACAGCAGAGAGGAACTAAAAACCGCCACCCGCGCCCTCGACCGCGTGCTACGCGCCGGTCATTATTGGGTGCCACAATGGTATCGGCCGTACCACTATATCGCGACCTGGGACAAGTTCGGCCGGCCGGCCGTGAAACCGCGTTACGAGAGGGGCATTATCCATACCTGGTGGTTCGATGCTGAGCGTGCGGCAAAGCTCAAGGGCAACTGACGTGGAGCGGAAAAGCGCCCAGCCATGAGCAGCTATCTTTTGAAGCGGGTTTTGCTGATCGTCCCGACCTTGTTCGGGATCATGTTGATCAGCTTCGCCATCGTGCAGTTCGCCCCAGGCGGACCGGTGGAGCGGGTCATCGCGCAGATCTCGGGCACCGACGTGGCTGCCACCGCGCGCATCGGCGGCGGCCAGGGTGACGGGCTGTCCTCCTCGACGTCCTCCCAGACGAGCGGCCAGGGCAGTAGCGAGGTGACCTCCAAGTATCGCGGTGCGCAGGGGCTCGATCCGGCATTCATCAAACAGCTCGAGAAGCAGTTCGGCTTCGACAAGCCGGCGCACGAGCGCTTCCTGCTGATGATGAAGAGCTACCTACTGTTCGACTTCGGCAAGAGCTACTTCCGCGATGTGAGCGTACTGCAGCTCATCAAGGAGAAGCTGCCCGTTTCCATCTCGCTCGGTATTTGGATGACGCTCATCACCTACCTCATCTCCATCCCGCTGGGCATCCGCAAGGCGGTGCACGACGGCGAGCGGTTCGATACTTGGACGTCAGGATTGTTGGTGGTCGGCTATGCCATCCCAGGCTTCCTGGTGGCCGTGTTCTTGCTTGTGATGTTCGCGGGCGGCTCGTTCTTCCAGTGGTTTCCCTCGCGCGGGCTGA
>Ga0075435_100003155_pt1 | contig 11144 bp, 13 predicted proteins | sample RhiMethybrSRZTD4_FD_75302 | JGI IMG/M metagenome (GOLD analysis project Ga0075435, IMG submission 75302) | Populus rhizosphere microbial communities from Tennessee, USA - Rhizosphere MetaG P. TD hybrid SRZTD4 | ecosystem: Host-associated > Plants > Roots > Rhizosphere > Soil | place: USA... | reverse complement strand
CGCCGGGTTCACGAATTGCAGCGCAGGTCTTCGAGAGGAGACAGAGATGGCAGAACTAATCGTCGTGGGATTCAAGAAGGACATGTATCGGGCGTCCGAGGTGCTCAACACGCTGCAGGATATGCACGAGAACTGGGTCGTCGATCTGAACGACGCGGTTGCGGTGTATCGCGATTACAACGGCAAGCTGCGCGTCGACCAGAGCTACCAGATGACGACAGGTGAAGGCGCGGCGTGGGGCGGACTGTTCGGCGGCCTCATCGGCGCGATGCTGGCGGCTCCGTTTACCGGCGGCGCAAGCGCCGCGGCGGCGCTGGCGGCGGGATCGCTCAGCGGCGTGGCGCTCGGCGCGACCGCCGGCGCGCTCGACGCGGAGAGCTGGAAAGAGGACTTCGGCATCTCCGATGACTTCGTGCAGCGCGTCGGCACGATGGTTCAGCCGGGCGACTCCGCGATCTTCGCCCTCCTGCGGACCCTCGACCCCGATCTCGTCGCCGCGCAGTTCAAAGGCTACGGCGGCACCATCCTGCGCACCACGTTGAACCCCGAGCAGCGCGCCAAGGTCGAAGCCACGCTGCACGCCAGCCGCTGAGCCATCGTGCCGGCGAGTCGTTTCAGAGAGAAGGAGCAGTCATGAGATTCGAGAAAGTCTTCCGTGGTGCCGTCGCGTCGGCGGCGGCGGTGCTCACCGCGGGCGTGCTGAACGCCGCGGCCGTCCGTGCCGCTGACGATCGTTCAGAGACGTTGATCTACGCGGTCTACGACGGTCAGGACACGGCGACCCAGGTCTTCAACAAGATGAAGTCGTCGCAGAGCTCGACCGGCGAGCGCATCGAGTCGTACGCCGTCGTGTCGAAGGACCTCAAGGGCAAAGTGAAGATTCGCGACCAGCGCAAGCGCGATGCGGGCGCGGGCGCGATCATCGGCGGCGTGATCGGGTTGCTGGGCGGTCCGATCGGCGTCGCGGCCGGCGCGACCGCCGGCGGCGCGGTCGGCTATCTCACGGGCAATGCGGTCGGCATTTCCCGAGACCAAGTCGACTACATGAAAGAGTCGCTCATCCCCAACAGCTCGGCCCTCGTCGTTGTCCTCGATGACCAGTGGGTCCAGGACGTCAAACGCGATCTCGACCAGTCGCAGGCGCGCGAGGTGATCGCCAACCAGATCGCCAACGGCAGCAAGTAATCGAGCTCTAACCAGACACGGCGTCCGCCAGATTTCAAGCCAGTGGACGCCGTTCATCCCGCCAATCGTCCCGCCGAAGCTTGAAGGCGACGAACGCCGCTGCGTTCGTCGTCACCTGCCCGACGGGATGGGGAAGGGGAGGCGACACATGGAACGCCTGCTGGTGGCCATTTTCAACAGCGAGGACGACGCGCACATCGCGGCGCAGGCGCTCGAAGAGGATCTGATCGACCGCTCGGCGGCGTAGGCGGCGCGGCGAAGGAGATCGTTTCATGAGTGAAGAACCATTCACGTCGAATCCGTTTGCGGGCGCTGAGAACGACGCGAACGTTCGAGCGTGGGCGAGCCTCGCCGGCTGGACGTCGTTGACGCTCGGGAGCGCCGCGATCCTTTACGACGGCACCGCCCCGGCCGCGTCGGTGTTCATCTTCGGCTGGGTGCTGCTGCTTGCCGGCGTCATCCAGGCCGTGCACGCCTATCAGGCTCGCGCCTGGGGCGGACTGTTTCCATATCTCTTCGTGGCGGGGCTCCGTCTCGCCACCGGTTCGTCGTTCGTGCTCTATCCCACCGCCAGCAGCGAAGCACTGACGCTGACCATGTGCCTCTATCTCATGTTCAGTGGACTGTTCACGACCTTCGGATCGATCGAGCTGCGGTTTCCGGGTTGGCGGTGGAGCGTACTGTCAGGCTTGACGTCGATGGCGCTGGCGTTCTTGCTGGCGATTCAGTGGCCGACCTCAGGGCCCTGGTTCATCGGCCTCGCCATCGGCATCGACTTGATGGCGTATGGATGTGCGTTTCTGATGTTCGGACGCGTAGAAGAAAGGACACTGTAATGCAGCCGCGAGAGCAGGATATCGGTCGCATGGCGACGCCGTACGGCGTCGAGCCGCGGAACGGGTTTCGGTCGGCGGTGGCCGATCAGGCGAGCGCTTTTCTGAGCGCCGTCTACGCGTGGATGTGCGGCGGCCTCGCCATTACCGCAGCCACGGCCTGGTTCGTTGCCGCATCTCCGACAGTCATGAGGACGATCACGGCGAACGGCGTCCTCTTCTGGGGCCTGCTGATCGCACAGCTCGCCATCGTCTTCGTCCTGTCGGCACGCGTCCAGCAGCTCGCCGCGTCCATCGCCTCGCTCTTGTTCATCGCCTACTCCGCTCTCACCGGCGTGACGATGGCGTTCGTCCTGATGGCGTACACGGGAGAGTCGGTGGTGACGACGTTCCTGGTGACGGCGGGCACGTTCGGCGGACTCGCCGTCTACGGGACGGTCACCAAACGGGACCTCGGCGGCTTCGGGCAGATGTTGTTCATGGGACTGCTGGGCCTCGTGCTCGCGTCCATCGTCGCGGTCTTCTGGCACAGCGATGCCTTTCAGTTCGTGCTCTCGTTCATCGGCGTCCTCGTCTTCTCGGGACTCACGGCCTACGATGCGCAACGGTTGAAGGTCATGGCGCTGCAGGCGCCGGCAGGTCACGAGTCGCCGTACGCCATCGTCGGCGCGCTGGCGCTCTACCTCGATTTCACGAACCTGTTTCTCTTCCTGCTGCGGTTCACCGGGAATCGACGGGACTACGAGTAGAGAATCCTGGAATCGATATTGTGCGCCGTCACCTCGAGCGCGTTCGATTTACGCACCGTATACGCCAGTCGCGTAGAATAGGCGACCTTCCGGATTGACGGCCCCGTCCGACGAAGGTCTGCCATGAAGATCGGTGAGCACGGCCCCGACCTCGCGAGCCTGCAGAAGCTCGTCGACTCCCTTCCCGCGTTCATCTTCACGAATCGTCCCGACGGGTACCTGGATTACTGCAACCAGCACATGCTCGAGTATCTGGGCGTGCCATTTGAGGCTCTCGAGGGTTGGAGGTGGGGCGCTGTCGTCCACCCGGACGACGTGGCCGAGGTCACGGCAAGGTGGCAGGCCTCCGTCGCGAGCGGCGAGCCGTTCGAATGCGAAGCGCGCATGCGACGGGCCGACGGGGCGTATCGGTGGATGCTGCACCGCGAACTACCTGTGCGCGACGAGAGCGGCCAGATTGTCAGATGGTATGGATCGAGTGTCGATATCGACGACCGCAAGCGGGCGGAATACGAAGTTCGCAAGCACGAAACAGTGCACGTCACGCTCGAGGCGCAGTTGCAGGCCACTTTCAATATCATTCCGGCGTACACGTGGTACGCAGCGCCCTCCGGCGCGCTGACGTTCGTCAACGAACGATGTGCAGATTACCTCGGACTCCCGAGGGACCATCCTCTTCGGCTGGGTATCGACACCGGTGCCGCGTGGGACAGCCATATCGCATTGCTGCATCCGGACGATCGCGAAGACTGCCGGAGCGTCTGGTCGACCTGTCTGAGAACGGGCTCCGCCGGTGCGTTCAGTTTTCGAGTTCGTAGCGCTGCGGGAACGTACCGCTGGTTCATGAGTCGCGCTGAACCCCTGCGGGCGAACGATGGAACGCTGCTCTATTGGATTGGGATCAATCTCGATATTGATGAACAAAAGCAAGCCGAGTTCTACCTTGCGGAGGGAGAACGCCTCGCGCACATGGGCAGCTGGGTTTTTGACCCTGCGGGGGTGTTCGAGTACTGGTCACGTGAACTGTTTCAGATCTACGGTCTTGATCTAGCCAAAGGGGCACCCACCCTTCAGGACTACCTCGCACGCGTCCATCCGCAGGATCGCGAGTTCATGGCGTCGCTGATTACGCACATGGTGGCGGAGGCTTCGGCATGTGATGTCACGAAGCGCATCGTGCGACCAGACGGTGAAACGCGTCACATTCGCTGTGTGGGTACTCCCGTCGTCGAGAATGGCACGCTGCAAAGAATCGTCGGCACCGCCATGGATGTGACGGAGCACGAGCTCCTGGCTCGAGAAATCCGGCGCCGCGAAGCCTACCTGGCCGAAGCCCAGCGACTCAGTCACACAGGCAGTTTCGGGTGGAAACCGGAGAGCGGAGAAATTGTCTGGTCCGACGAAACCTATCGGATCTTCGAGTACGACAGCACACTGAAGCCAACGCTGGATCTAGTAATGCAGCGCATTGATCCCTTGGACCGGACGCTGACACAACAGGTCATCGATCGCGCATCTCAAACGGGCACTGACTTCGAACATGAATCTCGGTTGCTGCTGGCTGACGGGCGAGTCAAGCACGTCCACGCCATTGCTCACGCGGTGCAGAACGCATCCGGCGACCGCGAATTCATCGGGGCTGTGACCGACATCACCGAACGCAAAACCGCTGAAGATAAGATCCGCCGCCTGGTCGACGCCGGCATTCTGGGAATCTTCTTCGCGAACGTCGAGGGTGAGATCGTCGAGGCCAACCAGGCGTTTCTCCACATGCTGCAATACGACCGTCAGGATCTCGTCTCGGGTCGACTGCGCTGGGCGGATCTGACGCCGGCCGAATGGCGCGAGCGCGACGAACGTGCCCTGGCAGAGTTCCTGGCAACCGGGGTGTTTCAGGCATACGAGAAGGAGTATTTCCGGAAAGACGGCAGCCGCGTGCCCGTGCTGATTGGAGGTGCGCTGTTTCAAGGTGCGAACCAGGGCGTCGTGTTCGTGCTCGACTTGAGCGAACAAAAGCGCGCCGCGGAGAAGATCCAACAGCAGGAAAAGGACCTCCGACAGATGCTGGACTTTACCCCGCAGCCTATCGGTGTGATTGGCGCGGATGGAAGCCCCATCTATGCGAATCGCGCCTCGCTCGAGTATCTCGGGGTGAGTCTGGATACGTGGCAGAACAGTCGCGCGATTGCCGATGCGGCCCATCCGGATGATGTGGAGCGGCTGGCTGCTGAAATGAACCGTGCGTCATCAACCGGCTCTGCGTTCGAAGTGGAAGTACAGGTACGCAAAGGTGATGGAAGTTTCCGCTGGTTTCTCTCTCGTTTCAATCCGCTGCTCGATGACAGAGGACAGGTCAAGCGTTGGTATATCGCGTCGACGGATATCGAGGATCGCAAGCGGGCCGAAGAGAAACTTCAGCAGGAGAACGTGGCCCTTCGCGAGGAGATCGACAAGGCTTCGATGTTCGAAGAAATCGTGGGATCTTCGCCCACACTGGCATCGGTGCTCTCTCGAGTGTCGAAGGTCGCGCGCAGTGATTCGACGGTGCTCATCACCGGCGAGACCGGCACCGGCAAAGAGCTTGTCGCTCGCGCCATCCACAGGCGGTCCACCCGTTCCTCACGTGCCTTTGTGAGTGTGAATTGCGCGGCCGTTCCGCGCGATTTGATTGCCTCAGAGCTGTTTGGTCACGAGAAGGGGGCCTTCACGGGAGCCCTCCAGCGCCGGCTCGGTCGATTCGAGCTCGCCGACGGCGGAACGATCTTCCTCGATGAAGTGGGTGAGCTGCCGATGGAGACCCAGCTCGCCCTGCTCCGCGTCCTGCAGGAGCGCGAGTTCGAGCGCGTCGGAGGGAGCGCCGCAATTCGCGTCGACGTCCGGGTGATCGCCGCCACGAACCGCGACCTGCAGGCGGCCATCGATGCGGGCAGGTTCCGAAGCGATCTCTTCTACCGGCTGAACGTGTTTCCCATCGCGGTGCCGCCGCTGCGCGACCGCGCCGACGACATTCCGCTCCTCGTCGAGTACTTCATCGATCGCTACGCGCGGAAGGCGGGCAAGGCGATCCGCCGCGTGAACAAACGGACGCTCGATCGCCTGCAGTCGTATCCGTGGCCCGGGAACGTGCGCGAGCTGCAGAACGTGATCGAGCGATCGGTGATCGTATGCGAGACGGACGAATTCACGGTCGACGACAGTTGGCTGTCCGCACCCGCGGTAGAGAGCGGGCCCGGGTTGTCGAGTTCGGTCGCCGACCGCGAGAAGGCGATCATCGAAGACGCCCTGCGCGCGAGCGGCGGACGGGTGTTCGGGCCGTCGGGCGCGGCGGCACGGCTTGGCATTGCGCGCTCGACGCTCGAATCGAAGATCCGTGCCCTCGGGATCAACAAGAACCGCTTTCGCGGACGACCGGCGACGCAGTAATCCTTCCAGCGTTGTCCGCTGTTTCAATCCCAACATAAGGCTCATCGGTCCTTGACGCTCCACGACTCCCAAGGCCGGAGCACGTCGTGCCCGTTGGCACGGCTGCTTGATCGGGTCGAGTCCGCCGAGCGCCGCGCTGTAGCGGCGGGCGCGTGCCGGTGTCAGCGGGCTGGCGCGTGCCCGCCGGCTGGCAGCCCTCTCGAGCCCCGATCTCTTCGTCGCCGAATTTCCCAACGATTCGTCCGCCACCTGTGGCACCGATTGTGCGGAATGCAGCACGAAGAAAGGAGACCGTCATGCCAGACACACAAGTGAAAGACGCGGTCGACAAGGTTCGGGCCGCGACGCAGGAACTCCACAAAGCGATCAGCGATGCCGCTGCCAAGCGCGGCGGGGCCGCCAAAGCCGATCTCGAGGCCATCCCGCCGAAAGCCAAGGCGGCGATCGATTCGATCAAGGGCTCCATGGCGACGCAGAACGAGGCGACGAAGAAGCGCCTCACAGAAGCCGCCACCTATCTCGAAGCTTCGGGGAAACACGCCGCCGACGGCGTGAAGAGCACCGGCAAGGAATTCCAGACCGCCGTCAGACAGACCATTGCCGATGCGCGCGCGGCCGCGCAGAAGGCGAGCGAAGCGGTGGCGGCCAAACGGACGGCCGGCGCGACCGCCGGCGCCAAGAAGTAGGAGAGAACGATGCGCAACTACATCGCAGTGGTGTTCGACGATACCAGCAAGGCGTACGAAGGTCTCCACGCGCTCTGGCAGATGGACGACGAAGGCGCGATCACGGTGCACGGCACGACGGTCGTTCATCGCAACGACTGGGGCGAGTACCAGGTCGATTCCAAGGACACGCACCCCGCGCTGGCGACGGCAGTCGGAGTCGGCGTTGGCGCGCTGTTGGGCGCGCTGGCGGGTCCGGCGGGCGCGGCGGTCGGCGCAGCCAAAGGCGCGGCGATCGGCGCGGCGTCGGGGGGCGCGGTCGGCGCGGTTGCCGATCTGAATCGCGCGGACACCCGTGACGAATCGCGGTACGAGACCGGGTGGGTGCTTGGCGCCGGTCAGTCTGCCGTCATCGCCGACGTCAGCGAAGACTCGACGTTCCCGATCGACGAGCGGATGCGCCGGCTCGGCGGGAAGGTCAATCGCCGCGCCTGGAGCGCGGTGCGTGACGACAAGTGGTTCGACGATCGGGCGCTCTACCCCTACGACGGGTATCTCTACCCGTACGACTACTACCTCTACCCGTACGAGTACATCCCGCCCTATTCCCCCTGGTGGGCCTACTAAGTACAACATGGGCTTCATCCACACCAGGATCGTGGCAGACGGAGTACGACGATCGACAAGCGCGTCGACGAAGACGTGATTGAGATCTCGACCGATGATGCAGGTGGTGACACCACCTGCATCATCGTCGACGATTGCACGCGCAGGGTTGCGTGCGGCAGCACCGACGAGCAAGCGCGACAGAACCTGCGGCGCGGTCGTGGGACGGGAAGGGGGCAGAGGCGATCGTTGACCTGATCGTTGTTGGATTCAGGAAAGACACGTACCGCGCGTGCGGATCAGCCTGTCGATCCAGAAGATCGCGCAGTGGTGGAAGCCGATCTGTAGTCGGGGTGCCGCCGCTGCGCGACCGCGTCGACGACATCCCGCTCCTCGTCGAGTACTTCATTGATCGCTACGCGCGGAAGACAGGCAAGTCGATCCGCCGCGTGAACAGACCGACGCCCGATCGCCTGCAGTCGTATCCCTGGCCCGGCAACGTGCGCGAGCTGGAGAACGTGATCGAGCGGTCGGTGATCGTCTGTGACACCGACGAATTCACAGTCGATGAGAGCTGGCTATCCACCGCACCCGCTCTCGAGAGTCGGCACGCGTTGTCCAGCACACTCGCCGGTCACGAGAAGACGATCATCGAAGACGCCCTGCGCGCGAGCGGCGGCCGGGTGTTCGGTCCGTCGGGCGCGGCGGCACGGCTCGGCATTGCGCGCTCGACGCTCGAATCGAAAATCCGCGCCCTCGGGATCAACAAGAACGGCTTTCGCGGACGACCGGCGAAGCAGTCAGACCAACCCGGCGTTGTCCGGCATTTCGCCAATTGGTGAGATCCCGGTCAGTCAGTGATTCACCAACCTCTTTAGATTCAGCGGTTAGTGCCGGCCTCGCGATTGCTCCCACACAACAGCGAGGATCGATGCTGAAAATCCAGCGCACGGCAAACAGCGACATCGTGTTCACCGTGAGCGGACGACTCGAAGCCCACAACGTCTGCGAATTGTCCGCGCTGCTCGCCGCAGAGCAGGACGACCGCACTCGCGTGCTGGACCTCAAGGACCTGCTCCTGGTAGACAGCGTTGCCGTTCGCTTCTTGCGCGCGTGCCTCGATGACAGCATCGTGCTTCGGAACTGTCCACCCTACATCCGAGTCTGGATAGCGCGTGAAGGAGAACGGTCATGATCTCGCTGGCGGAAATCCGTGCCGACGACACGATTTGTGACGGCATCATCGGTCGCAGCGGCGCAATGGCCCAAGTGGTCGAGCAGGTGCGCATGGTGGCGCCGACCGACTCGACGGTCCTCGTCTGCGGAGAGACCGGCACCGGCAAAGAGCTCGTCGCCCGCGCCGTGCATCAACTGAGTGCGTGCCGGGCCCGCCCCTTCGTCAAAGTCAACTGCGCGGCAATTCCCACGGCGCTGCTCGAGAGTGAACTGTTCGGCCACGAGAGGGGCGCGTTTACGGGCGCCGCGATTTCGCGCGTCGGGCGCTTCGAGCTGGCGAACCACGGCACCATTTTCCTCGATGAGATTGGCGAAGCGCCGCTCGAGCTGCAGCCGAAGCTGCTGCGGGTCCTGCAGGAGCGCGAGTTTGAGAGGCTTGGCAGCTCGCACACACTGCACACAGACGTCCGGCTGATCGCGGCGACGAATGCGAACCTGTTGCACATGGTGGCAGCCAAGCGCTTCCGTGCCGACCTGTACTACCGGCTCAACGTTTTTCCGATTCAGGTGCCGCCGTTGCGCGAGCGCCCGGAGGACATCCCGGTGCTCGTGCGGCACTTCGCGCGCGAAGCGGGACACCGGATGAACCGTCGAGCGCTGTGGATCTTGCCGTCGGCGATGGACGCGCTCGTCTCGCATACGTGGCCGGGGAACATCCGCGAACTGCAGAACTTCATCGAGCGTGCCGTGATTCGCTCGGATGGAGACGAGCTGCGCGTGCGACTCGAAGACCTCGAGGAGGACGCTGACATCGCAGATGGCGCGGCCGACGGGACCCTCGAGGAAGCCGAGCGGTTGCACATTCTGGAAACGCTGAAGAAGACCCGCTGGGTGCTGTCCGGTCCGCGCGGCGCGGCGACGCGGCTCGGGCTCAATCGCAGCACGCTGCAGTTTCGGATGAAGAAGCTGGGCATCATGCGTCCCCCCGCCATTGCGGCGAGCATGTGACCTGCGCTTGTGGTCGTTGGTGTTTGCCCGAACAAGGAGTGCCAGCTCGTGACCGCGAATACGGATGTCATTCGGATCCTCACCGTTGACGATCATCCGGTGCTCCGCGAAGGCATCGCGGCGCTGGTGGCCGGGCAACCGGACATGAAAGTGATCGCGGAGTGCTCGAACGGAAGGGAAGCGATCCAGCAGTTCCGCACCCATCGGCCGGAAATCACGCTGATGGATCTGCAAATGCCGGAGATGAACGGGCTCGATGCGATTATCGCGATTCGCGACGAATATCCCGACGCGCGCATCATCGTCCTCACCACCTACGCCGGCGACGTGCAGGCCCTGCGTGCCCTCCAGGCTGGTGCGCGCGCGTACCTCCTGAAGAATCTCGCGCACAACGAGCTGCTGGACACGATTCGCGCGGTCCACGCCGGACGAAAGTCGATGTCGGCGCAGCTCTCGTACGAACTGGCCGAGCACGCGACCGACGATGCGCTCAGCCAGGCGGAAATCGACGTTCTGCGATTGATTGCTGCTGGCAATGCCAACAAGCAGATTGCCGATCGGCTCTCGTCCACCGAAGACACGGTCAAGGGACGCGTCAAGAACATCCTGTCAAAACTCGGCGCCAACGATCGCACGCACGCCGCCATGATCGGGATCAAACGCGGGATTATCGATTTGTAGCCGATGTCCCGGCTGTGATACTCGAAAGAGTCACCTCAGAACCCTTCAGAGTCTTGCCCCACCGTCACGAGTCTCGTACCGTTGACTAGGGATCTCATTGCGACGGTTATTCTCGACATTTGCCACTGGTCTGCCGGGTGCGGGGTTGCTGGTCATGCGGCTGGTGGCCGGAACGACATTGGTTTACCGCGGGTTCATGGCGCTGTCGAGTGAGCTCGTCCTGGGGCCAGCTCCGCTCGTCGTCGTTCAAATCATTCTTGGAATTCTGCTGATGGTCGGGCTGTGGACGCCCGTCGCCGGGACGCTCCTGGCGATTCTGGAGGTCTGGCACCTCGTCTCGCTGACAGGGGATCCCTGGATTCACATCCTGCTCTTGACGCTGGGCGTGGCCCTCGCTCTGCTGGGACCAGGCGGTTGGTCCATCGACGCACGGCTCTTCGGATGGAAGCGCGTTGACATTCGAGATCGCCATCAACAACGATTCGGGGGAGTCACCGACTCGCTGATTCGTGAGTGAGGCCGCCTCTAAGCGCCTGGCCGCGGCGTGATTTCCAACTCTTCCGGCGGCCGCAGCGCGACGAACTCGCGGTAGAGCAACAGGTCGTACGCGATCTTCAGCGTGCCCGCGACGAAGAAAGGCAGATTGATCAACGAAGGCCGCCCAAACATGAAGCCAACGAACAGCGGACTGATCGCCGCGCCGATCGTCCGCGCGACGCCCGCGATTCCGGCCGCCGCGGATCGCTCGTCGGGATTCACCACGGCCATCAGGGAACGCGCGCGCGTCTCGCGAGAACGCGGCGGCTGCATGATGGCAT
>Ga0075435_100003153_pt1 | contig 11146 bp, 10 predicted proteins | sample RhiMethybrSRZTD4_FD_75302 | JGI IMG/M metagenome (GOLD analysis project Ga0075435, IMG submission 75302) | Populus rhizosphere microbial communities from Tennessee, USA - Rhizosphere MetaG P. TD hybrid SRZTD4 | ecosystem: Host-associated > Plants > Roots > Rhizosphere > Soil | place: USA... | reverse complement strand
TTAACTTCCTCCAGTCCCACAAAACCATGTTCTTTATTAGTGGATGCTTGTGATTGTAGCTCATCTAGTGCGGCGAGCGGAATTACAATTTCACTACCAATTTCAATGGCTTCACCAGATTCAAGCATTTTACTAATCTCACCGTCAATTATTATACTCGTATCTAGAACAAATTTCTTTTTTGTCACTTCATATGGTGTTATTATAAGGGATTAAAGAATTTTGTCAGTAACCCGAGGGCTCGACAAAAAATCTAGGGAACCTTAACAGAATCTATTTAGTATCACCGTTTATGTGAATTTGTCTTAACACCAAAATCTTTCTAGCGCAAATAAGGAGCGTCATTCTTTTCGTCGATTTTGCTCTCTACGTATGTAGATTTTAGCAATACTTGCCCGATGTTTCATTATTCGAGATTAGAAACAAAGAATATTGTACATAATATATGTATAATATATAATGATGCAATTCGCGTTATACGACAGATTATTGAGAATATGCAGACAATATATTATCTTTTATTTACATTTTGTTTAGTGGTGTAACACCAATCATATTTAGGACATTTTTTATGCTCACACCAAATGCCTTCACGAGGGCTAATCTGCTATACATGATTTCCTTGTCATTCTCTTTTAGTACGGGTACTTTTTCGTAAAACAAATTGAAGGCTGTCGCAAGTCTGTAGGCGTATCTTGCAATCAATTTCGGATCAAGCATCCTAGCAGACTCTTCCAATACGATGTCAAACTTAGAAATTGCTTTAACCAAGTCAAGTTCTTGCTCACCGCTCAACAACTCATATTCTGCTTGAAAACTACATTGTGGTGCTTTTTCTAATATCCTTTGTGACCTAGCGTATGCATACTGTAAATAAGGTCCGGTGTCTCCTTCTAGACTCAAAGATTCTTTTGCGTCAAAGGTGATTAGCTTGTCTAAATCTTGTTTTATCAAGTTATATCTAATAGATGAAACCGCAATTTCTTCTGCAATTTCATTCAACGATTGTAAAGACAAATCAGGATTCCTTTTCTTAGCCTCGTCATAAGCCTTCGCATGTAATAAATCCAAAACATAATCTGCGTTAACGTAAATTCCCTTCCGTCCTGACATATGCATAAATTTTTTATCGCCGATATCAAATCCAAATATCTTTGCTGTTTCAGAGCTTAATGTTACAGCTTCGTATCCTATGTGGTGATATCGCTTATCTTCCTTCAATATCTGAGACAAGATCTTAGAGATTATCCTCTGTAATCGAGATTGTCTAGCATCAATTACTGTGAGTGCGATATCCGCTGAATTAAACTTCTGATGACCACTCTGATCGTGATTAGATTCTATCGTCGTAGCCCAGAGCGAAGAACCATCCCATTGATCAGTGAATTTATAATAAGAAAACGGGTCGTCAACTACTCCTAGTTTCCATGCGGCATATGGAATATCTTTAGCGATATAGGTTGTTGTTCCGTCCGTTCTTATTAGGACCTTGTCATCTTCGTCTTCTAGCTTTAAAACCCAACACCCATCATTTTTGCCTTTATTCTCCAATATCGAAATTCCTCGTTCTCTCAATAGTTCAAAGGATCTAACCCATAATTTTGAATGGATGATCTGTGACTCGAAATTCAACAGATCGTAGCGAGTTTTCATTCTCCACGATGTCTTCAATTGATCGAATAAAACCCGCCTAGTAACTCTAGAAGCAAATTTGGCAATATCTGTTGTACCTTCTTCAATTTCCTTTAAGACAAATCTCCTTTTTTCTTCAAGCGAGGGATTTGTTCTATACATTTCATTTACTTTAACATAGACTTCATCACCACAGTATCGATCAAACTTTATAGATTTGTCACTTGGTTCAAGTGGAAATCCTGCAAATGCGAATCCCACAACAATATCTGCAACTTGCAAACCGGAATCATCAATATAATTTAAAACTAGGATCTTATGGTTCGTTGCCTTCATGATTCTGTATATAACGTCACCGACAATCATGTTACGCAGGTGGCCAATATGTAGTGCCTTGTTTGGATTAACACTTGTATGTTCAATCAAGGCCTGTTTACCCTTTCCAGAATCATAAAAACCATAATTCGGATTTTGAAGCACTTCATCCAAAACAGTTCTAGTCAATTTCTCAGAGTTTGCTTTAAAGTTAATGTAACCCGCTGGATGCGCTTCAACATATTGAATAAGAGATGATGACTTCTTTTCGCGTAGATACGGTTTCAATTGTTTTTCTACAAGTTCATTAGCAATATCAAATGGGCGTTTTTTGATTTTTTTACTAAGTTGAAAAGCTACGTTACACGTCAAGTCTCCATATTCTGTGCGTGCCGGCTCTGAGATTCCGAAGTCTTGCCTAGGGTATCCCAAATTCTTAAGACTCGACGATATTGCTTGACGAGTCTCATTCACTAAAGCTCGAAATGTCATTCTTAAACCTTAATCCCAGATAATTGAAGGTAACAAAATCCAAGGCATCTACCAGGCCTATTCCTTCTCTTCCCCTTACTACATGTTTTGCCCTTGATTTGACAGGATCAGGCGCATGACATAGTGCAATACTGTATCCACACATATCGAACATAGGAATGTCCGTTTCGCTATCACCTATCGCAACTGTTTGTTCAGTATGTGCTTTTAAAATCGTTAACGCCTCTTTCAAACCAGTGGCCTTATCCACTCCTTTTTGATTAATATGAAATGCATATTTGCTGTCGCTAAGGTATAGATCTAAGTTGTGCTCTTTCAATATTTTACGACCCTCTTCTATATCAAAGGTTCTAAACAGTACGACCTCTGTCATGCGTTCAAAAACAGGTTTTATTTTAACTCCGTCAATATTTTTTTTTAATATTTCGTATCCGCTTAGGCATTTTTGTTTGCTTGCAAAAAGTAAATGTTTTTGAGGTGCGATTGTTACTACGCCGCCGTTTTCTCCTACAGCAATCCTTGTCATGCCAGTGAATGTTGCAAGGACATATGCTTCGATTGATGACCGTCCGGTAACATAAATAATGTTATATCCAAGCCTCTCCAGATATCGTAAACCTTCTATAGCTGGTAGGTATAACCTACCTCCGCCATCTTCTGTCAACGTACCATCAATATCTACTGCAAAGCTACTAATTAATCCCACGAGGACGATTAATCGAAGTAGAATTTTGGAATATAAGTGTAATGTAAAAATATGTCTATTTACGATAAGATGAAGATGATGGATAAGAACAGTGTTGTATTTATGTCCCTAGGTTTCTGCATCTAATCTAGCTCTTTAAGCCAAGCATGATCTCAAAGAAAAGAATATGGGTTTATTGGACCGAGATGCTTAGAAATACATGTTTGGAAGTTACCTCATTTTCTCTGTCCGTTTCCGAAGACATCCTGATACGTCTATCTGTGAGTAGATCTATTGCGTAATTACGATAGTAAATCTCTTCATGACACTCAGCTCGCTTTGTTTTCTAAAGTCACACTATTCCATTGATTCGCATTATCCTGAAATTTACCAGTTCTGAAATATGCTTGATACATTATCGTATCCTCCAAGCTTGTTTCTAAATTTATTGCCCATTATTCCAAACTTCTAGATTCTGCAATATGGTGTGTTCGGCTATAATCCTCAGTCGAGACTATTTTTTATTGCAAATCTTCTTCTTTTTGTGCGTTTATACAATAATCATACAGTATTCTCTGGCAAGGGAATATCGTTTAACAAGAGGTTCGGATATAGACATATCTTTGCAAATATTACTTTGATCAAGATCGAATAGAAATCCTGAGTTTAAAGTTATGTAAAGTCTACAATAGGCTAAAAGCAACAAGAATCTTTCTTTGAATTCATGTTTGAATGGCCTTCCTCCACCAATACCTCTTTTCCCCCTCCTTCAGGAAACACGTATTCGTTCATCATATTCTAATTCTATTTATCTGGAAATGGCATCAAATTCTGATACATCTAATCCAGTAAAGGATTTGAATCCTAACGCTATTTTTGACAGTCTAGCATAACACATCAACCCAGTATTGGATATGTGTGGATCGATGGAAAATAAAGCTCTAGGCTTTCAATTATGCAAGAGGTCTAGTGATTGTTGTTTCGTTATTCTTACTCGCCAATGCTCGGGGTCCATTCTACGAGGAAAAATTGGAGTTCAGAGTCGAGCATGCATCAAAGTAGAGTATGTAAATGCAATATGTAAATTTTTGATTATATTACTTATAACATACAATTATTATTCTATTACCTCCTCATAATTCATAGTGATAATGATTACTTGCGTCCACATGCTTACAGTTTGAGGAAAAAGCAATTTCTGCTTGCATGTATTTAGTATTAAATAACAAGAATCTTAGATCCTAGCCGGGTCCGTCGCCCAGTCAGGACAGGGTGCTGATTGACAAAGCATTAGCCTCCGGAGCCAGTTGTCGTGGGATCGAAGCCCACCGGGCCCGCATTTCCAAGAACGCTCGACATAGCATGGAAATATTTATATGAGTTTCAAGACAAAATTTACAAATTGGCTTTGGAAGTTATTACATTAGAGGATCGCAAGAATTCTTTGCTCAATAGACGGGAAATTAAAACGGTCCTAAGAAACGCAGCTGGAAGAATAAAAAGAACTGATGCATCTGATTTACTTGCCAAGCAACTTAACGTTGACAAGAAGACGGTTATTCCTATAATAATGACATGTCAGAGAGGTAAAACTGATATCGTCGCCACCTTTTATGTTTACAACACGGAAGACGAACTGAAGCAACTACCCAGATTTAGATTGCTGAGGAGTATGCCCAAAGCAGAACGGAAAAAATTGATAGACGAAGAAAAAGCACATAAATTAAAGGCAAAACAGGCTGCTGTAGCGGAAACAAAGGCTAGCACTACAAGATCGGGTAGATAGATATGGTAGATAGAAAGGGCGCGAACTTACGTGAAGAGACCATGTACAAGTTCTATACTATCGAGGGTGACAAAGTTACCAGAAACAGACGTGATTGTCCACGATGTGGAAAGGGTGTATTCATGGCTCAACATAGAGATAGACATACATGTGGCAAATGTGGATTTACGGAATTCATGCATAAAGAGCAGTTAAAGAAGGTCAGCAAATAGTACTAGTTAGCTACAAAATTGCTTATTTCTTTCTTTACTGTTTGGGCTACGGTTGGTGTGAGAAGAGGATAAAATAATTCCAGATAGTGTTTTGTGTTGATCAGCTTCTTCATATATTCCATAGTCATTTCCTGTGAATAACCCGCTAAGAACTCTTTTACTATTTGCTTTGCTATAATTGTGTTGCTTGTTCTTTTCAATCCTCGGCCAATAAAAGAAACAATGTCCCAAACTGGATCCCCTGACCTAAAACCGAATTGTTCGGCTCCAGTGATGTATAAGGTACCTTTACGTATTATAAGACTACTTGGGTTTATATCTCCTAGAGTTGATTTGTCTGCATGAATCATGCCAATTTTCTCTCCAGCGACTTTGATCCAACCAAGCCCATCAATAGTATTCCTGTTTAAACAATTTTTCATGATATCCGACATCAGAATACCTTCTATGAATTCAGTAACTAGTATCTTTTTTCCTAGCACAACAGATTCGATAACAGGACTATTCAATCCTAACAATCGAATATATCTCAAAGCTTTATACTCAATACTAAGTCTAAAAAGAGGATCAACTTTATAATTTCTTGCTGACGCAGACCACCCTATTGCTTTAGATTTGGCTAACTTCTTCACTACGATAGTTTTCTTGCGATTATCGTCATCAGGATCTGACATAGTGTGTACAACGCTAGTACTTTTTCCCAACCTAAACCTATTAGAAATGACGTATCTCGAAAAACCGTTTGAGTTTGCTATAGTATCCAACCAGTCTTTATCATCAATTATCAGAAGACCCTCTGGTAATTTCCAATAGCATTCCCTGGGAGTTGAGATAAACTTGGGTAATTCTATCGAGTATTTTTTTTGGCGTGTGATTTTTGCCTCAGCTTCTTTTACAACATATTGGAGGGTATGTCTCCCTGCATAAGCGTGAATAATATAGGAAGTAAATTCTTGGAACTTTTTTGTTAGTTTTAACGAAGCAACCCTCATCGATCTCTTAACGTCAACACGTTTTTCGGAGATCTGGACTAAGTTGCCATGAGATCTAAGAATCAACATTTCATTGTCAACTTCCAATATTTCTTTTAAAGCTTGTTGATAACCGTTAAGTGCAAATTCGATATTATGCACCGAATTTTGTCCGGTATAGGTTTTATAGAAACTATAAAGAGCATTCCGATACAATAAACTCCTGTGTCTAATTTTTGAGAACATTATATATTCCAAAGGAAAAGTTATTTCTGTACTAAGAATATTTGTTGACCTAACAATATCAGATATCTCCTCCAAAATCACTCGTTTTTTGTAGACTATTTCGAGTCTCCTAAATAGTTCGGCATTTGTAATTGTTTCATAGATGTGCAATAAACGACCAACTACAAATTCGCCGAGAAATGCAGACTCGGCATCTCTTTCCAAGGAATTTCGATCCACTACAAGTGCAGAAAGTTCTAATTCCGCCTCTTTTAGATAGACATATTTAAGAATGTAAGCATAATCATCTAACACTATGATGAGATCATAGTCGCTTTCAGGGCGTGCATAACCGGCTACCCTAGAACCGTATAGACACACACCAACAACCTTGTGTTTTTTTGCTATCTTCCTTACAGATATTTCGATATTCTTTCGATCTTCTTTCGAAATACTAGACATAATCACTAGACTTTTTGTTTCTTAATTTAGTATTTTCAAATTGAATAATCTTTTCCCTGATTACTTGATCCACCCGTAACTTCGCCATTAATTCGATTGGTATCCTCACAATATTAGCATCAATTGGCAAAATAGTAGTTGGAAGGTGTTTATTCATCCAGTGTTCCAGCACCTTTTCTTCCATTCTCGGATCCGTAAATCCTTCGGGAAACTTTTTGTCGATGTGATCAATTAGTGAGCGGTCATGTTTGAATATCACCCGTGCTTCTAACAGATGCTCAAAATCTCTATATTTTTCTTCAAATAACGACTCTGGTATTTCTTCTGAAATTACATTCATCTTCAGAACTCTACTTATTAAGCTTAGGTAATGCATCAATTCATGTGCTAAAATGGCATGAATGCTTCCTACTAGACCATAGGCTATAAGAGGAGCAGTTAACTGGACTACAAAATTAAGATGATTATCTTCACCTATTACTGGAACAGTCCTCGCAAAGAAAATCCCAAACTGGCCGTCTTCAACTTTTGAAGTTGTTATTACGAGACTTGGTTCAACGTAATAAGTAGGATAGTCTAAACCGGATGCCTTTTCGATCCTACTGATGCCGTCTGCAACAATGTGAAAACGCTTTATTATCAATTGATACACCGCATTAGGAATTTGTCCTTTGTCTTTAGCGTACTCCAATTTTGTAAGAGGATTAAAAGGCAAATCTAGTTAATTTTATAACACTTTGCTCTAAAAAAAATGTTACTGTATACTTACATCGAGAATGTCAAATAATACACATTCACATTTAGTGCCAATAATTTCTGAAATATTTGGTTCAGTGTATCTTTGTCCTCCAACAAATTGTTTGATTGCAAATCCACCATCAGCATATATGATAAGGATAAATTCTTTCTCACTGATTTGTCGCGTCCTGAGTGTATAGATTTTTTTTGTAACTAGTCTGGATTTTATCTCAAATTTTACTATAGAGTTCTTTAACATTTTTAACTTTCTTAGATCGAATTTAGATACTTTGGTCCGGCTATGTATAACGATCTTTGTTTTTGTAACAAATTGAACAGGCACTTCGGGTAGGCTATTCAGCTTTCCGCTAATTGTAGCACAAATACCGTTTGCACAGAATTTTAGATTTGGCTTTAATGATCTGATTCTTGGGTTTGAGATGTGCAAAAAAAAAGGTCGACCATTTCCCAAAACCAGGCTTTCCCGATCTTCGCTTCCTACCCATAAAAACTTTGGATTCTCACCATGCGTCATTAGCAATAGCCTCATTGCTATTAGGCCCTCTACACTATAATCTATATATTCCCCAGAGTAACTACATGCAGCGCATCCTGTCCCAAAACATTTATTGCATTTAACTTTTTTCTGCGGTAACCCTCGTTGCCTCTTTACATAGCGGCCAGTTAGAATTAGCGGAGACGTCTTCGCGTTGACACAGATGTCGTTTTTGCTGTCGATAACAACATTTATTCTGATGTCTGGGATAAGGTGTTCGAGCCTCTTTTCGGTGCTTCTCATAAAATTAGCACCGAGCTCTTTTACAAATTGTTTTTTTATGCTTTCTCTCCCTCGAACCTTAAATCTTGCTCTGATTTGATCTTCACGTTCATACATTTTAGTGGGCAATGTTGCTCCTAGTAAAAAAGAATCAAACTCGTATTTCTTTACCACACCGGTATCGATCTTTTCTATTATCCTATCAAGATCGCCCATCAGTCCACAACAAATGTAACACTCAAGTGAGTTTTTTTCTCGTTTGCTTCTTATTATTATCTTTTTAGTTTGTTTAAGTTGTCTATAAAAGCAATAATCGCACAGGATATAATCCTTCTCTAGTCGTTTTGATAGCAGGTGTTCTTTTTTGACTTTAACCGAAACCAAATTTTCTGAGCATTCCCTGCATTTGCCTTCCTTTCGTCTGTTTCATCATCGTTTTAGAGTTATTATACTGTTTGATCAGATCTTTAATATCGTGTTCAGTCATTCCTGCACCTCTTGCTATCCTCTTTCGTCTAGAATCATTAATAAGGTCAGGATCCTTTTTCTCTTTCCTTGTCATAGATTGAATAATAAATCTCCACTTTTCCATTTTTCCTTGAAGAACATCGAGATCATCTTCTTTAATCATCCCTGACAATCCAGGTAAGCTGTCGATAACGTTTCTAAATCCCATTTTTCCAACGTTCTCCATCTGAGCATAGAAGTCCTCAATCGATATCTTGCCGCTTAGTAATCTCTTTGTTTGATTTTCATCAGCTTGTAATTCAAGGCTTTTAGCCATTTCAAGCAGAGCCTTAATATCGCCCATTCCAAGCAGCTTTCCCACAAAACGAGTAGGAGAAAATTGTTCAAGGTCATCAATACGCTCTCCTGTTCCTATGAACATTACTCGGGAACTCGTAGCGGCAGCTGATGCAAGAGCTCCACCCCCTTTCGCAGTTCCATCAAGCTTTGTTATGATAATACCTCCTACAGAAGCTGCATCATGAAATGCCTTAGCCTGACTATAGGCCTGTTGACCAATGGTTCCATCTATTACTAGCAGTACAAGATCCGGCTTCACTACCTTGTACATGCTATTCATTTCTGCCAAAAGACTCGTTTCTTCCTTATGCCTGCCAGCAGTGTCAATAACTATAATGTCGATACCTTCGTGTCTAAAATATTCCAAACCGTCAGTAACAATACCAACGGCATCTTTATTTTGTTCTTCACCATAAACATCGACATTGATTCTACTACAATTCATTTTTAATTGGGTAAGCGCTCCTGGCCTCCAGGTATCTGCTCCAATTACTCCCACACGGTAACCATGCCTAGTTAGCCAACGAGCAAGTTTGGCTGTTACTGTTGTCTTTCCGCTACCTTGAATTCCGAGCATTAAAATAATATTTTGCTTACCCGGTTTAAACGAAATGACCTTATCGTCTGACTCCCGTGATTTTTCAACGATTTTGATTGTTTCTCCGCTATATCCGAGCAACATTGCGAGTTCGCTGTAGAGAATAGTAATAATGTGATCCTTTCTTGAGAGCCCCTTAGGTGGTTTCTCATTTATTGCACGCTCCTTCAGATTTTTGGTTATTGAAATAACTAATTTTACATTGACATCAGATTGAAGTAATGATCTTTGGACATCTTTGCAGATCGAATCAATTAACTCTTCATTGATATCTGTCGCTCCCACAATCTTTTTGAGGGCACTTCTAAGGCCTGTTCTTAGAGTATCAAGCATATTGCTTATTTTGGTATTAATGTAACTTCCAATATTTCAAATATTCCCCGCTGGCCGTCCCAATGAACAACTGCTTTCTTAATATCAAGTTTTTTGGTGAATAATGGACAGTTCACTACCAATGTCTCCGCATCGCCACCTTCGAATGCTAAATCAAAACCATGTTTCTTGCTTAATGATTCCAATAAAGATATCGAATTTGTATCAAGTGATTTGCCCAACCAATCTTTTCCCAATCCCATTGCAGAGACGCTTACAATTTTAATATCGAATTTTTCAGATAAAAGGCCGTACATATATTGTAAAGGTATCGCATTCCATAAAGGCGTGAACATCACAAGCTGATTATCCGAACAAATTCTCCTGAATAATTCATTTTGGAATCTGCTTGATATAGCCCCATGCACTATTCCTTGAATGTCATAGTCTGACTTAACTTGTATTATTGCTTGCTCCAATGCTTGAAATTCCCCCTCTTTAGATTCTTTATTTACGGCAAATGTAGTTAGAGGAATTTGCATAGCTTCTGCAAGATAATGCGTTAACCCAATGTTTGGATAATGGAATAAAAGACTATCGTCTGCAGACGGATTCATGGCAATTAAGCGTACTACCTGATGGCCAAGCTCTCTGATCTTAAATATAGAGAAAGTACTGTCTTTACCCCCGGAATAAAGCGCAGCTAAACGCAATAAATTCATCGGGGATTTCCTTCATATTAATTAAACTGGCAAATCGACCCAACACAAGACATGTTAAGGCAAAGACTAAGCTATGTAGTTATGATGCTTCGCCATTGTTACGCTCCGCAACAAATATGAAGTTATAATCTAATTAATAGAATACTTATTAAATAAATGTAGCTAATAGACTATCGTATTGCAGAGATGTTTATTGTGAAAAAGCTTGGCAAAAATGGTAGCTGGAACGCTATTAGTCTCATAGACAAAAACGGTTCGTTCAGAGGAGAAGCAAGGTTTGAGACAAAAAAAGAAGCACAGAAGTATCTTGAAGAATACAAGAATAAAATGAAAAGTCCACAAGATCTCAAAATCTTTTCTGATCAGTCTCCTAATAACCAAAACAACAAACCAGGGAGTGGATGAATACGG
>Ga0075435_100003152_pt1 | contig 11153 bp, 9 predicted proteins | sample RhiMethybrSRZTD4_FD_75302 | JGI IMG/M metagenome (GOLD analysis project Ga0075435, IMG submission 75302) | Populus rhizosphere microbial communities from Tennessee, USA - Rhizosphere MetaG P. TD hybrid SRZTD4 | ecosystem: Host-associated > Plants > Roots > Rhizosphere > Soil | place: USA... | reverse complement strand
TGCCATCCAGAACCGTTGGAAGATCTCTTTCGGCAAGCCGGCATCGGTGACGTAAAGACCCGGTCAATCGATGTCCCCACGACTTTCCGGAACTTTGACGATTACTGGACGCCATTTCTTGGCGGTCAGGCACCAGCGCCGGGTTACTGCATGTCTCTTTCCGAGGATCGGCGTGTCGCGTTGCGTGACCACATACGTGCCAATCTCCCGATAAAAAGTGATGGCACCATTCATTTGATTGCGCGAGCATGGGCTATTCGCGGTACGGTTCATTAATCTGCGCGTCCGCGTTGAGGAAGCGGGCACTACTTAAACCTGTCCCATGTCCGCTTCTGGCCCAAAGCGGACATCGGTGATTGCGCTGCAAAAGTCCGCTTTTGGGGGTAAAGCGGACGTGGCAATTACATTGCGAAACGTCCGCTCCCCGACCAGTTCGGATTGCAAATTAGCTTTTGATATCAGGCGGCAGTTTACTCTGGCCTAATGACCCGTCAACCGTTTCCGTCCGCGATGTCCTGCAAGCTTGCGATCAATGAAATTATTGTGCAAAGAACTGCGCGAGCAGCGCAATTGAATTCGTAGGCCGATCTCGAAGGAGGCGGCCTCAAACAGATCAAATGGCGAGCTAGGCAGCGGGCAGGTGGGGTAACTATGAGTAACGACGAACAAATGCGCATGATGATTGGTCTGCAGGCGCACGTCCAAAGGCTTGCGGGAGATATCGGTGAGCGTAACGTTTTTCATGCCGCGGCGCTGAACGATGCAGCATCATACATCGTGAGTGAATGGAGCCGCCAAGGCTATGCTGTCAGCCAGCTCATGTACGAAGTATCCGGAGTTCGTTGCGCAAATCTCGAGGTCGTGCGTGACGGTAAGGCGCGCCGGCGCGAGATCTTACTGATTGGAGCCCACTACGACTCCGTCGTAGGAAGCCCGGGCGCCAACGATAACGGGAGTGGTGTCGCTGCGTTGCTTGAAATTTCCCGAAGGTTTGTCGCTATCGAGTCCGCTATGACAGTTCGCTTTGTCGCGTTTGTAAATGAGGAACCTCCGTTCTTCATGAGCAAACAACAAGGCAGCATGGTCTATGCAAAGTCAGCGCGCCATCGTAGCGACGATATTCGACTGATGGCATCGCTGGAAACCATAGGCTGGTACAGCAATAGACCGGGCAGTCAGCACTACCCGCCATTGTTCAAGCTGTTCTATCCAGACCGTGCGGACTTTATCGGTTTCGTATGTGATTTCCATTCCGGCGCGGCGATGCGGCGGCTGGCGCATGCTTTCAAAGCACACTCCGACTTTCCGTTGCAGACCGCGGCGATCTTTCGGTTCGTTCCCGGCGTCTCCTGGAGCGATCACTGGTCATTTTGGCGTCAAGGCTACCGCGCCATGATGATTACGGATACCGCGCCCTATCGTTATCCGCACTATCACGCCGCCACCGACACGCCGGACAAGCTTGTGTATCCTGAATTCGCGCAGGCAACGCTCGGGTTGTGTGCGGCTTTCATAGACATTGCGCAAAAGGGTCTGGACTAAATTCTACCCAAAACGCGTCTAAAGAAGGTGTTGCGTAGTCTTTTTGTTGCGAGATAATTACGCTCTCACGTGAGTGAAATGGATAGCTGCATGACTACGAGCTTGGCCTCATCGTACGGACCTGGTAGGCCGGCTCATGTGATCTTTGAAACTAATGGGTACGACCGCTGGCGCTAATTTATTTATGAGTGCCGTCCACCAAACCAAAAACGAAACACGTGCGTTTGAGGCAGACGTCTCAAAGCTCCTGCATATGATGGTGCATTCTGTCTATTCCGACAGAGACGTCTTCTTGCGTGAACTGATCTCTAACGCTGCCGATGCTTGCGAAAGACTAAGATATGAAGCAATCGCCAGTCCCCCTCTGCTCGGCAGTGACTCGACGTTCGGAATCACGCTTGCCATCGATGCCGATAAAAAAACGCTCACTGTTGAGGACAATGGCATCGGCATGAATCGCGACGAGTTGGTCCAGGCACTTGGGACCATCGCTCATTCTGGAACTAGGGCTTTTTTGGAGAAAGTCGAGGCGAGCCAGAATAACGGCGCGGGTACAGCCCTGATTGGCGAGTTCGGTGTTGGTTTCTATTCCGCTTTCATGGTGGCGGACAAAGTTGACGTGATCTCCCGCCGCGCTGGTTCCGAGGACGCGTGGCAGTGGTCCTCCGACGGCAAGGGCACCTACTCGGTGGCACCGATTGCGCTTGCGGATGCCCCAAATCGAGGCACTCGAGTCGTCCTGCACCTGATGCAAGACGCAGTTTCTTATACGGAGCGTTTCACGCTCGAGCGCGTTGTTCGCGATCAATCAGGGCACGTTCCGGTTCCAATCGCAATCGTTGAACAGCCGGGTGCCGAACCGGCCGAAGTGGCGGACGGGGCAGCGCTCTGGACGAAGCCAAGATCGGAGATTTCCGCGGCGGACTACACAGATTTCTATCGCAGTATTGCCGGACAATTTGATGAACCGGCGCTGACCATTCACTTCCGCGCTGAGGGTCGACACGAATACACCGCACTCGCGTTTGTTCCGGGCTCCCGCCCGTTTGACTTGTTCGATCCCCATCGTAAGGGTCGCATCAAATTGTACGTCAAGCGCGTCTTTATTACTGACGATACCGACGTCTTGCCACGGTATCTCCGCTTTGTCCGTGGACTCGTCGACTCTTCTGACCTGCCGCTGAATGTCTCGCGCGAGATGATCCAGGAAAGTCCTATCTTCACCGCAATCCAAAAGGGAGTCACAAGCCGCGTACTCAGTGAGTTAGAAAAACTTGCGGCAAGTGCGCCAGAGGCCTACGCAAAAATCTGGGATAACTTTGGTGCCGTCTTAAAAGAGGGCATCTATGAAGATTTCGAGCGCCGTGATGCGCTTCTGGCATTGTCGCGCTTCAAAACGACCGCATCCGTTAACGAGTGGCGAGGTCTGAAAGACTATGTCACTTCGCTGAAACAAAACCAGACCGCAATCTATTATGTAGCAGGTGATGATACTGCTCGTCTTGAAACCTCCCCCCACTTGGAGGCCTTTCGCGCCCGTGGCATTGAGGTGCTATTTCTCACCGACCCTGTTGATACCTTCTGGGTCGCGTCGGAGACGTCTTTCGAAGCTAAGCCATTCAAGTCGATCACCCAAGGAGCGGCTGACCTCGGGCTAATCCCACTGCTCGATACTAACTCCCCGCCACCTCCTGGGATTGATCAATCCGTCACTGCATTCCTTGCGTTTATAAAGACCGAATTGGGCGATGCAGTCTCAGATGTGCGCCCATCGGATCGATTGATGGACAGTGCGGTGTGCCTAGTCGCTCCCGAACGTGGGCCAGACCGACAATTGGAAAAGCTTTTGGCTAGTACCGGACTTCTCAAAGCTGCTGCGAAACCTGTTCTCGAAGTCAATCCCCATCATGGCCTCATCAAGGCGCTTGCATCATTGGGCGACGACGATCAGTTATTCAAGCAGGACATCGCGCATTTGCTGTTCGACGAGGCACGGATCCTGGAAGGAGATCGTCCGGAAAATCCAAGGAAGTTTAGCGTTAGACTGGCACATGTCCTTAGGCGAAGCCTCTTCTGCACTCGCGCATGAATATGGTGCCAAGTTTCAGATCGGCGCGTTCGACGAGCGTCTGAGAAAGCCGAGGCGTTTAATGTCGATTTCACGCCGCAAACTAATTGCCAGCCTTGGATTGGCTTCCGCCCTAGCGCTGCTGTCGCGGGTAGCCTTAGCAAAATATCCCGATCGGCCAATCCGACTGATTGTGCCGTTTGCCGCCGGCGGTAATGCAGACATCGTGGGGCGCTTGGTCGGAGAGCGCATTTCGAGTGCCTTGGGCCAACCAGTAGTAGTCGATAACCGCGGTGGCGCCGGCGGTAGCATCGGTGCTGAAGCCGCGGCCCGCTCAGCGCCCGACGGTTACACCCTGCTGGTCGGCTCCAATGGGCCGCTGACTGTCAATCCCTTCATACAGGCCAAGCTCGGCTACGATCCGCTGAAAGATTTCGCGCCGGTGGCTCTGACCAGCTACGTCCCGCACGTCATTATCCTCAACAGCAAAGTCGAGGCCAACAACATCGCGGAACTGGTCGCGCTGTCGAAGAAGGCACAGATCAGCATCGCCACGAGTGGTGTCGGCAGCGCAACCCATATGACGCTCGAGCGTTTCAAGGCCGCTACCGGCGCGAACATCGTGCACGTCCCCTATCGTAGCGGCGGCGCGCTGATGCCCGACCTAATCGGAGGCAATATTCAGGCAGCAATGACTGAATTCTCCACCGCATTGCCGCTGCACAAAGGCGGGCAAGCCCTTATCATCGCAATCGCGGCGAGCAGCCGCTCCGCGCTCGCACCCGACATCCCGACCTTTGTTGAGAGCGGCGTGAAGGACTTCACCGCACAAAGCTATATTGGAATACTTGCACCCATAGGCACACCGGCTCCGATCATCGCTGTTGCAAAAAGCAATCGCTGGAGGACTTACCAGTGGATCGGCAGCTGACAAGCTGCGCGAGATGGGCTCGGAAATCGCCACCGTGAGGCAGATGACGCCTGATGGCTTCGCCGAATTCATCCATACCGACTATGAGAAAATGCGCGAGCCTGCCAAGCTTGCTGGGATCACGCCCCAATGAGCGGCGCACTACCGCAAGGCGCCTGTGACTGTCACTGCCACGTATTTGGTCCGGTCGCGCGTTTTCCCTATGCCGAGCCACGCAGTTACACGCCAGGCGACGCGCCGCTCGAAGCCTATCTTGCGCTGCTCGACCGCCTCGGCTTCGATCGAGGTGTTCTCGTACAGCCTAGCGCGTATGGCCGCGACAATCGCGCGATGCTCGACGCGCTGACACGCGCGCCCACACGACTCCGGGGCTAGGCTGGGCGCTACGCCGCCAGACTATGCAGAAGCCCGGCCGTTCCACGACGCGCTTGTTTCCGCCAATCCCCATAATCTTGTTTGGGGCACTGATTGGCCACATCCGCGCCCAGAGGGCCCAGTACCGGACACGGCTCGTCTATTAAAGGTGTTTCTTGACTGGACGAGATCCGATCACCGGCAGCCGATTCTGGTTGACAATCCATCGCGGCTATACGACTTCCCGACACCTATACGGTGAAAAGTCCGCTTTTGAAGATAACGCGGACATCCTTCGGACATGCGGGAATGTCCGCTAAGGATCCAAAGCAAATATCGGCCAATGCCGATAAGGAATCCTTGTCGCCTACAATTGCCACTTGGTCTATTGGCTGGCGGGCGTCCACACACGACGGGCGCGGCGGCGCCAGGAGCACGCGCGGGCGCTACAACCCTGCCACCCTTTTTTCGGCAGGCTACAGGCTTCGGCATAGCGGCTGAGGGTTATAAGATCTTGGACATTGCTGGCGAAATAACTGTTCATGCATCGCGGGAAGCGGTGTTCAAAGCGCTCAGCGATGCAAGATTTTTTGCGTCTTGCATCGACGGCGTACACGACCTCAAAGAGATCGACGCCACGCACTACAATGCGGTGCTGGAAACCCGCATCGCCTACATGCGCTTCACCTTCAACGTTACGGTGGAAATGTGCGGAATTTCGCCGCCCGAAGATATCGAGGCAAAAGTGGAGGGGATCCCAGTGGGCATAGTCGGGCGCCTGACTGCAACCGCTAGGACAAGGCTCGCTGAGACCGGCAACCAGACCATCATTCGTTATTCGATTGAAGCGACGTTGACAGGGAAACTGGGTAGCATTGGACAGCCCATCCTCAAGGCCAAGGCCAAAGAAATGGAAAAACAGTTCAACGAACGGATTTCAGCAGCCTTCGCGCCCGGTGGGAGCAGGGCTGCCACATGATTCCTTTTGAGCTCGCCGAACCAGCTTCACTTGAGGAAGCTATTGCGCTGATCGATCCAGATGATCCGGACGTGCGACCGATCGCCGGCGGCACAGCCCTGATGCTGATGATGAAAGCCGGGGTATTTCGTCCGCGACGGCTCGTGAGCCTGCGCAAGCTCAACGGCACCATGACCGACATCGCTGCCGCGCCATCCGGAGAGTTGCAGGTCGGCGCGATGGCGTCCCTTGCAGCTCTTGAGCACTCGCCGCATGTCGTACGTTCTGCGCCGATTGTCTGTCGCATGATGAAGCGGCTGTCTAATGTGCGTGTGCGCAACGTCGCCACCGTTGGGGGCGCGCTCGCGCATGGCGATCCGCACATGGATCTACCGCCGGTGGCGATCGCGCTTGGCGCCAGGGTGCGCGTAGTCGGTCCGCGCGGTGAACGCGAGCTCGCAGTTGAAGATCTTCTGACGGGTTATTATGAAACTGCGCTTAAGTCCAACGAATTGATCACGTCCTTGACCATTCCGGCCCAGAGGACGGGCCGAGCCGCCTACCTGAAAGTCACCTCAGGCTCCGCCGACGATTGGCCGGCACTAGGCGTTGCTGCGGCAATCGATTTTCAAGGTGACACTGTAAAAGCCGCCCGGATTGTGGTGAGCGCTGCAACGTCGAAAGCCACCCGACTTGCGACAGCTGAAAGGCTGCTAACGGGTGCCGCCATCAATGACAGGGTGTTGAGGGATGCTGGCGAGGCAGCAGCAGCCGAAGCGGTGATCATCGGCGATCTGCGCGGCTCGGCCGCCTATAAACGCGAATTGCTGCGCGTCTATATCGGTCGCGCAATACGAGCGGCGAACGAGAATTGCAATGACTGAGGCAGTAGCAGGTAAGCAAATCGGCCGCTCAGTGCCGCGGCTGGAAGCGCACGCCAAAGTCAGTGGCCGCGCCGAATATACCCACACGATGCGGCTTCCCGGAATGCTCACGGCCAAGATCTTCCGAAGCACAGTGCCACACGGGCGCATTAAATCGATCGATGTCGGCGCAGCGCGGGCGGTGCCGGGTGTTTTCGCTGTCTATACCGGCGAGGATATTCGTCAGGTCATCCCCGAACCTTACTATGGGCCAGCATTTCACGATCAACCGATTCTGGCGCTCGACAAGGTCCACTACGTTGGCGAACCAGTCGCGGTGGTGCTTGCCGCCGATCCGCATGTGGCCGATCAAGCGGTGCAGCTCATTGTGGCGGACTATGAAGAACTGGCGGCGGTGTTCGATGAAGTCGAAGCAGCCAAAGACAAAGTCCTTGTGCACGAAGAACTCAAGCCTGCCAGCACCTTTGCCGACCTCAAACATCTCAAGGGCAGAAAAGGCACCAACTGCGCGCTCGACTTCAAGCTCCGCCGCGGGGATGTCGAAAAAGCTTTCGCGTCAGCGGCCCACGTTTTCGAGCACAGCTTTAAGACTCAGAAGGTACTCCATCTGTCGTTCGAGCCGCCGGCCTCGATTGCCGACTACAAGGGCGACAGCGTTACTATCTTTACGGCCTCGCAGGGTCCGTCCTTCGTGCGCACTGAAATCGCGCGGTTGCTGGGCTGGCCGGAAAACCGCGTGCGGATCAAGGTCCCGTATCTAGGTGGCGGCTATGGCTCAAAGCTCTACATCAAGATGGAGGCGCTTGCGGTTGCGCTTTCGATGCTGGCACGGCGGCCGGCCAAAGTTGCCCTCACGATGGAAGAGGTCTTCTACACAATCACCAAGCATCCAACCACCTTTCGGATCAAAACTGGGCTTGATAAGAACGGCCGCATTGTCGCGCGTCAGTGCGCGATTTGGTGGAACGGCGGCGCTTACGCTGACATCGGTCCGCGGGTGACGCAAAAGTCCGGCTTCACCGCTTCCGGTCCCTACGATATCGACAACGTCTCAATCGATTCTTACGCGCTCTACACAAACCTGCCGCCCGCAGGAGCGCTGCGTGGATTCGGTATTCCGCAATTGGTATGGGCGTACGAGTGCCACACCGACATGATCGCACGCGCGATGAAGCGCGACGCGCTCGAGTTTCGCAAGCAGAATCTATTGCGGGATGGCCGCCCACAAGCTACCGGCACCATCCTGAAAGATGTCGCTATAGAAAAAGTGCTCGATCGCATTGCCGAGCTGCTTAAGTGGAAAGCGCCATTCGACCATGGTAATGGCACCCTCAGGCGCGGGCGTGGCCTCGCCATCGGACTGAAAGCCGTGATTTCACCGACCACTTCCGTGGCGATTGTCAACATCGCCGCCGACGGCAGCGTCACCGTGTATGCCGGTACGATAGACATGGGTCAGGGTTCCGATACTGCCATCGCGCAGATTGTCGGCGAAGTATTGAACATTGCAGCCGAAACCGTTCGCATCGTGCCACGCGATACTGATGTAACACCTTACGACATGGGGACACTCGGCTCACGCTCGCTGTTTCACATGGGGCACGCGGTGCGTCTCGCCGCCGAGGACGCGAAGGCCAAGATTGCATCGCTTGCACGCGAGGTAGGCGAACCAGAGGGCAGCAACGTCCCGCTCGCTGAGTTGTTCCGCAAGAAATACGGCATGCAAGCTGGGAATATTGTGGGCACTGGCAGCTATAAGCCGGACTACGTGCCGCCTGACACGGCCACCGGCCTCACGCCGAACGCGACGCCATTTTGGATGGCTGCCGGCTCGGGCGCCGAGGTGGAGGTCGATACGGAAACTGGCCGACTTCGTGTCGTACGACTGATCAACGTCGCCGACGTTGGAAATCCGATTAATCCGAAGATTGTAGAGACACAGCTTTCCGGTGCCGCGTTGATGCAGCTCGGCTTTACCCTGTTCGAGAAGATGCATTTCGATGGTGGCCAGGTAAGCAACGCCTCGCTTGCGGACTACAAGATTCCCGGTATTCACGACGTCCCGGCGATGGAGAACGAGACGGTTGCAGCCTGGCAGTCGAACGGGCCGTTCGGCGCCAAGGGCGTGGGCGAGCTTGCGACTTTTGGCGTGTCGCCAGCCATTGCAAATGCCGTCGACGACGCAGTCGGCGTGCGGCTAACGGAATTGCCATTGACCGCGGAAGTTATCTTCCGTGCTCTGCGCGACAAGGCCGGCAATCCGCTTAAGGACGAGTGAGATGACCACGCGCACCATTAATTTTACTCTTAACGGACGGGTGGTCTCGGCGGAGGTCGCGCCGCATCATAATCTGGTTGAAGTGCTGCAAACGCAATTCGCGCTCACTGGCGCCCGCGAAAGCTGCGGACAGGGACTGTGCGGCTGCTGCACGGTGCTAGTGGATGGCAATCCGGTTTCTGGTTGCCTCTATCTTGCAGCGTTCGCCGACGGCAGCGACATCGTCACTATCGAGCATCTCGGTGGCCCGAATGCCCTAGACCCAATGCAGGAGGCGTTCATTGAAAGCGGCGCCTTTCAATGCGGCTACTGTACGCCCGGTTTCATACTGATGGCCAAGGTCCTGCTCGAGAATCACCCACAACCGAGCGATGATGACATCAAAGATTATTTGTCCGGCAACCTGTGCCGGTGTGCGGCCTATCCGGAGATCGTAAATGCGGTCAAAATGGCCGCCCGCAGGAAAATGGCCGGCTGAACCGGTTAGATGAAATGGCCGGGGGGAACTCATGTCAACCGCGACAATGGACAGTTCGCAACCCTGGTATCGCAGTCTCAGTGCGAACCAGTGGAAGACCCTGCTCGCCTCAAATATCGGCTGGATGTTTGATGGCTATGAGACTTACGCGCTGATCCTCACGGTCGGCGTCGCGCTACACCAACTGCTTTTACCGGCACAATACGCTCAGATTCCAGCCTATGCCGGCACGATCATCGGCATCACGCTGCTCGGCTGGGGCGTAGGCGGATTCATCGGGGGCATCTTGGCAGACTATATCGGACGCCGCCGGACGATGATCCTAGCGATCTTAGCCTATTCACTAACTACGGGCCTTTCGGGCCTCGCATGGGATTGAGTCTCGTTCGCGCTGCTGCGCTTCTTGGTAGGCATCGCCATTGGCTCGGAATGGTCGACCGGCGCGTCAATGACCGCGGAAGTGTGGCCTGACCATGCGCGGGGGCGTGGGGCGGGCCTAATGCAATGCGGGCTTGGCATAGGTTTTTTCCTTGCCTCGTTCGTGTGGCTTTTCGTGAGCGGTTACGGCCCCGGCGCCTGGCGCATCATGTATTTCATCGGTGTTATCCCAGCACTGTTCGCACTCTGGTTGAGGACCGGCGTTGACGAGTCACAGAAATGGGAGCACACGAACGAGAAGCGCAAATCGGCCCGTGAAAAAAAGAAAAGTGGTGCAACGATGGCGGCCGAAGATCACGCGCTCACTCGCTTTACCGTAGCCGATCTGTTCGCCGATCCGCAGATCCGCAAGCACGCGATCATTACGTTCCTGATGTCGTTGACGACGACGGTCGCATGGTGGGGCATTTCCACCTGGGTTGCACCCTTCGTCGCCGCTGCCGCCGGCAAGGCCGGGCTTCCACCGCAGACTTGGGCTGCATATGCCGGCATGAGCTACAATATTGGAGCCATCGTCGGCTATATTGGTCTTGGCTTTCTCGCCGACCGATTCGGCCGCAAGCCGATCGTGATGATCTTCTTCGCTGGCGCGCTTGTGATGACGTACGCGCTATACATGTGGGTCACAGACCTGAATCTGTTGCTAGTGGTCGCAGCGATTAATGGCTTCTTCACGCTGGGCCAATATTCGTGGATGGCGGTGTGGCTGCCGGAATTGTTCCCAACGCGCATGCGCGCGACGGGAATGGCGTTTGCGTTTAATGCTCCACGTTTTGTCGCTTTCCTTGGGCCGCTGTTCGCTGGGCTGCTGATCGCCCAGTTCGGTGGCTTCAGCAAGATGGCGGTGGCGTTCTCGCTCATTTACATCCTAGGTTTCATTGTTGTTCCATTCTTGCCGGAGACGAAAGGCAGCCCGCTCCCTGCGTGAGGATTCTGACACTGGCCAATGTCCCCATTCAGGGATAAAGCGGACGTTGCGCAGACGACGCAGAATTCCATCCGGCATTTGATTCGTGCGGCGAGGTAGAATCGGGGCATCATTTCGATGTGAAGCTGCTATTGAGGCGTTTCATGAACGCGGACTATTTCGAGGAACAACGACGAGACATGGTTGCGGCAGTTAAGGCGATAACCGACCACATGGCCGCCCAGGTTGGCAAGACTGCGCTGGACGAGCGAGTCCTCAGAGCAATGGCTAAGGTGCTGCGACACGAGTTTGTGC
>Ga0075435_100003151_pt1 | contig 11154 bp, 9 predicted proteins | sample RhiMethybrSRZTD4_FD_75302 | JGI IMG/M metagenome (GOLD analysis project Ga0075435, IMG submission 75302) | Populus rhizosphere microbial communities from Tennessee, USA - Rhizosphere MetaG P. TD hybrid SRZTD4 | ecosystem: Host-associated > Plants > Roots > Rhizosphere > Soil | place: USA... | reverse complement strand
GCGGCGACCGGCGCCCGCGTCATCGCCCACAGGACGATGCCGTAGGCGGCGAGGCTGAACGCGCCGCCGACGAGCCCGCGGGTTGTGCTGCTCCTCAGGTAACGCACGGCAACCTGGCCGCGCCTCGCCACGACCCACACCAGAAAGGGCAGGCCCTCGAGAAAGATCAGCCACGACACATAACTCGCCGCGTTGCCCGATGCACGTGCGCCCGTCGCGTCGACCAGCGTGTAAACGGCGATCAGCGCCGCGTTGGCGAACGCCCAGTACGCCGCAGTCGCCGGATGACGTCGACGTTGCACGAAGGCAATGCTGACGATTCCCAGCGAGATGAGTAGGATCCCCAGCGCCATCGGCGCGGTCGGCAGCTCGCGCAGGAAGGCGATCCCGAGCAGCGCGACGATGAGCGGCGCAGTGCCGCGCATCAACGGATAGGCGAAGGAGAGGTCGCCGGTACGATAGGCCTGCGCCAGCGTCAGGTAGTAGCCGAAGTGGATCACGGCGGACGTCGCCATATACGGCCATGCCGCGGCGGCGGGGAGCGGCACGAACGGGACGACCGCCAATCCCCACAGCGAAGACCCAGCGACGACGGTCGCGGTGTCGAGAAGGGCGTCGCCGCCGGGCGAAGACTTCAGCAGCGCGTTCCAGCCGGCGTGAAGAAAGCCGGCGCCCAGGACCGCCAGCGTGATGCCGAGGGTGAGCTCCACGCCGCGAGCCTACGCTGTGTGCGGCTTGGGCTTCTTCCAGCCGTCTTCGCCGGCCGCGTTGCCGGTCGGCGCCACCGGTACTTCAGGCGCCGGCGCAGTTGCTTCCTTGAGGCGGGTCTTCGCGAGCACCCCCGCTTGCTCCAGAATCGGATAGGCGATCGAGCAGATGTGCGAGTTGATGCGCTTCAGATCGCTGATCAAATCGAGGTGCAGCGACGAGGTCTCGATGCTTTGCGCCGTGTTGTCCATCAGTCGCGAGATATGGGAATCGGCGTAAGAGCGTTCCAGATCGCGGAACAAGACTTTTTCGGCGAGCAATTGTTGCGCGCTCTTCAAATCGCCGTGCAGGAACACGCTCATACCGAGGCGCAGGTTGGCAACCAGACGCGCGTGAAGGTCGCAAATTTCCTCCATGCCCGCAGTGGAGAAACTGCGCCCTTTGTCGATCTTCTTTTCCTCGAGATCGTTGATGATGCGCTCGATGATGTCGCCGACCTGCTCCATGTTGATCGTGAACGAGACGATATCCGCCCAGCGGCGGCCTTCCTTCTCTTCCAGCGCCTCGTGGCTGATCTGGGTAAGGTAGAGCTTGATCGCGGTGTAAAGGTCGTCGACGATATCGTCCATCTTGCGCAATCGCTGCGCGAGCGCGCGGTCGTTGGTCCTCAGCACGGTCAGCATTCCGGTCAGCATCTGCTCGATCACGTCGCCGATCCGCATCGCCTCGCGCGCGGCGTTGCCGATCGCGAGGGCAGGCGTGGCGAGCGCCGATGGGTCGAGATAGCGCGGCTTGCCAGGATCGTCGACGTCGGGCTTCGCCGGCATCAGCCGTGTCGCGACGCGGGCGATCTGCTCGGTGAAGAACACGAACGCCACGGCGATGGCGACGTTGAAAACGAGATGGAAATGCACGACCAGCCGGTTTTCTGAAGGGTCGATCGCGGCAAGCAGCGTTTCCACGTGATCGAGAAACGGCGCGAAGGCGATGCAGCCGATCAGCTTGAACAGAAAATTGCCGAGCGTCACGCGCCGCGCTTCGGGCGTCGAGTGCATCGTGTTCAGCATCGCCATCACGCCGCTGCCCAGGTTCGCTCCGAGCACCAGCGCCAGCGCGACATGAACGCCGATGACCTTCGACGCCGCGAGCGCTGCCGTGAGCAGCACGACGGCGAGGCTGGAATACGACAGGACCGCGAACACTGCGCCGACGAGCATGTCGAGCAGCAGGTCGCCGGTGAGCGAGGCAAAGATTACCTTGACGCCGGCCGCCTGGGTAATCGGCTTCGTCGTCAGCACGATCCACTGCAAGGCCATGATGATCAGGCCCAGGCCGACCAGGATGCGACCGAAGCGGCCGATCTTGCTGTTCTCGCGGTGCAGGAACAGCACCACGCCGATGAAAATGAGGAAGGGCGACAACCACGACAGATCGAACGAGAAGAGCAGCACCATGAGGCTCGTCCCGACGTCGGCGCCGAGCATCACCGAGAGCGCGGGTGCGGTCGCGATCAGGCCCTGGCCCACGAACGACGCGACGATGAGCGCGGTCGCGGTGCTGCTCTGCAGGAGCGCGGTGACTGCGAGCCCGGCGCCGAATGCCGCGAAGCGGTTGGCGACGCTCTGCCGCAGCACGCGGCGCAGATCGCCACCGTAGAGGCGCAGGATGTCGGTGCGGACGAGATGCGTGCCCCAGACGAGCAGCGCAACGCCGGCAAGCAGGTTGAGGAGAATCTGCATCGCTCAGCCTCCTTGATCGGGGCTCGGAGCGTCGTTCGTTGCGTGTCGGCTGTCCTGCGCCGACTCGCCTCGCGCGATCCCCGCATCGCTTTGCTCGCGGGGCGACTGGCGACGCTGCGGGCTCGCGGCGTCAGCCTCGTTTGCAGCTTCTACTGCGCTCAAAGCTGCATCGATGAGGTCGAGCGCGTGGTCGAGCTCTTCCGGCGTGATGATCAACGGCGGCGACAGCGTCAGCACGTTGCCTTGGCCGACCTTGAACGACAGCCCGCGCGCCATGCAGTGATACATCACCTGTTCGGCTTCACACGAAGCCGGCCGCCCCGCGCGACGCAACTCGATCCCCAGCAAGAGGCCGATGCCGCGCACTTCCGAGACTAGCGGATGCCGGCGCTGCATTTCGCGCAGGCGTTCCATCGCACGCGCGCCCAGCGCGCGCGAGGCTTCGAGCAGGCGCTCGTTGGCAATGACTTCCAGCGTCGCCAGCGCGGCGGCGCAGCCGACCGAGCTCTTTTCATGGGTGTAATGGCCGAGCGCGCGATCGCCAGCGATGTCGAAATCGCCGCGGGCGATCAGCGCGGCGAGCGGAAAGACGCCGCCGCCGAGCCCCTTGCCCAGCACGACCATATCGGGAACGACGTCGTAATGCTCGAAGGCGAACATGCGGCCGGTGCGGCCGAGGCAGATCGGCACTTCGTCGAGAATCAGCAAGGCGCCGCGGCGGTCGCAGGCGTCGCGGACGATGCGGTAATACTCCGGCGGCGGGATCTGCACGTCGGTCGAGCGAACCGTCTCGATGATCACCGCGCCGATATCCTCTTCCTTGCCGAGGACGTAGTCGAGGTATTCGGCGCAGCGCAGGTTGCAGGCGTCGCCGCAGCCAAACCGGCACTGGCGCGGATCGCAGGGCGGCGCATGCTCGGTGCCCGGCAGTAACGGTCCGATGTTCTTGCGGAAGATCGCCTCACCGCCGATCGAGATCGCGTCCAGAGACGCGCCGTGGAATGCATCCCAGAGCGACAGCGTCTTGTGGCGGCCGGTGACAAGCCGCGCAAGCTTCAGCGCCATGCCGATCGCCAGCGTACCACCGGGCGCGAACAGTACCTTGCTCAGCGGCTTGGGCATGAGGCTCGCGAGCGTCGCCGCGAGCTCCACCGCCGCGGCATTCGTATAACGCCGCGGGGAGAATGGCAGCGTGTCGAGCGCGCGCTTCACCGCCTCGATCACGTGCGGGTGCCGATAGCCGACCTGATGCACGTTATTGCCGTGGAAATCCATGATGCGCCGGCCTTCGACGTCCGTGAGCCAGATGCCATCGCAGGACTCGAGCGCGTTGAGACACGGCGTGGACAGCGACTGATGCAGAAAGTGCTCGCTGTCGGCGTCGAGCAGCGCACGTGTTGCGGCGCCGACGTTTTCCGCCTCCCAGGCGCGGCGCAGCGGCGAGAGGTTGACGTCGCCTTCGGATGCCAGATCGCTCACTTGCGTACGCCAGGCGCGCGACGGTGGCAAAGACTCGTTCATCGCAGCAGTTTGCGCCCGGCGTTACACGCCGGCAAATACGCCGTTACGTTGCTCGTGCCTTTCATCGTCTCCTGCGCGGCCTCATTGTAGCCGATCGTGGAACGGGGCATGGCGGTCAACGGCTCTGGCGCGGGGTGTTGACGACAACGTGACGCGCTGCGGATCCACCCGCAGCCCGGCTTCGGTGCATGCGCGTACGGCTGCCCATTACATGATCGTGGAGCGCCTTGCCCGCCGCGGCGGGGTTACGGGCTGCGATCTTGGCGACGATATCGCGGTGCTCGCGCGTGAACACCGGCAGCGAACCGCGCTGCGCAAGCGTTTGTCGCCGGAACAGTTTCAACTCGTTGACCAGGCGCCGGTAGACGGCGAGCAGCTTGGCGTTGCCCGCGTACTCGACCAGCCGGTCGTGGAATTCCAGGTTGAGGACGTGCCAAGCATCGAGGTCATTCTTACCCGTCGCGCGATCCATGCGTTCGACGATCGCCTTGAGTTCCTTCACTTGGCCAGCAGTGGCGGTCTGCGCGAGTCGCCGGCCGACCCATTCGTCGAGGGTCGCGCGGACCTCATAGATTTCGTCCGCCTCCTCGATGCTGATCTGGCGGACGAACACGCCGCGGTTCTTTTCGAGGTGCACCAGGCCCGATTCCTCGAGGGCGCGGAACGCCTCGCGCACCGGGCCGCGCGACACTCCGAGCCGCTCCGCGAGCGCGACCTCGTTCAGCTTGGCACCGACGGCCAATTCGCCGGTCAGGATCATGCGCTCCAGCTCCTTCTGTACCAGCATCGGGAGCGAACTCGACTGAACCAACGCGATGGTCGCAGTCGTCGGTCTGCCTGCGGATGAGGGCTTGAGCGCGGTCTTGGGCATGCTTGGCGCCGGTTTGTGGGCTCCCGACAGGGTCCTAAGGCGTCTCGCCGCTCCGGATGCGCTCTTGAATATCATCGATGCACGGCAGGAGATTCGCGATGGTGTCGACGACGTAGTGCGCTCCGCATTGATGCATGCGAGCATAGGCGCGAGCGCGCTTGAGAGCCTTTTCCTGCTCCGGAAGCGCTTCCCACTGTTCGAGCGGCAGCCCGACTTCGTTGCCGCTGACGGCAAGGCCAACGGTCCACATCCCCGCATTGAGGCCTTCCTCGACACCGGGCACGGTATCGTCCACCTTAACGCACGACTGCACTGTGGTGACTTTCAGGTTGATGGCATTCTGCAGGCACATGTACGGGTAGGGCCTGCCCGCCGGCACATCCGACGCGCACACGGTGGAGTCCGGTTCGTAGCCCTGCCGCTTCGCATCCTCGCGATTGATTTTCATCATCTCGCTCAAGTAGCCGGTGGTCGATCCGATCTTGGACCCGCGCTTGCGCAGTTCTGCGACAACGTCCAACGTGCCTGGAATGAGCTTCGAGTATTGGGACAGGCACGCGAGCTGCAGCGGCACGAATTCGGCAAACATGGCATTCACGTCGTCGTCGTTCGGCGGGCGGCCGCGGACTTCCTGCCAGCGGCGGCGCACCGAGTCCAGTTGGGAGATCTTCTGGATGTGCACTTTCTTGTGCGCCCCCATCGGCGCGCGGGCTTCGTCCATGGTGATGGGCACCTTCTGACGCTCGTAGACCTGAACGAATACGACGGCGGGCGCCATGCAGCCGAAGTCCATGGTCGTGCCGGCCCAGTCGAGCAATACCGCCTCGATAGGCCCGCGGTAGGTGCGGTGGTAGGAAAAACTCATGGTGCGGCCTCCTGTTGATTTGCCAGTTTGCAGATTGTAGACAATATACAGAATGTGGAAGCGAAGGTCAAACAGCCGTCCAAACGCCATTCCCGCGATCTCGTCAGGTTATCGGCATCCGCGCGCATCACGAGCACCCGCGAATGGACCACATGGCGATCACTATTTGCCTGGCGCATGCGTTGGGCGTAGCATTTTTAGTTTGCAGTTCAATTCCCGGGGAGAGAACAATGCGTTTCTTGGCAAGCAAGTCGTGGTGGCAACGCGTCGCCAGCGTCGTGATCGGCGGTGCGGTGGCTTGGGCCGCGCCGGCCCTGGCGCAGAAGACCGAGCTCCTGGTCTACACCGCGCTCGAGACCGACCAGATCAAGGCGTATGAAGAAGCGTTCTACAAGGCGGTTCCGGACGTGACGCTCAAGTGGGTCCGCGACTCGACCGGCGTCATCACCGCCAAGGTTCTCGCCGAGAAGGCCAACCCGCAGGCCGACCTGGTCGTGGGGACGTCGGCGTCGAGCATGGCGGTGTTCGCCAATGAGGGGCTCCTGCAGGGCTACGCGCCGAAAGGGCTGGAGAAGCTCTCACCGCAATACGTCGATCCCAAGAAGCCACCGGAATGGGTCGGCATGGACGTCTACGGCGCAGCGGTCTGTTTCAATACGGTCGAGGCCGGCAAGCAGAACCTGCCGAAGCCGGAATCGTGGAAGGACCTGACCAAACCCGTCTACAAAGGCAAGATCGTGATGCCCAATCCTGCATCGTCCGGAACCGGCTTCCTCGACGTCGCCGGCTGGCTGCAGATGTGGGGCGAGGCCGACGGCTGGAAATTCATGGACGCGCTGCACGAGAACATCGCGCTCTACACGCATTCGGGCTCGCAGCCCTGCGCACGGGCGGGGCAGGGGGAGTTTCCGATCGGCATCTCGTTCGAGTATCGCGCGATGAAGACCAAGAAGGACGGTGCGCCTGTCGACATCGTCTTCCCGAGCGAAGGCCTGGGCTGGGACCTCGAAGCCTCGGGCATCATGAAGACGACCAAGAAAGTCGAAGCCGCACGCAAGCTGATGGATTGGCTCGCCACACCTGCGGCGATGGAGCTTTTCTCCAAGAATTTCGCCGTGGTCGCGATTCCCGGAATCGCCAAGCCGTTGGACTTCATTCCCGCCGATTATGAAAAGCGGCTGATCAAGAATGACTTCGCATGGGAAGCGAAGAACCGCGACAAGATTCTCGCCGAGTGGACCAAGCGTTACGACGCCAAGTCGGCGCCGAAGAAATAAGCCGTCATTCCGCGTAAGCGGGAATCCAGTGTCGTGTGAGAAAGACACCGGGTCCCCGCGTTCGCGGGGACGACGAACGCGTGTCGCCTATCGTCGAGGAACCCCGCAGGGCAAGCCGTGACCGCACCTGCTATTTCCTCCGACGAGCCGTACCTCAAGCTCTCCGGAATCACCAAGCGGTTCGGGAAGTTCACCGCGCTCTCCGGCATCGCTCTCGCGGTCGAGCAAAGCCAACTGATGATCTTCCTCGGTCCGTCGGGCTGCGGCAAGACGACGCTTTTGCGCATCATTGCCGGTCTCGAGACGCAAGACGAGGGGACGATCGTCCAGGGAGCCCGTGACATCTCGCGGCTGCCGGCGATGCAGCGCGATTACGGCATCGTATTTCAGTCCTACGCGCTGTTCCCGAACCTGACCATCTTCGCCAATGTCGCGTACGGCCTCGTCAATCGACGCAAAGGGCAGGACGCGATCAAGCGCCGCGTCGCTGAGCTGCTCAAGCTCATCGGCTTGCCCGATGCGGGACCGAAATATCCCGGGCAGCTCTCCGGCGGCCAGCAGCAGCGCATCGCGTTGGCGCGCGCGCTGGCGACTTCGCCGGGGCTCTTGCTGCTGGACGAGCCGCTGTCCGCGCTCGACGCGTTGGAACGCCTGCGCCTGCGCGGCGAGATCCGCGCGTTGCAACAGCGGCTCGGCGTGACCACCGTCATGGTTACGCACGATCAGGAGGAAGCGCTGTCGATGGCCGACGTGGTCGTCGTGATGAACCAGGGTCGGATCGAGCAGGTCGGCACTCCGCAGCAGATCTATCGCGATCCGGCAAGCGCCTTCGTCGCGGATTTCGTCGGCAAGGTCAACGTGCTCTCGGCGGTCGCGGAGGGCGCCGGCCGTTTTCGCGTCGGCAGCCTGGTATTGCATGGCGGCATCGGTATGGAGGCCGTCGCGCCGGGAACGCGCGTCAAGCTCTACCTGCGTCCCGAGGACGTGCTGGTCGACGGCGCCGTCCAGAGCAACCGCAACGCGGCATCGGGCAGGGTGACCAAGGTCGAGTTTCTCGGTGCGTTTTGCCTCGTCACCGTGACGCTCGTCGGTGCAGAGGACCAGCCGCTGGTGGTGAATCTCTCGCGGCATAGCAGCGACGAGATGAACCTCGTTGAGGGAACTGCGCTCCAGATCGGCCTTCCGCCGGATTGCCTGCGCCTGCTTTGATCCTGGAGTGAGCTCTCGATGACGACTGCGGCTCCACCTCTTCCGCCGCTTTCGCGCGGGCGCGTCAAGCTTCTTGCGCACTGGGAGGATCGCCTTGCGCAGGGACTGTTGCTCGCGTCCTGCGCGGTCCTTGTTGTTTTCCTGCTCGCGCCGCTCGCGATGATCCTGGTCAAGAGCACGGAAGACAAGAGCGGAGCCTTCGTCGGCCTGCAACTGTTCCGCGAGTACCTGCAGAACGCCGCGTTGCGCGACTCGGCATTCAACACGCTGTGGGTTGCCCTGGTGGTCACCGCGGTCACCGTCCCGCTCGCGTTCACCTTCGCCTACGCGTTGACGCGGAGTTGCATACCGTGGAAGGGCGGCTTCCGGCTGATCGCGCTCACACCGATCCTGTCGCCGTCGATGCTGGCGGCGATCTCATTCATTCAATGGTTCGGCAACCAGGGCGCGCTCAAGAGCTGGCTCTTCGGAAACACGGTCTATGGGCCGATCGGCATCATCATCAGCGCCGTGTACGCGATCTTTCCACATGCGCTGATGATCGTGCTCACCTCGCTGCTGCTCGCCGACGGGCGTCTCTACGAAGCGGCGGAATCGCTCGGCACGCCGCGGCTGCGCAAGTTCTTCACCATAACGCTGCCGGGCGCGCGCTACGGGCTCGTAAGCGCGGCGATGGTCGTGTTCTCGTATACCGTCAGCGACTTCGGCATTCCGAAAGTGATCGGTGGCAATTTCAGCGTGCTCGCCATCGACATCTTCAAGCAGGTGATCGGCCAGCAGAATTTCAACCGGGGCGCGGTCGTGAGCCTGGTGCTGCTGTTGCCGGTGCTGCTCGCGTTCATCGTCGACTGGTGGATGCAGGGCCGGCAACAGTCGCAGTTCTCGGCGCGCGCCGTGCCGTATGCCCCGAAGCCCAGCCGCGGCTTCGACCTCGCGATGCTGGCCTTCTGCATCGTCGTCAGCGTGTTCATCCTCGCGGTTCTCGGGATGGCGATCTACACTTCGTTCATCAAGCTCTGGCCGTACGATCTGTCGTTCAGTCTGCGCCATTACATCTTCGGCCTGGTCGACGGCGGCGTGATCGATTCGTATTTCAACAGCCTCAAGATGGCACTGCTTACCGCCGCGATCGGCACGACGCTCGTGTTCGGCACCGCGTATCTGCTCGAAAAGACGCGCGGCATGCGCACGATGCGGGCATTCATTCGACTGCTCGCGACGATCCCGATGGCGGTGCCCGGGATGGTCCTGGGCCTGGGTTACATCTTCTTTTTCAACCATCCGGACAACCCGTTGCATTTCCTCTACGGCGGCATGCTGATCCTGGCTGCGTCGACAATCGTGCACTACTACACGTCGAGTCATCTGACGGCAGTCACCGCGCTCAAGGCGCTCGACAACGAATTCGAGGCGGTCTCGGCGTCGCTGAAGGTGCCGTTCTACAAGACTTTCTTCCGCGTGACGGTGCCGGTTTGCCTCCCCGCGATTCTCGACATCGCGCGCTACCTCTTCATCAACGCGATGGTGACGATCTCTGCCGTCGTCTTCTTGTATTCGCCCGATACCAAGGTCGCCTCGATCGCGATCATCAACCTCGACGAGGCGGGGGAGATCGGCCCGGCGGCGGCGATGAGCACGCTGATCGTCGCGACGTCGGCGATGATGTGCCTGCTCTACGCAGGGGCGACGCGCTGGCTGCTCGGCACCACCCAGATCTGGCGCAAGCCGCCGGCGCCGACGTGAGCGGGCCGTCGATGTACACTCTCGACCCAAGGAGCCGTGCGCTGATGAGCAATTTCGACCGCGACCCCATTCTGCTGACCCCCGGTCCGCTGACGACCTCGCTCGCGACCAAATCCGCGATGCTGCGTGACTGGGGCTCGTGGGACAGCCGTTTCAACGCCGTAACCGCCCGCGTGCGCGAGCGCCTGACGGCGATCGTCAATGCGGAGGCGACGCACGTCTGCGTTCCCATGCAGGGCAGCGGCACGTTCTCGGTGGAGGCCGCGGTCAACACGATCGTGCCGCGCGACGGCCATGTGCTCGTGCTGATCAACGGTGCGTACGGCAGACGGATGGCCAGGCTGACGGAAATGATGGGTCGCAGGCTCAGCACGTTCGAGACCGCCGACGATGTACCGACCACCGCAGGCGACGTCGCGCGTGCCCTCGACGCCGATGCATCCATCACGCACGTCGGGTTGATCCACTGCGAGACCTCGACCGGCATCCTCAATCCCTTGTCCGAGATCGCGGAAGCGGTCGCCAAGCGCGGCAAGAGCCTCATCGTCGACGCGATGAGCAGCTTCGGTGCGATCGCCATCGACGCGCGCGAGGTCGCGTTCGACGCGCTCGTCGCGGCCTCGGGCAAGTGCGTCGAGGGGCCGCCCGGCATGGGCTTTGTGTTCGTCCGCCGCAGCGTGCTGGAACAGTGCGCCGGCAACTCGACCTCGCTCGCACTCGACCTCTACGATCAGTGGGCGTACATGGAGAAGACGACGCAGTGGCGGTACACGCCGCCGACGCACGTCGTCGTCGCGCTCGACGCGGCGTTGACACAGTTCGATGCGCAGGGCGGACAGCCGGCGCGTCTGGCGCGCTACATGGCCAACTGCGAAACGTTGGTGACTGGCATGGGCGAGCTGGGATTCAAGCCGTTCCTCGATCCACGTATCCAGGCGCCGATCATCGTTACCTTCCACGCGCCGGCCGATTCGAAATATGCGTTCAAGGAGTTCTACGAGCGTGTTCGCGACAAGGGCTTCGTCCTTTACCCCGGCAAGCTCACGCAGCTCGAGACCTTTCGCGTCGGCTGCATCGGCGCGATCGGTCCGGACGAGATGCGGCACGCGGTGAACGCGGTGCGCGATGCGCTGCGCGAGATGGGCATCCGCCAGGTCGCGCCGGCCGCCGTCGCCGCGGCGATCAAAGCCGCTTGAGTTGTCGGGAAGCCGGATGCAGCGC
>Ga0075435_100003149_pt1 | contig 11154 bp, 9 predicted proteins | sample RhiMethybrSRZTD4_FD_75302 | JGI IMG/M metagenome (GOLD analysis project Ga0075435, IMG submission 75302) | Populus rhizosphere microbial communities from Tennessee, USA - Rhizosphere MetaG P. TD hybrid SRZTD4 | ecosystem: Host-associated > Plants > Roots > Rhizosphere > Soil | place: USA... | reverse complement strand
TGGGTGCCGATTGGCCTCGCTTTGCTCGTTGCGCTGACGGTGTTGCTGCACCAGGAGGACGGCTGAGTGATGCGTCGGGCGCGGAAACTGCACGCTGAGTGCGGCAGTACGCGGGTTTGCAGCCGTCACATGTGCCGACGGCAGCGTACCTTTGCGCTCGGCTCGCTGGCCACGCTTGCTCTCCTGATCCTCGCCTCGCTGCCCTCCCTCGCCCAAGACCCGAGCCTTTACATCGGCAACGGCCCGCCCCGTCAGCAGTCTTCCTTCGCCAAGCAGCCCGGCGGCATGTTCGGTCCCGCACCCAAGATCGATCAGGCCCAGCCGCTCTACCTGCAGGCAGACCAGCTGCTTTACGACACCAAAAGCAGCCGGGTGATCGCCCAGGGCAACGTGGAGATCTACTACAACAACTTCGTTCTGACCGCCGACCAGGTGGTCTACGACCAGAGCACCAACAAGCTGATCGCTGAGGGCAACGCCCAGCTCAAGGATCCGAACGGCAGCATCACCAGGGCCGACCGCTTCGAGGCCCTTGACGATTTCCGTGACGCCTTCATCCAGTCGCTCAGCGTCGTCACCGCCGACAACACGCGCATCGCCGCCGAGCGCGCCAACCGGCGGGAAGGCAACACCACCGAATACGAAAAGGGCAAGTTCACGCCCTGCAAAAACGATCCTGGCGTGCCGCCGCTGTGGTGCATCAGTGCGGCGCGCATCATCCACGACCAGCGCTCGGCCACCCTCATCTACCAGGATGCGCAATTCGAGTTCTTTGGCATTCCGGTGGTCTATCTGCCCTACTTCGAGCATCCAGACCCCTCCGTGAGGCACCGCTCCGGCTTCCTGATGCCGAACTTCTCAAACTCCTCCACGCTGGGGTTTGGGACCGAATTGCCCTACTATTTCGCCCTGGCGCCCAACTACGATTTCACCTTCACGCCCAAGTACTGGTCCAATTACGGCACTCTGCTCCAGGGCGAGTGGCGGCATCGGCTGGACAACGGCGAGTACAGCATCAACGTCTGGGGCATCGATCAAGCCCGCGACGCCACGGGGATCTCGGGTGTGAGCGACGCCGGCTGGCGCGGCTCGGTTCAAACCAAGGGGCAGTTCTCGCTGTCCTCGTGGTGGCGTTTTGGGTGGGACGTGACGTTGGATAGCGACGACAGCTTCCGCCGCTTCTACCAGCTCGACTCGATCCTGCAGACCGATCGCGTCAACACCGTCTACCTGCAGGGTATGAGCGATCGCAATTACTTCAGCGCCAAGCTCTATCAGTTTGGCGGCCTGTTGCTCACCGACACCCCCTACTCCAATTCCTGGGTCCATCCGGTGATCGACTACAACTACATCGTTGGCTCCCCGGTGGTCGGCGGGGAATTGAGCTTCACCGCTCACGCCCGCAGCATGACGCGCTCGGATGGCATCGACACCAACGTTGCCGTGGTCGAAGCCAACTGGCGGCGGCAGATGATCGACCCGATCGGTCAGGTGTGGACGCCGTTCCTCAACGCACGCGGGGAGATTTACAACTACAACAACGGCATCGATCCCATCACCCTGGCGCCGCTGTCGGATAATACGCTTGCATTGGGCATCGGTGCTGCGGGCGTGCTCTATTCCTATCCCTTCGTTGCCAACTCCAGCTTCGGCTCGCACGTGATCGCACCAACCGCGCAAATCATCGTGCGGCAGAACACCGTCGACCAGTTGCACCTGCCCAACGAGGACGCCAAGAGCCTCGTATTCGACGACACGCTGCTGTTCGAAATCGACAAGTTCTCAGGCTACGACCGCATGGAGACGGGCACGCGCGCCAACGTCGGCGTGCAGTATACCTTCCAGGGTAACGGTGGCACATACGCGCGCGCCGTGGTTGGCCAGAGCATCCAGCTGGCGGGCGTGAACCCCTACGCCGACCCCGGTCTCGACCCGACCTTGAAGTATAACTTCTCCCCCGTGAACGGGCTGGGAACCACTCAATCCGATTACGTGGCGGGCGTCTACGTATCGCCATTCGCCGGTCTTGGCCTCATCAGTCAGGCGCGCTTCGACCAGAGGGACTGGACCCTGCGCCGGCAGGATACGGGCGTCACCGCCAGCTATGGGCCGCTCACCGGCACTGCCGCCTACACCTACACGGGGTTTGATCCCATCACTGGCCTGGTCGACCGCCAGGAAGAGATCATGACGACGCTCAACCTGAAGTTGACCACCAATTGGAGCGTGCTGGGCGCCATGCGCTATGACATCGATCTGCGCCAGCGCATTCAAGACTCCATTGGGCTCAAGTACGCCGACGAATGCTTCGTGCTGAGCGCCACCTATATCGAAACCTTCGTGGAGAACGCCGCGCTCGGTCTCACTCCCGATCGCACGGTGATGGTGCGCTTCGAGCTCAAAAATATCGGCTCTTATACAACTACCAATGGCGCCAACCACATCTTTGGAGACACAAACCTAGGACCCAAGTTGTAAATCGCGCACCGACAGGCGAAGGTGCCACGACCCAACCCCGTCCACCCCCACCGGCCCCCGCGTCGCCGCACCCGCCTTTCGCCATGCCGGTGCCATGGTTGTCTGTGGAAATCGGGAGCCGCCGACGGGGGTCGGCGGTAAGATTGCTCGTTCCGATTCGGCCCTCCGGACACGCCTCTTGCCATGCATCACTCAGCCCTCCGTCGTCTGGCTTGGCCCCTCGCCCTAATGCTCACGGCTGGCGTGGCGGCCACCGCCGTTTCCGATCGGCTTGCCGCCCAGGCACCGCCGCGCCAGGCTGCCGCCGAGGCGCCCGCCGCCAAGGCCGAAAGACCAAGCCTCAAGTCCGAACAATCCGGCAAGTCCGAACAAGCGATCGTCCTGCTCGTCAACGACGAGCCGATTACGGCCTATGAGATCCAGCAGCGAGCCAACTTTCTCGCGCTGCAAGGCAGCACAGGCCTCACCCCTGAGCTCAAAGCCAAGGCTGAGGTGCGCTGGGCGCAGATCACCAAGGACCCCAAAATCAACGAACGTCTCAACGCGATGCTGCGGGAACGAAAGGTGACGAGCCAAGAGCAGGCTCAGGCAGTGCAGAAGGAATTCGTCATGAAGCTGCAGCACGACATGCTCGACCAACTGCAGCGAGAGGGCCGCGCCGCCATGATGCCCAAGCTCAAGAAGGAGGCGCAGGAGGAGCTGATCGATGAGCGGCTCAAGCTGCAGGAGGCCAAGCGCGGCGGAATCGAGATCTCCGACGCAGACGTCCGACGCATGATGAAGACCCTCGCCGACCGCAACAAGATGACGGAGGACCAGTTCGCCCAACACATCAAGGGTATGGGCGTCGACATTGCCACCATGAACGAGCGCACCCGCGCTCAGGCCGCCTGGCGCGAAGTCGTGCGCCGCAAGTTCTCCGCGCAGATCGCCATCACCAGCCGCGACGTCGATCGCATGATATCGGCCACTGCCAACGAAACAGGGGCCGACACGGTCGAGCTGCAGGTTGAGAAGATCACCCTGCCCACGCACGGCAAGATGGACCAAGCCGCCCTGGCCAAGCGCTATGCCGAGGCCGACGGCTTGCGCCAAAGGATCAGTGGCTGCAGCGCTATGGGTGGCCTCGCCAAAGAGGTCAACGCCAGGTTCGAGGACTTGAAGTACATCAAGCCCAGCGCCATTTCCGAACCGACGCGCTCGATGCTGCTCAACGCCCGAGATGGCGATGTGCTGCCGCCGACGACGACGCCGGGCGGCATCGAAATTTACGCCGTTTGCAGCCGCCGTTCGATCAAGGCTGACGAGAAGGAGCGCGAGAAGGCGCAAGAAGAGTTGGCGCAGAAGGAATTCGAGATCATGGCTAAGCGTCAGCTGCGCGACCTTCGGCAGGATGCGCACATCGAATACCGCTGACCTGTGCGATGAACCCCTCGCCCCGCCAGCGCCGATCTGGAGGCGAGCCCGGGCGCCCGTGGGCTATCGCGGTGTCGATGGGTGACCCCAAGGGGATTGGCCCTGATATCGCGTTGATGAGCTGGCGTGAGCGGCAGCGGCACGCGCTGCCATGCTTCGCAATTTGTGGAGACCCGGACGTGCTGGCGGAGCGCGCGCGCACCCTGGGTCTTGAGGTTCCGATCAAGACGCTTGCCAGCCTGACCGAGGCGGCGGACGCCTTTGCAGACGCGCTCCCTGTCTGGCCCATTCAGTCCTCCGCGCCGGGAGACGAAGACCGGGCGATCGTCGCGGCCATCGAAGCAGCTGTCGCAGCTGTCTCCGCCGGCGAGGCGCTTGCCATGGTCACCAACCCCATTGTCAAGCGCACGCTCGACCGCGTCGAACTGCCTTATCCTGGCCACACCGAGTTCCTCGCCGAACTGGCCCTGCGGCACGGCACCCGACCGCGGCCCCTGCCTGTCATGATGTTGGTGGCTGAGGAGCTGAAGGTCGTGCCCGCTACCGTGCACATCCCGCTCGCCGCGGTACCGCGCGCGTTGACGCGCCAACGCCTCGCCGACACGCTGAGGATCACCGCAGCGGCGCTGGTCGGCGACTTCGGCATCGCCAAACCGCGCATCGCCGTTGCCGGCCTCAACCCGCATGCCGGCGAAGGCGGACGCATCGGCCGCGAGGAGATCGAGATCATCAGGCCTACGATCGACGCCGTGGCCGCCGAGGGCATTGTGGTGACGGGCCCGCACTCCGCCGATACGCTCTTTCACGTCGAGGCGCGCACTGCCTATGACGCTGTCGTGGCCATGTATCACGACCAGGCGCTGGTGCCCCTCAAAACGCTTGCCTTCGACCGCGGCGTCAATGTCACGTTGGGGTTGCCATTCGTGCGCACATCTCCCGATCACGGCACGGCCTTTGCGCTCGCCGGCACTGGGAAGGCCCGACCGGCAAGCTTTATCGCCGCCCTCCACCTGGCCGATGCCATCGGCCGTCGGCGCGCTGCACAACGCTCCCCGCGCACATGACCGCGCCGGGGGCCGCAAGCCCTGACGGTTTGCCACCGTTGGGCGAGGTCATCCGCAGCCTCGGGCACACCGCACGCAAGAGCCTCGGGCAGAACTTCATCCTCGATCTCAACCTGACGCGGCGTATTGCGCGCGCTGCCGGACCCCTCGAGGGTCGAACGGTCCTCGAGGTCGGCCCCGGACCCGGCGGGCTCACGCGGGCGCTGTTTCTGGAGGGCGTGGAGAGGGTGGTGGCGGTCGAGCGGGACGAGCGCTGTCGGCCGGCCCTGGAGGCCATCGCGCAACGCTATCCCGGTCGCCTGGAGGTCCACTATGGCGACGCCCTGACCGCGGGCTGGCCGGCGCTGGTCCCCAAGGGTGCGAGCAAGCCGATCGTGGCCGCCAATCTACCCTACAACATCGCCACCCTTCTCCTCATAGGCTGGCTCGAGGTCGACCCTTGGCCTCCCTGGTACCTGCGTCTGGTGCTGATGTTCCAGCGAGAGGTAGCCCAACGCATCGTCGCAGCGCCCGGCTCCAAGGCCTACGGCAGGCTCGCCGTCATCGCCCAGTGGCGTACGCGCCCGCGCCTGCTCTTCAACGTCAAGGCTGAAGCCTTCACGCCCACTCCGTCTGTGGCTTCTGCCCTCGTGGCGCTCACGCCGACCGATATTCCAGCGCCGGCGTGCCGCGTGGCAACGCTCGGGGCCGTGACCGCCGCTGCCTTCGGGCAGCGCCGCAAAATGCTGCGCCAGAGCCTGCGCGCGTTGGGCTCCCAACCCGAGGCACTGCTCGCTGCTGCCGGCATCGCACCCACGCTGCGCGCCGAAGCGCTGAGCGTGCGAGATTTCGCTCGCCTCGCCTACGTGTTCGAGCGGCTGTCAGGAAGATAGAGCTTGGATCGACACGCGCGCAGGCGAGGGGGTGCTACTAGAGCCCCGCCAGCACACCCCGCACGAAGTCGGGGAGATCCAGCTGGCGCACGCGCTTGAGCCGCTCTGCCGTCAGAATGGCCGCAAGACCACAGACGCTGGTCTCCAAATCCGCGTTGACGATGACGTAGTCGTACTCGCCCCAGTGTGCGATTTCAGCGGCCGCAGCCGCCATGCGTCGCCGCACGACGTCCTCGCTATCCTGGGCGCGGTCGCGCAAACGCCGCTCCAGCGTCTGTCCGTCGGGTGGCAGAATGAAAACGCTGACCACGTCCTCGGCCATGCGCTCGCGGATCTGCCGCGCACCTTGCCAATCAATGTCGAAGAGCATATCCACCCCCGCCTTGAGCGCGTCCAACACGGCCGCCTCGGGCGTGGCATAGAGATTGCCGTGCACCTCGGCCCATTCGAGGAGCTCGCCGCCAGCCTGAAGGCGGGCAAACTCGGCAGGGTCGATGAAGCGATAGTCGCGCCCGTCGACCTCCCCCGGCCGTGGCGCACGCGTTGTCACGGAGATCGACAGGCGCAAAGAGGGATCGGCCGCGAGCAGCCGCCGCGCCAAGGTCGTCTTGCCGGCGCCCGAGGGCGAGGACAACACCAGCAACAGCCCACGTCGCGCGCCGCGCGCCGTTTGGTTTGCTGGGCTCCACTCCTGGTCGCTCACCTCGGCCACCGCCCGCTCATTCGATGTTTTGCACCTGCTCGCGCATCTGGTCGATGACTGCCTTCAGCTCGAGCCCGGCCCGCGTCGTGTCCGGATCGTTCGACTTGGCACACAACGTGTTGGCTTCGCGGTTGAACTCCTGCGCCAAGAAGTCGAGGCGCCTGCCGGCCGGGGCCTCCGAGGCGATGAGCTCGCGTGCGCTGGCGACGTGGGCACCGAGGCGCTTCAATTCCTCCTCCACGTCAGCGCGCGTCGCCAGCATAGCGGCCTCTTGGTAAAGGCGCCCCTCATCCAGGGGAGCGCCGGTCTCGATCAGGCGCTCGACCTGTTCCCTGAGGCGCTGGCGGACCGCTTCCGGCGACCGGGACGGGGAGGCGGCCACGCTTGCGACCAGGCGCTCGATGGCGGCGACCTGGTCCAGAACAATGGCGCTCAGGTGCCGTCCCTCAGCCTCGCGCGCGCTGACCATGGCCTCGAGGGCTTCGGACAGCCCTGCGAGCATGGCGGCATTGCGCGCCTGCACGTCGGCCTCGCCCTCTTCGGGTTCGACCACCTCAAGCACGCCCTTGATCGCCAACAGCGCCTCGGGCCGTGGCGGCGCCGTCGCAAGTCGGGCCGCAACATCGTCGAGTGCGGCAAGCACCTGGGCAAGCGCGGCCTCGTTGAGCTTGAGGCGCGTCTCGCCTTCGCCGCGCTTCACGTTGAGGTTGATGCTGAGACTGCCGCGGGTGATGCGCCTGCCCACCGCCTCGCGAATCCGCGCCTCCAACCCCTCATGGCCGGGGGGCAGCCGCAGCCGCAGATCGAGGCCGCGCCCGTTGACCGAGCGGATCTCCCAGTGCCAGCTGAGAGGGCCCAGAGCACCGTCCGAGCGCGCAAAACCAGTCATGCTCTTGATCGTCATGGCGGCGTCGGTGAACGTGAAGCGGCTCCTTGCGCCAGCACTCCGATCTGGAACAAAGCGTAGCGGGACTTTAGTCGCAGAGAGGCTCGCAAACAAGGAACGGGGGGCCCGGTCTCTGGATCGCGCTAGCGCTTCTGCTTGGCCTCGGGCGTGGTGCTCTCCGGGGATGGGTCGGTGGGTGACGTCTTGGCTGCAGGCACGGTGCGCACGACCGCACGGGCCTTTGCGGCCGGCGCGGCCGAACCCGCATTGGCGGGGGGCGACACGGCCTTGCCCCTCAGCTCCTTCTCCGTCGTACGCCATTTCTGGACGTTGGCATTGTGATCCCTGAGCGTTTCGGCAAACACGTGACCTCCTGTGCCATCCGCCACGAAATAGAGATCCTTTGTGTCGGCGGGATTGAGCACGGCTTCCAGGGCTGCTCGACCCGGGTTGCAGATCGGCGTCGGCGGCAGGCCGTCAATCTGGTAGGTGTTGTGCGTCGTCTTCTGCGTTATTTCGGGCTTCTGGATCGGTCGACTCCACACCGCCTTGCCACCGCTCAGCCCATAGAGGATGGTCGGGTCCGATTGCAGGCGCATGTTCTGGCGCAGCCGATTGAGGAACACGGCCGCCACGCGATCGCGCTCGTCGCTCCGTCCCGTTTCCTTTTCAACGATTGAGGCCAGGATGACGGCATCCTCTGCTGATTTGATCGGCAAGTCCCTCTTGCGATGCGCCCATGCCTTTTCGATGAGCTTGTGGGCTTCTGCTTGCATGCGGTCGACGACGCCCTGTCGCGGCATTCCGCGCTCAACGATGAAGGTCTCAGGCAGGAGCGAGCCCTCGGGGGGGACCGCTTCGATGTCGCCGGACAGGTTGGGGTCCGCCTTCAGGCGTTCGACGATCTGATAGCTCGTAAGGCCTTCCGGGATGGTCACCCGATACGTCAAGGTTTTGCCTTCGCTCAGCACTTCGATCAGCTGTCGCACGCTGGCGTTCTGCCGCACGGCATAGTCGCCGGCCTTGAGGGGTGCCGGTTTGGTACCCTCAATCATCGCCGCCAGCTGCGTCCATCGGTAGGCGACGACGAACAGCCGTCGGTCGGTGACGATGCCCTCACGCTCCAGGCGCGCGGCGATCTCCAGCGTGCCTTCATTTTTGGGGATGGCGATGGTTTTCGCCTGCTGCAGCGGGCCTGGTGCGTCGAGCTGGCCGTCGAACACGTAGGCGGCAGCGCCAGCGAGGATCATCACCACCAAGGTGAAGGTCAAGAGCCCGTTCACAAGGCGCAGAAGCGGGCGCGCTCGGCGCGTCTGCCCAGCGCCGTGACTGCGCCGGCGCGGGGCTGGTGGGCGGGTGGGCTCGAGCCGCTCGGAGGGGCTGCGTGCCAGCGCACCGCCCGTTCGGGCGAGATAGGGATCCGTACGCTGGCCCGCCGGGTGGCGGTTTCTCATGATCCGCTCCTGCGAAGCGCACCCCGCGCCTTCGAGCTCTGCCGCGCACGGTTCTGACGCCAGCCGATTCGCGGACCGAAGCTTGAAGGGAAATGTGGCGAAAGGACGATGTGTTGGCAAACGCTGATTGGGCCGCAACTCCCTGCGGCTACCGCCAAGGTGCCGCTGCCGGTTCGATCCTCAAACCGCCGGCCGCCGCAGCACCAGCGATGCGTTGGTGCCGCCGAAGCCAAACGAGTTTGAGAGCACGGTATCAATCGGGCGTTTCTGCGCCTTGTGCGGCACGAGATCGATGGCGGTCTCCACCGACGGATTGTCGAGGTTGAGCGTCGGCGGGGCGATGTTATCGCGGATGGCGAGCACCGAATAGATCGCCTCCACGGCGCCCGCCGCTCCCAAGAGATGCCCGACGGCCGACTTGGTCGATGACATGGCGAGCTTGTCCGCCCGATTGCCGAACAGTCGCTCGACCGCCGCGAGCTCGATCTCATCGCCCATGGTCGAAGTGCCGTGCGCGTTGACGTACTGCACGTCACTCGGTCCGATGCCTGCGCGCTTGAGCGCCATGCGCATGCTGCGGTAAGCGCCGTCGCCATCCTCCGAAGGCGCCGTGATGTGGAAGGCGTCACCGGAGAGGCCGTAGCCCACCACCTCGGCATAGATGCGCGCCCCGCGCGCCTTGGCATGCTCCAGGTCCTCCAGCACGACGATGCCGGCGCCCTCGCCGATGACGAAGCCGTCCCGGTCCCGGTCCCAGGGACGCGATGCTTTGGTCGGGCGGTCGTTGAAGGCAGTGGCGAGTGCCCGACAGGCGGCGAACCCGGCGACGCCGATGCGGCTGATGGGGCTCTCGGTGCCCCCCGCCACCATCACGTCGGCATCGCCCAGGGCGATGAGCCGCGAAGCATCGCCGATGGCATGCGCGCCGGTCGAGCAGGCGGTCACAACCGCATGGTTGGGGCCCTTAAGGCCGTGCCGGATCGAAACGTAACCCGAGGCCAAGTTGATGAGCCGGCCGGGGATGAAGAAAGGACTGATGCGGCGGGGGCCTTTTTCCTTGAGGAGCAGCGACGTCTCGGCGATGCCGGTGAGCCCGCCGATGCCTGAGCCGATCATGACACCGGTGCACTCCTGCTTGTGCGCCGTATCGGTTTTCCAGCCTGCGTCCTCGAGCGCCTGTTGGGCGGCAGCCATGGCATAGATGATAAAGTCGTCGACCTTGCGCTGCTCCTTGGGCTCCATCCAATCGTCGGGATTGAACCTGCCCTCGCTCAGCGGGCCGCGCGGGACGAAACAGCCAATCTGGCAGGAGAGATCCTCAACCGGGAATTCTTCGATGCGGCGCGCTCCGCTGTTGCCGGCGATCAGCCGCGACCAGCTCGCCTCGACGCCGCAGCCCAGCGGTGTAACCAGTCCCAGGCCCGTGATGACGATCCGTCGCAACATGTGGGATCCTGAGCTCCCCTCCGGCTTCGGCCACGGACGCCGCAAGCTGGCCCCTCTGCGCGCGCTCTTGCGGGCGTGGGCAGCGGTGCCCGACCTGGAGCGTCAGGCGGCGCTGGCATGCTTTTCCAGGAACTTCACCGCATCGCCCACGGTCTGGATTTGCTCCGCCGCATCATCGGGGATTTCGCAGCCGAACTCCTCCTCGAACGCCATCACGAGCTCGACCGTATCAAGGCTGTCGGCGCCCAGATCGTCGATGAAGCTCGCGTTATCGGTGACCTTATCGGCCTCCACGCCCAGGTGCTCAACCACGATCTTCTTCACGCGCTGTGCGACGTCGCTCATCGGTTTATCCCTCGGCTCTTTGGCTGATGTTGGCTGATGCCGTGTTCATGCGTGATCATCCCGGGTGGACCGTAAGGGCCGTGCCCGAACAGCGCAGCTGCGCACGACTCGCACGCCGCAGCAAGCCCGCCGACGCTCCGTCCCCAGGCTGCACGCCCAAATCAGGGGCTCGTTAACACACTTCATTTGGCTTGACCAGCGCTCCAAAACGCCGCCATCCCCGGCATTAACCTTTGCCGTTAGCGTGCTCAAACCATTACCAATCCGCCGTTCACATGCAGCGTCTGGCCGGTCATGTAGGCGGCCTCCGGCGATGCCAGATAGATAACCGCAGCGGCAATATCGTCAGGGGTGCCGAACTTCTGTGCCGGTATGGCATCGCGGATCGCCGCCGTCTGCTTCTCATTGAGGGCGTCGGTCATGGGTGTCGAGATGAAGCCCGGCGCGATGCAATTGACGGTAATGCCGCGCGAGGCCACCTCGCGCGCCA
>Ga0075435_100003146_pt1 | contig 11155 bp, 7 predicted proteins | sample RhiMethybrSRZTD4_FD_75302 | JGI IMG/M metagenome (GOLD analysis project Ga0075435, IMG submission 75302) | Populus rhizosphere microbial communities from Tennessee, USA - Rhizosphere MetaG P. TD hybrid SRZTD4 | ecosystem: Host-associated > Plants > Roots > Rhizosphere > Soil | place: USA... | reverse complement strand
CGTACGCCGGCACGCATACGGGCGGCGCGTTGTCGATGAGCGCAAAGGGCGATCTTTTCATCGTCGAGCGCGGTCTGCGCATGAGAGTCGAGCAACTGGCGCCGCAGCGACGGCTGCTGGGATCCTCCGTGAGGCGCGCGTAAACTATCACGGACGTGCGCTCGCGACGCCAGCCGGCGGTACGGAATATGAAGATCGCAGGACGACAGCGACCGCCGGCGGACGCTCGGCTAAAGCCTTCGCGGTACTTCGTTATCAAGAACGCGGGCGCGATGTTCTGCGCCGCGCTTGCAATCGTCGGAAGTGTGCGCGCGGCCGTTCGTGAGCCGATGAAGATCGACGCCGGTCTGATTTCGGGTACGGCGGCAGCGGCGCCTGGCGTCCGCGTGTTCAAGGGCATTCCCTACGCGGCCCCGCCCGTCGGTGCGCTGCGATGGCGCGCACCGCAGTCGGTCGCGAAGTGGACCGGCATCCGCAACGCCGACAGGTTCGGGAACGTCTGCGTGCAGCCGAAAGGCGTGGGCCGTCTGAACGTCTCGGTCGATCTTCCCGACGCGCCGGCGGCGAGCGAGGACTGCCTGTACCTGAACGTCTGGACGGGGGCGCAGTCGGCGTCCGAGCGGCGTCCGGTCATGTTCTGGATTTACGGCGGCGCCTACACCGAAGGCGCGGGATCGAGCCCGCATAGCGACGGCGAAGCAGTCGCGCGCAAAGGCGTGGTCGTTGTCACGTTCAATTACCGGCTCGGGCCGTTTGGTTTCTTTTCGCATCCCGAGCTGACAAAGGAGTCGGGACACAACGCATCCGGCAATCAGGCGCTGCTTGACACGATCGCCGCGCTGAAATGGGTGCAGACCAATATTGCCGCCTTCGGCGGCGATCCGCGCAACGTCACGATTTTCGGCGAGTCGGCCGGGGCGGCGATGGCCGCTGGTCTCGTCGGGTCGCCGCAGACGGCGGGACTCTTCCGACGCGCCGTGTCGGAAAGCGGCGCGTGGATGGGCCTGGCGGTCGCGCCGATGCGCACGCGGCAATCGGCCGAGCAGCCGACAGGACGACGGGGTGCGCCGCCGCCACCGCTGCTGACGCTCGAAGGGCTTCGCGCGAAACCCAGCGACGAGATCGCGCGGACGCTGTTTGGGGCCGGCATGATCGTCGACGGCTGGATCATTCCCGAAGACGAATCGCTCACTTTCGCACAGGGACGGCAGCAGGGGGTCGACGTGCTCGTCGGATCGAACAAGGACGAAGGCACGTTTGCCGGCGCCACAACCGCGACGACGTGGACGACGCGCGCGCGTCAGCGGTGGGCAGATCTGGCCGACGAGTACTTGAAACTGTATCCGGCTGGTTCAGACGAGGACGCGACGCGCTCGGCGGAGCGGGCGTTCCGCGACGAGCTCGCGTGGCACATGCGCCTGTACGCCAGCATGCAGACGAAGCGCGGGAACCGGGCGTATTGGTACTTCTTCACGCACGAGCCGCCGCATTCACGCTCCGCGCGAAATCTCAAGGCCACGCACGCAGTGGAAATCCCCTACGTCTTCAACAACCTCCGCGCGCCGCGCGTGTTTCCGGACGCGAGCTCGCCCGAGCTGGCGTCGGCATCGGCCGCAGAGCGCGGGCTCGCTGACAGGGTGTCGTCGTACTGGGTGAACTTCGCGCGTGCAGGCAATCCCAACGGTACGGGCCTGCCAGAATGGCGTACGTTCGACGACGCGAGCGCCGCGCCGATGATCCTCGGCGAGATCGACGAGACGCCCGATCGCGAGCGGCTCGCGATCTACGACAAGCTGTACTCGAGAATTATGGGCGGCTTGAAGGAGTGACGATCGTAGCGCGAAGTCCTGGCGCGTGCTTCGCGCTACCCTCGAGGAACCGACGCATCAGCGCGGCGTGTCGGCGTGATCGCAGGGTGCGCCGACGAGCGTCGAAACGACGATGAGAGGATTCTTGCCCGCGCGCTCGAACGCGTGGCCGGTGCCGTTGGTCACGACGACGAGCGATCCGGGCCGGAGTGGCGTGACCGCGTCGCCGACGCGAACGTCGCCCTCTCCGGCGACGACATAGATGATTTCGTCGTTGCCTTCGTGGACATGCTGAGCGACCCCTTCGCGCATCTGCAGCAGGCGAACGGTCTCCTGCGGGTTGCACGCCACGACCGATTCCTTGAGCGGTTCCCGCCCGATCATGTTGCGATCGAGAAACTCGACAACCGACATCGTTACCGGCCGCCCGCCGGAGGGAACCACGGCGGCCGGCGTCGGCTCGGCAGCGGGTGGGGGAGGAGTCGGTGGAGCGGGGTTCAGCACGACGTCAATCTGGCTGTAGGCACCCGCGCGAACGGTAAACTCTCGCTCGAAGGTGATGAATCCATCGCGTTCGCATCGCAGACGGTACACGCCGTCCTTCAGGTCCGGCACCACCGTCGTCCCCGCCCCGCCCGTCGTGAACTCTCCGGTTCCAGCGCCGGAGAGCGTGAGACGAACCTCGCTCAAGGCCGTTCCTTCTGGATCTCTCACCGCGATTCGCGCGGATCCGGTTCGCGCAGATGCGGCGGCCGGTTTCTGACCAGCTGTGCGGGTCGGCGCCTGTGCCGCGTGGATCGGCGCCGCGACGAAGGCGACAATCGCCACCCCGGCCATAAGTGACCTGATCATGCAGCTATCCTCACGCGAACGAGACCAAGCAAAGTCTGTGCGGAGGAGGCGGGTCTCAATCTATGGCAGTTCGGGCACGCTCCCACCGCGCCGCGTCACCAGGCAAACACAGCAGCATGTAGCAGTCACGGGTCGCGTTGTTACGTGGAGGTGCTCGTGCGACGCCTGGGCCCACCTATCATCCGGTTCACCTGGTACCGCTCGATCCTGACCGCGGCGCACTCGCTGTCAAACGGATGATCCGTCCCTACTCAGCTCGAAGCACCACGTTCGGGTCCAGTCGCGTTGCCCGCCAGGCCGGCAGCGACGCAGCCAGCCCGCCAGTAGCGATGAGCAAACCCACTGCGGCGGCCATCGTTGGAACGTCGGCCGGTGAAAGTCCGAAGAGCATCGCACGCCCCAGCCGCGTCGTGGCGAGGGCCAGCGGAATGCCGGCACCCAATCCCACCGCAAGCGGCGACGCGGTGTCGCGCAGAACAAGCCGCAGAATCTGCCGGTTCGTGGCGCCGAGCGACCAACGGATGGCGATCTCGGTTCTGCGGCTGACGACGAGGTAGGCGATGATCCCGTACACGCCAATCGCGACGATGGCGATCGCCAGTGCGCCGAACGCGCCCGCCAGCCACGCCATCGCGCGCTCGAGCACGAGACGCTCATCGATCAGATCGGTGATCCTGGTGAATTGCACCGCGATGCGCGGATTCACGGCGTTGACGCGCTGCGCGATACTCCGCTCGAGCACGGCTGACGGCATTTGTGAACGAACGATTACGAGATACCCCTGCCGCACGTCGGGATCCTGCGCGATCGGCACGTAGGCGATCGACGGCATCTCCTCCTGCAGGCTGGCGTACTTGGTGTTCCCCACGCTGCCGATGATTTCGTAGGTCACCTCGGGATAGCCCGCCTCGGCGACGGTGTGGATGGTGCCGCCAATTGGTTCAACCCCGCGCAGGTACTCGCGCACGAAACCGTCGTTCACCAGCAGGACGCGCCGGGATTGCGCAGTATCGGAGTCCCGAAAATTGCGTCCCGATCGAATCGGAATCTTCAAGGTGTCGAAATAGCCTGGGCTGACATAGGCAAAGCGAGCGGCATACTGTCGATTGCCGGCTTCCCCGGGAATTGTGAAGAAATGAAACCAGGTGCCGCCTGCGACGGGCAAGTGCGTCGTGGCGGCCGCGGCAGCGACGCCGGGTATCGCGCCGATTTCGGCGGTCAGCCGCTGCTGAAGCGCGATATGTTCCTCAGCGGCGCGGCTGTTCGCGGCAGGATCCGTAAACCAGACGGCGACAGTGCCGTTGCGCTCGAAGCCGGTGTCGACAGACGCCAGGTTGCGAAAACTGCGAACGAACAGAAGCGCCGCGATGACCAGCACGAATGAAATCGCAATCTGTCCAGACACGAGGGCGCTTTGAAGCCGCGCCCGACGACGGTCGATCGTCATGCCGCGCGACGTCTGGTGAATAGCCGCAATCGGATCGACGATCGACACGCGCAGCGCCGGGACGAGCCCAAACGCAATCGACGCCACGGCCGCAACGACGGCGACAAACGACATCAACCGCCAGTCGGCGTCCAGCTTCAGCGAGATCGGATTGGCCGATGTCGCAAGAAACGCCACGCAGGCGGCGCTCGACCATAGCGCGACCGGTATCGCGAGCAGTGCGCCGCCAGCGGCGACCAGCAAGCCTTCGACGAGCATCTGCGACACCAGCCGCAGCCGCGATGCGCCGATCGCGACGCGAACCGCGATCTCGCGCTGACGTCCGCCACCGCGCGCCAGCATCAGCGTGGCAAGGTTGCCGCAGGTAATGAGCAGCACGAGGCCGGTCAGGCCGAGCAGGAGCGAGAGCGATCGGCTGTGCGCCTCGCGAAGACGGCTCACCCCGCGGCCAGCCGGAACGACGCCGAACCGCAGCGCGCGGTACTTGTCGAGGAGGTCAGTTCCGTATCCAGCCGGTATCGTCGCCGACAGCAACGCGGGGCTTAAGACGCGCATCTGCTCGTTCGCGCGTGCGATCGTCCATTCCGGTTTGAGGCGGCCCATGACGGTGAGCCACCAGAAGTCGCGCTGGTCGAGAAGGCCTGCCCAGAGCGCGGCCGCACACGTCGGCAGGGCGATGTCGAATGTCTGACCGACTTCGAGACCGGTGAACCGCGCGGGGGTCACGCCGACGACCGTGAACGCCTGTTCGGAAATCGTCAGCGTGCCGCCGATCGCCGAGTCGCGGCCACCGAAATGCGTCTGCCAGAACCCGTAACTGATCACGGCCTGTCCGGCCCCGCATCCGCGCCGATCGTCGTCGGCTGTCAAGAGGCGTCCGCGTTCCGGAACGATGCCGAGCGCCGCGAAGAAATCGCCGCTGACCCAGAGGCCGCGCGCTCGACGGGCGTCGGTGCCCGGACCGATCAGAAACGTCGTGTTGCCCCAGGCGAAGACTCGGGTGAACGCCGTCTGCCTGGCGCGAATCTGTTCCCACAATGGATAGGTCGTTTCCGCGTTGAAATCTTGCGAGACGCCCAACGCGTGAACGCCTTCGGCGCGAACTTCGGCGAGCTCCTGCGGCCTCGCGATCGGCAGACTGCGCAGGCGCAGCGAATCGATCAGTTGAAAGATTGCGGCGTTTGCTCCAATGCCAAGGGCAAGCGAGAGGACAGCGACAGTGGCAAAGACAGGAGTGCGCGCAAGGAGCCTGACGCCGTACTGCACGTCACGGATCAGATGTTCCATGCGGACTATCGACCAGCGGCGCTGGAATCAACTCGGCTGAAGCGTCGTGCTACACCGAGCAAATGCGGCCGGCGTTCAGCGGCCGCCGCGCCCGCGGCCCGGTTTCTCCTCCGGCGCACCGGCGCCCTCCGAGCCGATGAACAGCCTCTTGCCGTCCGGGAAGGTGATGTCACGGCCATTCGCGCGGAAGGTACCGTCCTTCGCCTGGAACCCTTCGACGACGATCTCGACTCCGACCGGCACCGAGTTCTTCGTCCACCCGCGGCGCAGCAGCGCGTTCGGCGCGCCGCCTTCCACCGCCCATTCCTCGGCGTTTCCGTCCGCGTTCTTCACCGCGATGTGGATCCAGGTGTGCGGGTTCTGCCACTCCATCTTCGTGACCGTGCCCTTGATCGTCACGGGCTTGTTCACGTCGAACTCGGCCGCGAACGAATGGTGCGCGAGGACCGGCGCGACAGGCACAACGAGGAGCACGGCAGCGGCGATGACGGGGAAGAATTTCATACGCACCGACCCTCTCCCCTCTGCGTCGAAACCTGCGGGCCAGTATAGCGCCAGTCCGCCGCGGCTGGTCGAGAGGCTACGCCCCTCACGCGCAACGTTATGTGACGCCACTTCTTCGTGTCTTTGTGTTTTCGTGGCTCGCACCTACTTCGAAGGCTTCTTTTTCACGTCGCCGTAGAGCAGCTCCTCCGAGAATTCGACGCAATTGTACGGAAGCAGCTGAGCGTTGGCGTCCAAACGGCGATAGAGCGGCATGCGGATCGTCCACGGCCGGGTGAACGTCTTCGGATCCTCGATGCGTGCCTCGTAGTCGAGATGGTTTCCGCCGGCCCCGACCGAGTAGCGCTCGGTGACCGTGAGCGCATCGCTGTGATGGTTGCCGGCCCGGTCGAACCAGGACGAATCGGTAAATCCCTTTACCTCGATCGCCAGCGTGTCTCCGTCCCACCTGCCGTTCGACCATCCCATCCAGCTGTCGATCGGCGACTCGGTATGGTTGACCATGTGGACCGCACGATTGGCGCCGGCGTACTCGTACAAGAAGAGGATGTCGGTCTCGCCCTGCACGATCTGAAACGGGTACGGCATGTAGGTCGCCCGCGGCAGTCCCGCCATGTAGCACTTCGCTTCCGGATCCGACTTCGGCCAGCCCGCCTGGTTCTCTTGTCGCTTCTTCAGCCCCTCCGGCGTGTACGGGATGGTCCCGTTGTTGTCGACGATCACGCTCTGCCCCGCCGGAATGGAGAACAGCGCGCCGAGTTGGGGGAACGCAGTCGGCGCCGCGGCGTGGCCCTCGAGATTCCAGTTCGCGGTGTTGATCGCCTGCCAGATGCCGTTCAGATTGGGATGGCCGGAGATGCGATCCGGTCGTGCCGCCGCCGCGCGTCCGCGGCCTGCGCCTTGCGCCGGCGGTGTCGCACCACCCTGGCGAGCGGGCTGCTGCGCCGCGATCGGCAGCACTGCCGCTCCTCCCACCACGATCGCGACGAGTGCGAACACGCGGATGCGCATGGCGAGATTATCTTCCTTTCAACGCTAAGGCGACGTACTCGCCTGGACTCAGGCTGGATCCGCCGCGGCCGCCTGCGGGCGGCGGTCCGCCGAAACGCGCCGCGAACAGACCGCTGCCGGCGGCGACGGGCACGACGATGAACTGCCGGCCGTCGATCGCATAAGTCGCCGGCATCCCTTCCGACGCCGCGGGCAGCTCCATCGACCACACCTCGCGGCCATTGTCGCGATCGTAGGCGCGGAAGCGGCGATCCGATCCGGTCGCGAAGAACACGAGGCCGCCAGCGGTCACCAGCGGAGCGCCCCGCGGGAAATGCGAGCCGGTGTTCGAGGGAATCGCGAGTTCCCGCGGCGCGAGCACCGTGCCCGTGGGTACCTGCCACCTGATCGCTCCAGTGTTCAGATCGTACGCCGTCATCTGCGACCACGGCGGCCCTGCCGCGCTCATGTTCAGGCTGTTCTGATTCATGAACTCGTACGGCGACGGCAGCCGCGGCGGCCCGCCTTGTGCGATCAGCTCCTTCGTCCGCGCGATCATCTCCGCTTTCTGCTCCGGCGTCACGATCGGGCCCGCCGCGCCGCCACGTCCGCCTTGCCCCGGCAGCGTCAGCCGATCGACCGTCGGCAGCGCCTTGGCGACGACGTACATCTCGCCGCGAGCGGGATCGACCGCGGACGTCGCGAAGTTGGCGCCGCCGTTGTGCCCGGGGAACGAGAGGCTGCCCTCGAAGCTTGGCGGCGTGAACAGGCCGTCATTGCGAAGGAACGTGAGGCGCTCGGCAAGCGCCTCCCGCTCCGCTGCCGGCAGGTACGGGTTGATGTCTTTCGCCGTGAACGTCTGGCGAGCGAATGGCGCCGGCTTCGTCGGGAACGGCTGCGTCGGCGAGGCGTGCTCGCCTGGCACGTCCGACTCCGGCACTCTCCGTTCCTCGATCGGCCAGATCGGCCGTCCGGTCTCGCGGTCGAAGACGAACAGGAAGCCCATTTTCGTCGCCTGCGCGACGACGTCGATCGTGCGGCCGTCCTGGCGGATCGTCAGCAGTTTTGGCGCCTGCGGCAGGTCGTAGTCCCACAGATCGTGGTGTACCAGCTGGTAGTGCCAGACGCGCGTGCCGGTGCGCGCGTCGAGCGCCACCAGCGAGTTGCCGAACAGATTGTCGCCCGGACGATCGCCGCCGTAGAAGTCGAAGCGCGGGCTGCCGAAGCTGATGAACGCGATGCCGCGGCGCTCGTCGACGCTGAACTCGCTCCAGTTGTGGACGCCGCCGGATTTCTTGTAGGCCTCCGGCGGCCACGTGTCGGAGCCGAATTCGCCGGGATGCGGAATGCTGTGGAACACCCACCGGATCCTGCCGGTGCGGACATCGTACGCCTGCACGTCGGCCGGCGTCGCATCGTAGCTGGCGCCCTGGGCGGGCAGCGACACGATCATCGTGTCGCCGTTGATGCGACCGGGGTTGCCGGTGTGGAGTGGATCCGCCGCCTGGCGGTCGAGTGCAATCCGCAGATCCACGCGGCCGTTGTCGCCGAAGCCGTGGATCGGATCGCCGCTCCGCGCGTCGATCGCGGTGAGATAGCCGCCGGCGATGAACAGCAGCCGGCGGTCCGAGCGATCGGGGCTCTGCCAATAGTTCATCCCGCGCGCGCCGAGCCGTCCCTGCGTCTGCCGACGCCAGATCTCCTTGCCAGTCGCGGCGTCCACCGCGGCCAGCGTGTTGGTGGACGCCTGCAGGAACAGCACGCCCTCTACGACCAGCGGGTTGAAAATCACCGTGCCGGTCACCGGAAACGTCCACGCCACCTCGAGCTGCGAGACGGTCGACCGGTTGATCTGGTCGAGCGCAGAATACTGCGAGGAATCGGCGCCGCCGCCGTAGACGGTCCAGGTGGTGTAAGGCCTGGCGCCGCGCATGCCGTCGGTTTGCGCGACCAGCGCGGCGGCCAATACGGTGGACGCCAGCACGACGACACGCCTCAAGAAGCCCATGAGGATGACTCCGGTTGCAGATAAACTACGTCAGCACGGAGTGACTATGCACGGAATCCGGCGGGCGATGCGCGCGGTCCTGCTCGGTGCGTTGGCGGCGGCCGCATTCGCGGCGACGCCGCAAGGCCAGACGGTTCTCGGGCCGCCGAGCGAGGCCAATCATTTCATCGAGACGCCGAAAGGCTGGGTCCACCCGAAGACACCGTGGGGCGACCCCGACATCCAGGCGAATTTGAACATGATGCAGGCCGCCGGCGTTCCGCTTGAACGGTGCGCCAACGCGACGCGGTTCGGTGGTCCGCCGTGCGACATGAACAAGGCGTTCTGGACCGAGGAGGAGTTCAAGCAGCGCGCCGCTACCGCCGCCGGGCGCGGGGACGCCGGCCGGCAGCTAATCGAGAAGGGCGAGTACGGCAGGGCGCTGCTGTCCGGGGTCACCGACCCGGCGACGCCGCAGCGGCAGACCACGCTCATCGTCGATCCGCCCAACGGCGTGCTGCCGCCGCTGACGCCGGAAGGCAAACGGCGCGCGCTCGAAATGCGCAGCGGCTGGTCGCTTCCCGGCGAATCGCCTGCATACGACTGGGTCACCGACTTCGACAGCTGGGATCGGTGCATCACGCGCGGCATGCCCTCGTCGATGATGCCGTACCGCTACAACGGCGGTTTCAGGATCTGGCAGGCGCCTGGCGTCGTCGTGTTCGAACTCGAGATGATCCACGACGCGCGCGTCGTCTACACGGACGGCCGGCCGCCGCTGCCGTCGGCGCAGAAGTTCTACATGGGCGATTCGCGCGGCCGCTGGGACGGCAATACGCTGGTTGTCGAGACGACCAACTACAAAGGCGGCGTCGCGCCGATGATCAACCTCGCGGTCGTCGGATCGCCGGCGGGCAACCGCTTCCCGCAAAGCGACCAGATGAAAACGACCGAGCGGATTACGCGGCTGAACAACGAGATGTGGCTCTACGAGATCAAGACCGAGGATCCGGTCATCCTGACCCGTCCGTTCACGGTCCGCTATCCGATGCGCAACGATCCGAAGTACGAGTGGTGGGAGTACGCGTGCCACGAGGGAAACGTGATCGTGCCGAACTATGTCACGACCTCGCGCTTCGAGCGTGCGAACCCGCAGCGGGAAACGGCTGCGCCCGTCGCAGCCGATGCGAACCTCGTCAACGCGCTCGCCGGGCGGTGGGTCGGACGGCCGCGCATCCCGACGATCGACTACGACATCGACCTGGAGTTCGCAAAGAGCGGGGATGGCGCCGTGGTCGGCAAGCTGATTGGCACGACGCTTCCGAAGGAAGACAAGGTCGACAGGCCGCTCAAGCGCTTCACGATCAAAGGACGGCAGATCAGCTGGGAGTTCCCGAACACGCAGCCATGGAACTTCGCCGGCGAGCTCTCCGCCGACGGCACGGCGATCGCCGGCGTCATCAGCAGCATCCAGGGTGGTATACAGGTGGAGTTCAGCAAGCGGTAGGTCGGGCAGGTCAGGCAGGTCGGGCAGGTCGGACGTAACGGCAGAATTCCGCGCGGCCAACCGTAGCGCAGGCCTTCGGGTCTGCCAACGGGCCGCGGCACAGAAGCCGGCGGGCGGTAGAAGCAGCTATGAACCGTCATCCACCTGCGGTGTACGGCATCGCGACCGCGGTCGTCGTGTGGATCGCTTCGTCCGCTATCGGTCTGAGCGCTCAGCCTGATTCTTCACCGTCGCCGCAGCGAACCACCCTCGACCGCTATTGCGTCACCTGCCACAACGACCGCCTGAAGACCGCGAATCTATCGCTGCAGGGACTCGATCTCACGAAGGTCGCCGAGCGGGCCGAACTCTGGGAGAAGGTGATCCGGAAGCTGCGCGCCGGCGTCATGCCGCCGCCCGACATTCCGCGTCCGCCGCTGCCCGAGTACGAAGCGCTGCGCGACTGGCTGGAGAACGAGATCGATCGTGCAGCGACGAGTGTGGCGCCCGGGTCGGTAGTGCTGCACCGGTTGAACCGCACGGAATACGCCAACGCCATTCGCGATCTCCTCGATCTCGAGATCGATCCCACGACGCTTCTGCCCCCGGACGATTCGGCGAATGGGTTCGACAACATCGCCGGCTCGCTGACGATTTCGCCGACGCTGCTCGAGTCGTACACGACGGCGGCGGCGCGCGTCGTCCGGATGGCGGTCGGATCGTGGAAGTCGCCCGTCGAATCGACGTACCTGGCGCAGAGCGACGCGTCGCAGAATCAGCGGCTCGAGGGCATG
>Ga0075435_100003144_pt1 | contig 11156 bp, 9 predicted proteins | sample RhiMethybrSRZTD4_FD_75302 | JGI IMG/M metagenome (GOLD analysis project Ga0075435, IMG submission 75302) | Populus rhizosphere microbial communities from Tennessee, USA - Rhizosphere MetaG P. TD hybrid SRZTD4 | ecosystem: Host-associated > Plants > Roots > Rhizosphere > Soil | place: USA... | reverse complement strand
GATCAGCAGCGGACCGTCGATGTGGAGGACCGCGTCGCGCTGTTCCGGATTGAGGGTGTTGAGGAAGTCCATGTCGGGGCTAGGGGCTCGGGGCTGGCTGTGATCGTAACATCGTCAGCCAGCCCCCAGCCCCCAGCCCCGACACGCTACTCGACGGTGACGCTCTTCGCGAGGTTCCTCGGCTGGTCGACGTCGCAGCCGCGGCGCACGGCGATGTCGTAGGCCAACAGCTGGAGCGGCAGCGTCATCACGATCGGGACGAGCAGTTCGGGCGAATGCGGAAGTTCGACAATGACGTCGCGCGAGCGGTCGAGGATTGCGTGCAATTTCGAGTCGCCGCGGGTGGTCAGCGCAATCACCGACCCGCCGCGCGCCTTCACTTCCTGCATGTTGCCGATCATCTTCTCGAACACCGCGTCTTCCGGGGCGATCGTCACCACCGGCATCCGCTCGTCGATCAGCGCGATCGGCCCGTGCTTCATCTCGCCGGCCGGATACCCTTCGGCGTGGATGTAGGAGATTTCCTTCAACTTCAGCGCGCCTTCGAGCGCGATCGGGTAGTTGATGCCGCGGCCGAGGTACAGGAAGTCGGTGCGCGTGTGAAAGCGGCCGGCGATCTCTTCGATCTCGGGCGCCAGCTTCAGCGTCTGCTCGAGCAACTGCGGCAGCTGCAGCAGCGCATCGATGTGCGGCTTGGACTGCTCCGGCGACAGGACGCCGCGCGCCTGGCCGAGACGCAGGCCGAGCAGATACAGCGCCACCAGCTGCGACGTGAACGCCTTCGTCGACGCGACGCCGATTTCCGGCCCGGCGTGCGTGTAGATCGTCCCGTCGGTTTCGCGCGTCGCCATGCTGCCGACGACGTTGCAGATCGAGACGCTGCAGGCGCCGCTTTGCTTCGCCTCGCGCAGCGCGGCGAGCGTGTCGGCCGTCTCGCCCGACTGCGTGATCACCACCGCCAGCGTGTTTTTCGGCACGATCGGGCTGCGATAGCGGTACTCGGACCCGTAGTCCACCTCGACCGGCACGCGCGCGAGCCGCTCGATCATGTACTTGCCGACCAGGCCCGCGTGCCACGACGTGCCGCAGGCGAGGATCGTCACTTTCTCGATCGACGCAAACTGGGCGTCGCTGATCTTCATCTCTTCGAGGAACACCTTCCCGGAGTCCTGCGACACGCGGCCGAGAATCGTTTCGCGCGCGGCGGTCGGCTGCTCGAAGATTTCCTTGAGCATGAAGTGCTTGTAGCCGGCCTTCTCCGCCATGATCGGATCCCACAGGACCCGCTGCGTCGCCTTCGAGACAGGACGACCGAAGAAGTCGGTGAACTGCACGCCGGTCCTCGTGATGATCGCCATCTCCTCGTCGCCGAGGAAGACAACGTCGCGGGTGTGGCTCAGAATCGCCGGGATGTCCGAGGCGACGAAGAACTCGCCGTCGCCGAGACCGACGACAATCGGCGGGCCGTTGCGGACGGTGACGATCTTTTCCGGATCGTCGGCCGAGATGAGCACCAGCGCGAACAGGCCGCGCATCAGCATCAGCGCGCGGCGGACGGCGTTCTCGAGCCCGTCGTCCTTCATCTCGCGCTCGACCAGGTGCGCGACGATTTCGGTGTCGGTCTCGGTGACGAACTTGTGCCCCTGGCTCTGGAGCTCGAGCTTCAGATCGAGATAGTTCTCGATGATCCCGTTGTGGACGACGACGATCTTTCCGGTGCAGTCGCGGTGCGGGTGTGCGTTCTCTTCAGTCGGCCGGCCGTGCGTGGCCCAGCGGGTGTGGCCGACGCCGTAATCGCCGGCGAGCGGCGCCGACCCGATCACCGTCTCGAGGTTTGAGAGCTTGCCGGCGCTGCGGCGCAGGTCGACGCAGCCGTTCTTCACCACCGCGACGCCGGCCGAGTCGTAGCCGCGGTACTCGAGGCGTCGCAGTCCTTCGATTAGAACCGGGACGACTTCCTTCGATCCGATGTAGCCGATGATCCCGCACATGCTGAAACTCCCTAATCCCCTGACTGCTTCTTCTTGCGATCGGCCACCCAGTTCTCGATGTTCCGCTGCTTCCCGGCGCTCACCGCGAGCGCGCCGGCCGGAACGCTCTCGCGAATCGTCGTGCCGCTGCCGACGTACGCGCCTTCGCCGATCGTGACCGGGGCGATGAGCTGCGTATCGCTGCCGATGAATGCCCCGTCTTCGATGATCGTCTGGTTCTTGTTTATGCCGTCGTAATTGCAGGTGATCGTCCCGGCGCCGACGTTCACCTTCTCGCCAATCGTCGCGTCGCCGAGATACGCCAAGTGCATCGACTTCGACCCGGCGCCGAGCGTGGTTTTTTTCAGCTCGACGAAGTTGCCGATTTTCGCCCCGGTGCGAACGTCCGCATGATTGCGAAGGTGCGCGAATGGACCGATCGAAACCGCATCGCCGATCTCCGTGTCGGTGATGACGCAGTGATTGAGCACGGTTACCCGGTCGCCGATCCGCGAGTTGACGATCCGCGAGCCGCTGTGGATTTCGCAGCCGCTGCCGATTGTCGTGTTGCCTTCGAGGTAGACGTTGGGGTGAATCACCGTGTCCGGCGCGACGGTGACGTCGCGGTCGATGTACGCGGTCGCGGGATCTTCGATGGTGACGCCCGAAGCCATCAGCGCGGCGGCCTTCTGTTCGCGCACGACGCGGCCAACGGAGGCCAGTTCGGCGCGGCTGTTGATGCCGCGAATCTCGTCGGCGTTCGAGACGGTCACGGTTTCCACAATCAATCCTCGCTGCCGATAGATGGACACGAGATCCGGCAGGTAGTATTCGCGCTGCGCATTCTCGGCGGCGATGCTGCGCACCGCGTCGAACAAGCCCTCGACCGCGAATGCGTAGATCCCGGAATTGATCTCCTGGATCCGTTGCTCGGCCGGGGTGGCGTCCTTCTCCTCGACAATACGTGCAATCTGCTCGCCGACCCGAACAATACGGCCGTACCCTCTCGGATCGTCGACGATTGCGGTGACCACGGTCGCGGCGGCGCCTTTCTCAGTATGCCGTTCGACCAGCGCTCTCAGTGTGCAGGCGGTCAGCAGCGGCACGTCCCCCGAGAGCAGGACCAGCGTCCCAGCGGCGTCACGCAAAACGGGTTCGGTTTGTAGCAGCGCATGGGCGGTCCCAAGTTGTGGTTCCTGAACCACAAAAGTGACGTTCTCGCGGTCACGGAAGGCAGCACGTAGGGCATCCGCCTGGTGTCCGATTACTACGGTCGTGGATCTCGGATTCAAGGCAGCCGCGCCGGCAAGTACGTGCTCGATAAGGGGCAGTCCCGCAACGCGGTGCAGCACTTTGGGCAGCGCCGACTTCATGCGCGTACCCTTCCCAGCGGCGAGAATGACGACGTGCGTGTCCATCAATGGCCGGGAGCCGGCCTCTTCAATTATCGCGCCGGGCGCGTCTTGACGGGACGTCGCCGGTCCGCCCGCGCAATTGAGGGCGCTTCCAGCGTCGCCCGAAACGCATCGTCTTCGCGGAGGGGCTCGAGATCGGGATCGGTTCGGGCGAGGGCGCGATTCTCCGGATTCAGGGCAATTGCCCGCTCAAGGTGCGCGACCGCCTCCGCCGGCTCCTGCCGCTGCGCGTGGGCAACCGCTAACATGTACAGCGCGTGATCGTTATCGGGATCTTCGTCGCGGACGAGGCGCAGGTGTGCGATTGCTTGGTCGTACTGGCCGCCGTTGATGGCCAGCGTGGCCGCATAAAGGCGCTCATCGATGGTTTGCGGCGCGGCTTCGCGCTGAGTCGCCTGCCGCTGGCAGATATTCAGGTAGAGCCGCACCCGTTCGTTCAGCTCTTTTTCCTCAGGATACTGTCGCAGAACCGATTCGAGCAGGTTTGCAGCCTCGGCATACGCGTGCCGTTGCAGCGCCTCGAGCCCGCGCTCGTAGACGGCGACCGCCTCGAAGTATGTCGATCGGCGCTGTGGCGTTGACGGCTGAGGTGGTTGGGCAGATGGCCGTACAGGCGAGGGCGCATCGGCGGATCGGTGCGCACGAGGCATCGTTATGTCGTGGTCGGGCTTGCCCGAACGGGGAGGCGGCCGCCGCTGCTGCTTGGCCATAAACGCCGGCACCGTCAGAGATCGGTGCGTGAAAAGGCGGGTAAAGTAACAGAACGACTCAGATGGGTCAAGCGAGGGCCTACCTCCGCGGATTGCATCCCGCGTTCTGTTATTTGCCAGATTTCTTCGCCGCCTCGATGAGCGCGTAAACCCGATTGGGCGGCAGGCCGTGGCGTCGCGCGAGAAGACCGACCGCCTTTCGCTTCGTAATTCCAGGTTGCGCGGTCATTTCACCAAATTCACCGACCACGTCCTCGTCTGTTCCCGGTGCGCCTACGTGTTCCGCGACATGAACAACGACGGTGAACTCACCAACATGCGGTGTAAGCTGTTTAATTACAAGTGATATAGGGCCTCTGACGGTTGTCTCGTGTATCTTGGTCAATTCGCGCGACACCGAGACAGCGCAGTCGCCAGCGACGCGTTGCAAATCAGTCAAAGTCTCGATTATCCGATGCGGTGCCTCGAAGAACACCACCGTCCCCCGGACCGACGCGAGTCTCTCAAACCAGATGTTTCGGTCCTTTGACTTAGTCGGGGGAAATCCGAGGAAGGTAAACGAGTCGCTTTCGAAGCCCGAGGCCGTCAGCGCCGCGAGGACTGCGCTCGGCCCGGGAACCGGTTCGACCCGGATGCCGGCAGCGATGGCCTCGCGAATCAGCTGACTGCCTGGGTCGGAGACGGTTGGCGTTCCGGCGTCGGACACGAGCGCCACCGCATCACCACGCTGCAGTCGATCGATGATCGCCGCCGCCTTCGCCGGCTCGTTGTGCTGATGGAGGCTGGTCGTTGGTGTCGTGATTGCGTGCCGGGCGAGCAGATGCGCCGTGCGCCGCGTGTCTTCCGCGGCAATCACTGCGACCTCGCGCAGCACGCGCAACGCCCGCACGGTGATGTCTTCGAGGTTGCCGATTGGAGTGGCGACCACGAATAGCGTACCGGGCATGTGCAGAGGCGTGTTTATTGTACCATTGACGGATCTGTGTTGGTCGAGCCAGCTCGTCCGGTAACTCCAGCGCGCAACCGCAGAAACGATGATTGCTTCCGAGCCGCTACCCCATTTCATCGACGACCTGCTCGGGTATCTACACGAGACGCATCCGACGCACGCCACGCTCGACGGTGTGCACACGCACGACGACCTGCTCGAGGACGTCAGCCGTCACGCGATCGATAGCGAGGCGCACGCCCTCTCCGGATATCTCCGCCGCCTCGACGAGATCGATCGCGAGGGCCTGACCCCGGTCGAGAAGCTCGAACACAAGATGCTCACGTCCCATTTGCAGGGACGGATGTTCGAGCTCGAGGCGGTTCGCACCTGGGAGCGCAATCCGCAGTTCTACTCGGACCTGCTCGCGTCGAGCCTGGCCGGCCAGACGCTCTTCTCGCATGCGCCCGCCGCCGAGCGCGCCCGCCGCGTGTTGTCGAAGCTTCGCCAGGCGCCGCGCCTGATCCAGGCGGCGCGCGACAACATCAAGGAACCGCCCGGGATTTTCGTCAAGGTCGGCATCGAGACGATGAGGGGCGCGCTGAAGTTCATCGACGAGGAACTGCCGCGCGCGTTCGCCGACGTCGACGATCTCCATCTGCTTGGCGATCTCGCCGACGCGCAGATGGAAGCGTCGCACGCCGTCGCCGCCTACGTGCAGCACCTCGAAACCGAGGTCGCGCCGAAAGCGCGCGCCTCGTTCCGGCTCGGTCGCGACAAGTTCGAGCAGAAACTGCGGCTCGAAGAGGGCATTTCGATTCCAGTCGACCGCCTGCTCTTGATCGCCGAGCGCGAGCTGCACGCGACGCAGGAGGCCTTCCGCGCGATTGCCGGGAAGTTGAATGGCGGCGATCCGCTGGCGGCGTGGGCGCGCACCAAAGCGCAGCATCCGAAGCCGGGCGAGCTGGTGTCGGTGGGCCGCGAGCAGCTCAACGAGTTGCAGACGTTCCTCGAACGGCAGTCGCTCGTCTCGCTGCCGCAGGGCGAACCGATCGCCGTCGCGCCGACGCCGGATTTCTACCGCTGGTCGTTTGCCAGCATGTGGACGCCGGGTCCGTTCGAGACCAAGCCGACGCGCGCGTACTACTACCTCACCGACGTCGATCCCGCGTGGCCGGCCGATCGCCAGGACGAACACCTGCGCGATTACAACTATCCGACGCTCTGGTCGATCTCGATCCATGAGGTCTACCCGGGCCACTTCCTCCACTACCAGCATCTGCGGCGCGTCGAGTCGAAGGCACGCAAGTCGATCCTGTTCGCGCCGGCGTCGTTCGTCGAAGGGTGGGCGCACTATTGCGAGCAGATGATGATCGAGGCCGGCTTCGGGCGGCAGGATTACGGCATCCGTCTCGGGCAGCTCGCCGAGTCCTTGATCCGTCTGGTCCGCTTCATCGTCTGCATCCGGCTGCACGCCGAGGACATGTCGGTGGAGCAGGGCGTTCGCTATTTCCGCGAGGAAGCGTTCCTCGAAGAGAGCAGCGCGCGCCGCGAGGCGGAGCGCGGAGCGTTCGATCCGACCTACCTGGTCTACTCGGTCGGCAAGCTGATGCTGCTCAAGCTGCGGCAGGACGTGAAGCAGCGGCAGGGCAAATCGTTTTCGCTGCGCACGTTCCACGACACATTGCTCGGCCAGGGCACGGCGCCGTTCTGGCTGCACCGGCAACTGATGCTCGGTGACGAAGAACCCGGCGATCTCCTCGACTGAGCTTATGCCCCTCTACGAATACCAGTGCGACGAGTGCGGTCACACCTTCGAAAAGATCCAGAAGTTTTCGGACCCGCTCGAAACCACGTGCCCGAAATGCGGCGGCCCGGTGCGCAAGCTGATGTCGTCGCCGGCGATTCAGTTCAAGGGCAGCGGCTGGTACATCACCGACTACGCCAAGAAGGATTCGGCGCCCGCGAAATCCGACACGAAGACCGAGGCCAAGACGGAAGGGAAGTCCGAATCGTCAGACAGCGCGAAGAGTTCCGAGACCAAGTCGGAAACAAAAACCGAGACCAAGGCCGCCGAACCGGCGAAGGCCACCAAGCCCGCGTAACGTCGGCTCAGCGCTTCGCCGAAACCGGCCGCAGGTCGAGCGAGTTGAGGTAGTCGGAGAACTTCCCCGCGAGATCCGGACGGCGCAGCGCGAAGTACACCACCGCCTTCAGGAAGCCCAGCTTGTTCCCGGTGTCGTGGCGGACGCCTCTCACTTCACAGGCGTAGATGGGCCGCGACTTCAACAGCTCGCGGAGGCCATTGGTGAGCTGAATCTCACCGGTCCGATCGCTCTTGGTCTTGGCGAGGCACGGGAAGATGTCCGGCGTGAGGATGTAGCGGCCGATGATGGCGAGCTCCGAGGGCGCCTCTTCCTTGGGTGGCTTCTCGACCAGATCCCGCACCTCGTAGATGCCGTCGCCGAGGCGCGCGTTGGCGTCGAACGCAATCACACCGTAGCTGGAGATGTCGTCCCGGGGCACGCGCTCCACCGCCAGCACCGGACCGCCGACCCGTTCGAAGACGTCGATCAACTGTTTCGTCGCCGGCGGATCCGCGTCGATCACATCGTCGCCAAGAATCACGGCGAACGGCTCGTCGCCGACCAGCTCGCGGGTGACGAGCACCGCGTGGCCGAGGCCGAGCGGCTCGCCCTGGCGCACGTACGCGAAGTTGATCATGTTCGAGATCTTGCGGACCTCGTCGAGCTGTTCGCGCTTGCCGCGCGCCTCGAGAAACGTCTCGAGCTCCACCGACACATCGAAGTGATCCTCGATCGCGTTCTTGCCGCGGCCAGTGACGAGGATGATGTTGTCGGCGCCCGACGCCACCGCCTCCTCGACGCCGTACTGGATGATCGGCTTGTCGACGAGCGGCAGCATTTCCTTGGGCTGCGCCTTGGTTGCGGGAAGGAAGCGGGTGCCGAGGCCCGCGGCGGGAAAGACGGCTTTGCGCACGGAAGCCACGCAAGAATCGTAACGTACAATACGAGGCCGAGGTAGCATGCTCGACCCGTCCTACATCCGCGATCACATGGAGGAGGTTCGCGCCGCGCTGCGCAGCCGCGGCATCGACGCCGACAAGGCGCTCGAGGACATCGCCACGCTCGAGACGGCGCGGCGCCGGATCATCCCCGAGCTCGAAGGCCTCAAGCGGCAGCAGAACGCCGCCGGCGACGAGATCGCGCGCGCGAAGCGGATGGCCAAGGACACGACGGCGATCCAGGAGGCCAACAAAGCGCGTTCGGTTCAGATCAAGCAACTCGACTTCCAGCGCGACTCGATCGAGTACCAGCGCCAGGCGGCCGTGATGGGCCTGCCGAACCTGCCGCACGCCTCGGTGCCGATTGGCAAGAGCGCCGCGGACAACGTCGAAGTGCGGCGGCACGGCACGCCGCGCACGTTCGAGTTCCCGCCGCTGCCGCACTGGGATCTCGGGCCGGCGCTCGGGATCCTCGACTTCGAGCGCGGTGTCCGGCTCGCCGGCGCACGGTTCACGGTGTTGAGCGGCGCCGGCGCCCGCCTGTCGCGCGCCCTGATCAACTTCATGCTCGATCTGCATACGCGCGAGCACGGGTACCGTGAGATCGAGCCGCCGTTTCTCGCGAACACCGACACGCTGAAGGGGACCGGCCAGCTGCCGAAGTTCGAACAGGACCTGTTCAAGATCGCCGGTGACTGGGACCTGTATCTCATTCCCACCGCCGAGGTGCCGCTGACGAACCTGCATCGGGGCGAGATTATCGACGGCCGCGAGTTGCCGATCCGCTACACCGCCTACACGCCGTGTTTCCGCAGCGAAGCTGGATCGTACGGGCAGGATGTGCGTGGCCTCATCCGCCAGCATCAGTTCGACAAAGTGGAGCTGGTGAAATTGACCGCGCCGGAGCAGTCCTACGACGAGCTCGAGTCGCTGACGGCGAACGCCGAGGAAGTGCTGAAACGGTTGGAGCTGCCGTATCGCACCATGCTGCTCTGCACCGGAGACATGGGCTTCGCCGCGGCGAAAACCTACGACATCGAAGTGTGGCTGCCGAGCCAGAACACCTATCGCGAGATTTCGTCGTGCAGCAACACCGAAGCGTTTCAGGCTCGCCGCGCGAACATCAAATTCCGCGCCGCCGGCAGCGGCAAGGCGGAATTCGTCCATGCGCTGAACGGATCCGGCCTCGCGGTTGGACGGACGCTGATCGCGGTGCTCGAGAACTACCAGGAAAAGGACGGCAGCGTCACGATTCCGCCGGCGCTGCGCCCGTACATGGACGGCCGCGATCGGATCACGAAGTAGCCGCTACGCGAACCGCTGGTCGTCAGCCGACGGCCCGTAGATCGCCGGCACCGCGGCGTTGTTCAATCTCAGATAGACGGTGAGCTGCCCGCGATGATGCGCGAGGTGCGCGAAGGTGTCGCGGATCACCACGTGCCGCGGCTCGGCGCTGACGACGTTGCCCGAGACCTTGAGATGCCACGGCTGCGCGAGCCGTTCCTCGGTGATCGAACGCAGCGCTTTCCGCGCCTGCTCGACGCCTTCGTCGTGCGCCGCGACCAGCTCCGCCGCCGTCTTCAGCGGCCGCTGATCGACGTTCGAACTGCCGGCGGCCGGGTTCAACTCCAGGTCGTCCTGGTTGACGATCAGGCCGAACCACGTCGGCATCCGCGCGACCAGCATCGCGAGGCGGCCGAGCGGCATCGACTTCGGATGCGGCGTCCAGTCGTCCTTGCCTTCGGGAACGCGCTCCAGCGCGCCGCGCGTCCGCTTGGCTTCCGCCTCGAGCTGGGCCTGGAACATCTCAATCACTGTCACGTCTCACCTCCGTCGCCGATCGGTCCTCGATGCTACCGCCGTATCGCATTCGTCATTCTACCGTTCCCGCGTGCGGGATTCGCGCATGCCTACCTGTCGCGCGAGTCATTTCGACACACCACCGTTCGAACAGGCCATTCGTGACACCGCGATGTGCCGTTTCCGATCGCGAACGTCGCGCGGCCCGCGCAGAAATCTGCGCCGGTGGCGACTAAAGTCGCGCGCGGCCCGCGCCTTTGCCGCGCCTGGCCGGCTGATATACGGTTTTTCATCGGAATTCGCGTGGCACAACATTCGTAGACGGCGGACTCGTCCGGGTAATGCGACCCGGCGGCAAGAGGACGCCTGCCATGGCCTCAACCGCGCATGACCGCGAAGAATCGACGAGTGTCTCAACAACCGCGACGGTCGTCGACGGACGCGGCGAGCCGCAACCGCGGTGGCTCGGCACTCTGGGCGCGATGTTGCGTTTGCGTGCATCGACGGACCAGTCGACCGAATCGGACGCCAACGAGCTCTTTGCATTTCCATCTGAGTCGGCGGGCATCACACGGCGCGGCACAGCGCTGACCGCTGAGGGGCCGCGGCCGCAGGTCGCCCCGACCCCGAAGCCGGCGTTCAAATCGATCAAAGCAATCGGTGCAGCCGTCGTCCTGATCGCCGCCGTCGCCGGTTCCGCGTTTCTCTGGATCCGCGGTGTCCCGCTGGCCGCGCTCAGGGCTGACGCACCACGAACCGGCAGGGTGACGCTCGAAACGCAACCGGCCGGCTCGGAGGTCGCCGTCGACGGCGAACGCCGTGGAACCACACCGCTGACGCTCGCGCTGGCGCCGGGCGCACACACGATCGCGATTCGCCACGAACACGACCAGCGCGTGGTACCGCTCACGATTGCCGCCGGCGCCGAGGTCACCCAGTATTTCGAGATGAAGGCGCAGCCGATCGAGCAGCTTGGTCGCCTGTCTGTCATCACCGAGCCGTCAGGCGCGAAAGTCGCGATCGACGGCCACCCGCGCGGCGTTTCTCCGCTCGTCGTTTCCGACCTGAGCGCCGACGAGCATACGGTGACCGTCGCCAGCGACGGCGTGTCGGCCGAGCGCAGGGTCGTGGTGACGCCTGCCGCGACCGCGTCGGTGCTGTTGTCGCTGCCGAGCAGGGCCGCGGGCCCTCTTGGCGGGTGGGTCTCGGTGTCCTCGCCGTTCGACATCGAGGTACTTGAAAACAACGACGTCGTCGGCTCGAGCCGGACCAGCCGCATCATGCTCGCCGCAGGGCGGCACGACCTCG
>Ga0075435_100003143_pt1 | contig 11157 bp, 9 predicted proteins | sample RhiMethybrSRZTD4_FD_75302 | JGI IMG/M metagenome (GOLD analysis project Ga0075435, IMG submission 75302) | Populus rhizosphere microbial communities from Tennessee, USA - Rhizosphere MetaG P. TD hybrid SRZTD4 | ecosystem: Host-associated > Plants > Roots > Rhizosphere > Soil | place: USA... | reverse complement strand
CTGGGCCAGGTGTCGATTCAAGAGGGCATCGTGCGCGATCTCCGCGTCCGACTGTTCGACCATCTTCAGCGGCTCCCGCTCGGCTACTTCCAGCGCACGCGCGCGGGTCAGACCATCGCGCGGGTCATCAGCGACACCGACCAGGTGAAGACGGCGGTCAGCGCCGCCCTGGCGTCGCTGCTCCAAAACGTCGTCGTCATCATCGTCTACGTCGTCATTCTGTTCGGACTGTCGGTAAAGCTGACGTTGTTGTCCCTGCTGCTCGCCCCCGTGTTGCTGCTCATCATCCGGCCGATGATCAATCGGCTGCGGCGCCGTTCGCGGGAGCTGGCGACCGAGCGTGGCGAAGTGACGAGTCACGTCGGCGAGATGATCGCGTCGGCCAAGCTGGTGCGCGCCTATGTCGCCGAAGCGTTCGAGCTGGATCGCTTCCGAGAGCTGGCGGAGCGCTACCGCAAGCGCGTGCTGCGCGCGCAGCGATACTCGAGCCTCACCAGCCCGGTAAGCGAAGTGTTCGGCGGCGTGATGATCGTGCTCATTCTCGTCGTCGGGACGCGGCTCGCGCTCGGCGCCGCCGCGACGCTCCAACCGGCGGTGCTGATCACGTTCCTCGCGGTGAGCTTGCGGTTGATGTCACCCATCAAGTCGGTTTCGAATTATCCGACGGTCATGGCCTCCGCGGTGGCGTCGGCGGACCGGGTCTTCGAAGTGCTCGACCTGCCGCCGGCGGAAGGCGACCGGCCCGGTGAGACGACCGCCGAGTTCAGCGACCGCATCGAATTCCGCGGCGTGTCGTTCGAGTACGAAGCGGGAGAAGCGGTTCTGCGGGACGTCGATCTGGACGTGAAGCGCGGGCAGATTGTCGCCATTGTCGGGCCCTCCGGGGCCGGCAAGACAACCCTCGTCGACCTGTTGCCGCGGTTCTACGAGCCGACGCGCGGCGCGATCCTGATGGATGGCGTCCCGCTCACCAATTACACGCGCACGTCGCTGCGAAAACTGATGGGAATCGTCTCGCAGGAGACGGTCCTGCTCAACGACACCGTGCTTGCCAACATCGCCTACGGTTTGAAGGATGTCCCGCTCGAACAGGTCCGAGCAGCCGCGCGCGCCGCGAACGCCGACGAGTTCATCATGCGGCTGCCCGAGGGCTATGCCACGGTGTTGGGTGAGCGCGGCACGCGGCTCAGCGGCGGGCAGCGTCAACGCATCGCGATCGCGCGGGCGCTGCTGCGCGATCCACCCATCCTCATTCTCGACGAAGCGACCAGCGCGCTCGACACCGAATCGGAGCGCCTGGTGCAGGAAGCCATCGATCGCCTGATGGCGCACCGCACGGTGTTCGTGATCGCGCATCGCCTCGCCACGGTGCAGCACGCCGATTTCATCGTCGTGCTGGCGGAAGGCCGGATCGTCGAGCACGGCAGTCATAGCAATTTGCTGGCCGCGGATGGACTCTACCGGCGGCTGTACAACCTCCAGTTCCGGAGCTGACGTGCTGTCCGCGTTTACCCTCGTACGCAACGCCGTCAAAATCGATTTCCCCATTGTCCCGGCGATTCGCTCGGTGCTCGAAGTCTGCGACGAGGTCGTCGTCAATGTGGGGAAATCGGAGGACGACACGCGCGATCTGGTCGCGTCGGTCAACGACCCGCGCGTGCGCATCCTCGATACGGTGTGGGATTTTTCCATCGGCAACCGCATGATTTCCGCCGAGACGCAGCGCGCGATGGATGCGTGTCGCGGCTCGTGGGGCATCTACATTCAGGCCGACGAAGTCCTGCACGAGCGTGGCGCGCACATTCTCAAAGAGAAAGTCGCCGAGTGGGACAAGGATGCGCGCGTCGAAGGGCTGCTCGTGAAGTACCTGCACTTCTACGGCAGCTTCGACTGCATCGCCACCAATCGGCGCTGGTATCGTCGTGAGGTGCGCTGCATTCGCTTGGGCAGGGACATTCGGCCGTATCACGGCGCGCAAGGGTTTCGCGTCGGTCCCGAGGAGCGAAAGATCCGCGCTCGACCCACAGACGCCGAGATGTTTCACTACGGCTGGGCGCGTCCGGCGAAGGCGATCAAGGAGAAGCGCACGATCTCGCAGACGATTTATCCGTGGGCCAAAGGACGTCTGGAAAAAGAGCTGCAGGCAAACAATCACCTCGAATGGATCCCGCTGCTGCAGCCGTTCACGGGAACGCATCCGCGCGCGGCAGCCGACTGGATTGCGCCGCGCGCGCACGATCCGGACCGCCTGGTCGGGCCGCGCGAGTTCAGGCTCGAGCACGTGCGGCTGTATGTCTCTGACTGGATCGAGCGACTGACGGGAGCGCGCGTCTTCGAGTACCGGAACTACGACGTCGTCTAGGCTACTTGAGCTCGCCGTTCTGCAGCATCTGGGTGTACAGCCGCACGTAGGACTCCGCCATCGCCAGATGGCTGAACTGCCGCTCCGCGCGCTCTCGGCACGCACGCGGATCGAGCGTCGTCACTTTCTCTGACGCGCTGATCAGCTCATCCAGCGTATCCCGCAACACGCCCACGGCCGGTGTGACGATCTCGGAGAGCGCACCGCGGCGCGTCCCCACCACCGGCGTGCCGGAGAACAGCGCTTCGATCGTCGGCAGTCCGAACGGCTCGTCCCACTGCGCGGGCATCCAGAGACAGCGCGCGCGCGCGAGCAGCACCGCTTTGCGCTTGCCGCCGACCTCACCGACGTACTTGATGTCTCCCGTGAAGCTGGGTCGCCAGCCGCCGGCGATGATCAACTTGCGCCCGGTCCGCTTCGCCGCTTCGACCGCCCAGTGATAACCGCGATCGCTGTGCAGTTTGCCCAGGAATAAGTCCCACTGCTCCTTGCGCGGCCGAAAGATGTATTCGGCGGGATCGAGGCCGTTGTAGACAAAGACCGTGCTGCCGTGGCGTTTGGCATGGTCGCGCGAGAGAAAAATGGTGTTGGGAGGAAGCGGCGTGTCGGGCTTCCAGTTGCCATGCAGCGTCTGTACGAAGGGTACGCCTTTGGGACCCTGTTTGATCTGATAATGGGCGTGCAGGATGTCGGCGTTGTCGGGGATGAATTTTTTGAGGTCGGCGTTGGGATCTTTGAGAATGCGCGGGGCGACTTCGACGATCTTCGACGCTTCCGGCACTTTTGTCCCCGGCTGCGCCAGGATCGTGACGCGATGGCCCAGCGCGGCGAGTCCGCGCACGAGTGCGACGACGACGCGTTGCGGGCCACCATAGCCTTCGACTGGGAGCCGGTGATGGGAGGCGACGACGACGTGCATGCGCGCTCCAGTATAACTAGCTTCGGGAGGCAATGAGCATTCTCGTTGTCAACGACCACCTGGCGGGCGGAATCGGCCGCTACGCGCGCAATCTGTACACCGAGCTGCGCACGCTGTATCCCGGGCGGACCGTCCACCTGTTGCTTCAGAGCGTTCCGCGCCGCGCCGTCATGGACGGCTGGATGACTGGAGAAACTGGTGCGATCACGGTTCAGCACCGCCCCTGGTGGCAAAAGCAGAAGGGCTATGGCACGCTCTACCAGCTCGCCTCCCGCTACTACTACCCGCAGAAGATCCCGCAGGGCTACGCGCTCTATCACGTGACGAGCCAGATGATGGGCGCGAGCGTCCGGCACGTCGGCAAGGCCGTCGTGACGGTGCAGGACCTCGTGGCGTTCCGTTATCCGCGCAACCATCCCTGGATCTCGACGCGGATTCGTGCGGGGCACTTCGACGCGTTGCGCCGCGCCGCCGCGATCATTTTTCCGTCGGAGTTTTCGCGCAACGATTTCTTGTCGCGCTTTGACTATCCCGCGCACAATGCGTTCGTGGTCCCATTGGGCGCTGGTGATCCATTTCGGCCCGCGTATCGGACGCATGCCCGTGCCAGCCTGGACCTCCCGCCGGAGCGTCCGATCGTGCTGCACGTGGGCAGCGAAGAGCCGCGCAAGAACGTCGAGACGCTGCTGCGCGCGCTGCCGCGTGTCGCCGCAGCCGCGCCGGATGTGCAACTCGTTCGCATCGGTGGCCGCAGTCATCGCGCGACTCGGCTGATCCGACAACTCGGCTTGGGAGCAGCCGTCCGCTACGTGCACGATGTTTCGGATGACGTGCTCGCGCTCTGGTATGCGGCAGCGGACGTATTCGTGTTCCCCTCGTTGCTCGAGGGCTATGGCTTGCCCGTCCTGGAGGCGCTCCGCTGCGGTTGTCCCGTGATTGCGGCGAATACGAGCTCGATTCCTGAAATCACCGGCGGCCGCGACGCGGCGGTGCTGCTGGACGATCCACGCGATGCCGACGCGCTGGCGGCGGTGATCACGAGACTCCTGCGGGATCCCGCACAGCGGGCGCAGCTGCGCAAGCGCGGCCTCACGCGCGCGGAGAGCTTGAGCTGGCGCAACACGGCGGAGCGGACCGCCGCTGTGTACGATCACGCGCTCGCGGGCTCCTCGCGATGAGGGCCATCATCACCGCTGCAGGGCGCGGCAGTCGCCTGTCCGACACGTCGGAAGACACGCCCAAGACGTTGCTGCCGTTCGGGCGGGGCACGCTGCTGTCGGAGATCATGGGCAATTTCGCGCGGGCGGGTGTTTCGGAGTTCATCGTGGTCGTCGGGTTTCGTGGAGATGCGATCATCGAGTACCTCAGCAAGCACGACAACTTCGGCTGTGGCGTGACCGTCGCTGAGAATCGGGACTGGCAGCGGGGGAATGGGATCTCCGTCCACCTGGCGGGCACCGTGCTGAGGACAGATGAAGACGACGTGCTGCTCGCCATGTCGGACCATCTCGTCGCGCCTGAAGCGCTGCGAGCCATGGTTGCCGCGCCGCAGGGCCGCAACCTGCTTCTCGTGGACTCGCGCATCGCGCGGGTCCATGATATTGACGATGCCACGAAGGTGTGGGTCGACGCGGGAGACCGCATTACGCACATCGGCAAAGAGCTGACCAAGTTCAACGCCGTCGATTGCGGCGTGTTTCGGCTGACGCGCCGCTACTTCGCGGCGATGGGCCGGCAGATCGGTCGAGGCAAGGACAGCATCACCGAAGGCGTGCGGGAGCTGATTGCGGCGCACGATTTCGACGCTGTGTCGATTCCGGCGTCCAGCGATTGGATCGACATCGATACTCCCGCCGCGTACGAGTACGCGACCGCACATCTCAGCCGGTTTTCCGGCGACGGCAGGCGATAATCAGGAATGAAGCGCCGCCTGCTTTTCAAAATCGGATTCGTCTATCACAAGGCCGCCTTCGATCCTGTCATCGAGCTGTTTCGGCAGGATGACCGCTACGACGTCTTCTTCGCCCTGGATGAGGAACGCGTCCGTCGCTTTTTCATCAACTTCCGCCACCGCCCGCCGATCGTGGATCAGTGGGTTCGCGAAGGCTCTCGCTTCACCGAGGAGAAGGCCGGATTTGATGTCGTGATCGCGGGCGACACGGTGCGCGACGCCCCGGCGTACGGCTCCGCGCTCCTGTGCTTCCTGAATCACGGTACCGGAATCAAGAACATCCTGTACCGCAACCTCTCTCACAATGTCGACACGCGGTACGAGATCTTTGTCGAAGGGCGCTATCGCGTGGAGCGGATCGCGCAGTCGGGGTTCCAGGGCAAGAGCGAAGTCCATTTGATCGGCTTGCCGAAGCTGGATTGGTACTTCCAGGGCCGCTATGCGGATCGCGCGAGCCTGTTGCGGCGCTGGGGCCTCGATCCCGACCGGCCGACCGTGCTCTTCGCGCCGACCTACAAGCCGACCTGCATGTACGACGTGCAGGATGCGATCTTCACCGCGACGGAGAATCGCTACAACCTGATCATCAAGCTTCATCACTACAGCTGGATGGGAAAGTACGCGCCGCACCGGCAGCATCGCATCTTCGAGCGCCGTGTGAAGAAGTATCCGCACAGCGTGCTGCTGCCGGTCACCGAGTACAACATCGTGCCCTACATGGCGGCGGCCGACACCCTGCTCAGCGAGGCCTCGAGCACTGTGTTCGACTTTCTCGCACTCGGCAAAACCGGCATTATCTACGACCTTCCGCCGCTATTCCATAGCGACGGCCAACCCCTGCTGACAGACGACAACCGTGAGTTCCTGAAGGACGCGTTTGTGCATGTGGGAGCGCCCGACCGGCTGGGTGCGGCGATCGAGCGGGCGCTGCACCCGACGGACGCGATGCGCGCGGCCGCCGACGCACAACGGAACTACTACTTCTACGGTTTGGACGGGCGGGCCAGCCAGCGGATGAAGGACAAGATCGAGCACCTGCTTGCTCGTTGAACAACGCTTTCGTTAACATTCGAAGCGATGCCGCCTCCTGCTTCTCCTCCGCCCGCCCCCCCCTCCACCCCCGCACCAAAGACATTTCTCCTGACCGGTGAATTTCCGCCGATGCAGACCGGTATCGCGCGGATGATGGGCGAGATCACGCGCCGCTACCCCCGCGGCGAGCTGCTCGTCTCGACCGGACAACACCGCGATTCCCTCGATTCCGACGTGCGCTTCTCCAGCAGCGCGATCGTGGACCGGCTGCCGGTGCCCAGCAAGGCGCTGCGCAATCTCGCGGGTCTCTTGTTCTGGTCGCGCCGCGTGGCGTCGCTCGCGCGCCACCACAAGCCGCGCTTCGCGTGGTGTGATTCGATCCGGCCCTGCACCTATCCGGCCAAGTGGATGCACGAGCGCGTCGGCACGAAGTATGGGGTGTTTGTGCACGGCGGCGACCTGCTCAAGGAGCTGCACGCGATCCATCATTCCCGCTTCGCGCGGAAGACCGCGAAGGCGCTCCTCGGTTCCGCGGTCGCGGTCGTCGCCAACAGCCAGTGGACGCGCGAGCAGGCGCAAAAAGTGCTGCGCGAGCTCGGACTCGATCCCCTCGCCGAGACCGTGCGGCTCGTGCCGCTCGGCACCGATCCCGAGCAATTCCGGCCGGCGATCGACACGCGGGCTGTGCGTGAGCGCTACGGACTCAACGGCGGGGCGTGGGTGCTCACGGTCGCCCGGCTCGAGCCGTACAAAGGAGTGGACATGGCGCTCAAGGCGGTGGCGCAGTGTCGCACGGGCGGTATCGACGTGAACTATCTGATCGTTGGCAGCGGAAAGAAACGCAAAGAGTACCAGCGGCTCGCGGCGGACTTGCACATCGCCGATCACGTGCGGTTCGTGGGCAACGTACCGGAGGCGGAGCTCCCGGCGGTGTACAACTCGGCCAACGTCTATGTCGGCGTGTCGCGCCGGGCCGACGGATCGCGCGTCGAAGGCTTCGGGGTCGCGCTCGCCGAGGCGAGTGCCTGCGGGTTGCCGGTGATCGCGGGCCAGTCAGGCGGTCTCGCGGAAGCGGTGCGCGACGGCGAGACGGGGCTCGTCGTGAACCCGGACGATTCCGAGTCCGTCGCTACCGCGCTGAAGCGTTTGCTGGGGGATCAGCTGCTTGCCCGTCGGCTCGGGCAATCCGGCCGCAAAGCGATCGAGACCTACTACAACTGGGATCGTGTGATTCGGGACCTGCGGGAAATCGAATCGCAGCTATCCTGACTTCATCATCTCTCGCTTCTGATCCCCCGGCCGCGCAATGATCGCGTAGGTCGGGCAGTGCCGGATGTACCCACCGTCCATCGGTGACCATTCCTGATCCGGCTGAGTCACCACCGCCTTTCGTTCCGAATCCAACACGAACATCCCTTGCGGCCCGTGCACGAGGCAGGTGCCGCAGCCGATGCAGCGCTCGCGCTCGACCCGCACGATGACGCGCCGCTTCGGATAGATCCCGACATCGCCGGGCTCGGGCCAGTCTTCCCCGCGGTCGAGCGCCGCGCTCGTCGCACGGAAGCCTTCCTCGATTTCCTCACGCAGGTGATCGAACGAAAACATCGTGACGTGCTCGACGCGTGGCTGGATGTAGTAGACCGGCGGCGTCGTCCAGGTGCGCACGCGCTGCTCGAGCAACGTCGTCATCAGGATCTCGGTCGCGCGCGCGAACACGCCGGCAAAGCCTTCGTCCTGCGCATCGGCCGTCAGCACGCTCGAGGCCGACACATCCACGGCGATGATCAGCTCAGGGCCGAGCGCGCGTGCCGCATCGAACGGCACGTTCGCGACGACCGCTCCGTCGACATAGAAGCGCCCGCCGATCTCGTGCGGCGGGAAATAGCCGGGCAGGGCACAGGACGCGAATACGGCGTCGGCGACGCGGATGTCGTCGAGCCCGGGCAGGCCCCAAAAGACCTGCATGCCCGAGTTGAGATCGACCGTATTGATCACAACGGGGGGATCGAGCTGCGCGAAGGTCAGGTCGCCGACCGTGCGGGCGATGAGCTGCTCCAGCGGCTCCCGGCGAAACAGCGCCGGCGAGCGCATGCGCTTGAACGCCATGTCGGCGTGCGCCACGGCAAAGACGTCCTTGCGCCGGAGGCCGAGCGCGATCTCGCGGAGTTTGGCGATCCCCATGCCGCCTGCCCAGGCCGCGGCGACGAGCGCGCCGACGCTGGACCCGATGATGCGGGTCGGACGGTGGCCACGCTCGACCAGCGCTTGAATCACGCCGATATGGGCGAGGCCCTTCATGCCGCCGCCGCCCAGCACGAGGGTGAACGGTGTATCGCGTTTCACAGCCCTATCCGCTTGCCCGGGGAGTTGAGTCCCGAGTAACGTAGTGAACACCCCCATGGCAGCGCCACTGTTTTGGTCTCGTCTTGCACGTGATCCTTGGGCCCGCTTCGGGCTGGGATTAGTCGCGGTGCTCGCGCTCCTCGCCGTACTGGCGCCATGGCTTGCCCCCGGTGATCCCTTTCGCGGCGACCTCTCTGCAAGTTTGCGTCCACCCTCCGGTGACTTCTTGCTCGGCAGTGATGCACAGGGCCGCGACGTCTTGTCGCGCGTACTCTACGGCGCCCGCCTGTCGCTCGCCGTCGGATTGATCAGTCAGTCGATCGCGCTCGCGCTCGGCGTGACGTTAGGACTCGTGTCGGGTTACTACGGTCGCTGGGTCGACAGCGCGATCATGCGCGTCGCCGACGTGACCCTCGCCTTTCCCTCGCTGCTCCTGCTCATCGCCATCGCCGCCGCCGTGAAACCGTCGCTCCCCATCGTGTTCGTCGTGATCGGCATCGTCGGTTGGGCCGGGATGGCGCGGCTCGTACGCGGCCAGGTGCTGCTCGCGCGCGGGCTCGAGTACGTGCAGGCGGCGCGGGCGCTCGGCGCCTCCGATGCGCGCATCATCACGCGCCACCTGCTGCCCAACGTGATCGCGCCCGTGATTGTTGCGGCCACCCTCGGCATCGGCGGTGCGATCATGGCCGAGGCGGCGCTGTCGTTCATCGGACTCGGCGCGCAGCCACCCCAGCCGTCCTGGGGCGCGATGGTGGCGGAGGGTCGCGATCTCCTGCGCGTGGCGCCCTGGGTGTCGATCGCGCCCGGCGTGGCGATCGGGCTCGCAGTCCTTGGACTCAACCTGCTCGGCGACGGCCTGCGTGACGCACTCGACGTTCGCGGCATGGGACGCGTGGTGGGCGCATGACCGACATCGCCTATCATCCGACACACGTCCGCGCGCTGCAGGAGACGTTCAAGGGACTGCGCGCCTCCGAGTTCCCGTGGACCGCGGACACGATTTATTTGAACAACGCGTCCATTGGCCCGATTCCCGAGCGCACGCGTCGCGCGCTCGATGAGTTCACCGCCAAGCGCACGGCGCCGCACCTCCTGCCCGATCGCGAGCTGTTCACCGGTCTCGCCGAAGCGCGGCTCGGGGTCGCCCAGCTCATCAATGCAGACCCGTCAGAGGTCGCGCTCGCCACAAACACCGGCTACGGCTTGAACCTCGCCGCCCAGGCGTTGCCCGTGAAAAAGGGCGAGACGGTGTTGCTGTCGGACAAAGAGTTCCCCGCCAACGTCTATCCATGGCTCGCGCTGAAGGAGAAGGGCATCAGAGTCGAAGTGGCGCGCGTCGGCTCCGACGGATGGCCGGACGAAGCGTATTTGCTGTCGCGATTGGTCGATCCCAGCGTCCGCGTGCTCGCGGTGTCGTTCGTGCAGTTCTCGAACGGCTATCGCGCGAACCTCAAGAAGCTCGGCGCTGCGTGCCGCGCGAACGGGACCTATCTCGTCGTCGACGGCATTCAAGGCGTCGGCAATTCGGTGCTCGACGTGCGCGACACGCCGATCGACATCCTTGCGTGTGGCGGCCAGAAGTGGCTGCTGTCGCCCTGGGGCTCCGGATTCGTCTACGTGCGCAAGGAGCTGATCTCTCAGCTCGAGCCGGCGATGATCAGCTGGATGGCCTTCGAGGGCACGGACGACTTCTCCCGGCTCACGGAATACAATCCGACGTTTCGCGCCGACGCGCGCCGCTTCGAGATGATCACGCTGCCCTATCAGGACTTCGTCGGCTTCACGTCATCGCTGCGCTTGATTCTCGAGGTCGGCGTCCGCGAGATCGCTGAAGTCACGAGGGCGGTTCAGGAGCCGGTCGTGAAATGGGCGAAGGAGAACGGCTTGCGGATCACGTCGCCGATCGAAAACGGCCATCGGTCCGCGATTCTCTGCATCGCGCCGCCAAAGCCGGTCGAGGCGTATCACGGGTTGAAGCGCGCCCGTGTGGTGTGCAGCCTGCGCGAGGGCTCGATCCGTCTCTCACCGCACTGCTACAACACGGTGGAGGAGATGGAAAAAGTTATAGAGGTCCTGGATGACTTGACGCCGTCTTGACGACGGTGCGTAACGCTTCCGTATCCTCCTTCGGAAGCGTCCCATGTCCCTTCGTAATAATGTCGTAGTCGCTCTCGCGATCGTGATCCTGGCGGGGCAGGGTTGCTTTGATATCGGACCGCTAGGCCTCTTTGATCCGAACGGCTCAGAAGAGTGCTGCTCGGGCGGCGGCGGCCCGAATCCTCTCGTCCTGCAGAGCTTGTATTTTGGCCGATCTGCCGACACGATCGTGTCGGGGAACACCGATACCCTCCGGCTTTATGCCCTCGGCAATTACGGCTTCTTTTATCGTCCCTCTGGCTTGGAAATCATAGTCGGCGATGTGCAGGTGGCTACGGTGCGAATCTCCGATACCACGCCTCCGCTGCTTCTGACGATCCATGGCATCGCTCCCGGGGTCACGACTCTCACGGCCAGGGCCGATGGACTGTTCACCACCGCCACGCTGGTTGT
>Ga0075435_100003141_pt1 | contig 11162 bp, 9 predicted proteins | sample RhiMethybrSRZTD4_FD_75302 | JGI IMG/M metagenome (GOLD analysis project Ga0075435, IMG submission 75302) | Populus rhizosphere microbial communities from Tennessee, USA - Rhizosphere MetaG P. TD hybrid SRZTD4 | ecosystem: Host-associated > Plants > Roots > Rhizosphere > Soil | place: USA... | reverse complement strand
CGGAACTGGTACCGCGACGAGCAGCGCCGAATGCAATCCGAGTTCGAGCTGCGAGTGGAAAAGTTTTGAAACTTCATCAGGTGAATCACACCGCACATCGATTGATAGTCCGCTCTTCTGCGAATAGAACGCAGGCATCTCGTTACATTGATATCCGGCGACAGTAACGCTGTGCGTCTCCAGCCACTCACGCGTGGCCGGCAAATCCAGAACGATCTTCCCACCTGAACACACAACAATCATCGGCGTCTGGGCCAGTTGCGGCAGATCGGCTGAAATGTCCGGCAACGATCCTCGATGCACGCCCCCGATTCCGCCGGTAGCAAACACCTGAATGCCGGCGCGGTGCGCGATCCACATCGTCGACGCGACGGTGGTTGCTCCATTCCACGCTCGCGCGATCGCGATTGCGAGATCGCGCGTGCTTAGCTTATTGATATCGTCCGCGTTCGCGATCTGCTCAAGCTGATTCTGACTTAGTCCGGCGCAGAGTCTGCCGTCGAGCACGGCGATGGTCGCGGGCGTCGCTCCCTCTTCACGCACGATTTGTTCGAGCCGCCGCGCCGTTTCGATATTCTGCGGACGCGGCAAACCATGGGCGATCACCGTTGACTCAAGCGCGACGACTGGTTTGTTAGCCGCCAACGCCGACTGAATTTCAGGATGAATGTTGAGAAGCTCACTGGTCATTACTTAATCAACTTGAAAAGCGTTCCGCCTCCGTTCCGCTTAATCCATTGGCTATCGGCGTCGATCATGCTGGCGCGCGCGCGAATGTTGGCGACGCCGCGGCCTGATTTTTTCTTAGCCTCCGCTTCGTCAAATCCGCGACCGTCATCTTCAATTTGTAACTCAAATTGATGAACGTCAGAAAGTGTGGCGCTCATCCTGACGTGCTTCGCACCCGAGTGACGACAGACATTGCTCAAAGCCTCCTGAGCAATGCGATAGATTTGAATTTGCGTGCTCGCCGGCAGGTTGAGTTTTTCCTCGAGCGCGTCATCGCAACTGAACTCGTATTCGAATTTGCAATCAGGCGGCGCATGCTCGACTGCGTGAGACAGAGCGAATTGTAGCGCCGCAGAGAGCCCCACATTTTCCAACGCCGAAGGGCTCAAGTCTTCGCAGATGCGCCGGACTTCCTGCGAGATCGATTCGATCTCGTGACGCAAAGCGCCCGGCGCGGAAGACGCGCGATTGGGACGCACGTTAGGATCGCGATTGACTGGAAGTTGATCGACGAGCAACGCCAGGTTTCGCAAATCCGCAAGAGTTTGGTCGTGCAAATCGCGAGCAATACGCCGGCGTTCAGTCTCAGTTTCATTTGCGAGTTGCAGACGTGCATTTGCTAACTCCCGATTCGCGGCCGCAAGTTCCGCGCTGGTCCGATGAATCCGTCGGTTCTGAAAATATCCCCAACCCAAGGCAATCAAGGCCAGCAGCAACAATACTCCGAGCGCCGTCGATGTCCACGGAAACGGCGCCCGCGCCACGCTGAATTCAAACGAGAGCGGCGTCGCGGGGGTCAGGTCTTTGGTGAATGCGCGCGCGACAACTTTGTAATTACCGGGCGCGAGCTTCTCCATCGTGAACTGAGAATCGTGACCGAGCTTCTCGCGGATTATCTTCCCCGAGCTATCGTAAAGCGCAAACGCATATTGAAACTGCTCGGGAAACGTGCGGCTACTGATCGCCGTCACGTCGAGTAATAAACTGTTCTGCGGATAGGCGAGTGGCAGGCGTTGCTTCAGCTCGCTCTGTTGATGAATACGCTGGCCGATGACGCGCGCGGGCAAGACGGTTGGCGTTACGTGTCCCGGCTCATAACGCACGACGCCGCGGTTCGTGCCGGCGATCACGTTTTCAATTCCTTCTTTAGAACTTTCAGAAAGAACGGCGAACACACGTTGCGAAGGCAAGCCCTGTTCGATATCGAAACGTGAAACGATCGCGCCGAATTGATCGTCGAGCGCAACTTTCATCAAGCCATTTCCGACGGTTGCGCACCAGACTTGTTTTGCGTGAGCGTTGTCCGCGCTTAGCTCCAGGCTGCGCGCGTTAATTCCGGGGGCAATGTCCTTCAATTCGCCCGATCGAAACAGAAAGAGTCCTTTTGCCGACGCGATCCACACTTCTGATCCGTCAGCGCGCATCGACCACACCGCATCGCCCTTCAGTCTTTCGAGAGCGGTGTCGGTCGTTGTTTGCTTGCCGTCAAAAAAGTAAACGCCGGATATCGCCGTGCCGATCATCAAGCGATCGTTCGCGTCTTTACCAAGACTGGTTATTTCGCGCAGGTGACTGTCGGCCTTTGCGTCGGGCCAGACGAGTGTGCGCTGCGAGCCTTGCAATCGCTCGACGCCGTAGTCGTACGTCGTGATGTAGGTTGCGCCGGCAACGGTGGCTATAGCGCGGACGTTGTCCTGGTCGGATGAAGCCGGCAAACGCGTGAAGGTTGAATCTGAATTGGAAGATGAAACGAAGAATCCATTTGCGGTCGCGATCAAGGCGCGCCCGCTGTTGTCTGCGCCTAAGGCATAAACTGTGCGCCGGCCGATTTCCGGAATCGCAGCCCACTTCTTCGAACCATCGTTGATGTAAAGTCCGGCGTTCGTTCCCGCCAGTAAATGCCCGCGCGAGGTTCGCAACAGCGCGCGCACATAATTCGCGTTCGAATCTTCGCTGATGCTTTCCGCGCGCATCGCGTTCGGATCGTAGCGACAGACGCCTTTGTCGGTAGCGAACCAGACAACATCTTCCGGGTCGACGAAGATGCCCGAGATATGATCGGAACGCAGCGCGCCGCCTGTCCCTTCGAAGGTGAACTTCTCGATCAGCTTTCCATTTTGAAGATGAAATGCGCCGTGACCGTCAGTCGCGATCCACATGTCATCGCCGTTGCCGCGCACGATCGCAGTGACGGCGCCAGTAGGAACGCTCGCTTTGTTTGGCTTCAGAAGGTCGCTGTTATTGAACAAGCCACTGTCTTCGGCGCGGGTCTGCACGCCGGCCCATAGGTGGCCTTCGCCGTCAGTGGCCAACGCATTAATAAAGTAGCTGCGCGGCTTGCTGACGATTTCTTTCGCTTCACCATTTTCTACGCGCAGGATGCCGCGGCTCTGCGTGCCGGCGTAGAGTTTGTCTCCAATCATCGCGAGGCTGGTGATCTTTAATGGCCCAGGGTGATCTTTGTCAGAGCTTTGTAGCGGCTGATTCAGAAGGGTTCGCACATTGAACGTGAGACCCGGTGTGCCTTCGCCCTCCCGCGTCTCGCGACTCGCCTCGCGGCTTACGCGGCAATCGAAGATCTGGCCGCTGTCACTGGCCATGATTACGCGATCGCGCTCCACAGAAATCATCGCGTTGATGACGACCCCGGAAGTTTCTTTGATGAGATCAAACTTGCCGTTCCACATGCGCGCGGCGCCGTTGTCTGTGCCGATCCAAAGAGCGCCTGAATCATCAGTCTTCAATACGAGCACACGACCCGTGGGCAGACCGTCAGCATTGATCGCGCTTGTGCGGCGGCCGTCATAACGCGCCAGTCCGCCATCTGTCGCAAACCAGGTCACGCCAAATTCCGTCTGCGCGATCGCGTGCGTTCGATCCGAAGGCAGACCGTGAAACGACGTCACCGCGCCCCATTGATGCAGATTTGGCGGCGGCGTCGGCGAAGGAGAAGGCGATGGAGCGGGCGATGGGGTGGGCGTAGGTTGCGGGATAGGCTGCGGTTGGTTTTGTGAGAAAACGGAAGGCAGAAGGCAGACGGCAGAAAGCAGAAAGAAAGTGAGCAGTGCGCGGTGAGCCGTGAGCAACGATGTAGAGCAAGTTGTTAACTTGCGAGTCTTGCTGTTCGGTTTCGCGGCTTCGCCGCCGCCCGCGGTAAGTCTTAGGCTTACCGAGAGTATTCTCTTTAAGGAATTGCGTCGAGGCTCAGCCTCGACGCCGTTCCATTTCAAGATCGAGCGACGGTGAGGCTGAGCCTCACCGCACGGTGCTGCGGCCGAGCCGCGAGAGCTCGGATCCAAATCATTCTCACCTGGTTTCAACCAGGTGAGATCCGTGCCGATGATCTTTTCCAACCGTTTCAACGGTTTTCCTCGTCGCGTGGTTGCAACCATAAACCGTCAAAACGGTTATCGGAAATTCGTTGTTTTGTGAACACCTGGCTGAAACCGTGTGTTAATGAGAGAAATCATTTCTTCTTTCCCGCTTCCCGCTTCTGCTCTTCAATAAACTTCTTCCGATCGCGGTCCAGCCATCCTTCCAAATCCGCCGCTGCCTTTTCCAACTCATCATTGTTCAGCAAGCCGCGCCGCAGCGCTTCAAAGAACGCCCGCGTTCGCACGTTGTAAGCCAGCTTTTCGTAGGCTTCGTGTTCGGTGCCTTCGGCGATTGAGACGAAAAGTTTCTCGTAGAGTGTGGCGAGCCGGCTTTCAACTCCGCGCAGACTCAAGCTGCATTTGCGCGCGATGGCCCAGTTCGATAGACCGAGCGCGAGATAGTAAAGCGCTTCGGCTTCGAATTCAGTCAGCAGCGGCCGTTTGAAAGAATCTTTAAAGGCCGGATCGATCATGTCGGCGCCGTCTTCCAAAACCGCGGCGACGAAACGCAGGAAGCGCGACTCGGGATTATTCTTGTGAATAAAACCGTAAGCCGGAGGCGGATCGACTGACTTAACGATCTTGCGGATCTCGTTAATGTAGATTTCGTGCGGAAACTGCGTCCAGAAAATAATTCGCGCAGTTGGGAAGTCGCGCCAGATCGCGCGCGCGGCTTTGACACCGGAAAGCTTCGGCATCTGAATGTCGAGGATGCAAACCTCGGGTTTGTTCTTCAGCGCGAGCGTTACAGTTTCTTCACCGTCACTGGCTTCGATCACCGGTGTGTGCGAAGGAAAGTCACGCTCGAGTATCTCGCGCAGGTAAGCGCGCTGGGCCACGTTGTCTTCAGCGATTAGGATCGACATAGGTTTAGTCGCTGGTGATGATAGCTCGAAACTTTCCGTTTTCGTATAAGTAAGAAGTGCCGCCCATTCCGAGACCGGACATTAAGGTGTCATGCGGATAAGTGAACTCGCGCTGGGCTTCATAGTCATAGTCGCCATCGCCTTTGCGCATCAGTTGCAGGCAGCCGCAGTTTTCGCACGAATTAGTTTTAATGGGAATGAAATTTCGCATCAATGTGGCTCGCCACACCTACGCGCGCGGGTGAAACTGACGTGCAGAACTATCTAGTATTCGTAGGTCTAGAAGAAATCTCTAGATGTGTAGAGTAGGAATTCCTCGATGCCACTCGCGCTGACAATAGCAACGGTTCGAATGTATTTGGCTTCAAGAAATTCTTCAGCCTTGATTTCGTGTCGCGGTTCGTAAATTGATGTGTGTTTGAGCCCTGGTGACATGTGATATTGATACCAAAGCCATGGTACCGACTCAAACTTGTCTGTTGAGAGATCAATGTCACCCGTATCGAGATCCGCCAGGCCTAGATCGGAATGAGAAATCCATAGTTGAGCGGTTGTGAAGATCACGGGCAATAGATGTACTTGCGTTTCAAAGAGCTGTTTGTCCTGGCATAACGCCTCAATATAACCATTTAGCCCTCTTAATACTTGGGTGACGGCGTCCTCTATAGCTCTGCCGCTCTCACCCTTGTCATCACCTGCCTTAGGGGAGCGCACCTCAACACCCAAGTGATATGCGTCTGTCAGCGCATTAAGGTTGCTAACCGTGGTCATGGGTTTTCTAACTTCTCTTCCTTGAAACACCGTCTCTACCAAAAGCGGATCAACGCCTCTGGATCGTCCTCTCCGCACGCGCGGGGCACGAACGAAACACCAATTTGACAGCTTAGGATTCGCACGCTTGCACTCACTGATTAGATAGAAGAACGGACTTGAGGTTGATCTACTTCTGGACAGTATGAAGTCTATTCTCGTCCCCGATCCTCGGACTTCGAGCGGGACCTCCGAAAAAAGAAAACTCCATCGCGACCGCTCATCGTAGTCTACTCTCTTAGCTAGATTCTCCGCGATCTTGAGTACGCTGAATTGGAATCCGAACCCGTGCCTATTCAAAGCCTTTTGAAACGAATTCCTAACCTCGTCAATCTGTTCATTAGTCGTCTCCGGTTTCATGCGAATCAGCATACGATATGTAGGCTAATCGTAAAACGGCCCGAGAGATTTGCCCCGCGGCTTTGCCGCCTGATGTGCGGAAGGCCTGTGGCCTTCCGGCGCGTTGCATCTATTGATTCATCATATTGGCGAGGCTCAGCCTCGCCAATGTACAGGTGATTTAGAAATGCCTAACGGAAAGGCGGAGCCTTTCCGCACATCGAGCGGCATAGCCGCAAGTCAATCTCTTTGTGTCTTCGTGGCTTTGTGGTAAACCTTCTCGCCATGGAACCAAGACGACTGGCGTTATCGATCCTGACTTGTCTTCTCGTACTCGCTTTCATCGCATCCGCAATTCCCACGAGCGCACAGCGAACCAATCAGCGGCAACGCACAACGCAACCGGCGCAACGCCAACCAACGTCGACGCGCCCGGCGCGTGACGAAGCGTTATGGCAGCGAGCGCTGGCCATCCATCGCCGCGCGATTGTCGTCGATACGCACAACGACATTACGACGCCGATGACCAACGATGATTACGATCTCGGCGGGAACCCGCCGTATCCGTATCGCACGAGCATCGATCGCATGAAGAAAGGCGGGCTCAGCGCAATCTTCTTTTCGCTTTACATCAAACCCTGGTACGTGCAGCACGGCGGCGCGGCGCGGCGCACGCTCGACATGATCGATTCGGTTTATCGGGCCGTCGAACGTCATCCGAACGACCTGGTGATCGCCACCTCAGCTGCTGACATTCGGCGCGCGAAAGCGCAAAACAAAATTGCGGCCCTAATGGGAATCGAAGGCGGCCACGCGATCGAAAATTCGCTCCCGACGCTGCGCGAGTTTTATCGGTTGGGTGTGCGTTATATGACGCTGACGTGGAACAACACAAACGATTGGGCCGACGCGCGCGGCGACAAAACCCACAACGGGCTGACGGATTTTGGAAGAGAAGTTGTGCGCGAGATGAATCGGCTCGGCATGCTGGTCGATATCTCGCATGTGTCGGACAAGACGATGAACGATGCTTTGGATGTTTCGAAAGCGCCGGTGATCGCTTCGCACTCATCGGCGCGCGCGCTAAGCAACGTCGCGCGAAACATACCTGACGATCTGCTGAAGCGCATCGCCAAGAACGGGGGCGTCGTGCAAGTGAATTTCTACAGCTTGTTCGTCGATCAAAAGACTGTTTCCCCCCAAAGTGACGAGCGCAGCAATCGTCTCAAGGATCAGCAGGAAGCACTGAGCGTGAAGTACGCGAACGATCCTGAACGGCTGTCTGAAGAAAGTGACAAGCTGGAAGCTGCGAATCCTTTACCGCCGCTGCCGATTTCCAAACTCATCGATCACATCGATCACATCGTAAAAGTTGCGGGCATCGATCATGTTGGGCTCGGGCCGGACTTTGACGGCGCGAATGATTTTCCCGAAGGCGCGCGCGATGAATCAATGCTGCCTAACATTACTTATGAACTACTGAAGCGCGGCTATAGCGAACAGGACATCGACAAAATTCTCGGGGGAAACTTTCTGCGTGTGTTTGCACAAGCAGAAATGGTCGCGCGCAAGATGAGTCGTACGATCAGCGGCGGCGGCAGCACTCGACGAATCGGAAAGTAGTCCACAGATTACGCAGATTACACAGATAAGAAAAAAAGAAATCAGCCACAAAAAGGCACAAGAAGCACAAAACAATAGCCAAACGATCTAAAGCTCCAACTACTCTGTGCCTATTGTGCCTCTTCGGGGCTAGTTATTTTTTCTAATCTGTGTAATCTGCGTAATCTGTGGAAAGTTTCTTACACAACAAGGCTCACGAATGATTCTCCCTGGTAGGAAATCAAACGTGAGCCCTTGGTGTAGACAGCACCACTGTTAGCGTCGCGTTTGCTCGTTCTGTCCGCCGTCTTTGTAGCTGCCACCGTCGCCACCGCGGCTGGGATCGAATCCGACATCACGCTTTTGATCGCCCCGCTGATCGCCGCCGCGTCCACCTGCCGCGCGATCATCCTGCGGGTTACGTCCCGGCGCGTGTTGACCAGTGCCTTCTCCGGTGCCTTGCTTCATACCCTGATTTCTTTCTCTATCGTCTGCCATAAGTTCCTCCACTTGGTTTAGTTGATTGAAAAAGTTAGCGGCTGGTCGGAGCAGCTGCATGTAACCTCGCCTATCAACCTCCATGCCAATAAGGAAAGCTTAAGATCCCAAAACTAAATCTGCGCACGGACCAACGTTCATCGATCAAAACCGTACATGCAGGCAGAAAACCCGAACAGACGCAGACTCGTGTTTGTGATTTCCAGAGCACGCCAAATCCAAATTAAGCATCGAACATTTGTTTTTGCGCTATACTGCGCGGAATTTGAGACTAGCCACAGATGAACACGGATAACCACAGATAAGAATTCGATCTTTAATCGGTGCAATCTCTATTCGCCGGTGGCCTGTAAAACGGAGGAGCTTATGAAAAGAACCCTGATGTTGAGCGCGGTGATTTGTGCATTGCTTGCGAGCGCGATTTTCGCCTTCGGTGATATCGCCAGACCAAAGCCTTCACCGGCGGCGGCGGAGGCGAAAGTAATTTTCTATTCTGGCCTGACGGTTGTTTCCGATCCGAAGGCCTTCGAAGCGAGATTGCAGATTTCGCAGGACACGTTCAAGCGAATGCAGGAAGCTGCGGCGCGTGACGGCGGAAGCTCGCTGTCACAGAACATCATGCACAGCTCGACGCGCACAATCATGGCCGGACTCTTCATGTTTCTGGCGGTCTCGTTCGGAGGAGTTTGGCTGGCGAGATCGAACCAGCGCCGTAATCACCGGAGCGTCGCGGCAGTGTTGTTGATTGCGGTGGTGCTCGGAATCGGCACGGTGATCGTGCGCGCGAATGCGGGCCCGCCGCCATACATTCGCTGGCAGAACCTGCCACAGTCTTTGAAAGATGGAAAGGAAACGAGCGGCGGCGTTCAGATCGAGTTGGTTCCCGGCGACGACAACATGAAGCTGATTATTCCGCTGCGGAAAACCGGTGGAAAAGGCGAAGAGTAAGTAGCGCAAATTGCCAATTTGCGCCACATCGATGCAACGAGCTGAAAACATTTCCATGGCCGGGTGGCCGCGTGCGAAAACGCGCGAGCGCACACGCGTGTCTGCGAAGGGGTTCGCGGTGATTTTGGTCTGCAGCGCGATCGTCTCGGCAGCCATGGCGAGTTGGCTCCCGTTGCAAATGTCCATCGTCACCGTGTTCCTGTTTGCCGGGCCGCACAATTGGTTCGAAGCGCGTTACTTCCTGATGCGTCTGCCGGCGCGCTTCGGCCGCTCGCGCAACTTCTTCATCGTCGCCTTCGCCGGCATCGGAGTGCTGACACTTGCGTATGTTTCGCTGCCGGCGCTGTACTACGCGAATGTTTGGTCCGGCGCGAACTGGCCCAACGCAATTGCTGTTTGGAACACCGCGATGATTCTGTGGATCGGCGCGCTCGTCTTGATGCGAGCCAGACAGAAACGAAACGGCGATTGGTTTTGGGTTCTGCCAATCGCGTTTACTCTATGCGCATTCAACTGGCTGGCGCCTGAATTGTTCAGTCTGGCGATCGTTTATGCCCATCCGCTCGTCGCGCTGTGGTTCCTGGATCGACACCTGCGGCGCACCAAACCTGAATGGCTCTCAATCTATCGCCGTTGTCTGATGTTCTTGCCGCTCGTCATCGGCGGAATGCTCTGGCAGCTTTCGCGTACGTCATCGTTGGCCGACGACAACGGGTTGTTCTGGCGAATCACGCAGCACGCGGGCGCAGAACTGCTGCCGAATGTTTCCAGCCACATGCTCGTCTCAACGCACGTGTTTTTGGAACTCCTGCACTATGGCGTCTGGATTGTCGCGCTGCCTTTGATCGGAGCGACGGGAGCGATTTGGAAGGTGAAAGCGATTCCGATCGCGAGTCACTCGCGCGGGTTTCCAAAACTGATCGCGGGTATCTTGATCTTCAGTTTGCTTATCGTCGCAGCGTTGTGGATGGGCTTCTCGTTTAATTACTCAATGACACGCGATATTTATTTCACCGTCGCGATCGCTCATGTGCTGGCCGAAGCGCCGTTTCTGTTGCGAATGATTTGAAATTACAGGCCGCTTCACCGGCTAAAGCAAAATCAATCCCAGCTTTCTCCGATGAGTTGTAAGAACTGATTGTAGACATGACTCGCGATAGCAAGCCCTTTGTCCCGCAGGGGGCAAGCCGGTTGTGGCCCTTTGCATTCGTGACCACGGGAGCCCCACGGAATGCTCGATGGCGCCTATGCCGTAGCATTCTGGAAGCGGTCTCGGGCACGCAACCGACGGAACCGCGGGAGAATTGGCGGACCTTGCGTCGCGATGTGCTGCGGATCCTCATGCACGGCGGGGGAGCCGGCACGGAACATCAATCGCGGGCATTTGTTGCTTCACGGATACGCGACGGAGAGAGTGTTCTGGACGTAGGCTGTGGCGCCGGCGTCGGCTATGAAGCTTTGGCGGATCTGCGGCTGGCATCACGGTATGTGGGAATCGACTCGTCCGAGCCATCCATCGAAATTGCACGCGAGTTGTATCCAGGCGGCGCTTTTCACATCGGCAGTGCCACGTCACTCGTTTCGCGCTTTGGATACAAGGCCTTCGATGTAGTGCTCGTTAGGCATGTCCTCGAGCACCTTCCTGATTTCGAAGCGGCCATGAACGAAGCCATTGTTGTATCTCGCCGGCTCGCGCTTTTTGTGTTCTTTCTAACTCCGCGATCTCTTCCGTTGGGCGTGCGCAAAGTGGACCTGGGGTTCAATTGGCCGGACTTCTACACGTATGTTTACTCGCGCCGTGCAATAGATCGCTTTTTGCAAAAAGGCGGGCTGCATTGGCGGTGGTACGACGGTCTTGGCGTGAGTCGTGCCAACTGGTTCGCCGGCGAGGTTAATAGCGCGCTGGTGGTATCAAGAGACCAAATCGATTTGACATAGGATCAGGCTGACGAAGAACTACTGCAACTTGCGCGCGCCGAAGCGGAAGACCTGGTCA
>Ga0075435_100003137_pt1 | contig 11167 bp, 7 predicted proteins | sample RhiMethybrSRZTD4_FD_75302 | JGI IMG/M metagenome (GOLD analysis project Ga0075435, IMG submission 75302) | Populus rhizosphere microbial communities from Tennessee, USA - Rhizosphere MetaG P. TD hybrid SRZTD4 | ecosystem: Host-associated > Plants > Roots > Rhizosphere > Soil | place: USA... | reverse complement strand
ATCGATGGCCGGGCTTGCCCGCGACACGAGAACCATCCGGCTCGGCCAGATGGTGACGTGCAACAGCTACCGCCCGCCCTCGCTTCTGGCCAAGATCGCGAGCTGCGTCGACGTGATGAGCAACGGCCGGCTGATCCTCGGCATCGGCGCCGGCTGGTACGACCACGAGTACCTCGCGTACGGCTACGAGTACCCGGAGACGCCGGAGCGCCTGCGCATGCTCCGCGACGCGCTGCAGGTCTTCAAGGCGATGTGGACCCAGGAGGAGGCGCAGTTCGACGGCCGCTATTACCGCGTGCGGGGTGCGATCAACGAGCCCAAGCCGGTGCAGAAGCCGCACCCACCGATCTGGATCGGAGGCGGGGGAGAGAAGGTGACGTTGAAGCTCGTCGCCCAGTACGGCGACGCGTGCAACCTGCGCGCCGACCTCGACACGGTGCGCCACAAGCTCGATGTCCTCCGCGGGCACTGCGAGACCGTCGGTCGGGATTACGACTCGGTCCTGAAGACGCTCGAGTTCTACACGGTCGTCGGCGACCAGCGGGAAGTCGACCGTGTGGTCAAGGACACGGCGCGGCGCATCGGCCGGGACGAGGACTTCGTGCGCAGCGAGTGGCATGAGCACAGTGGGGACGCCGATCAGGTCGCGGCCACGATCCGCTCCTACGCCGACGCCGGCATCGACTACTTCATCGTCTGCCTCCCGAACGCCTTCGAGGGCGGCGTGATCACCCGTTTTGCGGAGGAGGTCTTCCCCAGGGTGGGCTTGCGGGTCGCCTCCTAGGCGCCCACAATCTCGCCACCGTGACCGCGCTCCTCCGCCGCCACCCGCTCATCGCGGCTTACTCGACGCCATGACCCAGCGCCGAGCCCGCAACATCGCGTGGGCCTGCTTTGGCCTGACCGTCCTGTGCATCGCCGTCGCCGTCTTCCTGCTGGCGCAGCCGCTCAAACGGCCGCTGACGACTCAGGACGTGTGGAGCGTCGTGGGCGCGTTCATCGGGTCGGTCGCGTTCTCGCTCGTGGGCGCACTCATACTCGGCCGCCATCCCCGCCATGCCATCGGCTGGACCTTCTCCTTCTCGGGCCTGGCGACATGCCTGGCGGTCGTCTGCGCCGGCTACGGCGAGGTCGCGGACACGTACTCGTTGCCGTTCGCGCAGCCCGTGAGCCAGGTGGCGTACGTGCTCCTCCAGACCGGTGTGTTCGCCCCGCTCACCCTCGGGCTGCTGCTGTTTCCCGACGGCGCCCTGCTGTCGCGTCGGTGGTGGCCTGCGGCCATCGCCGCCGTCCTGGGCCTCGTGCTGCGGCTTGTCGGCGACACCATGGACCCGACGGGCCAGGATCCATTCGCGGACGGGCTCGACAGTGCGGGCGTCCTGTTGACCGTTGCGTCCGCGGCCGCGGGGCTGGCGTCGCTCGCCGTTCGGTGGCAACGGGCAGGCAGCATCCTGCGGCAGCAACTCAAGTGGATGACGGCGGCCGCGGCAGTGGTGGTGATTGCGTTCGGTGGTGACATCGTCGCCAACCTCTGGAACCGCGCGCTCATCCACGATCTCGAATTCCTGGTCTTCATCGTTTCCTACATCGTGATACCGGTCGCCGCAGGCGCATCGATCCTGAGGTATGGCCTGTACGAGATCGACCTCATCATCAATCGGGCGATCGTTTATGTCGTTCTGACCGCGATCCTCGCGGGCGTCTACGCGGGGTTCACGGCCACGCTGCAGAAGCTTTTCATCGCCCTCACAGGCCAATCGTCGGACGCCGCGATCATCATCACGGTGGCGCTGATCGCCACGCTCTTCACGCCGGTCCGCAACGCTCTCCAGCGGCTTGTCGACAGTCGTTTCAAGGACACGCGCGACCTTGTTCGCGTGCTGTCCTCGCTCGAGAGCGAGGTCGGGGCGGTGGTCGACGTGATCTACGGCCCGAGGCTGGCCGAGCGGCTCGTCCGCACGGCTCGCGACGGGGCGGATGCGAAAGGTGCGGCGCTTTTCCTCAACAGCTCGGCGAACGGCGAACCCTCCTACACCGCCGGCGATTGGACCGGCGACGCGGAACTCGAGGTGCCGCTGCGCACTGGCGATCGGGAGCTCGGCCGAATCGCACTGACCGCCCGGCGGCACGGCGCGCCCTACACGGCGCAGGAACGAGAGCGGCTGCAGCGCGCCGCGGACATGGTCGCGATGGGCCTCAGCCTCGGCCGCGAACCGCAACCCGTCGGTTGACGCGCCTGTTCGGTCACCCACGAGCGGCGGGAGCATGGGGAATCGTTTTCGTGGTGCTTCTGTTCGGGAGCGCCGCGCTGTTGAGCTTGCCGACTGCCTCGATGAGCGGCGACAGGATCGTTGCGTTCTACAAGGACCACGCCTCGCTGATCGTCATCCAGCAGGTCGTCGGGGTGGTCGCGCTGGGCGCCTTCGTCGCGTTTGCGCTGTCTCTGCCGCGCAATCGTTGGCTGCTGCCCACCCTGTGGGCCTTTGTCCTGGTCGAGCTGATCACAAACGTCATTCCCCTGGCGATCCTCGCCGCTGGATCATCTCCGGACACGGCGCTCACGTGGACGCGAGTCGAGGACGACGCCGACGCGGTGTTCTCGATCACCATCGCCGCGTTCGTCGCGGCGGCGAGCCTGGGCCAGCCAATCTGGCTGCGGATAGGCGCCTATGTGGTCGCCGCGGCGAACGTGCTGCGCGGGGTGGGCGACCCGCTCGGGTTCACCGCGCTGGACGCAATCGCGCCACTGCTGTTCGTCGTTTTCGTGCTCGTTTTCAGCGTGACGCTGCTCGTTGACGCCAAGCGGGCGTATCAGGAGCCTGGATAGGGCCGTCAGGCGCCGGCGCCGCGGTTTTTTGCATATCTCGGCGCCGTGATGGGTATGTAAGAAGCTAATCCGCCCGTGGTTGGGCGCACCCTCGCATGAAGGGCAAGGATCGAGCCCTTTGGAGGCAGGACAGATGTTGCTTGTTCTGCTCGAGTCACTAGCCGTCGTTGTCGCCGCGCTTGCGCTCTACGCGCTCGCGAGATCGATCGTCGTGATCGGCCCCGCCGAGGTCGGGCTGGTCGTCAAGCGGGTCTCGTCGCGCCACAACCGCACCGACACCCCGATCGCATTCGAGGGCGAGGCCGGCTACCAGGCCGACCTGTTGATGCCTGGGGTCCGGTTCAAGCTCTGGCCGACGTACAAGGTGATCCGGTACCCGTGGGTCCAGGTGCCCGCTGGCGAGATCGGCGTCGTGATCTCGCAGATCGGTGATCCGCTGGCTACCGGCGCCAAGTCGGCGGTCTACCGGCCCGAGTTCGCCAACTTCACAGACCTGCGGGCGTTCGTGCAAGGGGGCGGCCAGAAGGGCGTCCAGCGTCCGGTGCTGCCGCCCGGCACCCTCGCGCCGATCCATCCGGTTGCGTTCCTCGTGATCACGGCAACCCGCGCTTTTGGGTTGGCGGTGAATCGCGAGATCGTCGCGCATGGTCCGCTCGCGCCGGAATCCTTCGGCCTGAGGCCGGAGCAGTTCCGCGTCACGGTCATCGCGCCCAACGGCGCCCAGGACGTGGTCGGCATAGTGACCACGCTCGAGGGCGAGCCGCTCGGGCCCGCGGACATCGCGTGCCGGATCGGCGGCTTCGACGACATCGAGGCACTGGAGAAGCAGGCCGGGATCAGCGACTCGGAGCTGATCGAGGCGCTGCTCGGCAAGAAGAACCAGCTGCACAACAACTACCAGGACTTCCAGAGGTTCCTGGACAGCGGTGGCCGGATCGGCCTTCAGCACGACCCGCTGCTGTACGGCGCCTACCTGTTGAATCCGTTCCTGGTCCGCGTCGAGCCGGCGCCCATGCTGGTCGTCAACCAGGGCGAGGTCGCGGTCATCAAGAGCTACGTGGGCCTGCCCACGCTGGACACCTCGGGGCCGGAGTTCAAGTTCGGATCCATCGTCCAGCCTGGCCACCGCGGCATCTGGCGCGAGGCGTTGCGCACGGGCAAGTACCCGCTGAACCCCCGCATCTACGCGGCCGAGAAGGTGCCGACGTTCATCCTCACCCTGAACTGGGCCGAGGCGAACTCGGTCGCGCACAACCTGGACGCGCAGCTGAGCCCCATCGAGGGCAAGAGCCGCGAGGGGTTCATCTTCAAGATCGACCTGCAGGTCCAGATCCACGTGCCCGACACGAAGGCGCCGAAGGTGATCTCGATGGTGGGCTCGATGCAGAACCTCGTCAACGAGGTGCTGCAGGCCGCCGTCGGCAACCACTTCCGCAACACCTTGCAGGGGCTGGAGGCAGTCAGGTTCATCGAGACGCGCGACCAGGTCCAGAGCGCCGCGTTCGAGGCGATCTCTCGGTACCTGGCGGCGTACGAGGTCGAGACGCGCGGCGTCTACATCCAGGACGTCGCGTTCCCGCAGGAGCTCGTGGCGGTGCTGACCCGGCGCGAGATCGCAAACCAGGAGAAGGCGACCTTCGAGCAGCAGAAGGACGCACAGACGGTCCGGGTCGACCTCGAGAAGGCGCGCGGGACCGCCGACATGCAGGCCGAGCTGGCCAAGGCGCAGGTCTCGGTCGACATCAACCGGGCGCGTGCCAACGCGCGGAAGGCCGAGGCCGACGGTGAGGCGGCGTACGTGCGGGTCACCGGCGAAGCAGAAGGTTCACGCCGGCGCGCGATCGGTCTCGGCGACGCTGCCGCGGTCGAAGCGCTCGGCCTCGCCAAGGCGAAGGGCTACGAGGCTCAGGTCGCGAGCCTGGGCTCGACGCCGACGGCCGCGGTCGCGATCGCGAACGCGCTTTCAGAGGGCAAGCTGGACGTGATGCCGGACGTGCTAGTCACAGGCGGCGGCGGCGCGATCGAAGGACTCGCGGCGTCGTTCATGCAGTCGCTGAACGGAAAGCACAAGAACGGCGAGTCGGAGCAATAGCGAAAAAGGGGGGAGGGCGTCACCGCCCTCCCCTCGGCACCGGGGAGGCCGGGTCCACGCGCCCGACCTCCCCTGAACGTCAGTCCTTGTACGGATCGAACTCGCCGGCGCCAGCCATCGCCACACCGATCGGCGACAGCGTGTGCAGGACTCGAACCGTCCCGGCGTGGTGCTTGAGCACCTCCGGCAGTCGCTTGTAGGCCTGGGGAGCTTCATCCGTGTCGGCTCCGCGCAGCACGACGCCGCGCTGGCCGATCCACCGCTCCATGTCGGTCCGGGAGATCAGGCCTGGGCGGTTCGGGTCGTCGACCCACTGCCGGCCGACTTTGCGGCGCCGGCCCCGAGCCGCCGTGCGGCTCATCACGCGTCCGGCCCCGTGGACCGTCGAGAAGAGCGCAGCCTCCTGGTTGACGGCCGCGGCCTGCGGGTTGTCCTTCGAGTCGATCCCCTCCAGGATCACGGCGTCGTCGCCCATGCTGCCGCCGACGAAACCCCGCTGACCCGGGAACGCCGGCGTCGCGCCCTTGCGCACCACCCACACCTCGTTGCCGTCGTGGGTCTCCCGCCACGCGAAGTTGTGGTGGTTGTGCACGTCGTCCAGCTTCTTCGCGCCCAGGATCCTGACCACGCGATCGCATACCCAGTCGCGTCCGGCGTACGCGTAGCGACCGGCCAGGCTCATCGCCGCCAGGTACTCGGCGCCCAGCGTCGAGCCGGCGTCGAGCACAAGCGGAGGCACGTCCATGCCGTCCTTCGCCCCGCCGGCCTTCAGCGCCCACGTGGCGATGCCGTGGCCGAAGCCCCGGCTGCCGAAGTGGACGCCGACCCAGACGCGGTCTCGCTCGTCGACGAAGATGTCGACGTAGTGGTTGCCTGAACCGACGGTGCCCAGCTGCGCGGCTGCCTTGTCGCGAAGGTTCAGCGTCCGCAGCGACGGCCACGCGGGATCGTCGAACAGCTCGTGGTCCACACGCTCGGCGTTCTTGCGGCCCACGCCGAAGCTGATCGTGGAGACGATGTCGTCCATGATCTTGCCGATTCGCGCCCGTGCCAGCTCGCCCGGCATGTCGGTGAGCACGGCCTTGTTGCCGCACGCGATGTCGAATCCGACGCCCGCGGGCGAGATCGCGCCCTCGTAGGCGACGACGCCTCCGATCGGCACCGCGTAGCCCTTGTGGTGGTCGGCCATCAGCGCGGCGCCGCGCACGGCCGGATGGTTCTTGGTCGTGCGCATCTGGCTCAGCGCGCTTTCCTCGATGGGGTCTCCGAAGACGGCGATGCCGTCGATCAGCTCCATGTCGTCACCTCCTTCATGTGAGCAGTTCTGACAGAAAACAAAAGGGCCTGGCGATTGCCAGGCCCTGGACGCTTGCTTCTTGGTCTCTAATCGATCGCAGACCAGGGCGCGAGCAGGGCCTGATGGCGCGCGGGCGCGGCAAACGTAGCGACGCCGCACGTGCGCTCTCTCGGTTGATACACCTGCCGCAAATGCTTCCCCATGGCAACTGCCGACATTAGCGCAAACCTGGCATTTGGGTCAAGTGGCAATTTGTCACTCTGCCTGCTGTATACTGTGCGTCGCGTGCGAAGCATCGTTTCGATGAGCCCCAACGGGCGCGTGACCTTGCCCGCCGAAGCGCGACGGGCGCTCGGCCTGGATGGTGAATCTCTGTTCGAGGTTCATCAGTCGGCCGGCGCGATCGTGCTGCGGCCGGTGGCGGTGGTCCCGCTCGAGCAGGCTCGATCAAGAAGCTCGAGAAAGAAGGCGAACTAGCCGGGCCGCTGCCCAGACCTGGGGTCGCGCAAGTATCCTGCGCATGCCCAATTGGTCATGGCAGCGTGTTGAAGCAGTCGTCCCTCTTGAAGCTGGCGATCGGCGCGTTCGCCGCGGCCGCCATTCTGGCGAGCGCGATCGTCGACGTCCTTGCCGCTCCTTCCGGCTGGCTTGCGATCAACGGCACGGTACGGAGGACAGCCGCCCCGATCGACTGGGCCAACCCCGGGCCTGGCACCACTTTCGTCAGCCCATGCCCCGCCGGGAGGGTCATCACAGTCTCGGGCAGCGGAGGGCTCTTCAACGGCGGCCGGTGCAGCGGAAGCAACACGACGCCGCCGGCGGCTCCGAGCCGCACGGCGACCGCAAGCGGTCCGACGGTCATCTCGTCGACCTTCATCGTCGATCCCGAGTCAGGCGACCAGACGGCATGCGGAACAGGCGACCCGACCACCACCGGCGGCGCCAACGGCGACGCGTTCAGCAGCTACAAAGTTGCGAGAGGGCCGGTCAACAACAAGACGGACCTCTCAAATGTTTACGCCGTGACTCACACCCGCGCCGACGGCCATCCCGAGGTGTACTTCGGCGCGGAGAGGCTCGTCAACAACGGCGAGGCGCACGTCGACTTCGAGTTTCTGCAGAGCGCGTTCGGCCTCGCTCCTTGCGCGAACGGGGTCGGTGTGATCAAGGGCCACCGGACCCAGGGCGATCTGCTGGTCGCCGTCGACTTCACGAACGGTGGTTCGCTCGCAGGGTTCTCCGTGCGGCAGTGGCACTGCGCCGCCGATCCCGGTCCTCCCGCCCAGCCACCCGACGGAACAGTCTGCGATCCGTCCGGCGGACCGGAGCACTACGAATTGATCACCACAACGACTGAGGTCGCGGTGACAGTGAACGGCGGAAACATCCCGTGTGGCGGCTGGGTGTGCCGGAACGCTGCAGGCGCGCCGATCGGGACGATCCAGGCGAGGGACCTGATGGAAGGCGGGATCGACATCCAGGCGCTGGGTTTCACAGGCTGCTTCAACACGTTCCTGCCCCACACTCGGGTCTCGGCGCCTTTCACCGCCAGCCTGGCGGACTTCGCTGGGCCGGTCGCGTTGAAGACCTGCCGCGACCCGGTCAGCAATAGCTCCCCGGGAGGCACGTTCACGCCCGGCAAGTCGGTACACGATGTCGTCACGCTCGCGAACGGTGGCGTGGCGGTGAAACCCACCGGGACGATCACGTTCTTTCTCTGCACGCCCGCACAGGTGACCGCCTCCGGCTGTGCGGGCGGCACCCAGGTGGGTGCGGTGAAGACCCTCGTGGGCGGCGTCGCGACGTCGGATCCGACCAGCGCGACGCTGGCACTTGGCAAGTACTGCTGGCGCACGATCTACACCCCCGACGCCGGGAGCCTCGGGATCTACACCACGGCCTCGCATACGAATGCGACGACCGAGTGCTTCAACGTCGCCGCGGTGGTGAACCTGCCGAATACGGGCGGTCCGGCGATTCCGGTGAACCCCTTGCTGGCGCTGCAGGCATTGCTGATCGCGCCTGGCCTGTTGCTGATCCTTGCGTGGCCGCGCGGGCGTGCGATCGCGACCGTGTTGATCGCCGGTGTGATTCTCGGCTCGAGCCCAGCGCTGAACACGGCGCCGGCGACCAGGGGGCAACCGCCACCTGCAGCGGCAGCAACCAGCGACGTCACGCGGGAGGTCCCTCCGACCCAGCTCGACACGGTCAAGGCCAAGACCAGGGGCTGGCGCCTGGTGATCGACAGCATCGATGTCGACGCGCTGATCCAGCCCGTCGGCAAGGATCGAAGCGGCGCGATGGCGCAGCCTTCGAGCATGGAGACGGTGGGCTGGTTCAATGGCGGCGCCCAGCCCGGCAAGCCGGGTAGCGCCGTCATAGACGGACACTTTGGAGTCTGGAACCAGGACGGCGTCTTTCGGCAACTGCACCGGCTGCAGCCTGGCGACAGCATCAACATCGTCTGGCCTGACGGGCGGGCGATTCGCTTCGAGGTGACGAAAACCGAGACGGTACCCGCCACCGCGCATCCGGGCGGGCTCTTCGCGCGCGCCGGGCCGGCGCGGCTTTCGCTCATCACCTGCAGCGGCGCCTGGGACGCTGCGCTCGGGACCTACAGCGACCGCTTGATCGTTACCGCGGTCCCGGTTTAGACGGCAGATGGACCTGGGGCTCGACGGCCGCATCGTGATCGTCACCGGCGGGGCGTCGAACCTCGGCCGTGCGATCACGCTTGGCTTCGCCCACGAGGGCGCGCGAGTCGTCATCGCGGATGTCGACGACGCGCAGGCCAGGAAGGTCGGGGCCGAGGCGCCGTCGGGCACCATCACCAGCCGCCACACCGACGTGACCGACTGGGACTCCGTGCAGGCGACCGTCCAGTCCGTCGAGAGCTCGATGGGACGCATCGACATCCTCGTCAACTGCGCGGGCTGGACCATCGACCGTCTGTTCCTGGAAAAGCCGCGCGACGAGTGGGAAAAAGAGATCGCGATCGACATGTGGGGCTTCATCAACAGCGTTCGTGCAGTCCTCGACGGGATGGTCAAGCGCAACTACGGACGGATCGTGTCCATCGGCTCCGACGCGGGCCGCATGGGGGAGTGGCGCGAGGCCGTCTACAGCGGCACCAAGGCCGGAGTGATCGCGATGTCGAAGGCGATCGCCCGCGAGGTCGGGAAGTACAACGTGACCCTGAACGTCGTGTGCCCAGGGCTCATCGTCGGCTCGCCGGACACCTCGGGCGAGAACTCGATGTGGTCGTCGGAGCAGCAGGAAAAGTTCACGCCTGACGTGCGCGAGAAGGCGGCCAAGGCGTACCCGCTGCGCCGGCTCGGCACCGCCGACGACGTCGTGCCCGCAGTGCTGCTGCTGGCCTCTGACCGCGCCTCGTACATCACGGGGCAGACGCTGTCGGTCAGCGGCGGCTACACGATGATCTGATCCCTCAACCTTCGCCAGCGATCTGCGCGCCCGCGCCCCGCGATCGGAAAGATGAACCTGTCGACTCCGCACTCGCGCAGCTCACCAAGTCTCGCCCTGCACTCGTCGGCGCTGCCCACGACGCCAAGCGCGCGGACCAGCTCATCCGACACCGCGGCGCTGTGCTCCGCGTGTGTCGAAAGATGCTCCGAGTAGTCGTATGACCGCTCACTCTCGGCGATCTCATCGCGAAATCGTTCGAGGCTTGCGGGCAGCTCTTTGTGGTGGGACATGAGCCGCGCCTGCGTCGACGCCCACGACCTCACGTCCTCGATGTCGGTCGATGTCGGCGCGATGAACGCGATCTCGACGCCTGGGCGGCCGCCGGACCGGATCCACTCCACCTGGCGCCGGACCATGTCCGGTTGCGCGGGACCCATCACGATCGCACCATCAGCCTCGCGGCCGGCCAACTCGCACATCCGCTGCTGGCTCACGGCAAGGTAGAGCGGCACCGACTTTGGAAGCTGCGAGCGGAAGTAGCTGATCGCCTCGGCGACCTCCGCGACCTTCTGCGGCTTGAGCCCGATCCCATAGAGCGCGGAGTCACCCGCACCGAGACCGAGAATCGCGCGGCCGTGCGAGATCTCGTCCACGGCCGCCATGGCGTTGGCGGTCACGCTCGGATGGCGTGTCACGGCGTTTGTCACGCCGGTGCCGAGCCCGATTCGAGAAGTGTTCAGCGCGGCGACCACCAGCCCCGCGTACACGTCCTTCATCGCGAGCTGCGAGTCGATCACCCACACCCGCTCGACGCCCTCGGCCTCCAGCTCGGCGACGAACTTCGCCCAGCTGTCGAACGACTGGCGCGGGCTGATGCCGGCGCTGACGTCTGATTTCACGGCCTCAGCTTCTGCTGCCGTCGCCTGAGCGCCTCCTGCCGCTCCGGGCTCGCTGCCGCCGTGGCGCGAAGTCTCTGGGCAGCCTGGACGTCCTCGGTCGACGCCCCGCGCGCCGCCAGCAGGTTGAGGCTCGCCTTGGTTCCGCGCACCGCTGAGCGAGGCGCCGCGGCCAGCGTGCCGGCAGCAGTTGCCACCCGCGCGTCCAGCATGGACGGCTCGACGACCTCGGTGACCAGGCCCCAGGCGAGCGCCGTTTCCACGTCGAGCTCGCGCATGCCCAGAAGCAAGTCGGACGCGCGTGCCATGCCACAGATCTGGACCAGCCGCGCGACGAACTGGTACCGGTAGACGACGCCTAGACTGACCGCGGGCACCGACATTCGTAGGTCGGGTGTGGCGATGCGGAGGTCGCAGTTCAGCGCCAGCTCGACGCCTGCTCCGTGGCAGTGGCCGGCCAGCCGCGCGATCACCGGCGCAGGACACTGGCGAAGCGCGTTGACGGCGTCGCCGATGATCTGGTCGGCGTCGAGGTCGGACGCCGTGCCGGTGAGGTGAGCGAGGTCATATCCGGCGGAGAAGGCGGCGTCGCCTGCTCCCCGAAGCACGATGGCGCCGGCTCGTTCGCC
>Ga0075435_100003130_pt1 | contig 11178 bp, 8 predicted proteins | sample RhiMethybrSRZTD4_FD_75302 | JGI IMG/M metagenome (GOLD analysis project Ga0075435, IMG submission 75302) | Populus rhizosphere microbial communities from Tennessee, USA - Rhizosphere MetaG P. TD hybrid SRZTD4 | ecosystem: Host-associated > Plants > Roots > Rhizosphere > Soil | place: USA... | reverse complement strand
CGTCATCAGCTGTATTTGAAAGCACCGTGGATCTTCGGACCGGTGTTTGTCGCCGAATCGCCGTTGCGGCTGCGCCCCGAGATCCGAGTCGCGATTCCGGATGCTCGCGCGCGGCGCGCGTTCTCGCTGGCGGCCGTGAAGACGCTCGTGTCGGCGCCGATCTCCCTGTCGACCATGGCGGCGCGCGCCAGGGTGATCGCGACGACCAACCTCGAAGCGGACTGCGCGCGCGTCGAGGCGCCGGCGCTGATCGTCACCGGTGAAGCGCATCTCGACCACGTCGTCCCGGTCGAGGGCTCGGCGGTCTACCAGCGGCTGATCCCGCACGCGCGAACCGTGGTGCTGGCGCAAACGGGTCATCTCGGTTCGATCACACGGCCGCGCGAGTTCGCGGCCATCGTGCGCGACTTCGTCGAAGGACATCGTGATGCCGCGGCATGAGATTACCGGTCCAGCCGGCCGGATCGAGGCGCTCCTCGACGAGCCGGCATCACGCGGCACATTCGAGAGTGAGTCAACGACCGGCGGCGCGCCGGCGCAAGTTCACGCGGCCGTCGTCTTCGCGCATCCGCACACCGAATACGGCGGCACGATGCACACGAAGGTCGTCTACCAGACCGCGAAGGCGCTCAGCCGGATCGGTTGCGCGGTGCTGCGGTTCAATTTTCGCGGTGCCGGCGCGAGCGCGGGCGTGTTCAGCGACGGTCCCGGCGAGCTCGATGATTTCCGGGCCGCGCTCGACTTCATGCACGAGCGATATCCGGACGCGCCGATGTGGGCGGGCGGAATGTCGTTCGGCTCGTACGTCGGCCTCACCGCCGGCGCGCGGGATCCGCGGGTCACCACCTTGATTGGCATCGCGCTGCCGGTGTCGCGCTACGACTACAGCGGCGTCGCGGCGAGCGGGAAAGCGAAGTTTTTCATCCACGGCGAATTCGACGAGATCTGTCCGCTCAAGGACGTGCGCGAGTTCTACGCGCGCTGCGCCGAGCCGAAAGATCTCGTCGTCATCGACGCGGCCGATCATCTGTTCGAGGGAAAAGTGAGCCAGGTCGCCGAAGCGATCGAGGACTTGCTGGGAGACTGGTCATGAACGACGCGGTGATTGTGTCCGCCGTGCGAACCGCCGTCGGCAAGGCGCCGGGCGGAACCCTGCGCGGCACCCGGCCCGACGAGCTCGCGGCAGCGGCGATCGGCGAGGTCTTGAAGCGCGCGCCTGGCATCGACGCCGCCGACATCGACGACGTGATCCTCGGCTGCGCGATGCCGGAAGCGGAACAGGGCATGAACGTGGCGCGAATCGCCAGCCTGCGTGCCGGAATCCCGGTGAGCGCGTCGGCGGTCACCGTCAATCGATTCTGCTCGTCTGGCCTGCAGGCGATTGCGTATGCGGCGGAGCGGGTCATGTGCGGCTTCGCGCAGGCGATTGTCGCCGGCGGCACCGAGTCGATGAGCCTGGTACCGATGGGCGGCAACAAGATCGCGCCGAATCCCACGCTGATCGACAGCTATCCTGACGTCTATCTCAGCACCGGCCTGGTCGCCGAGAACCACGCGCGCGAGTCGTCTATCTCGCGCGAGGAGCAGGACGCGTTCGCGCTGCGCAGTCACCAGCGCGCGCTCGCCGCGATCGACAGCGGCAAATTCGCTGAGGAAATCGTCCCGGTGACCGCCGCCCTGATTTCCACAGGGGGTCGGGAAGGGTTTTCGAAAACCCCGAAAAACCCTTCCCGACCCCCTGTGGAAAAAGTGGCCTTCGCGGTGGACGAAGGGCCGCGGCGCGATACGTCAGCGGAGGCGCTGGCTAAGCTCCGACCGGCGTTTCACGCCAAAGGCACGGTGACGGCCGGCAATTCCTCGCAGACGAGCGACGGTGCCGCCGCGGTGATCGTGACCTCCGCCGAGCGCGCCAGGGCCGCCGGCCTGACGCCGATGGCGCGTTTTGTCACCTTCGCGACCGCCGGCGTCGAGCCGGAGCGCTTCGGCGTCGGCCCGGTGCCCGCGATTCAGAAGGCGCTCAAGCTCGCCGGCCTCACTCTCGATCAAATCGATCTGATCGAGCTGAACGAGGCGTTCGCCGCGCAGGTGCTGGCCTGTCTTCGCGCGCTGCCGATCGATCCCGATCGCCTGAACGTCAACGGCGGCGCGATCGCGCTCGGCCATCCGCTCGGCTGCACTGGCGCGAAGTTGACGACGACGCTGCTCCACGAGATGAAACGGCGCAACGCGCGCTACGGCATGGTGACGATGTGCGTTGGTGGCGGCATGGGTGCTGCTGGTATCTTTGAGAGGGTGTGAGCTATGGCTACGACGACTGACACGGCAATCCTCCGCGGCGGCGAATTCCTGCTTCAGAGCTCCGACGCGTCGAGCGTCTTCACGCCCGAACAACTCACCGAGGAGCATCGCCTGATCGCTCGCACCGCCCAGGAGTTCGTCGACAACGAAATCCTGCCGCGGCTCGATCGCCTCGAGGAAAAGGACTGGAACCTGGCGCGCGAGCTGGTGCAGAAGGGCGCCGAGCTCGGACTGCTCGGCGTCGATGTCCCCGAGGCCTACGGCGGCCTCGGCCTCGACAAAGTCACCTCGCTCGTCGTCTCCGAGAAACTGGCGCGATCGGCTTCATTCGGCGCGACCTTCGGCGCGCACGCGAACCTCACCATCGTCCCGTTGATGCTCTTCGGCAACGAAGCGCAGAAGAAGAAGTACCTGCCGCGGCTGCTGAGCGGCGAGATCGTCGGCGCCTACGGCTTGAGCGAGTCGGGTTCCGGATCCGACGCGCTTGGCGCCCGCACCAAGGCAACGCGCCAGGCCGACGGCAGCTTCGTGCTCAACGGCGAGAAGATGTGGATCACCAACGGCGGCTTCGCCGACCTGTTCGTGGTCTTCGCCAAGGTCGACGGCGAGCAGTTCACGGCGTTCCTCGTCGAGCGCGGCTTCGGCGTGAAGAGCGGCAAGGAAGAACACAAGATGGGCCTGCACGGCTCGTCGACGACGCCGCTGATCTTCCAGGACGTCAAGGTGCCGGCAGAGAACGTGCTCGGCGAGGTTGGCAAGGGGCACAAGGTCGCGTTCAACGTCCTCAACTTCGCCCGCTTCAAGCTCGGCGCGATGTGCGGCGGCGGCGCGGCGGGCGCGATCGCCGAGAGCGCGAAATACGCGGCGAACCGCCGTCAGTTCGGGCAGCCGATTGCCACATTCGGCGCGATCAAGCACAAGATCGGCGAGATGGTGGTGAAGACCTACGCGATCGAGAGCCTGCTCTATCGCACCGCCGGACTGGTCGACGCGCGCATCGACGCGACCCCGCACGATCCGAGCGACGGCTCCGCCGCGCTGGCGTCCTTCGAGGAATACGCGGTCGAATCCTCGATCGCCAAGGTCGCCGGCAGCGAAGCGCTGAACTACATCCTCGACGAGAACATCCAGATTCATGGCGGAAACGGCTACGTCCGCGACTATCCGGCGGAGCGCCACTTCCGCGACGCGCGCGTCAACCGCATCTTCGAAGGCACGAACGAAATCAATCGCCTGCTGATCCCGGGGATGTTGATCCGCCGCGCGCTCAAGGGCGACCTGCCGCTGATTCCGGCGGCGAAAGCGCTGCAGGACGAACTGCTCGGGCCGCCGTCGATGTCGTCGCTGCCGGACGAAGGCACGCTCGCCGACGAGCGCCGCGCGATCGAAGCATTCAAGAAGACGGCGCTGATGGTGTTCGGCCTTGCGATGCAGACCTACGGTCAGAAGTTGACCGACGAGCAGGAAGTACTGATGCACCTCGCCGACATCGCGATGGACGTCTACGCCGCGGAAAGCGCTACCCTTCGTGCGCTCGCCGCATCCGAGCGGCAGGACCGCAAGGCGGCGCTCCACGTCGACGCCGCGCGCGTGTTCGTCAGCGACGCGGCGCTGCGGATCGACGCGTCGGCCCGGCAGGCGCTGGCCGCGATGAGCGACGGCGACACGCTGCGGACGATGCTCGCAGCGCTGCGCCGCGTGCTGAAGGTTACCCCGATCAACGCGGTTGCTGCGCGTCGTCGTCTCGCGGACGAGACCGTGTCGCGCGGCGGCTATCCCTTCGCGTAGGCGGATAGGTCAGGTGGACCAGGTGCGTCGAGTGGGTCAGGCAGGTCTGGCGGGTCAGGCAGGTCAGGCGGGTCGGACTAGATTCTCCGACCTGCCTGGCCTGATTGCTGCCGTCGCGCTGCTTGCGTTCGTCGCGGGCAGCGCGTGCTCCAGCAAACCTCCAGACGAACCGAAGGACTACGCGGCGAAGATCGCGGCGGAGCGCGCGGCGAAGGACGAGCAGTTTGCCGCCAGCGACGATCCCATCCCGAAGGAGCGGCACAAGGATCTGCTGCCGCTCGCGTACTTTCCGATCGATCCCGACTACAACGTGCCCGGCGTGCTGAAGCGCGTCGAGGACAAGACCGTGTTCGAGATGCCGACGTCGACCGGCACCAAGCGCGATATGCGACGCGTCGGCTCGCTCGAGTTCACACTGAAAGCGACGGCGCTGAAGCTCACGGTGTTTCTCGAGGTCGCCGATCCGAAGCACCTGTTCATCGCCTTCAACGATCTGACCAGCGGAACCGAGACCTATCCGGCCGGCCGCTACCTCGATCTGCAGCCGAACGGGACCAACATCTACGAAGTAGACTTCAACCGCGCCTACAACCCGTACTGTTACTACAACCTCTCGTACGAATGTCCCTATCCTCCGCCGGAGAATCGATTGAAAGTGCCGATCCGCGCCGGCGAGAAAATAAAGTTAGAAGGACATTAAACTTCGAGCCTTCGTGACGGGGACCACCAGGCGCCGGGATCGCCCGAGAGTTCGTACTTCTGACTTCCAACCTCTAACTTCTAACTTTTCGGCGCGCCAATGCTCAGCGCGATAGTTTTCGATTTCGACGGCGTGATCGCGAACAGCGAGCCGCTGCACTTCCGCGCCTATGAGCGCGTGCTCGCGGGCGAGGGCGTGACGTTGTCCGAAAGCGACTACTTCGGGCGCTATCTCGGCTTCGACGATGTCGGCGCGTTCGAGGCGATCGCGCGCGACCGCGGACGCACCTGGACACGGTCTGACGTCGCCGCGCTGGTCGCGCGCAAGGCGATCGAGCTCGAAGCTCTCGAGCGCGACGTATCGGTACTGTTTCCGGGCGCCGCCGACGCAATCACCCGCACCGCGGCGATCGTGCCGATCGCGATCGCGTCGGGCGCGCGCGGCGACGAGATCCGCCGCGTCCTTCGCCGCGAACATCTCGAGACGCTGTTCACCGCGATCGTCAGCGCTGAAGACACGCCGGTCAGCAAGCCCTCGCCGGCGCCGTACCTGCGCGCGCTTTCACTGCTGCGCGAGGCGCGCGGCGCGGCAATCGACGCCGCTCATTGCGTGGCCATCGAGGACTCGCGGTGGGGACTCGAATCGGCGCGCGCCGCCGGCATGCGCACGATCGCGGTCACCAATACGTACGACAAGGCGGCGTTGACGGCGTTCGCAGATGTCGTGATCCCGTCACTTGAGGTGCTCGATCTTGATGTGCTGGCGTCGCTCGGCCGCGACCACGGCTAAGCGCATCGATTCAATCCAAGTGGTTGGAGCAGACGGGATTTTTGACTTTCCAGCCGGGCTTTCGCCTTTACACCCTGCCTCCTGCCAGACAACACTGATTCGATCTCGGACAGTGCGCGTTTTTGCACAGCGCCCGAATCCGGGACTTGTTTTTGCCGACGGATGGCTTCGAGGAGGAAGGATGAGATTCAAGGTATTCGTTCTGGCCCTCGCGGCGCTGTGCGCCACGAGCGCGCTCGCGAGTGCGCAGAGTCAGACGGGCGAAATCTTCGGTAAGGCCACCGACGCGTCAGGCGCGGTGCTTCCCGGCGTCACCGTGACGCTCACCGGACCGGTGCTCCTTCAACCGCTGACCGCCGTGACGAGCGACACCGGAACCTACCAGTTCCCGCGGCTCGAGATCGGCAACTACACCGTCAAGTTCGAGCTGACCGGCTTCAAGACGGTCGTCAACGAAGGCATCCGGGTGACCGTCGGCTTCAACGCGCAGGTCAACGCAGTGATGGGCATCTCGACCGTGCAGGAGACGATCACCGTCACCGGCGAGACGCCGATCGTCGATGTGAAGGAAACCGGCACCAAGCAGACCTTCACCAACGAGCTGCTCCAGAGCATCCCGTCGGCGCGCGATCCGTGGGTGATCCTGCAGCAGACCGCCGGGGTGGCGATGGACCGCGAGAATGTCGGCGGCAACATGTCGGGCCAGCAGTCGAACTACGTGTCGCGCGGCGGCAACCCGACCAACAACAAGTGGTCGCTCGACGGCGTCGACATCACCGACATGTCGGCCACCGGCGCCTCACCCAGCTATTACGACTTCGACGCGTTCGAGGAGATGACGATCAACACCGGCGGCGTCGACGTGACGCAGCAGACCGGCGGCGTCGGCATCAACCTCGTCACCAAGAGCGGCAGCGATCGGTTCAGGGGTTCGTCGCGCTTCTACGGCACCGACCAGAAATTCGAGTCGAACAACATCGACGACACGCTGCGCAGCCAGGGTGCAAGCTCGGGCAACCCGATTCAGAACATCAAGGACTACGGCGTCGAGGTCGGCGGTCCGCTGAAGAAGGGGCGCGCGTGGGTGTGGGGCAGCTACGGCAAGCAGCTGATCGACGTCGGCGTCCTCGGCTTCTATCAGCCGACCGCCGCGTGCCAGGCGCTCAAGTCCGCGTCGTTCGCGCTGACGCAATCGATCGACACGATCAACAACTGCCTCAACACCGACGAGACGCTGCTGCAGACGACCAACCTGAAGGCGGAAGTGCAGCTGTTCAAGGGCAACAAGGTGACGTTGTTCAACAACTTCGCCAAGAAGGAGCGCAACGCACGCGGCGCCGGCGACCTCAACCCGATCGAGACGACGACGCCGCAGGGCGCGGTGGATGCCTCGTTTGGTAAACACTGGTGGAACACCGGCCCGAACCCGACCTACAAGTTCGGCGATCAATGGGTGGTCAGCGACCGCCTGCTCGTCGACGTTCAGTACGCGCACATCGGCAACAACTTCACGCTCGGCTTCCACTCGCCGGAGCTGCGCGACGTGCAGCCGACGTTGATCATTTCGACCGGGCTCAACGGCCGCTCCTTCCAGGAGCAGGTGTTCATCCGTCCGGTGAACAGCGTGACGTTCAACTCGAACTACTTCATGCCGGCCGTGATGGGCAGCGACCACGCCATCAAGTTCGGCGGCTACTGGCGCGATTCGAACTCGGTCTCGCTCCTGCACCGCGGCGGGTTTGCGACGGTCCGCTTCCCGACCGACGTCGGCAACGACTGCTCGACGGTGGCCGCCGGCTGTCAGGTGGATTTGATTCGTGACGGCAATTCGGTTTACGACCTGCTGAACTACGCCGCCTACGTGCAGGACACGATTACACACGGCCGCATGACGTTCCAGCTCGGCGTCCGCTACGATTCGAACCATGATCAGGCCCTGGCGTCGACGATCGGCGCCAACCCGCTCGCCGGGCCGTGGCTTCCGGCGATCGCGTTCCCCGGCGCTGATCCCGGCGTCACGTTCAACGACTTCTCGCCGCGCCTGGGGATGACGTATAACCTCGGCGGCGGCAAGACGATCGCGCGGGTGAATTACGCGCGCTATTTCGGGCAGGTCGGTCTTGGCGGCGTCGCCTCGGAGATCAACCCGGTATCGGCGACCGGAATCCGCTATCCGTGGATCGATGCAAACGGCAACAAGTTCGCCGACGCCGGCGAAATCCTGCTGAGCGCGAGCCCGCTCGCCGTCACGACCGGCAACTGGTCGGCAACCAACCCCGCGAACATCACCTCGGCGAACTCGGTCGATCCGAACCTCAAGAACGACACCACCGACGAGTTCATCGTCGGAATGGATCGCGAGCTCGGACGCGGCCTGGCCGTCGGCGTGAACTATGTCTGGAGGCGGTACGGCAACTTCCAGTGGGAGGACAAGAACGGCATCACCACGGCCGACTGGATCGCGACGACGTTTACGCCGGCCGCCAGTTCATGCCCCGGCGCCGACAACCGAACGGCCGCGGCGCAGTGTTCGACCGTGACGTACTACCAGCCGGCTTTCCAGCAGCCGACGGAGTTCACTTTCGCGAACGCGCCGGGCTACAACCGCGCGTTCAACGGCGTCGAGGTGACCGGGCGCAAGCGGATGTCGAACCACTGGATGCTGAACACGAGCTTCTCGTACAACAGCGCGGTCTACAACTACAACGACTTTCCCGGCAGCCACAACATGTCGAGCGGAACGGCGGCATCGGTCCCGCTATCCGAGGACCCGACGAACCGCATCAACCGCGATCAGCATCAGTACGATTACCTCACGTCGGGCAGCGGCATCGGTAACGTCTTCGTCAATGCCAAGTGGCTGTTCAAGCTGAGCGGGATGTACGAACTGCCGTACGCGGTTAACGTGTCGGCGTTCTACAACGCCCGGCAGGGTTATCCGTTCGAGCGGGGCATCCTGACGCCGAGCCGCGCCAACGGCGGCAATACCGTCTTCATGCTGCTCGAGCCGACCGGCGACAACCGCCTGCCGAACTATCAGAACCTCGACTTCCACGTCGAGCGTCCGATCCGCGTGCAGAGCGTCCGCTTCATCCCGTCCCTCGACGTTTTCAACGTCGCGAACGCGAACACGATCCAGGCGATTCGCGGCACTCAGAACGCCGCGAACGCGAACCAGATCCAGGCGATTCTTGCGCCGCGTGTCATCCGGTTCGGCATTCGGTTCAACTGGTAAGCGCAGAAGCCGGCGTTTCAGACGCGTTCAGCATGTCGTGGCGGGGCCATCGGCCCCGCCCATTTTTTTTGAGCTTCGCCAGTCGGGGCTGAGGGCTGGGGGCTTGCTATCCGGAATCCTCAGCTGGCCCCAGGGCCCCGAGCCCCGACTGTGACTGCCCCGGAGCTGGGCTATCCTGTACGCGTGATTCGGCCGCAGCTGGTTCATAGCTTCACGCACGCGGCGCTCAGTCCAGAGCCGGATCTCGCGGTCGCCGCGCTGATGATCGCGCGCGTCGAGTACCCGAAGCTCGATGCCGGTCCCTACCTCGATCAACTCGATGCCATCGGCGGCGAGGCGCGGGCCCGCGTCGCCGAGGCGCCGGTACTCGACGAGGACGAGGTTCCCACGGGCGTCGATCCGCAGCGCTACGCACAGGTGATGGCGCTCAACCAGTACCTGTTCGGCGAGATGCGCTTTGTCGGCAACGAGCGCCACTACGAGGATCCGCGCAACAGCTTTCTCAACGAAGTGCTCGAGCGGCGGACCGGGATCCCGATCACGCTGGCACTCCTTTATATCGAGATCGCGCGCCGCGCCGGGGTGCCGGTCGAAGGCGTGAACTTTCCCGGTCACTTCCTCCTGCGCTGTCGCGCCCGCCGCGGCTCGCCGTACGAAGACCTGATCATCGACGCGTTTCACGGCGGCGCGCTGCTCTCGCGCGACCTGCTCCGCCGCCAGGCCGGCGAGCAATTCACCGACGACGACGATGCGCTGCGCTTCGAGTCGCGGCTGCTGCCGCACGCGACCAAGCCGCAGATCCTCGCGCGGATGCTGCTGAATCTGAAGCGTCTCTACGTGCGGATGTATTCCTTCCCGCAGGCCCGCGACGTCACCGAGCTGCTCGTCGCCGTCGATCCGTCGGCGATCAACGAGCTGCGCGATCGCGGCCTGCTCGCGTATCACCTGAAGGACTTCGCCGCGGCACTGCGCGACCTCGAAGCGTATTTGCGCCTGACCACGTCTTCCGGCGCCGCTGCCGGGGACGCTGAAGAGCACGCGCAAATCTGGGAGCACGTGAAAGCGCTCCGCAAGAGGGTCGCTTCGCTGAATTGAGAGGGGGCTTGGGGACTAAGGGACTCGGGGACAACGAAAATGCCGACACCTCATCATCGCTCAGTCCCCTAGTCCCCTGGTCCCCTCACGCCTTTTTCCTTCCGGACAATCAGACAACAACGGACACACGTGGCAGTGCGGATCAGTTTCGCCGCAGGTCGCGGCGCCGTGGTGCGAGAGATATACGAACGCACGGCGAAACGCGTCGAGCGCCGCCGGCAGCTCGCGCGTCATCGCCTCCTGCACCGTGCGCGCCTGCCGCTTGAACTCCGTGTGCGTCTCGCCATAGCCAAGCCGCCGGCCGACACGGCTCACGCGCGCGTCAACCGGGAGGATGATGTGATCGGCGGCGAACAGCAGCATGCGGTGGGCGCCGGTCTCGCCGAGCTGCGGCAGCGGCTTGATGGCGCGGCGCGCCGCCGCCAGTGGTCCGCGAATCAACGCCGGCAGTTCGGGCGTGCGGCGGAACAGATCGGCGCCCTTGCGCAGTGCCTCGAGGCGGTTTTCGGTGTACGGTCCGGCAAGCCTGACGGTCTCTTCGAGTTTTTTCCGCGGCGCCCGCCACATCGAATCGGGCGTCAGCGCCGGAATCCGCTTCAGCGCGGCGAGCGCAGCGTCGCGCTTGCGCGGCGTCGAATGCACCGCGAGCACTTCGTAGACAAACAGCGTGAACGGATCGTGCGGCGGCGCCGGCAACGGGCCGTAGAAATCATGCAGCGCGTCGATCAGGGTCTCGAGTCGGCTCACGGTGATGCTTGCCGGGGCTCGGGGCTCGGGGCTTGTCGTCGCAGATTACAGCTAGCCCCTAACCCCTAGCCCCGACTCCGGCTGCGATCTCCTCGTACAGGATCGCCGACGCGATGATCCCGCCCTGGAAGTTTTCGAGATCGAGCTTCTCGTTCGGCGCGTGCGCGTTTTCGTCGGGCAGGCCGACGCCGAACAGCACCGACGGCAGGCCGAGCTCCTCCTGGAACGTCGACACCACCGGAATCGATCCGCCCTCGCGCGTGAACACCGGCTTGCGGCCGAAGCCTTTTTCGATGGCGCGGCCGGCGGCCTGCACGTAGGGATTGTCGTAGGAGGTCATCCACGGCTTGCCGCCGTGCATGCGCGTGATCTTCAACTCGACGGTCCCCGGCGCGATGTCCTTCACGTGCGCTTCGAACAGCTCGGCGATCTTGTCCGGGCTCTGATTCGGAACCAGGCGCATGCTCACCTTCGCCATCGCCACAGCCGGCAGCACCGTCTTCGCGCCTTCGCCGGTGAAGCCGGA
>Ga0075435_100003129_pt1 | contig 11179 bp, 6 predicted proteins | sample RhiMethybrSRZTD4_FD_75302 | JGI IMG/M metagenome (GOLD analysis project Ga0075435, IMG submission 75302) | Populus rhizosphere microbial communities from Tennessee, USA - Rhizosphere MetaG P. TD hybrid SRZTD4 | ecosystem: Host-associated > Plants > Roots > Rhizosphere > Soil | place: USA... | reverse complement strand
GTACTTGTGCGCGAGCGCGACCGCGGTTTCGCGATCGGCGGCGATGCCGGTCGCGAACGAGAGCCGCACCGACGCGCCCGGGACGAGCCTGATGCGCTGGCGGAGACTGACGATCGGATCGAGCGGCACGCCGGTGGTTCCCGACAGCGAGCGTCCGTCGAGCGCGGCGGGGGCGTCGGTGTCGCGGCCGCGACCGAGGAATCGTGCGCGGTCGGTCTCCCATTCGACCGGCCCCTGCGGCCGGCCTTCCAGGCTCAACACGTGCACGGCCCATACGCCGGTCTCACGGGAATCGCGGGGGCGCCGATGACAGACGAGCGCTGCGCTGTCTGCCAGATACTCTGTTTCGACGAACAGCTTGCCGAATGCCGGATGCGCGAGATCGTCGGCCGGCGGCGCCAGGACGATCTCGGCGTAACTGGTCACGTCGATTTCGCGAATCCGCGTGCTTTGATTGACGACCGTCACCCGGTGCACTTCCACATCGTCTTCGGTGGAGACCGCGATCTCGAGCTGCGTGGAGATCTCGTCGTCGCGCCGCCGGAACGTGGCTTTCTCGGCGCGAAAGGTGACGAGGTAGTCCTCCGGCTCCTGTGCCGTCGGGTGATAGGCCGCCGACCATACGAGCCCGCTGCGGACATCGCGCAGGTACACGCATTCGCTGCCGGGATCGCGCGTGACGTCATGACGCGATCGTGTGACCGCCAGACCGCGGCAGAAGCTGCTCCCGCCGCCGGCGTTGGTCACGACCGTGACGTAGTTGCCGTTGGAGAGGAATTGCGCGTGCGGGAACAGCGTCTGCGGCGATCGATACCGCCGCACCGGCACGGCCGGCGGCGGCGCGACGACCCGCATTTCGTCGAGCGGCCGCGGGTGAATCGTCGGCGCGTGGCGGGGCAGGCGCTCTTGCAGCAGCAACTCCGTCGCTTGCACCCGCGGGTCGGCGTGGAAGCGCGTCACCATCGGATCACCAAGCAGCGTGTTCGCCAGCGCGACCAGCGTCATGCCCTGGTGGTGCGCGAGATAGGTCCGGACGACGGTACCCGTGACTCCGGCCTCGCGGCCGGCCGTGTGATCGTGCGCGTCCGCGTCGCGATTGGTGTAATCGATCGCGTCGAAGAAGCCAATATCGCCCTCGAGGCCGACGTCGCTCATCCGCCGCAGGTTCGCGGCGCTTCGCACCGGGTCGATCATCGCGGCGAGCGCCGTCGCGTAGGGAGCAACGACGAGCTCGTCGCCAAGCCCTCGCTTCAGACCGAGGCTGGGAACGCCGAAGGCTTTGTACTGATAGATGTCGTGTCGATCGACGACGTTGTATGCGGACTCCGAGATGCCCCACGCCACACCACGCGCGGCGGCGTAATCGATCTGACGGCGCACGGCCATCCGACACGATTGTTCGAGCAGGGTGTCCGGGTAGCTGCGCATGACGAGCAGCGGCATCAGATACTCGAACATCGTGGCGCTCCACGACAGCAGCGCCACCTGGCCCTTTACGTTGGTCACCGATCGTCCCAGATGAAACCAGTGCGACTCCGGCACGTCGCCCTTCGCGATGGCGAGAAAGCTCGCCAGGCGCGACTCGGACGCGAGGAGATCGTAGAACGACGGATCGCGGCGGCCCGGGCCGTCGGCGTCGGCGAGACGATAGCCGATGGTGAAGAGCTGCCGTTGAGGCTCGTAGAGAAACCGGAAGTTCATGCCGTCGAAGAGCGCCATGGCGCGGACCGCGAGCCGTTCGAGCCGCGCCCGTTCAGCGGCAGGATGGGCGGGATCCGTCGCGCCCGCCAGTTGCGAGAGCGCGACCGATACCGTCAACAACGCGCCCGCAAGATTCCCGCTGTCCACCGTCGAGACATACGACGGCGGCAGCGGCGCCAGCGTCCGCGTGTCGTACCAGTTCAGCAGGTGGCCTTCGTATCGTTCCAGTGCTTCGACAGTCGTGAGCGTGGCGTCGAGACGGTCAACCATGTCATCGACCGCGATGAAGCCGAGGTCGTGAGCCGCCACTGTCGCCAGCAGGGCCATGCCGATGTTGGTCGGCGAGGTGCGATGCGCGATGGTCGTGTCAGGCACCAGCTGCACATTGTCCGGTGGGAGCGCATGATCCTCGGGCCCCATGAACATCTCGAAGTAGCGCCACGTCTTCAGCGCGACCAGGCGCAGATACTCGCGGTCCTCCGAGCCGAGCGGCATGCGACGCGGTGGCACGGGGACGCTCAGCGCGTACGCGATCAGCGGCGCGGCGGACCACAGCGCAAGGATCGGCACCGCTGCCGGCCACGCCTCCGGACGCAGCATGAAGACGAGGACGGCGCCGCCGGCGGCGATGACGGGGCTCGCGATCATCTCCCTCACGAATACGGCGACGCGCGGCTGTCCACCGCGATGCGCGCTCGCCGCCGCGGTTTCCCACTCGAGCAGCCACCGCTGCGTGACCCCGAGACGCACGAGCGTCACGGTGATGGCGTGCACCATTTGGTAGGCCTGGTTCGCGAGGAACACGAGCTGCAGCACGACGCGCGCGATGTCGCTGTTCAGATCCTCGACGAGCGTTCGAATGAACACGCGTTCGGATTGGCCGGTCGCCGGGCCGCGACCGAAGGCCGCGACACGCATGACGATCGGAAAGACGAGCGCGGCGAGCCCGATTGCCGTCCACACCAGCGGCGAACCGGGCAGGACGCTCCACCCGAGCAGGAGCACGGCGACGATCACCGGCGCCGTCACGCTGCGCCGCAGGTTGTCGAGAATCTTCCAGCGCGCGATCGCCGGCAGACGATTCCGCTGCAGCCCCGATCGCGTCGGGACCCACGGCAGCAGCCACCACAGGATTTGCCAGTCGCCGCGGACCCACCGATGCTGGCGTCGGGCGTGCGCGAGAACGCTGGACGGGTAGTCGTCCACGACTTCGACGTCGGTCACAAGGGCCGTCCGCGCGTAGAGCCCCTCAAACAGATCGTGCGACAGCAGCGCGTTCTCGGGGACGCGCCCCTCGAGGGACGCGACGAACGCGTCGACGTCATAGAGGCCCTTGCCGGTGAAGATGCCCTCGTCGAAGAGGTCCTGGTAGACGTTCGAGACGGCGGTCGTGTACGGATCGACCCCGGTGTGGCCGGCGTAGGTCTGCGCGAAGATCGAGCCGGCCGCGCTCGCCATCGTCACACTGACGCCCGGCTGGAGAATGCCGTAGCCCTCGGTGACGCGGCCGACATGCGGGTCGAAAAAAGGACGATTCAACGGATGCGCGATGATGCCGATCAGCTCTTTCGCGGCATCGCGCGGCAGGCGTGTGTCGGTGTCGAGCGTGAGGCAATAGCGGACCGCGCCGAGGATCGCGAGCTCGCCGACCTGGGTCGCGAAGCTCGTGTCGGACGCGCCCCTGAGCAGGCGATTGAATTCCTCGATCTTGCCGCGCTTGCGCTCCCAGCCAATCCACGCGTGTTCGCCGGCGTTCCATTGCCGCTCGCGATGGAAGAGAAAAAACCGATCGGCGTGTCCGGGACCGAATCGCCGATTGAGCGCCTCGATGCCGTCCCGCGCCGCCGACAGCAAGGCGCCGTCGCCCGGCATCTCGCGCGACGCGGCATCGGTGAAGTCGCTCAGGATCGCGAAATGGATGCACGGATCGAGATTGCCGAGGGCAAGAACTTCCACGTGCTCCAGCAGCGAGGCGACGGAAGCCTCGCTCGTCAACATCGTCGGCACGACGACCATCGTCCGCGCCTCGGCGGGAATCGGACCGGTGAACTCGAACCGAGACAGGCGGCGAGGCGGAATCGCCCACGCGATGACACGGTGCGCGAGCGCGATCGCGATGTCGGCGGCTGGAATCATCAGCAGCAGCACGACGGCGCCGACGACGCGTGCCGAGGCGCCGGCGTGGCGACCGTACGCGGCACTGCCCGCCAGCAACAGCGCGGCGACCACCACGATCGGTGCCAGATACACCAGCGTCGGATGCGCGAACGTCCACCGCCGCACGCGAGCCGCGAGTCGCGGCCGGTAGGCGACGTCGGCTTCGAGATCGCGACGCCCTCGATCGATCAGGTGATACCCGACGTGCGCGGCGCGGTCCGACGCTGAACCGCTCGCGACCGCCTGGCGCGCACTCTCGACCGCACGCAGCGCGACCCGCAGTTGCGCGTCGCCGCTCGGCGCCGCGAGTTCCTCGACGGCCCGGCGCTGTCGATCGCGACTGAGGAAGTCCATCCGCCCGTAGGCGCCGGCCGGATCGCGCTGGAGCACCTGTTCGACCAGGCTCACGGCCTCCACGTACTGGCGCCAGTCGAGCGTGGCGCAGAGTCGCAGGCTCGTCATCGCGTTGGCGATCGACACCTGGTCGGCCGCCTGCCGCTGGTGTTCGCCGCGAATGGCGTCCTCGGCCGTCGTGTCCCGCGACGCGAGGTAGTGCTCGACCGCGTCGCGGATCGGCGCGAGCCGAAGGCCGTACTCACGGACACGATGCAGCAGGCGAACGACGTATGCGATATGGAGGGTCGCCGGCAGCGGTTGCGACGGATGGCTCGCGCCGGCTTCGATCGCGGACACGTGCGCGTCGGCCGCCTGCCGCGCCCGGCGCGCCTCCATCGTCTCGTCGGCCAGACGGCGGAGGTTCTCGATCAGCGCGAGCTTCAGCATGCTCGGCCACGCCCAGAGCTCGCCGATCGTCAACGGGGCGACGCGTTGATAGCTGTTCAGGAAGACGGCGAGCTGATGACGATCGATGCGGCTGTCGCTGTGGCGCACCAGCGCGACGGCGATCGCATAGATTCGCGCGTCGCCGGCGTGTTCGCGCGAGGCGAGCGTGGGCAGCTGCCGGTAATACGACTTCGGGAGGTTCCGGCGGATGTCCGCGATTTCCGCGGTCACCAGGTGGAAGTTGTCGAGCAGCCATTCCGCCGCGGTGGTGACGAATTCGCCCGTCCGGACATCGTGCGCCAGCGCGCTGTAGGCTTCGCGAAGCGCGCGCGCGTTGTCGTCGAACCGCGGCAGGACGTGGCGCGCACGTCGCCGCGGACTCGGATCGACCGTGAGGCTGCCGGCGAGCGACAACGCCCGCTCTTCGAGGCGCTCGATGCTGAGCAGCTCGTCGCGGAACGGCCGGTCGGGAGGCGGTGTGGCCGCCGCAAACACGCGGCGGAACAATCGGTTCACCACCGCAGGATGAAGACGTAGACGACCACCGCCACGACGGCGAGCGCCGGGATCAGCTCTTTGAGCCGTCGGCTGACGACACGATCGTGCGCCACGCCGCGCGCGCGCCAGGCATCCCACCGTCCTTCGAAGCTTCCCTCGGCATCGGCAGGCGTGGCGGCCGCAGTCGATTCACCGGATGTCATGCAAGAGGCTAACGCGTCTGGCCGACTCGGCACTGTGCACTTCGGGACAGTCGGCTGAGGCGATCGCGTGGCAGGCTGTCGATGCTGACGGCAGTCATTCCCGCGGACGGCGCCGTACTCGACCGTCTCCTCACGGCGATGCACGCACGCTGCAACACCGGTCTGGACCGGGACGCGTACAGCAGATTCCACGCCGCCCGAATGAAGACGGCGTGGGGATGCCGGTCGCTCCGGGCGTTTGCCGTGCTCGACGGCACCGATCTGCGCGCCGGCGCACTCCGCTACGACTTCGCCGCCGTGCTCGACGGGCGCCCGATACGCGTCTGTGGCATCGGTTCGCTGTTCACCGAACCCGCGTACCGCGGTCACGGTCACGCACGACGGCTGATCGATACGCTGCTCGACGACGCCGCGCGAGACGGCGCGGACATCGCGTTGCTGTTCTCGCGAGGCGGCGATCCTGCATTTGCCGGTTTCGAGCCGATTGGCATGACCGACACCGCGATCGAAATCGTGCACACGCCGCGTCCGGGCGCGCCGATGACGCTGGTCCGCGGCGGCGAAGCCCGCGATCTGGCGGCGATCGTCGCGATGGGCGAGACCCGCGCCGCTCCGTTTCGATTTCACCTCGATCGCGACGTCGATCTCGTCCACTACGCGATCACCGCGAAGCGGCTGCTCGCCGGCCTCGGGCCGGCGGACGCGCGTCACCTGCAGTTCTTCATCGCGGAAGAGGGCATCACGGCCGCCGCCTACGTCGTCGTCACCATCGCCGCAAGCCGGTGGACGATCGAAGAGTGCGGCGACCGCGACCCGTCGGGCGCTCGCGTTGGCGCGCTGCTGCAGGCGTTGATTGCGCGGGAGCCGGTGGAACGCCGGCCGACGATCGGAGGCTGGCTGCCGTCGCGGTTCGTCCCGCCTCAGGTCACGGCGACGACGAGACCGTCAACCGCGGTGATGATGATCCGCTCGCTCAACGCGGGGCCCGCACCGCGCCTGAGCGGCGACGACGTGCTCTACTGGCGCGGCGACATCTTCTGATCGGTCGGGCCCATCACCAGGCCGGGAGCGGTTCGCGAGGACCTTCGTCAGCTCATCGTTTCCTCACTCACCGCCGCGGCCGCGCGGCGGCGGCGGCGGCCTGCGACCGGTCTTTTGAAAGACGTAGTCGTCGCGCTGCTTCTGCAGCTCCGGCGTCAGCGGTCCGTAGATCTGGCGCGACGTGTACTTCCCGGTGCTCAGCATCAGCAGGCTCCAGTCGTCGCGCGCCTTCGACAGCTCTCCGGATTCGACGACCTCCTGTACCTTGTGCGGCGGAATGAACCACATGCCCTCGCGATCGGCGAGCACGACGTCGCCTGGCATCACCAGCGTCTTGCCGATTCGCACCGGGATGTTGATGCCGGTGACCATCACCCGCATCCCCTGCGTCGGAAACGAATTCTTGTAATACGCCGGCATGCCGGTCTCGGCGATGCGGTCCAGCCAGTAGACCCCGCCGTCCACAATCATGCCGTTGCCGGTCGTGGTCTGAATGTAATGAGCGAGCTTGTTGCCGACGAAGTTCCAGTCGGCTCCAAACACATCGGCCACGATCACGTCGCCCGGCTGCAGCATGTCGATCGCCGTCTGGTTGCGCGCGGGCGAAGTGCCCTTTGCCTTCGCCTCGGCTGCGTCGACGTCGGCGATGTCGCCGCGGTGCGGCATGAACTGCACCGTCAGTACCCGCCCGACCATCTTCTTGTCGGCGTTCAGCACCTTCCAGCCGTCGCGCGACTCGAACTGGTTCGGGAACTCCTGGCTGGGCAACGCCGCCTGCACCTCTTCGGCGATGAGTTCCTTCAGCCGTTTCAGCATTTCGTCGGGCACCTTCGGTCGTCCGTCGGGGAACCGGCCGTAAGGATTTTTGACCGTGTATTTCACCAATTGCTCGGGCGTCCATTGAAAGAGTTGAGCGGACGCGGAGTCGGCATATAGAAATATTCCGGCAAGAACCAGCAACGCCGAGGCGACGCGCGCGCGCCCAACAACCTGCCCAAGCCGGGAACGTTCTGCTCTCGACATACATTCCTCCAGATTGCATCCGGACGTATCTACGGTCTCTGCCGCGAGGGCGCTCGCGGCGCCTCCGCGTGGTACGCGTCCTAACGCGCGTCTCCCGTCTGCCGGTAATTGGGCGGCAGCTTGTCCCAATCGACGCCCGCCAGGCCGTTGAGGTCGTAGACGACTTTTCCATCGCGGAGCGTCAGCTCGCAGATCACCCGCTGGTTTCCCTTCAACCGTGCGCCGGCCTGATCGAGGAAGCCGACGTCTCCTTTCTGTACTCTCAGCACGGCAACGTCGGCGCCTGAGCCGACCGAGAGATTTCCGAGCCGCTCCTGCTTGATGGCCTTTGCCGCGTTCCACGTGGTCGCTGTCACCACCTGTTCCACGGTCATGCCGAGCGCGAGAAACTTGCTCATGAGATTCGACATGTCCTTCAGCCCGGCGTTCATGCTGTGCGTGTGCAGATCGGTGGAAATCGTGTCCGGGAAGAATCCCGCCTTCGTCAACGGGACCGCTACACGCCAGAGAAAGCTGCCACCGCCATGGCCCACGTCGAAGAGGATGCCCTTCTTGCGGCCGTCCACGAATGCCTGGCTGGGACCCAGAGTGTCGGGGTTCTGTTCGCCGCGGCTGCCGCCGTACGTGTGAGTCCATATGTCCCCGGGGCGGAAGATCCGTGAAAACAGCTCGCCGATCGTTCGCACCCGGGCGCTGCCGAAGTCCACCATCACGGGGATGTCGGCGATCTTGCCCACTTCAACCGCGCGCTCGAACGGCGCCCACTCCGGCCCTGAATAGTGCGCGCTCTTGACGCCGACGATCAGCCCCTTGTACTTGCGCGCCATGTCGGCAGTCGGCTTCACCTCCATGTCGTCGAGGTCCTGCTCGTACTTGCCGCCGGCCTGGCCGCGGCCGACGATGTTGATCAGGGCGAGGACGCGCGTCAACGAGCGGTCGATCACCATGTCCTTCATGTGCTCGAAGTTGCGCCATCCGGAGCCGCCGGGATCGACGAAGGTCGTGACGCCGGCGCGGAAGCTGAACCCGTCGGGGTAGACCATCTCGTTGTCGGCGCGGAATCCCTGACCGAACGTGGGCCGGTACACATGCGCGTGGAGGTCGATGAGACCAGGCGTGACGTAGAGTCCGGTGACGTCGACCGTTTTCAATGCTCGCGCGGCGGCGATGTTCTCGGCGACGGCGGCAATTTTCCCGTCCTTGATCGCCACATCACGCACGGCGTTAATCCTGTTGCTGGCGTCCAGGACGTGACCTCCCTTCAGGAGAAAGTCGTACTCCTGCGCGAAGGCGGAGCCCGCCAGCCCCAGAAACACGCTCAGTAAGACAACGAGTCGCATAAACGACATCTCCAATCCGGATGCCTTGCCAAAAGAGAATCCTCGCCCCGAGCTGCATCTGGCGCACGCTGTTTGACTGGCCAGCTGCGCAAAGGCACTGCCGGCGAGAAGAAGGCAGAAGCTGACGGACAATAGCGCCCGAAACATGAGGGCAACTCCTTCGATAGGAGAATGTCGCGATAGTCAGCGCCGAGAGCATACTCCTGGCGGCAAGCGCAAAGCGCGTGAAACTCACGCAGGAATAAGAAATGGGAATCCGATGCACGATCGTCCTCGTTGCCGTCGCGCTCTGGTCGCCGCCCGGTGATCTGCTTCGGGTTGAGCAGAACGACGAAGCCATGGGCGCGACGTTTTCGGTGGTGCTGTACGGCAGCGACCGCTCGCAGATGGAGAAGGCAGCCGAGGCCGCCTTCGACGAAGTCCATCGGCTCGATCGGCTGCTGTCGAATTACAAGCAGGACAGCGAATGGAGCGAGGTGAACCGGACGGCAGGAGTGGGACCGGTGAGACTCTCGGCCGAGTTGTTCCAGCTCCTCTCGGACTGCCTGACATACAGCCGCGAGAGCGACGGGGCGTTCGACATCACCGTGGGACCGCTCATGAAGGTCTGGGGTTTTTACAAGGGCGAGGGTGCATTGCCCCGGCCGGCAGACGTGACCGATGCGCTGACGCGGGTCGGGCATCGGCATGTGCATCTCGACGCGGCGGCCAAGACCATTCAATTCGATCGCGCCGGCATGGAGCTCGATCCCGGCGGCATCGGCAAAGGCTACGCCGTCGATCGGATGGTGGAGGTTCTGCGGCGGAGCGGAATCCACGTCGCGCTCGTGTCGGCGGCCGGCAGCAGCATCTACGGGTTGGGGGCTCCGCCTGACGAGCCGACAGGCTGGCGGATCACGATTCGCGCGCCAGACGACCCGAACAAATCGGCGGCGGAGGTGTTTCTGAGGGACATGTCGCTGTCCACGTCCGGCAGCTACGAAAAATTCTTCTGGGCGGACGGCCGGACATACGCGCACATCATCGACCCGCGGACCGGCTATCCCGCTCAAGGCATGGCGTCTGTGTCGGTCATCGCGCCTCGAACCATCGACAGCGAGGCGTGGGCGAAGCCCTTTTTCATCAACGGCCGCACGTGGACGGCCGCACACAAGCCGGCAAACTTTCGCGTGTTCGCCTGCGATGATGGGAAGCCTTCAACATGCAACTGGATTGGCGGTTAGCTCAGCGCAGCCGCAGCGTTCCGAACGCCTGCGGCACGTGAAACGTATCGGCGCCGGTCGGCCGCCACGCATAGCCTTGCCTGGGATTGGCGCCGGCGATCCGAAAGAGGCCGATGCGTAACTCCCTGCCAGCCTCGGGCGGGCGCACGTCGATCGACTGAAACGGAATCCGCATCAGCCCGTACCAGATCTTCGCGCGCGCATCGATGCGAGCCCTGACCGTATAGCCGGAGTTCCACTTCATTCCTTCCTGGCGCTTCGAGTCGTCGCGGTCGATGGCGAGATCCACCCATTCGCCTTGCGGCGAGACCTGGAACTCCTTGTATCGTCCGATGTGCTCGACATCGGATCCGATAAAGGCCTCCGCGACATCCCAGTTCCAGAGCTGCGGCGTCTCCACCGTCGACGTCGGATTCGGCTTCAGGTTCAGTTCAGTGTAGGGACAGACATATAGCAGATAGAGGTACTGCTTCGTCCATCGCGAACGAATCTCCGTTGGCGGGCCGGGGACCGGTTGGCCCGACCTGTCAACAGCCGCCACGACGCGCGGCGCGGTGTTCCACTCCGTGCTGTCCGGATCCGGATTGAGCTCGAAGTCATGCGAGGCGTACGCGCTCTCGAGCACGGCGGACACGTCCACCGGGAGGGTGAAGCTGGCGACAACGATGAGCCAGGCAATCAGCATGCGCACGGGTTACGGCAACGCGTCCAGATCGACGAGCGCGATCGCGTTGAAACTGGGGACCCAGAATTCGGTGCTGTTTCCGATGTGCCGCAGGTCGGTCAGCGACGCGTTCGAACCCGTACCGTACGCCGCAAGCTTCGCCGGCTGATAGCGGCCGAGCAGCCGAACGCGAATCGCCTGCGTATCGTCGGCCTGCCGCCGGCGGCTTCGGTCGAAGGCGAGGAGGTACAAACGGGCGCGTTTCCCGTCTCCAGTGAGGCGCGCGATGACAGTGCTGGTGCCGTAGAGCCGCACAAGGCGGTTGTCGTCGCCGAGCTTCGCGCGCACGCGCGCAGCAAATTCCACTGGGTTCTTCGCCGCATCGCTGGGGAAATCCGGCGTCCCGAGCTGCACCGTGACGCTCAGCGCGGGGTCGGGCGCAGAGACCACGCGGTAGAGCAGATTGCGGCGCGTCAGCATGTTCAGGATTTCGCCCATCACGTCCGATCGATCGTCCACGACGCCGATGTTCGCCAGGGCGGGCAG
>Ga0075435_100003128_pt1 | contig 11179 bp, 8 predicted proteins | sample RhiMethybrSRZTD4_FD_75302 | JGI IMG/M metagenome (GOLD analysis project Ga0075435, IMG submission 75302) | Populus rhizosphere microbial communities from Tennessee, USA - Rhizosphere MetaG P. TD hybrid SRZTD4 | ecosystem: Host-associated > Plants > Roots > Rhizosphere > Soil | place: USA... | reverse complement strand
GTGCGTCCGGGCAAGGTGGACCAAAACCGCCACCGATGTTGCCGCCGAATATTGCTTACGATCTCTCGTTACAGCATCCGCGGTCAGTATTTCAACTGCTGAAGCAGCAGTATTCACGCTACACGCCGGAGATGGTTGAGCGCATCACCGGTATTCCGAGGGACCAGTTCCTCAAAGCCGCGGACCTGTTTACGTCTGTTCGTAAAGACGGAGACATGAAGAAAGCCGCAACCATCATCTACGCAGTCGGCTGGACACAGCATACTTTCGGCACGCAGATCATCCGAACGGCGGCAATCCTGCAACTACTTCTCGGCAACGTCGGACGCGCCGGCGGTGGCGTGAATGCCTTGCGTGGTCATTCAAATATTCAAGGCGCAACCGACATGGGTGGCGTGTTCGACATCTTCCCCGGTTACCTGAAGATTCCGCAGCCATCCGATACGGACCTCGCAACTTTTATAAAACGAACTACACCGACTCCGTCGAAACCGAACGAGTGGGATTCATATAACTACTGGTCAAACACGCCCAAGTTCATGGTGTCGTTTCTGAAATCGCTTTACGGCGACGCGGCGAAAAAGGAGAACGACTTCAACTACCAATACCTGCCTAAGATCGATCGCAAGTTCTCATGGACCGAGATGTGGGATGAGATGTACGCAGGAAAGGTGAAAGGCTTATTTGCGTTTGGCATGAACGGGGTCGCGATTGGCCCAAACTCGCGCAAGAACATTGAAGCCCTCAAGAAAGCTGACTTCCTCGTGGTTTGTGATCTCTATCCCGAAGAGACAGCCGAATTCTGGAGGGCTCCCGGCACCACGACCGATCAGATGAAAAGCATCAACACCACCGTCTATCGTCTGCCGGGCGCTGGTTTCGCAGAAAAGGACGGCACTTTCGTCAATTCCGCGCGCTGGCTGCAATGGAAGTACGTCGCCGTGCCGCCGCCGGGCAATGCAAAAGTAGACCAGGAAATTCTCGCGCGCATTTTCCTGAGAGTGCGCGAGTTGTATCAGAAAGAAGGCGGGAAGTTTCCCGATCCGATCGTAAATCTCAGTTGGACTTATACGACGCCCCAGAATCCGTCGCTCGCGGAAGTTGCCAAAGAGATCAACGGAAAAGCGCTCGCGGATCTCACCGATCCATTACAGCCCGGCGTCACGATCAAAGCGGGGCAGCAACTCCCCGGGTTCGCGTGGTTGCGCGACGACGGCACGACGGCATGCGGTAATTGGCTCTATTCAGGTTCGTGGACTGAAGCGGGCGCGCAAATGCAGCGACGTGGCACAGACGATCCTTCAGGTCTCGGAATTTATCAGAACTGGGCGTGGTCGTGGCCTGCAAATCGCCGCGTGCTGTACAACCGCGCCTCCTGTGATCCATCAGGCAAACCGTGGGACTCCTCGCGACGACAGATTTGGTGGAGCGAACCGCAACAGAAATGGGTCGGCAACGACGTGCCCGATTTCAAAGCCGACTCAAAACCGTCGGATCACATGGGTCCTTTCATCATGAATCCGGAGGGGGTGGGCCGTATTTTCGCGCCGCTCGCGGCGTTTGCCGATGGGCCATTCCCTGAACACTACGAACCGGTCGAGAGCCCGATCGCAAATCCGCTGCATCCGCAGCAGTCAAATAATCCGGTAGCCAAGAAATTCACATCTGATTTGGACAAGCTCGGGACCGTGGAGCAAGGCTTTAACGTGGTGTGCACCACCTATCGATTAACTGAGCACTATCACTATTGGACCAAGAACAACCCCATGAACGTGCAGCTCGTGCCTGAGCCTTTCGTCGAGATTCCGGCACAGCTCGCCAACGAGATGGGACTCAGCGGCGGCGAGCAGGTGAGGGTAACCAGCGCTCGCGGCCAGTACGTTGGCCGCGCGATGGTCACCAAACGAATCAAGCCGATGATGATCGATGGCAAGAAAACTTATCAAATCGGCATTCCAATTCACTGGGGCTATCGCGGAATCAAGGAGGACCAACACAAAACCGCGCTCATGCCGGCGAATGATCTATCACCTGCTGCAATAGATCCGAATGCTTACACGCCGGAGTTCAAAGGTTTCCTGGTGAAGATCGAGAGGGCATAAAGAAATGTCGAATCCACGAACATTTCAGATTCAGGAGATCTCGGCCCATCCCGGACCTGTGCCTGGCGCCGGCACGCGCCGCGAAGAACAGGTTTGCAAGTACATCGACGTCAGTACGTGCATCGGTTGTAAGGCGTGTGAGGTCGCCTGCGTTGAATGGAACGATCATCCGTTTCGCGAGACGACTTTCAACAATACGTACCAGACGATGCCCACTACGGAGTGGAACTACTACAACCTCATCAAGTTTGTAGAAGACGAGCACGACGATGGGAATCTGATGTGGCTGCTGCGGAAGGATCAGTGCATGCACTGTGAAGATCCGGGTTGTCTGCGTGCGTGTCCCGCCGATGGCGCGATCATCAAGTACGAAAACGGCATCGTCGATTTTCAACAGGAGAACTGTATCGGCTGTGGTTATTGCATCTCCGGTTGTCCGTTTGACATTCCCAAGTTCAACGAAAAGACGAAAAAGGTTTACAAGTGTACGCTCTGTTCGGATCGAGTGGGCCAGGGACTCGAGCCGGCTTGTATCAAGGCTTGTCCGACCGGCTGCCTGAAGTTCGGCACTAAATCCGACATGGTGCAGATCGCTGGTCTGCGGGCGAAACAGTTGCGCGAAGAGTCGGGCTTCGCCGATGCAGGTGTTTACGATCCGCCGTCGATCGGAGGGACGCACGTCATTTACGTTCTTCACGACATAAAACGGCCTGAGCGCTACGGCTTACCTGCGAACCCAGTCATTCCGCCCAGCTACACCTATTGGAAATGGCTGGCCAAGCCGATTGGGTTATGGATGGGACTGCTAGGAGTTCTTGCGGTCTTCTTTCATCGCGTGGCGGTTGGTCCAAGATTGCCGCAGCCGGAAGAACCGCCACCACTCGGAAAACAACCCGATAGTGTCGAAGCCAAAAGGAAGGAGCAGCCGTGAGCGACGCGATTGAGCGTTTTGATGAACGTGCGCGACGGGCAGCAGACCGCGTCGGCGAGACGGTGGTGCGTCGTGGAGAACTGTTGCGACATCCGGTCTACACGCGCATGTTGCACTGGCTGGTTGCGATCTTCTTCGTTTTGGCGTTGCTTTCGGGCTTTGCGATCTATTCGCCGTGGTTGTTTCGCTGGTTGGCGCCGCTCTTTGGCGGCGGGCCAAGAACGCGTGCATTTCACCCGTGGTTTGGTCTTCTATTCACTTTCTTTTTCTTTTTTCAGTTTCTGAACTGGTTTGTGCCGATGACGTGGAGGGAGGCTGACCGCCGCTGGCTCAGACGGATCAAGGAGTATACGAGCAACCGGCATGGAGTGGAGCCGGAAGAAGTTGGTTTTTTCAATGGCGGTCAGAAGATCTATTTCTGGGCGATTGCGGTGAGTGCTCTGTTGTTTCTCGTCACGGGATTGCTGATGTGGTTTGACAATCTTTCGGGACGTTGGGTCGTGGTGGTGAGTTATGTGATTCACGATCTTGCGGCGCTTGTGATGCTCGCCGGTTTCATCATTCACGTCTACGAAGGGACCTCACATCAACCCGGCACATTTCACTCGATGATTGATGGCACGGTAACTGAACGCTGGGCGTGGACGCATCATCCGGGGTGGTATCGCGCCGTTACAGGACGAGATCCGCGAGAGGCGTATGAGCGCGTGAAGCAACGTCAAGTCGAACGAGACGCCCGCGAAAATTCTCGAACGTAGTATTCATTTGTAGGGGCGGCACTCCGTGGCCGCCCGTCTTCATTTCTCATGGAATTGGAACAACGGGCGGCCACGGAGTGCCGCCCCTACAAAACGAAAGGGCTGATCATGAGTTGGTGTGTACGAGCTGCTTTTTTTTTCATTGTGTGCCTTATCGCTGCGCTTCCGATCTGGGCGCAGACCGATAATTCACCTGATCCGCTGGTGCGATTACTCGAAGCCAAAGGCGTTCTGACTGCTGCGGAAGTGCGAACTATCACGGAGAATGCATCGCCTAAGGAACAAAGAGATCGGTTGGCTGCACTCTTGCGTGATAAAGGTGTGATCTCGTCTGCAGAATTTGACACACTGCAAACGACAACTACCACATCTGCTCTAAAGACGATCACCGCCGACTATAAACTTCCCGAGCCAAATAAGCCGGCCGCCGAACCGCAACCAACACCGCCAAGCGTAGTCGCCGCCGTTGCACCGGTCCGCCTCCTTGGCATCGACGCGCCCAAAAGAGAAGGCTTGATACCGGACATCAAACTCGGCACCGGCGCGCGAATAAAGCCCTACGGCATCTTCAAAACAAGCATCATTCACGACTCGTCTTCGCCGCAGGGAAATGACTTTCCACTTCCCTTGTTGGCCGCTGATACCGGTCCAAAAAATTCACCGGAGTTTCATCTGCGCGCACGTGGACTGCGGCTCGGTGCCAATTTCGAATGGCTTGATCCGGCGCCGAAGACCGTGATTACGGGAAAGATCGAGTTTGATTTCGAAGGCGACTTCACTCGAGTTAACAACCGCAATATCACTTCAATTCGTTCAAGCCAGCCTTCAATTCGACTGGCGTGGGTGAGGATCGATCGCCGCCTTAACGACAACACCAGCGCGTTTGCGTTGTTCGGACAGGACTGGTCACCATTTGTTTCTTCGACGATGCCAAACATGATCGAGAACACAAACTTCGGTGGCATTGGTTACGGCGCCGCGTACACGCGACTTCCGCAGGCACGATTTGGTCTCAATCACAAGTTTGGCGGCGCGCGTGATTTGAGATTCGAACCTGAATTCGCAATTGTGCTTCCGGCGTTCGGGGATCTGCCGGCCGATGTTGCCAATCAACTGGCCTTTGGCGAACGGCAGGGAGCAGATTCGCAACAGCCGGGCGTTCAGGGCCGTGCAGTATTTCAGTGGCAACTCGACAAAGCGGCCAATGTCGTGCCTGCTCAGATCATCTTCAGTTTTGAACATGCCAGACGAACAGCGATCGTTACCGCTGCGAATGTGCCGGCGGGATTTAAATCTGCGTTTCCGAGCGGTGCTGAAGTCAGTAGCAGCAGTAACGGCTACTCAGCAGAATTTCAACTTCCTACGCGCGTTGTGACGCTCGTTGGCAAGTACTACAGCGGGTCCGATTTGCGTTTCTATCTCGCGGGTCAACTGCTCTCAAATTTTAACGATACGGCCGGATTGACCAGCACTGCTACAGCCACTTCCATTGATGGCGCATCAACAGTTGTTTTCGGATTGCTCAACGGTGTGCCGGTGGTCGCGCCGCAAAGACCGGTGCGCGGGCAAGGTGGTTTTATTCAGTTGGGCTTTCCGTTGTCGCGAATCTTCGATGCAGATCCAAAAGGCCGGAATGCAGGTTGGACGGCTTATCTTTATTACGGAGATGATCAGGCGATGGCGCGCGACGCGCGGAGATTTGGCGGGCGCGGCGATCGCAGTGATCTGTTTTCAGGGAATCTTCAGTACAAATGGAATCAGTGGGTGACGTTTGCTTACGAGCAAGGTTACTACCGCACGCGCGCCGATCTGCATGCCGGAGCGCTGCCGTTGTTTAGAGGAGTTCCGAGCTTCACGACACACAACATTCGCTCGGAGTTTGCGGCAATCTTTACGTTCTAGGCAGCAGATGAACGCGGATCAGAACGAGTCTCGCAGGGCTCTGCGCGCGGCGTGATAGCCGCACATGCCGTGAACGCCACCGCCGGGAGGTGTTGAAGATGAGCAGATGTAAATGCCCTTGATGGGTGTGGAATACGTTCGCGCAGTTGGTCGCGTGAACATCTGACTCAGGATCTGAGCGCCGCCATTGACGTCGCCGCCAACGAGATTTGAATTGTGACTCTCCAGTTCTGCGGGTGACCTGACACTCCGCGCCAGGATGAGTTTGCGAAAGCCGGGAGCAAACCGCTCTATCTGATCCTCTATCAGTTCGGACATATCTTCGGTTGAACCATTCGGCACGTGACAGTAGGCCCACAACGTGTGCTTGCCCGCAGGCGCTCTTGTTGAATCAAACAAGCTCGGTTGTGCGAGTAGAACAAACGGTCTCTTGTTGAATCGGCGTTCCCAGGCTGCTTTCTCGGATTCAACAAATTCTTCGAACGAGCCGCCGAGGTGTAATGTTGCCGCTTGCCTGCATTCAGCCGCGGTCCAGGGCACTGGACCATCGAGCGCCCAATCCATTTTGAACGCGCCCGGACCGTAACGATACTTCTGCAATTTCGCATTGAAACTTCGCGGGGAAGACTCGCCGAGAATCTGCAAGAGCTGGCGCGGCGTGACGTCGAACAGAATGCACTTTGAAGGAGGTAGCTCTTTGATGGAGTTTATTAGTGTGCCGGTGACGATCTCTCCTCCGAGATCGGTGAAATGAGCCGCCAAAGCATTTGAGATCATTTGTGCGCCGCCGCGTGGTATGGGCCAGCCAACAGAGTGGGCCAGTGTGCTGAGAACGAGGCCAAAGGCGGCGGTACCGAGTTTATCGAGTGCTATTGCAGAATGTGCGGCTACTCCCGCGAACAAAGCACGAGTTCGCATTTCCTGAAAGTAAGACTTCACAAATCGTTCAGCCGGCCTGATTGCGCGGAGCCCAAAATGAGCAAGAACGAACGGATAATGCGGAAATCGTAACGGCCTGAGGATCTCACTCGACAACTTGTCCCAGTTGTTTACAAGCGGCTGCATCAGCTTTCGATAACGTTCAGCGTCGCGTCCGAGTTGTTCACTCGTCGCCACCACTGATCGTTTCAGCAGGATCGCGGTGCCGTCGTCGAAGGGGTGTGCGAGTGCAGCCGGAGGATCAATAAATTCGAGACCGTATTTGGCTAAATCTAATTTGGAGAAAAAAGGAGAGCCTAAGGCTAGCGGGTGAACTGCGGAGCAGATGTCGTGGACGAATCCCGGAAGTGTCAGATTAGCTGAGCGCGCTCCACCGCCAATGCAGTCGTTTGCTTCATAGATTCGGACTCGCTTTCCGGCTCGTGCCAACTCAATACCGGCAGCCAGCCCATTTGGCCCAGCACCGACAATGATCGCATCAATTGGCGTTCGCACTATTCAGATGAAGGGCCACAGATTACGCAGATTAATCCGGATTTTATCCGCGTTATCTGCGGCTAAACAACCGTCTTAATAGTTCGTCAGGATCTCTTCCGGTTTGAAGCCCATCTTGCCGAGGCGGTCGCGAGTTTGATCGATCATCTCACGGGAGCCGCAGATCAGCGCGACCGGAGAAGATAAAGTCGGCAACACGTTGTCCAGCAATGACTGCACGTAGCCAGTTGGTCCAGACCAGTCGTGACCATCAGGCCGAGAAATTACCTGCCGCAGTTCCACGCCCGCATCTTTCCACGCACTGATCTCTTCGCGATAACAAAAATCGTCAGGGGTGCGCGCGCCGTAAAGTACCACGAGTTGTCCAAACTCGTCTTTACGTTTTAGAACATGACGCAGCGCAGAGCGCAACGGTGCAACGCCCGTGCCCATCGCTACAAACACGAGATCGCGTCCTTTCATTTCGTCGAGTGGGAAACCGTGGCCGGCGATGCCGAGCAACTCAATTTCGTCCCCAACATTCATATCGTAAAGAACGCTGCTCGCGCCTGCTTTCTGCTTTACCAACACTTCCAAGTCATCGTCCTCAGGCGCACTCGCAAAGGCAAAGTAAGCGGGATCTTCGCCTGGAACTCGCAATATCGCGACTTGCCCGGATGTGAAATCAATCGTGTCACTGGCACGTAGATCAAACGAGCGCGTGTTTCGCCCCTGCTCGCTAATTCTTGTAATTTTGAGCCTCTGCATGAGCAATTGTAGGGGCGGCACTCCGTGGCCGCCCGCCGTTACCAAAACGGAGCAGTGTAACAAATCAATCTTCCGATTCTAACGGTCAGTGCTACAATTCCCGCCCATGAATTACCGGCTATTCATCACCGCGCTTCTAATCGCACTCTGCGCGCTAGGCGTTCAGGCGCAATCAGGAAGGCGACAAACGAAGCCAACCTCCGCTGCGCCCGTTCCCACACCAACGCCTGAACCCACACCCACACCAAAGAAAACTGAAAAAGAACTTGAGCTGTCTTTCTTTGTGGGAGTGAGCCGTCACGACTCATCGTTCGGTTTGCCGTTAACTTACTACGACGCGGTGTTGCGTGGCTGTGCGGACCGACTGCACGCGGGATCTTCGGTGAGCGTGGATACAACTGATCGCGATTTCAATCGTAGCGACGCGATCAAGAAGGCAAAGTCCGAGTCAAAAGCTTACGTCGTCCTGCTAACATTGTCGTTCGATGCAATGGCTCGATCTTACGACGACCTCATACTCGACTTCGTTGTTTTCGAGCCCGTAACCGCCAAAGTGATTACCACCGGCAGAAGCTACCAGAACGCTACTCGCAAGGGGCCAATCGTTGTTGGGCCACCTTCCGGCGGCACAGTCGGCGGTATTTATCGTGAGCGGTTGCTGCAACAAGCAGGTGAAGACGCCGCGACACGGATTCTCAAGGCCATGCACTTGAACGTTGATATTCGGAAATGATCCGCTTTCATCCGTGCACATCCGCGGTCGCATAAAGCTCTTCGATCACGTCTCGATATTTCTCATCAATCACGCGACGCTTAACTTTCAACGTTGGCGTAAGTTCACCACCTTCAATCGTAAACTCGTTTTCCAACAGTGCAATCTTCTTGATGCGCTCATACTTCGGCAGATCTTGAGTTAACGCATCAATCTGTCGCTGAATCAGGTCGACAATCCGCGGATGCTTGCAAAGTGCGCGGTGGCTCGTGAATTCAATTCCCTTCAACTTGCAGTACGACTCGATCTGTTCCCATGCCGGCACAATCAGCGCCGCCGGAAACTTTTGCTCGGCTCCGATTAACACTGCCTGGCTGATGAAACGAGAAGCTTTGATTGCCTGCTCGATTGGCTGTGGTGAAATGTACTTGCCGCCCGAAGTCTTGAACAACTCCTTCTTGCGATCGGTGATCCGCAGAAAACCCTCTTCATCGATCGTGCCGATGTCGCCTGTCTTGAACCAACCGTCGCTGGTGAAGACGGCTCGTGTTTCCTCGGGCTTATTGTAGTAACCGCGCATCACGTTTGGACCACGTACTTCAATCTCGCCGTCGTCAGCGATTCGGATCTCGACGTTTGGAATCGCCTTGCCGACTGTTCCCGGGTGATTGTCTTCCAAACTACTCGCGGAGATGACTGGCGACGTCTCGGTGAGTCCATACCCCTGGATGATCGGAATGCCTGCGCCGATGTAGATGTACGCGAGGTCTTCCGGCAGCGCCGCACCGCCTGATAACAACAGCCGCATTCTTCCGCCAAACGCGCGTTGCCATTTCGAAAACACCAGTTTGGACGCTATGAAGTGCTTGAGTTTGAGCCACGCGGAAATTGGCTGATGTGCGATGAGACGTTTCGCATACTCACGCGCAACCGAAACAGACCACGCCAGCAATACTGCGCTTACCTTGCCCGCTTCAGTCGCACGCTCGCGAATGCGCTCATAGATCTTTTCAAAGATACGTGGTACGCCGACCAGTACTGTCGGTTGCACTTCACGAAGGTTTGGTCCAATCGTTTGCAGCGACTCCGCAAAATAGACAGCGATGCCCTGATACAGATACATGTACATCGCCTGGCGTTCGAAAACATGAGACAACGGCAACACAGATAACGCTCTGTCAACTTCTCCAAAAGAAAGATGTCCCGACGAATCGATTAAATTTGTAACCAGGTTTGAGTGCGTGAGCATTACGCCTTTCGGCTCACCGGTTGTGCCTGACGTGTAGATGACCGTGGCGAGATCGTCAGGTTTCGTCTGCTCAGCGTTGCGCGCAACGTGGCCTGGCTCGCGCTGTTCAAGCTCGCGTCCCTTTTCCTCGAGCTGGGCCAGCGTCAAACCTTCTTCAGGTGTGATGCCTTCCGGCTCGAAGAAGATGACAGGCCTGACCGACGGACACTCACCCAACACTTCTTTCAATTCGAGAAACTTTAGACGGTTCGCGAGAAAAAGCGCGCACGCTCCTGAGTCGTTCAGAATATAGCGGACCTGCACCGGAGTTAACGTTGCGTAAATGGGAACATCAATCACACCGGCGAAGATCGCGCCGGCGTCCGCCAAGGTCCATTCGACTCGACTCTCTGAAAGCAACGCCACCCGATCTCCTCGTTTGACGCCGATCGCATGAAGTCCGGCAGCAATGAACCGAATCCGTTCGAGCATTTCATCAGCGGAGATCGAGATCCAGCGTCCGCCGCTCTTGTAGTTCAAAGTGTCACGCCGTTTGTGCTTACTCACAGCCCTCATGAAGACGTCGATCAGCGTACCCGGCTCATCGGCCGCGGCAGCCTGGCGAACTGGCGCGTGCGGTTGAACGTCGATCTGATCGGCCACGCTGTTCACGATGCGGTGACTCCGTTGAGGAAGATGTCGAGCACTTGATCTGCCAGCGGAGCAAGCTTGTAACGACGCTTGGAGAGAATCCAGTTGGTGGCCATTTCATCGAGCGCCCCGAAAAGGATCTTGGCAACAACCTTGGCATTAAGATCCGGACGAAAGATACCGGCGCGCTGTCCTTCTTCAAAGGTGGAACGAATCAGCGTGAGGTACTCAGCAAAGCCGGCGGCGGAAAACTCTTCCATAAACTTCGTCGAGCCGCGCAGCTCAACCTGAAAAACGACGGCGAGATCTCGATCGGCGCCGAGCCGTTCGAGGTGCAATAACGCGATTCGGCGAAGCTTTTCCTTTGGATCCGAAACTCGTTTGATCTGTTCTCTTGCAGCACCGAGTGCGTCCTCAACGCTGCGATCGAAGATGGAATGGAGTATGTCTTCTTTGCTTTTGAAGTAGAGATAGACTGTGCCGTCGGCGACGCCGGCTTCGCGCGCGATGTCGGCGACCTTGGAATTGAAATAGCCGCTGTTTGCGAACACTTTGATAGCGGCGCGCAGGATTGCTTCGCGTTTATCGCCTGCGGGTGCGCGAACGTTGTTGAGTGAGCGAGCTGAACGCATAATCAACTGAATGATGCCTCACTCAGTTTGGTTTGCGCAACATTCCGCAACTGTAGGGGGCGCCACTCCGTGGCCGCCCATC
>Ga0075435_100003127_pt1 | contig 11181 bp, 10 predicted proteins | sample RhiMethybrSRZTD4_FD_75302 | JGI IMG/M metagenome (GOLD analysis project Ga0075435, IMG submission 75302) | Populus rhizosphere microbial communities from Tennessee, USA - Rhizosphere MetaG P. TD hybrid SRZTD4 | ecosystem: Host-associated > Plants > Roots > Rhizosphere > Soil | place: USA... | reverse complement strand
TCCGCGTTCGCGCACAAGGCCGGGCTGCACGCCTCGGCGGTCAAGGTGGACCCGATGCTGTACCAGCACGTCGACCCGGCGCTGGTCGGCAACGACATGCGGATGCTGGTGTCCGACATGGCCGGGCGCGCGTCGGTGGAGATCAAGGGCAGGCAGCTCGGTTACGACCTGTCCGCGGAGGCCGGCAGCGCCGGGCGCGTGGTGGAGCGGGTCAAGGACCTGGAGGCCCGCGGGTACACCTTCGAGGCCGCCGACGCGTCCTTCGAGTTGCTGCTGCGCGACGAACTGGCCGGGGAGCAGCTGCGCCACTTCCAGGTGGAGTCGTGGCGGGTGATCGTCGAGCGCCGGGCCGACGCCGCGGTGGTCAGCGAGGCCACGGTCAAGCTCACTGCGAAGGGCGAGCGGATCGTCGCCACCGGCGAGGGCAACGGCCCGGTCAACGCGCTGGACAACGCCCTGCGGCTGGCGCTGGAGCGGCTCTATCCCGAGCTGGCCAGGCTGGAGCTGGCCGACTACAAGGTCCGCATCCTGGAGAACTCGCACGGCACCGGCGCGGTCACCCGGGTGCTCATCGAGTCGGGGGACGGCACTGGCGCGCCGGACGGCACCTGGAGCACGGTGGGCGTGGACGAGAACATCATCGCCGCGTCCTGGCACGCGCTGGAGGAAGCCGTCACCTATGCCCTGCTGCGGGCCGGCTACCAGCCTGGCGAGACGGCCGGCGGGCGCGGCTGAGCTGGCCACGGCCAGCGATACGGTGGAGCCTATGGACGACAAGGAGATCTTGGCCAACATCGACGATCTCATCCAGACCGAGCACGAGCTGCGCACCAAGCTCGCGTCCGGTGAGATCTCCGGCGCGGAGGAGCGTGCCCGGCTGACCGCGGCCGAGCAGGCGCTCGACCAGTGCTGGGACCTGCTGCGCCAGCGCCGGGCCCGCAGGGAGTTCGGCGAGAACCCGGAGGAGGCGCAGGCGCGGCCGGTCAGCGAGGTGGAGGGGTACCGGCAGTAACGCCGGGATCTGGGCGTGCGCATCGCGAGGTTCGCCGCGGGCGATGAGGTCTCCTACGGGCTGGTGGGCACGGCCCGGGTCGGCGGCACGGCAGGCAGCGGCGAGGTCATCGCCGAGCTGGCCGGTCACCCGTTCGGCGGGGGCAGCGACAGCATCCGGCTGACCGGCACCACCTACCCGATCACCGACGTCCGGCTGCTGGCTCCGGTGCTGCCCAGCAAGGTCATCGGCTTCGGCCGCGCCGGCCCCGGGCCAGCCGGGCGGGCGGATGAGGGGCTGAACGGCGATTCCGTTATGTATCTGAAGCCGTCCACCGCCGTCTGCGGGCCGTCGGACCCGATCCGCTACCCGGTGCAGGCGCACCGCCTGGGCGCGGAAGGGAAGCTGGCCGTCATCATCGGCCGGCTGTGCCGCCAGGTACCGCCGGAGCAGGCCGCCGCTGTGATCTTCGGCTACGCCTGCGCCCTCGACGTCACCGCGGCAGACCTGCAGGCCAGCGACGGCCAGTGGGCGCGGGCGAAGGGGTTCGACACGTTCTGCCCGCTGGGGCCGTGGATCGAGACCGACGCCGTGGCCGGTGACGCCACGCTGGTCACCGCGGTGAACGGGCAGGAGCGGCGGCGCGCCGCCATCCCGGGGACCGCCCAGGGCGTGGCGGCGCTGATCGCCGCCGCGAGTAGCGTGATGACCTTGCTGCCGGGGGATGTGCTGCTGGCGGGGGAAGCCGGCGCGGCGGAGGAGTTGGCCTGCGGGGATGAGGTATCGGTGTCGATCGACGCGGTCGGCACCCTGACGAACAAGGTGGAGAAAGGTGACTGAGCGCGGGATCCGGGTGCGGTTCGCCCCCTCACCCAGCGGTGACCTGCACGTGGGCAACATCCGCACCGCCCTGTACGACTGGGCGTTCGCCCACGCCAAACGGGGCACGTTCGTGCTGCGCATCGAGGACACCGACGCCACCCGGGTGAAGCCCGAATACATCGCCTCCGCGCAGGACACCCTGCGCTGGCTGGGCCTGGACTGGGACGAGGGGCCCGGGGTCGGCGGGCCGTTCGGGCCCTACCTGCAAAGCGAGCGAATGGGAACTTACGCCGAGTGGGTTTCCCGGTTCCTGGCCGACGGGCACGCCTACTACTGCTACTGCACGACCGACGAACTCCAAGCCCGGCGGCAGGCCGCACGCGAGGCCGGCGGCGCGAGCGGGTACGACGGCCACTGCCGGCATCTCACCGCCGAGCAGGTCGCGGAGTACGTGGCGGAAGGCCGCAAGCCGGTGGTCAGGTTTCGCATGCCCGAGGGCTCGACCACGTTCACCGACCTGGTCCGCGGCGAGGTCACCTTCGACCACGCGCACGTGCCGGACTTCGTGCTGGCCCGGGCCGACGGCAGGCCGCTCTACACGCTGGCGGTCGCGGTCGACGACGTGCTCATGGAGATCACCCACGTGGTACGGGGCGAGGACCTGTTGTCGTCCACCCCCCGGCAGATCGCGGTCTACGGCGCGATGGGCGTCCCCGCGGACCGGATCCCGGCGTTCGCCCACCTGCCCTACGTCCTCGGCCCAAATGGCCAGCGGCTGTCCAAGCGCAACGGCGTCGTTTCCATCAACTGGTACCGCGAGCAGGGCTTTCTCCCCGAGGCGATCTGCAACTACCTGGCGCTGCTCGGCTGGTCGCCGGGGGAGGACCGGGAAGAGTTCACGCTGGCCGAGATGGCGGCGGAGTTCGATCTGGCCAGGGTGAACAAGAACTCGGCCCAGTTCGACGTGCGCAAGCTTGAAGCGATCAACGGCGACAAGATCAGGGCGCTGGAGCCCGCCGACTTCGCCGCCCGGATCACGCCCTTCCTCACCCGGTCCGAGCTGGTCCCCGACCCCGTGCCGGCGGCGGACGCGGAACTGATCGCGGCCGGCGCCGCGCTGATCCAGACGCGGATCAGCAAGCTCAGCGACGCGGTGCGGATGCTGGGATTCCTGTTTGTCGACGGGGCGGGCTTCCACGTGAACCCCGAGGACGCGGCGCGGGTCCTGACACCAGAGGCGGTGCCGGCGCTCGCCGCCGCGGAGAAGGCCCTCGCCGGGCTTGGCACCTGGTCGCACGAGGAGATCGAGCGCGTGCTCCGGGCCGCCCTGATCACCGACCTGGGCCTGAAGCCGCGGGTGGCGTTCACCCCGGTGTACGTCGCGGTCACCGGGCACCGGGTAGCGCCGCCACTGTTCGACTCGATCGAACTGCTCGGGCGGGAGAAAACGCTGGACCGGCTGGCCCGCGCGGTGAGGCTGGCCGAGGGCGCCGCCTGACCCCGGGCACCGCCGACCCGGGCTGGCCCGGGGATCGCTGGCCCGCGCCAGCCCCGGGGATCGCTTTGGGGCCGGTACCGGTTTCGGCTACACTGCACAGGCGCGAGCGGGCCGGTCGGCCCGGTCCGGTGGGGTATGGGGTAATTGGCAGCCCGACGGGTTCTGGCCCCGTTAGTCTAGGTTCGAGTCCTGGTACCCCAGCTCAACGGCTTGATCGTTTGGCATGAATAGCGCGTCCGGCCCCGGGCGCGCTTTTTCGCGCCTTGGCCAGCCACCGGCTAGCGCACGAGCCGGCCCTGGTCCGGGCCGGCCGTCCTGGCCCGCGCCTGCCGGGCTCAGGCTCGGCGGACGCGCCTGCGCCCGAAGATCCGCGAGATCAGCAGGACGATGATGGAGCCGATGATCGAGCCCAGGATCCCCGCCGGATGCAGCGCGAAGAGGGACACGGTGTGGAGGAACACCAGGTTCTGCAGGAAGCCCCCGACGAAGGAGCCGACGATCCCGAGGCCCATGGTCCCGAGCAGGCTCATTGGGTCCCGGCCGGGGACCAGCAGCCGGGCGATGGCCCCGGCAATCAATCCCACGATCAGCAGGATGATGATGAACGCCAACATATAAGGAAAGATACCGTCTCTACTGAGCTAGCAGGACATGGTCCTGGCTGGCCAGCGGCCCCGAACGGTCTTGGGCCGCCTGGTCGGGCGGGCGTGTCCGCTTGGCCGTCGCGGTCTTCGGCCACTGGGGTGGCTGCCGCTGGGCCTTGCGGGGCCTGCCGTTCTTGTCCGTTCGCCTGGCTGCGGGTGCTCGGGGGGCAGCTCTCCGGCGGCCGGTCCTCTGGCCGCCGCCGGTCACGCCTGCCCGTCGCCGCGCCCGGTGGCCGAGCGCACGCCTGCCGATCACCACCGCCGCCGCATGGTGGACGGCAACGGGGGCGACCGGGGAAGCCCGGTCTTGCAGGGCGGGGAGCCAGTGCTCGCGGCCCCACCGGCACGTGTAGGCGGGGTCGGCTGCGATCACCGCCACGCCTGCATTCGAGGCCATCTGGGTGAGCCGGTCCCGGAACTTCCCTGTGGGGAGGCCCGCGACTATCTGCCGGAAGCCCCGTCCGCGCCGACCGCGGGACGGCCGGCTGCCGTGGCGCTCGTGTCCCTGCTCGCGGGCGCCGGCGAAGTCAAGGTCTTCGATCGCGACCGCCCGGCAGCTGTGCTGGCGGGCAATTCGGGTCAGCTCGGAGATGGCGGCGCGCAGCCGCCCGTCGCGCTGCGAGGCGGGCAGCCCCGCCAGGATGAGCGGGATCGTCATGGGCGGCCCGGCCGGGTTCCCGTCCGGGGTGACCATCCACGCGTCGAGGTGGCCGCGGTTCAGGTCGACCGCGAGGACCGGGGCCTGGCGCAAGTCGTCTAGGGCGGGGGCAGGCACCGGCTGGGTGCGCCAGGAGGCGTCGATGTACCAGCGGTCCCGTGCCGGGTCGTGGCTGACGTCGTAACGGATCGCGCCCGACATGGCCTGGGTAGCGACCTCATCGCCCCGGTAGGTGAACTCAACCGGGCACGACAGCCGGTACCGGCCGTGCGGCCGGTTCGCCAGGCACGCCAGCGGGGCGGACTATTTAGAACATGCGTTCGCCATCTAGAACACACTAGACACAGTAACTGTTGCAACCCTGTTCCGAGCGTGCTCCAGCGGTCGGCCCGGGAGGCACCGGTCCCGCAGCGGCCGGGGGAGCGGTGTCGGTTTGGCGTCGCTACCGTCCGTGCGCTACGGTGCAGTCGCTGGCCCCGTCGTCTAGCGGCCCAGGACGCCGCCCTCTCAAGGCGGTAGCGCCGGTTCAAATCCGGTCGGGGCTACTCGAGAAGCAGCAGGTCAAGGGCCTGATCGCTGATCACGGCGGTCGGGTCCTTGATCATTTGTCCGTCATTCGTCCGTGAGTTCGACGGTCATCCAGCGTTGGCCGACGGCACCGAACCGGCGAACAGGTCCACCCACTGCGGGGTGTACCAGCCGCCGCGCCCGTATCCCATCTGGGCCAGCCACGGCCACACCCGCTCCGGGCCCGCGTGCACGGTGACGCCGCGGGTCCACTCCACCATCGGATGCGCGAGCAACTCATCCCCCGGCAGCGGCCCGAACGCCTCCCCATCACAGACGCCGGTGCGCACGCTGACCCGGCGCGCTGCCCCACCGGCCGCCCAGCCCGCCACCAGGCAACCGGTCACCGCAACCGCCGGCGCCAGACCGCGGGCACGCCGCGCCGGGACCGGCAGCTTGTGTGCGTGCCGACCCAGCGTGGCGCCATGCCACCCATCCTTCCCGCGAACCCCCGGCGGTGACCAGGAACCCCGCGCAACGCAGGCGATTCATCGTGGCCGCACGACGGACCGGCCATGGCGTCTGTGCAGTGAACCAACCGCGCGGCCAGCCCGAAACCCAGGTCGTGCCGGCGACGATAACCAGGAGCCCGCGACGATCCCGGTCAGTTCCGCGGTTACCCCCATGCCAGCCCGAACGCGAGCAGGCGGGACAAAGGTCCCCTGACGTCGTCCCGTCCGGCTCTGGCTGCGTGGCCGTCCGCGAACAGACCATGAAGCTGGGAGGTAGCGGACATGAAGAATGTCTCACGCGCCGTTTCGTGTGGTGAGGTGATCTCCCGCTGGTGGCGCGGCCGGACTGCGAAGAAGAGCCTGCTGCTGGCGGGAGTCGCGGCGGTCGTGGTGTACGCCATCGGGGACGTCCTGTCGGGCCTGTTGTACGACGGCTACAGCTATCTGAACCAGGCGATCAGCGAGCTGAGCGCCTTCGGGTCGCCCGTCCGGCCGCTGATGGTGACGGTCATCCTCATCCACAACGTGCTGCTGCTTGCCTTCGGGATCGGCCTTCTCCGCGTAGCCCGGCGACGCAGCCTCTGGTGGATCGGCGCCCTTCAGGTCGCGGAGTTCATGCTCGCAGGCATCGCGACGCACACGTTCTGGGCGATGAGTTCACGCGACATGGCGACCGGGTTCAACGACACGATGCACATCACCTTGTCGGTCGTGTTCAGCCTGCTCGTGGTGGCGATGATGGTGCTGTCAGCCGTCGCCTATCCAGGCTGGTTCCGCCTCTACGCGCTGGCAACGACGGTGATGGTGGCCGGCTTTGGCATGGCGTCCTCGCTCGCGATGGCCGGGATCGGGCAGAACCACACGCCGTGGGCCGGGGGCTTCGAGCGGATCAGCGCCTACGCCTACTTCGCCTGGCTCGTGGTCCTCGCGGTCATGGTGATCCGCCATGAGCTCGGCTCGGCCCAAACCACAGGCGAGCTCGAGGGTTCCCATCCCGAGGTGCCGATCGCGGCGTGACCGCCGCCAGTGAATGGAGCATCGGCGCGATCGGGGAACCCGCCCACCCGACGTGGCTCAGGTTGCCTTCTCACACGGCAGGTGCCGCCTCTTGCGGACTAGCAGGCACCGAATCGATCGGTAGTGCCGGTTCGGCGCCACAAGGCGGGCGATGCCCGGGGCCGTCGGCAGGCGGCCCGGCGTGCGGCGCTTGCTCGTGTCATACGTGCTCGTGGCCGGCCTGCGCTGCCAGGCCAACAGCGCGGCGGGTGTGACGGGGAAGATTTCGGCCCAGCGTCGGCGGGGGAGCCGTGGGCCCAGCGCGGCGAACCACACCGGTCCGCTGGCCCACACTGGGCCCGGCCGGCTGGTCGGCGCAGCACCGCGTTCTCCTGCCGCAGCGCCAGCAGCTCGGCCTCCTTCGTTACGCCCGTACGGGACAGCAGTACGGCCAGCCCGAGTATCAGGCGAACTAGCACGTAGACGATCTTGAGCGACACCCGGCCAGCCCAGCATCACCGCGCCCCTTGCCGTCGGCGAAGGCACAGGTCAGCCGCGTAATCGATTATTCGAGCGGCACAGGACAGGGCAGGTCATGGCGATGTTGCTTGCCGGTCTCAGGGTTTCCTGTGGATCGTGGCGCCGGGGCGCTGCGGCATGCCACCGCGCAGGCCAGGGCCGCCTGACGGGCCCGGGCCGTCCGCTCAGACTCTCCGGCCCCGCGGCCCGCTTGCCGCCTGGCATCTGGCCGTCTGACATCTCCTGTCGTCGTGCTTGACTCGCCTCTTGCGGGGCCTTGCCGCCCGGCTGATCGGGGGGATGGTCAGTTGGGGGTGAGCAGCAGGGCCTGGCCGCTGGCGTTGGCGACGATCTGGCCCTTGTCGTTGATGCCCGTGGCGTACATGATCTGGGGGGATCCGGCCGGGGTCAGGTTGTTGAGGTTCTGCACGGTCCCGCCGGAGTAGATCAGATCCCCCCAGACGACCGCGTCGTTGTCGTTGAGCGCTGCGGAGATGAAGTTGTTGCCCAGGTCGGTCATCGTGCCGTTGCTCCACAGGAATCCGTGCTGGGCGTCGGTGCTGGTCATGGCGTAACCGGCGACTTGGCCGTTGTTGTTGATCGCGGCCGCGGCGCCGCTTGGCCCGCCGAAGGTACCCAGGTCGGTGACCGTCCCGTTCTGCCACAGCACCGCGTGCTCGTTGCTGCTGGTGTCGTCACAGGTGCCAATGGCCTGGCCGTTGTTGTTGATCGCACTGGCGGCCCCGCAGGTGACGGCGGGATTGCTGGGCTGGGGCAGGCGGGTGAACTTGCCGTTGCTATCTACGCAGGGATAGCTGCCGGTGCTGTCCGTACAGGCGCCGGCGATCTGGCCGGAGTCGTTGATCGCATACGCCCCCACCCCGTTCAGGGCGGTCATCTTCGTGCCGTTCCACAAGAACGAAGAGGACCCGGTCGCGGTGTCCGCCGAGCCGACCACCTCCCCGGACAGGTTGATCGAGTCCCCTTGGCTGAAGTTGCCGCCCAGGGTGCCCAGGTCGGTCATCGTGCCGTTGCTCCACACGAACGCATGGTAGAGGTGCTCCACGCACGGATTGTGCGGGCCGCCGGGGTAGCAGCCGCCGCAGCAGGTTTTGAGCGTGATCGTCTTCCCGGTGTAGGAGTACCCGGTCACCTGGCCGTTGTTATTGATCGCCAGGGCGTCGCTCTCCCCGCCCCCGAGCGAGCCGAGATTGGTGACCGTGTAGGCCGCGGTGGACGTCGGGGTGGGGGTGGGCGTGGGCGTCGGGGTGGGCGAGGGTTTGGGCTTGGCCGCGGCCACTCCGGCCGGGTGGGCCGCGGCCACCCCGGCCGCCGCCATCGTCACCGCCGCCGCCATGCTCACCATCACCGCGAGTATGAGCGCCGCCTTCGTTGTCCGTCGGACCATTAGGTCCACCTCCCGAGTGGCTTGGCCGCCCGCAGACAGCACAACCGGCCACCGTCCCCGATACGGACACAAGCGCAGAACGGTTCACCACAGTGAGGAAAACTCACCATCGCTTTACCTGACCCACACCTCGCGGCACCCCACAGGGTTGGCGCTCCTTCGTGCAGGACGCGGACGGGCGGGCTTCGACCGGTTCTTGTTCCCGCCACCCGAACCCCGTCTCCTCCTGCATAGCTGGCCAGGCCACCTCACGCGGCAGCCAGCAAGGGCAGCTGAGCATCAGAACGCTGTCACCGCGGTTGTTGCGGCTGGGCATGTTATCGACCGGTTCGCCCCGGCCGGGACTGTCCAGGCCCGCGTGTCCTCTGCCGGGAAGACCTGCGCTGACCTTCGCTTCGTCCTGCGGCGGCGCCGAGTCGAGTCAGGGCGGCGTGTCACGCCAGGCATGCGGGCAGCCGCGGAAGCCCGGCACACCGCTGAGAGCGCGGTGTCCGCATCCGGCCCGGGAGTGCGCAGATCGGGTTCATGCCGAGGTCCTGTGGTGCAGCCACCGGCGCGCGTGGGCGGGCCGGGTGAACCGCAGGATCTGGGTCTGTGCCAGGTCCGGCCGCGCCATCAGCGCCAGCCCTTCGCGGTGCCGGTCGGCATGCGAGGTCCACACCCACCGCAGCGGATGCTCCCGGTCCCGCAACGCCGACAGCCCCTGCGGCCGGTGCGCGCCTGCCCGGCGGCGGAGCACCTCAACGCGTGCCGTCCGCCGCAGCACCCGCCACAGCACCAGGGCCTTGGGGTAGTCGAGGAAGACGACGGTATCCGCGACCGAGTAGACCAGGTCGTCGGCGTAATACGGCGCGCCATCGAGGATCCAGCGCGGCCGGGCAGCCATCTCGGCGATAGCGGACAGATAGCCGGCCGACCCCTCCGCCCCCAGCCCGTCTCGTTCCACCAACGGCAGCCCAGTCTGGCCCGCCAGCTGCCGGCCAGCGTCGACTTCCCGCTCCCGGCGCAGCCGATGACCACCACTCGCTCCACGACACCCACTGTGCCGCGGGGCAAGTGGCAGCCGTGCACCGATCACCACTGTGTTTCCCGGCGGGCATGACCCTCGATGCCGCCGGGGTCACTGGTCGATAACTACCTGCAGTACCGTCACGGTCGGGTTGGTGTTCCCGTTTCCTGGTCCGGCGCAGCCGCCGGGCAGGAACTTCCCGGCCGCGTCGGTCGGCTCGATCTCGCCGGTGTGCAACCACCCGACGGCCACCTGGCCGGGCCGGCCGGCCGCGATGGTCGGGAACACGTCGGTGCCGGGCGCGCTGCCCGGGTCGGCTTCGTAGGCGGCCGCCGCGCTGCCCGGGATCAGCCCGCCGCCGCCATCCCAGGTGGCGCCGCCGTTCGCGGACCACACCACCCAGGTGTGGTAGGCGCAGGCCGGGTCGCCTTGCACGGTTCCGGCCGCCGACTCCGCCGCGCAGGCCGCCGGGTTGCCGGCCGGGCCGGGGGCGGCGAAGGCGATGTAGGGGTTGCCGTGGGCGTCCAGGGTGAACGCCACGAACGGGGTGGACGCGTCGTGGCCGATGCCGATGTCCATCGCCTGCTGCGCGGTCCACGTGCCGCCGCCGTCATCGGAATAGGCGACCCACAGGGTGTGGAACGACTGGGCCATCGTGATGTTGCACCCGGTGGCGTTCTGCGGCAGGTCGGCGGCGATCCAGGCGACGAGGATCCGCCCGGCGTGCGGCTGCCCCGGCGGCACGATGCCCACCCCGGCCGGCACCGTGTTGCACATGGTGTAACCCTGCGCCACCACCGCGCCGGGGATGGCGCTGTTGGCCAGCACCTCGACCGGCGCGCCGAAGTGCGCCCCGCCGTCGGTGGAGATGTTCACCCAGATCTGGCTGGGGCCGAAGAAGTCGTGGTACATCAGCACCACCTCGGCGGTGCCCGTGGTCCCCCCGGGCGGGACCGACGCCGCGGTCCACTGGCGGTCCACGCCGAACGGCGAGCAGCTCGTCCCGCACGCGGTGCTGCCGACCACCGAAGACCCATGCTGCCAGTTACAGGCGGTGGTGCACGAGGTGGCGACGGCAGACTTCCACACGTCGGCCTGCAACGGCAGCGTGCTTTCGGTCCCCGACGCCAGGTTGCACCAATACAGCGACCTCGCCTGGTCGGTGGCCAGGCAATCGTCCCCGCTGGTGGTGTCGGCCGGCGCCCATACGATCACCGCCAGCTACGGCGGCGATAACAACTTCGCCGCCAGCACCGGCTCGCTGACCCAGACCGTCAACCAGGCGCCCACGGCCACCACCACGGCCCTCTCGTCGTCGGCGAACCCGTCGGTGGTCGGGCAGCCGGTCACCTTCACGGCCACGGTCAGCCCGAACCCGCCGGGGACCGGGACGCCGACCGGGACGGTCACGTTCTCCGACGGCGGCTCGCCGATCGGCACCGCGACGCTGGACGCCTCCGGCACCGTAACGATCACGCCCTGGTCGCTGGCCCCCGGCGCCCATACGATCACCGCCAGCTACGGCGGCGATAACAACTTCGCCGCCAGCACCGGCGCCGCCACCGTCAAGGTGACCTACGCGTTCAGCGGGTACCTCGCCCCGGTAAACAACCCGCC
>Ga0075435_100003126_pt1 | contig 11185 bp, 8 predicted proteins | sample RhiMethybrSRZTD4_FD_75302 | JGI IMG/M metagenome (GOLD analysis project Ga0075435, IMG submission 75302) | Populus rhizosphere microbial communities from Tennessee, USA - Rhizosphere MetaG P. TD hybrid SRZTD4 | ecosystem: Host-associated > Plants > Roots > Rhizosphere > Soil | place: USA... | reverse complement strand
CCGCGGGTCACCCGGCCGTACACCGACGCGCAATGGGCCGCGATCGTCGACCTCGGCCGCTCCGTTGACCGCGACCTCGCGCGTCTGGACGTGCGCCTCACCATGGGCGGCGAGCCCACCTTCGTCTCGGCTGACGACCACGACGGCGCCGAGTGGACGATCGCCGCCCTGGGCCCTGCCAAACGCCGCCTCGCGGGGACCCTCCTCCGGCGGCTGAAGTCCCATTATGCCGGCGGGGGCCTCCTGCACTTCGGCCAGGGTAAGTGGTACCCGGGTGAGCAACTGCCACGCTGGGCGCTCGGGTGCTACTGGCGGCGCGACGGCGAGCCGGTGTGGGGCGACCCGGCGCTCATCGCCGACGACGAAGCGGACCACGGCCACGGGCCCGCGGACGCCGAGCGCTTCGCGCGCGCCCTCGCCGCGCGCCTCCACGTACCCGCCGATCACCTGCAGCCCGGCTACGAAGACGTTTGGTACTATCTCTGGCGCGAAGGCAAGCTCCCGACCAACGTCGACCCCTTCGAGGCGCGGCTTGACGACGAGCTGGAGCGAGACCGGCTGCGCCGCGTGTTCACGCAAGGTCTGGACCGGATCGTCGGGTATGCGCTGCCGCTCGCCTCCGACGACGCCGCGGCGTCGTGGCGGTGGCGAAGCAGGCCCTGGTTCCTGCGCACCGAGCGCATGTACCTGGTCCCTGGCGACTCGCCCATGGGGTACCGCCTGCCGCTCGACTCGCTGCCGTGGGCGGAGGCCGACGACGACGGCGCCCTTCAGTCCCGCGATCCGATGGCGCCGCGACTGCCCTTGCCGCCACGCGAGGCGTTTCGCGTGCGCGTCGAGCCGCGGCTGAGACTGCCAGGCCAGTCGGACCCCGGGAGCGATGCGCGGGCGCGGGCCGAGGGAATGGCCGCGCCCAGCCGGGCGCCGGGCCGCTTCGAGTCGGCCGACGGGACTGTGCGGACAGCGCTCTGCGTGGAGCCCCGCGGCGGCGTGCTTCACGTGTTCATGCCGCCGGTAGCGCTCCTCGAAGACTATCTCGACCTCGTCGCCCAGGTCGAGGCGACCGCGACGGAGCTTCGCGCTCCGGTCCGCCTGGAAGGTTATCCGCCCCCATCCGATCCGCGACTCTCGAGTTTCTCGCTGACGCCGGATCCCGGTGTGATCGAGGTGAACGTTCAGCCGGCGGCCAGTTGGGACGAGCTCATTGAGCACACGACCACGCTCTACGAGGAAGCGCACCGCACGCGCCTCACCACCGAGAAGTTCATGATCGACGGGCGCCACACCGGCACCGGCGGCGGCAACCACGTCGTGCTCGGCGGCCCGACCCCTGCGGACAGCCCGTTCCTGCGCCGGCCGGACTTCCTGTGGAGCCTGCTCGCCTACTGGCACAACCACCCGTCACTGTCGTACCTGTTCTCCGGGCTCTTCATCGGCCCCACCAGCCAGGCGCCGCGCTTCGACGAGGCCCGACACGACAGCACGTACGAGCTCGAGATCGCATTTCGCCAGCTGCTTGCCGAAGGCGCGCCCACCCCGCCGTGGCTGGTGGACCGCCTCTTCAGGAACCTGCTGGTGGACGTGACCGGCAACACTCACCGGGCGGAGTTCTGCATCGACAAGATGTTCTCGCCCGACACCGCGGTGGGGCGCCGCGGCCTCCTCGAGATGCGCGCGTTCGAGATGCCGCCGCACGCCCGGATGAGCCTGGCCCAGCAACTCTTGCTGCGGGCGCTCGGGGCCCGCTTCTGGTGCGAGCCCTACCAGACCCGGCTCACGCGCTGGGGCACCGAGCTGCACGACCGTTTCATGCTGCCGTACTTCGTATGGCTCGACTTCGAGGACGTGCTGACCGAGCTCTCGCAGCGCGGCTACCCGCTCAAACTGGAGTGGTTCGGTCCGCACTTCGAGTTCCGCTTCCCCCTCTACGGGACCGTGGCGGCCCGCGGAATCGATCTTGCGCTTCGACAGGCCCTGGAGCCGTGGCACGTGCTCGGCGAGGAGGGCGCGGTCGGCGGCCCCGCGCGCTATGTCGACTCCTCGGTCGAGCGAATGCAAGTGCAGGTGACCGGGCTCACGGGTGACCGGCACGTCGTCACCTGCAACGGCCGTGCGCTGCCGCTGCAGCCAACGGGCGTGAACGGCGAGTTCGTGGCCGGCGTGCGCTACCGGGCCTGGCAGCCGCCCTCTGCCCTGCATCCGACCATCTCCGTGCACACGCCGCTTACCTTCGACGTCGTGGACACCTGGATGGCGCGCTCCCTCGGAGGTTGCCAGTACCACGTCATGCACCCGGGCGGTCGCAACTCCGAGCAGTTCCCGGTGAACAGCTACGAAGCGGAGAGCCGCCGGCTCGCGCGGTTCTCGCGGCTCGCCCACACGCCGGGCCCGCTCACCGTCTCGCCGCCGTCACGGAGCCAGGAGTTCCCGTACACGCTCGATCTGAGAACGTGACGATGGCTCGACACTCCGACGTTCCCGTCGACCCGCCACCCACCGAGGGCGCCCAACCCGACACTGCGGCGCCCGGACTCGACCTGCTCTCGTCCAGCGCCGCCCCCTCCGGACATTTCGACGAGCTGCTGAGCGGCCCCCACGCACTGCGGCCGCACTGGGAGAGCTTTGTCCGCCACGCGGGCGCGCTCGCCACGTCCGATCTCGCCCGCGCGCAGGCGCGGGTGAAGCGCCAGATTCACGAGAACGGCGTTACCTACAACGTCTACGCCGCGGCCGACGGGCCCACGCGGCCGTGGGCGCTGGACCCGCTCCCCATGATCGTTCCCGCCGCCGAGTGGGCCGTGCTCGCGCACGGCCTCCGGCAGCGCGCCCGGCTGCTGGAGGCGATGGCCGCGGACGTGTACGGCGCCCAGTGCTTGCTTTCGGAGGGCCTCGTGCCGTCGGCGCTCGTGCTCGCACATCCCGGCTTCCTCCGGGCCTGTCACGGCGTATCGCCGACCGGCGGAGTGTTCCTGCACCAGGTGGCGTTCGACCTCGCGCGTGGATCGGACGGGCAGTGGTGGGTGCTGGAGACGCGCGCGCAGGCGCCGTCGGGCCCCGGCTACGCCCTCGAGAACCGCCTCATCGTTTCGCGGCTGTTCCCCGACGCCTTCCGCGAGATGCGGGTGCACATGCTCGCCCACTTCTTCCGGGCGTTCCAGGAGGCGCTGACGGGAAGCGCCCCGCTCGACGGTGAGACGCCGCACGTCGTGCTGCTCACACCGGGGCCGTACAATGAGACGTATTTCGAGCACGCCTATCTCGCGCGCTACTTAGGCTTTACGCTCGCGGAGGGCGGCGACCTCACGGTGCGCAACGACCGCGTCTACCTCAAGACCCTGAGAGGCCTCGAGCGCGTGCACGCGATCCTGCGTCGCCTGGACGACGACTTCTGCGATCCCCTCGAGCTGCGCCCCGACTCCACGCTTGGCGTCCCCGGGCTCGTGCAGGCGTGGCGGGCCGGCAACGTCGTGGTCGCCAACGCGTTCGGCTCCGGCGTGCTCGAGGCGCCCGCGCTGACGGGCTTCCTGCCCGCCGCCTGCGAGCGCCTGCTGGGAGAGGCCCTCGCGGCGCCATCGGTCGCCACGTGGTGGTGCGGGGAGGCCGCCGCCCTCGCGGACGCGCTCCCGGACGCGGCCCGGCTGGTCATCAGGTCCGCCCTGCATGATCCGACGGTGGAGCCTGTCTTCATGGCCGAGCTCGACGACACCAAGCGCGCGCAGTGGGTCGCACGCGTGTGCGCCACCCCGGAGCGCTACGTCTTGCAGGAGCACGTAACCCTCTCCCATGCGCCGACCTGGCACGGCGAGCGGTTCGCCAGCCGGCCCCTCATGCTCCGTGTCTTCCTCGTCACCGACGGGCGCGGCGACTATCACGTGATGCCCGGCGGGCTCACGCGCCTCGCCGGCATCGATGGCCACGTCGTCTCGGGGCAGCGCGGCGGCAGCAGCAAGGACACCTGGGTCCTGTCCGAGGCGCCGATCACGACGTTCTCCCTCCTGCGCGGGCGGCTAGGCGTCGACGACATCGCGCGGAGCCAGCGAGTGGTGTCGAGCCGCTCCGGCGAGAACCTGTTCTGGCTCGGGCGCTACGCGGAGCGCAGCGAGAACTCCGCGCGCCTGCTCCGGGCCGTGCTCTCGCGCCTGTCCGACACCGACGCCGGCGCCTCCATCGTGTTGGGCCCGTTCATGCGCACGTGTCTGCGCCAAGGGCTCCTGCCCGCGGCCGAGTCCGAGGGCGTGGGGGGACTGCACCTGCTCGAGCAGGATTTGATCCAGGCCATGTTCGACTGGCGCAGCAACCACAGCCTGGCCTTCAACGTCGAGCAGACGGTGCGGGCGGCGGGAACCGTGCGCGACCGGCTCTCGGCGGACAACTGGCGGCTCGTGAACCAGCTCTTTGAGGCGTTCACCCTGCCGGCGCCGCTGGCCGGCGGTCTCGCCGAGGCGCTCGAGCTGATCGACCAGGCCATCGTGCTGCTGGTGGCAATCGGGGGCCTCGAGACCGAGCACATGACGCGGGACGACGGCTGGCGCTTCCTCAGCATCGGCCGTCATATCGAGCGCCTGCTCTACGTGACGACCACGGTGGCCGCGGCGGCCGCGGCAGAGGACCCGGAGCAACCGGCGCTGCTCGAGTGGCTGCTCGACCTGGCCGACAGCACGATCACCTATCGCGCCCGCTACATGCGGCAGCCCGAGTGGCTGGCCGTCGCGCACCTGCTCCTGTTCGACCGTCGCAATCCCCGCTCGGCGGCCTTCCAGCTCACCAAGCTCACCAAGCACGTCGACCTCCTGCCCGGCGGCGACCTCAACGAGCTGACCACCGAGGTCCGGCAGGCCGCCGCGTCCTGCCGCCTGCGCGCCGCCAAAGAGGCCGCGGTCGTCCGGCCGGACGCGCTCGGCGCCCTCCTGCGCCAGATCGAGGAGCTGGCGCTGCGACTGTCGGACGAGCTGGCCTTGCGGTACTTCAGCCACGTGTACGAGCCCACACGGGCGACGACGGTGCGTTGACGCCCGTGTCGAGCTTCTATCGCGTCGAGCACGAGACACGCTACGTGTATGAAGCCGCAGTGTCGACATCGCAGCACGTGGCCTATCTGCGTCCGCGCGAGCTTCCGAGACAGCGGGTCGTCTGGCACGACGTGACGGTCGAGCCGGGCCCGGCGGAGTGGAGCCGCCGGGTGGACTACTTCGGCAACGCCGTGGACCAGTTCACCGTGCTCAAGCCCCACACCGTGCTCTCCGTCCGCGGGCGCAGCCTGGTCGAGCGGCTGGACACGGTGTCGACGCTCGATCCCGAGCTGAGCCCGGCGTGGGAAGACGTCCGGGACGCCCTGCGCTTCCGCAAGGGCGCCCCGGCCGCCGAGGCGTTGCAGTTTGCCTTCCCGTCGCCGTACATCGCCCTCGATCCCGGTTTCCACGAGTTCGCGCTGGCGTCGTTCCCGCCCCGGCGACCTCTCCTCGAGGCGGCGATCGATCTCATGAATCGCATCCACGCCGCGTTCCGCTTCGATCCGACCGCCACCATCATCACAACCCCGGTGAGCCGCGTCCTCGCCGAGCGGCGCGGCGTGTGCCAGGACTTCGCGCACCTGCAGATCTCCTGCATGCGCGCGATGGGGCTCAGCGCTCGCTATGTGAGCGGATACCTCCTCACCGATCCTCCACCGGGCCGGCCACGGCTCGTCGGTGCTGACGCCTCGCACGCCTGGCTCTCCGTCCATTGCCCGCACCACGGCTGGGTCGACCTCGATCCCACCAACAAGCTCGTGCCCAACCTCCGGCACGTCACCGTCGCGTGGGGACGCGATTACGGCGACGTGAGCCCCCTCTGGGGCGTGATCCTGGGCGGCGCCAGCCACACGCTGCGGGTGGGGGTGAGCGTGATACCGCTCGGTCCGGCGGAGTGGGAGCGCGCCCGAGCGGGAGGGTAGCCAACATCAACGCCCTCCGGTAGCGGTCGCCCCCCTCGTGGCCCCCGTTCCCGTGACATAACCTCCCAGACTCGGACGCCGGCCACCCCGGGAGCCGTAGGCACAGCATACGCGCCGAGGATCTTCCGCGGCAGCGCCGCCAGGCGACAGCTCGTTCAACGAGAAAACGAGGAACGACAACACGAGGAGCGTGAGCAGCAGGAACGCCAGGTGTTTGAGAAGGAACCACGCCACGGTTGTGCGCCACGCTACCGCCGGACGATGCGCCCGTCAACCTACGTGACGCGGTCCACGACGCCACGACGGGTTTGACCTCACGGGCTTTGAACTCAGCTCCCCGCGACCCGCCGCGTGTGTCCCACCCAGTAGGGTTCCCGAAGATCCCGTCGCTTGATCTTGCCAACCGGGGTCTTGGGCAGCGGCTCGTCGCGCACTACTACCTTGCCCGGCTTCTTGTAGGAGCCGAGCCGCTCGACGCAGAGCTGGATCACGTCGGCCGCGTCGACCTGCCCGCCCGGCTTCGGCACGACGACGGCGCAGGGCGTCTCGCCCCACCGCGGGTCCGGGACGCCGAACACCGCCACCTCCATCACCGCCGGATGGGCGGCAATGGCGTTCTCGAGCTCCATCGGCCAGATGTTGTAGCCGCCGGAGATGATCATGTCGTCGGCACGATCCAGGAGGTAGAGGTAGCCGTTCTTGTCGATCATACCGATGTCGCCAGTCAGCACCCAGCCGTCGACCAAGCGCTGCTTCGTGCCCTCCGGATCGTTCCAGAAGCCGGTCATCTGCCCGTCGGCGCGCGCGACGATCTGGCCTGGCCGGCCCAGGGGCAGGGGTTTGTTGTCCTCGTCCCAGATCTCGACGTCGGCGAACGGCATGATCAGCCCGCAGGCGCGCAGTGGGGTGGAGCCTTCGACCTCGGCGAACCACTGTCGCGGCCCCATGAAGGAGACCAACAACACCTCGGTCTGGCCGTAGCCTTGGTAGATCCGGTCGCCGAAGATCTCGCGGGCGGTGAGCGCGGTGGCGTCCGAGATCGGCGCCGCCGCGATCAGCATGCACTTGAGCTTCGCCCAGTCGCGGCTCCGCACCGTCGGCTCGTGGTTCAGCGCGTTGACGATGGTCGGCACGGCGAACAGGTAGGCGATGCCTTCGCGCTCCATGATCTCGACCACGACGCTCGGGTCGAACTTGTCGACCATGACGTTCGAGCCGCCCCACACCCAGATCGGCACGAACAGGTAGCCCGAGCCATGGCTGATCGGCCCCACGTGCAGGCACTTGTCGCCCGGCTCGACGGGCGGGTAGTTGTAGAACCAGTCCCGGTTGCAGGCGAGCCAAGCCTTGTGGGTGTAGGCGACGCCCTTGCTCCGGCCAGTCGTGCCGCCGGTATGGCGGATGACATAGTTATCTTCCGGCCGGATCGGGACCATCGGGTCCTCCGGCGACTGGGCGGTCAGCCAGCCCTCGTAGCCCTCGTCACGCACCAGGATGTGCTGGAGGTCGGGCAACTGCTGCTCGAAATCGGCAACCTCGTGGGCGTAGCTGGAGCCCACCACCAGCGCCTTGCAGCCCGTATGCCCGACCATGTGCAGGTGCGCCTCGCGCGAATTCCGCGGATAGAGGGGCACGCGCACCACGTTGGCGATGCCGGCGCCGAGGAAGAAGTCGGCCGCTTCCTTCGAATTGTCCTCCAGCACCGCGACGCGGTCGCCGGGCTGGAGGCCGAGCGCGATCAGCCCATTCGCGAGTCGGCAGCCCCGTTCCCAGGCGGCGGCGAAGGTCAGCCGGTCCTTGCCGTGCACGATCGCCTCTCGATTGGCGAAGAACGTCGCCGCGCGGCGCATCACGCTCGTCACGTCCATGGGTCCCTCCTCCCTCGGGTCCGGAGTCTCGCGGCCCTCGACGAGTCACCGCAAGCGTAAGGGAGCCATCGTCCGACGTCCAGAACACCACGCGGGTGCCACGCCGCCCTCTCCGTGCGTCGGGAGGCGGTCGGAGGAGTCGCCGTGACTCGTGTCAGCGGGACAGCCGTCACGAGGATAGTCAAAATCAATGCCCTCCGGCGGCGGTCACCCTGTCCACCGGGCCCGTCACCGTGACATAAGGTGCCAGACTCAGACGCTGGCCGCCCGAGGAGCCGATGCCACAGGATTGACGCTGAGGTGCGTGACGCAGAGATATTGACCCACCGATCCGGCCGGCGGTCCGCGCGTCAGCGTGCTTAAGGTACGGGGCCGCAGAGGGATCTATCTGCACGATGTGCTGGGCTGCTTCGGGCAGGTCCGCCAGCCCGTTTGCCAAGAAACCCGGCACGATTCTGAGGTGACTCAGCGAATTAATCGAATGCCATCGGCACTCGAATGACGTTCCGCTTTCCGTTCCAACAATGCAGGCCGACAGGTCTCTGTGTGCATTGGCGGGTAGGCTGACCGCGAAGTAAAGCGCGACTTCGTGGTACAGGGTTTCGTTCAGCCGGAAGAAATTCTCACTGGCCCAGAGCATCCACCCAATCTAACCCGCGACGCCTAGTTCCTCTGCTACTTCGCGTTCGAGCGCTGCCTTCGTCGGCTCCGCAGCTTCGATTCGACCGCCCGGAACGAACCAGAAATTTTCTGAGCCCATTCTCATCAGCAGAACGTGACCATCGCGAACTATCACTCCGCCCACGCGATAGTTGAAACGCCACGCGCCAGCGTTGAAGGTGATCATGGCCCGTTCTCCAGTCATGCGATCTCACAGCAGATTTGCGCTTTCCCCGTTTGAATCATTCATCGCAGTCCGCGAGAAAGCGCGCGATTGCGTTGCGCGATTGCTCGGGTTGCTCTAACCAGAAGCAATGGCCGGCTGGTTCCAGGACATTTAGCTGAGCGCCCTCGATACGCTGTGCGATCAGGCGCGAATTTTCCCACGGAATCAGGGCATCATCTTTTCCGGTAATCACAAGGGTCGGGCACTCGCTTTGTGGCAATCGATCGTAAACGTCATGTGCCAGCGCCGCCTCCATTCGATGCTTGAAGCCGATTGGGTCGATCGGACGTTGCTTGCGCTGTTCGATCATCGAGGGAATCAACTCCGGATGCTTCTCTATATAACCCTTGGTGAAGGCTGCTTCCGCAAGCGCCCTGCCCCGCTCCTCGGCAGACATCTCCGATGTCGAATAGGCGCCTGTCACCGGTCCCACGGCACGAATCGACTTCGGTCCGCCCGGCGTTGTGCACCCGAGCACCAGCGAGCGGGTTTTTTTCGGATAGCGTAGCGCGAACTCTTGCGCGATCATTCCGCCCATCGAAACGCCGATGATGTGCGCCGCGGCGAAGCTCACGTGGTCCATCAGGGCCGCGGTGTCGTCCGCGATCATTGCGATCGTGTACGGCATGTCGGGCTTGTCGCTGAGCCCGGTACCACGCTGGTCGAAAGTTAGCACCCGGTAGTGCGCCGCGCGTGGGACTCGACCGCTGACCTCTCGATCGGCGCGTCAACCGATCGATCCCATGGCCCCCGGGTAACTCACTTCCTCGAGCTTTCCGGTGTCCACGTCGTAGATGAATCCGCGCACCGTGACCGCGTCGGGGCCACTGGTCGGGATCCAGGGGTGGTTCAGAATCGACGACATCCCCCGGCGCACGTCCCACGCGAGGCGCTCCATGTTCTTCGCGTCGCGGGGGCTGTCGAGCGGCTCGATGGGGCCGCGGAAGGCGTGGAATGCCGACGGCATCGCCGCACTCTTGCGGCAGCTCACGAATGCGCGCCCCGTCGCCTGGCCGAGCAGCTTCTCGGCAGTCGGATCGCCCTCCAGGCCGGCCTTGAGCAGGTCGTCGGTGAAAGCGAGCATGCCGCAGCGCGTGTGATGGATCAGAATGATCTCGTTGGTGTTGAGCAGGTGATGGGAAACGATGAGGCAGCGAATCGCATCATCGCTCACCACACCCCCGGCGTTGCGGATGATGTGCGCGTCGCCCGTCTGCAGGCCGAGCAGGTCCGCCACGTCGAGCCGCGCGTCCATGCAGGCCACGACGGCCAGGCGCTTGGCAGGATGGATGGGCTGCTTCCCCGGATGGCCGGACGTGTGAATCGTCCGTCCGCTCGCGTACTGCGTGTTGTTGTCGAGACACCGATCGGTCGCCGAATTCGCCATGGTCCTACCTCGCTGTGATGGTCCTACCTCGCTGTGGTTGAGGAATAGGGGAGCGTCCGTTCGACTGGTCCACCCGCCGCTTGGACCGGTGGGGAATATTACTCCAGGAAGCCCGTCAGGAGCGGCCGGTGATCTCCACGAGGGCAGCGCGCTGAAATTCGGCCAGTGGCTCGGACTCGCGACCCAGAGGGCTCAGATAGCGTTCGCGGTACGTGGCCGCCCCGACGTCTTCGATCAGTCCTGCACGACACGCAGGTTCTTCGTACGACGCAGTAACTCTGCGCCACACGCATGCCGGAGCGCGTGTGGACGCAATGCGTGCGACCCTGCTCGCGCCCCGACGGCCTTGACGACCTTCCAGATCCTTTGCCCTGTGATTCGACGCTCGATGCACTGGCCCACTCTGTTCTCGTACATGACCACGAAGAGCGGCGCCGGGGGGGCCTCCGGAATGGAGGGAAAGGTCGAGCGCACGCACCAGTCTCATTTCTTCATAAGAAGTTCAAGTCCGTCGGCGCACGCTCGAGCTACGCCATAGCCAGCCTCTTTTTGCCCGGGCATCCGATCCCAGCCACCCTTTTCAATGGCTTCAGCTCTCGGCCAGCTATTGACTGCCTCGAGTGCTTTCAGTTTCTCTTCAGGGTTCGGTTGCTTCATAAATTGGGCGACGCAGATCGCCGCCTGACTCGCCAAGACTGCCTCTTTGGTCCTCGTTTGGCTCGTGCCGAAGGTTGTCCAGCCACCCCACGCAAAGCCGATGATTATGGCGATCACTGCCCCCACAAATGAGGCCCCACAGTCCATATTTGATCTTTGCTGCATTCTCAGGCTTCATTGACAAGACCTCCTGAAGCGGGATTTCCGCTCGGGGGCCATGCCGCCTCTCATGGCGGCGCCCACCGAGCGGATCGTCCCTACGGTCCCGCCACCCTCGATCAGGCGGCCTTGACTTCGATCATCCTCGGCGTTGCGACCTGCGGCGCGGGAACCCTCACCTCGAGCATGCCGTTCACGTACGTGGCCTCTACCTGGGCGACGTCGACACCCTCGGGGAGCGCGACGCTCCGCTGGAACGCGCCGTACGTGACCTCACGGACGAAGTACTCCTTGCC
>Ga0075435_100003124_pt1 | contig 11187 bp, 10 predicted proteins | sample RhiMethybrSRZTD4_FD_75302 | JGI IMG/M metagenome (GOLD analysis project Ga0075435, IMG submission 75302) | Populus rhizosphere microbial communities from Tennessee, USA - Rhizosphere MetaG P. TD hybrid SRZTD4 | ecosystem: Host-associated > Plants > Roots > Rhizosphere > Soil | place: USA... | reverse complement strand
TGCGCGAGCCGGAGGAGGAATGGCTGCGGGTCGCACTCGCCGCACTCGTCGAACACGTGAAGAAGGGCGGCGCGAAGCGCCTCGCGGTCGAGCGCTTCGACGGCGAGCCGGTCGCGGAGACGGTCATCTATCCGCTGCTACTCGACGCCGGTTTCCTGGCCGGCCCGCGGCGCGCGGTCCTGCGACCCTAGCGTCCACGTAAACCGCGTCATCGTCTGCGACGGGGTGCGTCCGCTGCCGCGGACGAAGAGCGTCGGCGCATTCGCGCCCTCCGCGACGCTCAGGCGCATAGAGCCGATCCCCTCCGTCCGCCAGCGCTCGGATAGCCCGATCACGAGCAGGCGCGCGTCGCGCGCACCGTCCAGCACGCCCTCGCGGCCCGCGGGAACCAACATCGGCTCGGTGACGATCCCGACGACCTGCTGAACGACGAGCGATGCGCGCGCGAGCAGGCGGCTCGCATCGCGGCGCCCCAGCGCGGGATCGGCTTCCGTGCCGAGGAGAAGGAGAGACGTTCCCAACGCTCCCGCGAGACGGGCGGCGATCTCGATCGCCGACCAATCGTGTTCGACGCCGCCGAATGGCGTCACGACGGGGCCGGACGCCGGCCCCGTCTTGCTGACGAGCAAGCCGACGTCGCAAGGCACGCGCTCGAGCAGCACGTCGAGCCGCCGGCTCGGCCGGCCGTCAGCGAGGAGGTCCGACGTCGCGTCGACGAGGAGGAGGTCGGCGTGGTGCTCCGCGGCGAAACGTGCCGCCTCGTCGCCAGGGTTGCCGGCGACGTATGCAGCGACCCGTGCACTGACGCCGCGTTGACGGAGCGCGTCTCTTCGGTCCGCGAGCTCCGCACTCGCGGCGCGGAGATTCGCTGCTTCGTCGAGCAGGCGAACGATGATGAGCTCCCGTCTCAGCGGTTCCGCGATCGCAAGCAGCGCGTCGAGCGGGCTCACCGCGTCCCCGACGATCATGACCGCGCTTTCCTCGGGCGCAGGTGCGACGTCGTCGTCCGGCAGCAACGCCGGATCATGGCGCAGGATCGCGCGCTCGAGCTCCTGCAGCGACGGGCTCGGCTCGAGTCCGAGCTGGCCGATCAGCGCCTCCCGCGTCTGCCGGTACACGTCCAGCGCCTCGGCTTGCCGGCCGGAGCGGTAGAGAGCGAGCATCAGCTGGGCGCGGAGGCGTTCGCGAAGCGGATGCTCGTGCACGAGCGGCTCGAGCTCGGCGACGAGCTCCGCATCGCGCCCTGACTCGAGGTCTGCGTCGATGCGCTGTTCGAGCGCCGTCACATGGAGCTCCTCGAGGCGTGCGATCTCGGTCTGCGCGAACGGCTCGTGAGCGAGATCGCCGAGTGGCGGTCCGCGCCACAGGTCGAGCGCACGGCGGAGGGTCCGCGCCGCTTCGTCCGCCGGAGCAGTGCCGGCCGAAGCACGCAGTCGCTCGAAGCGCAAGAGATCGAGCTCCTCGTCGGAGACGCGGATCATGTAGCCAGGCTCGCGCGTGACGAGGGCGTCGCTCGGTGCGAGGGCCTTGCGCAAGCGCGACACGTGGTACTGCAAGGCGTTTCGCGCCCCGTCGGGCGCGTCCTCGTCCCACAGCTCGTCGATCAGCTCGTCGCGGGAGACGACTCGGTTCGCACGCGTCAGCAACAGCGCGAGCAGCGCTCTCTGGCGCGGCCCACCGAGGGCGAGTGTTCGGCCTCGGTCGACCACCTCGAGCGGTCCCAGGATCCGAAACTCCACGGCTACCGCGAGCGACGCTAGCACTCTGCCGCTCAGCGGACACTCAGCGCGCCCTCAGCTCGGCGTTTGGTGCCGCGCGCATCCCGTCTTATGGTGGTCGCAGGAGGGGCCGTGAACGCACAGACCAAGGAGCCGATCGGAACCGACTTCGTCGGCTATCGGATCGAGGAGCTGATCGGGCGAGGCGGGATGGGCGTCGTCTACCGCGCGTACGACCTGCGCCTCAAGCGGGCGATCGCGTTGAAGCTCGTGGCGCCGGAGCTGGCGCTCGACGAACGTTTTCGGGCGCGCTTCGCCCGCGAGACGGAGCTTGCGATGGCGATCGAGCATCCGAACGTGATCCCGATCTACGACGCCGGGGACGTCGACGGCCGGCTCTATCTCGCGATGCGCCTCATCGACGGCCCGGACCTGCGGGGTGTCATGCGCGCAGAGGGCGCGCTCCCGCCGACCCGAGCGTGCGCGATCTGCCGGCAGGTCGCCGCGGCGCTGGACGCTGCGCACGCGAAGGGGCTCGTGCATCGCGACGTCAAGCCTTCCAACGTCCTCGTCGCCGCGGACGATCATGTCTACGTCGCCGACCTCGGCATCGGGCGGCGCCTCGAGGAAGCGGCGCGGCCGGGTGAGGATCGGTCGGTCGGAACGCCCGCATACCTCGCACCCGAGGAGATCGAGGGCCTGCCGGTCGACGGACGCGCCGACGTCTACTCCCTCGGCTGCCTCTTCTTCGAATGCCTCACCGGGGAGGCGCCATTCACACGGGATTCGCGCCTTGCGCTCGCGTGGGCTCATCTCGAGGAGGAGCCGCCCGCTGCGACAGCGCGCAACGGCGAGCTCCCGTCGGCGATCGACGGTGTGCTCGCCAAGGCGCTCGCGAAGTCTCCGGACGACCGTTACTCGTCATGCGACGCCTTCATGCGCGACGCGCAGCAGGCGCTCGGGCTCAACCGCCCGAGAGACTCCCGGCGGCTGCGGGCACTGCTCGTTCTTGCGGGTGTCGCTGTCGCGGCAGCCGTCGCACTCGCCTTCCTGCGAGGGCACGGAGCCGCTGCCGCGCCGGAGGTACGGCAGAACACCCTCGTGCGCATCGACCCCGCGACGAACAAGGTGACAGACGTCATCGACGTCCGCTCGACCCCTGATGCCATCGCGGTCGGCGGTGACAGCGTCTGGGTCTACAACCACGAGGATCGAAGCATCTCCGAGGTCGACCCCGGGACGAAGCGCGTTCGACGAACCGTTGCGTTGCACGCCGATCCGGCGATTGTCGGCTTACCGGCCGGCCCTGTTCTCGCCGCCGACGCGAGCGGGGCCTGGCTCGTCGGCCAGGATCCGCACACGAACGCCGGCTACATCACGAACATCAGGGCCGGTGTCCGCGGCAGGCGTGAGTTTCGCCTCGACGCCGAGCCCAGCGGCGTCGCCGTTGGCCAGGGCGCCGTCTGGGTCGCTGCTACGCAGAGAGGACGGGGCGTGCTCCTTCGCATCGAACCGAGCGACGGCCGCGTTACCTGGCGCAAGGCCTTCCCGCCGTCCGTGCTGCTCGACAGCGTCGCGACCGGCGCGGGCGCGGTCTGGCTGATCGACTCCGAGCACGGCGTCCTGTATCGGGTCGACCCCCGCGGGCGCCGGATTTCGGGCCACGTTCACGTCGGCACCGACTCGGGACGGCCGTGGGTGGCATTCGGCGACGTGTGGGTGGCGCTCGACGGGGACACCGTGAAGGGCGTCCTCGTCGATCCGGAGTCGCTGGAGATCGACCTGACGCTCGCATGCTGTCCCCCGCGACAGGGAGGTGACACGGCCGGGTTCGGCTCGACCTGGACGGTGAACTCGCCTACCGGCACGGTCGAGCGTTGGAACGGGGCGACCAAGGAGCCGCTCGGCAACATTCACGTCACCGGCGCGCCTCAGTTCGGCGCGCCGTGCATGACGTCGATCGCGTCGGGCGCCGGCGCCGTTTGGGTGACCGTCGCGAGGCCGACGATCTTCTGCACGGTCTGACCTCGCCCTCAGCCCTCGCTCAGCGCCTCCTCAGCGGGTCGCGCGACGCTCGGCGGGATGGAACGAAGCCAAGGAGGGCTGATGAAAAGGTTCACCGCAGCAGTCGTGGTGGCGGTGACCGCGCTGGCGGTCGTCGTCGCGAGCCTTGCGGGGATGTTCTCGGGCAAGGCCGCGTACGCCACACCCGGCGTCGGCTTCGCCACCACAGTGGTGGCCCGCGGGCAGCTCGGCGCCGACATGCTCTTCGGCGCGCCGGGGCAGTCGGTCGTGACGCGACGGATCAGTGTGAAGGTGGGCAAGCGCGTCGTGCACAAGACCGTGAAGCTCACGATTCCGACGATCCAGAAAGCGATCGCGTGTGATGCGACGACGCCGTGCGTCACGGCGTTCCAGACGGCGACGGAGCAGCCGGGCGGCACAACGGGCTGGCACACGCACCCGGGCGCCACCTTCGTCGCGGTCGCTCAGGGCGAGGGCACCCTCTACACCGTCACCGGCTCGACGTGCACGCCAACGAAGATCACCCCCGGAGGCGGTTTCATCCAGCTGCCGACGGACGTGCACGAGCTTCGGAACGAGGCGTCGGTCCCGCTCGTCGTCTACACCCTTTACGTGCTCCCGGCGGGCACGCCGAACACCGGGATCAGAGTCGACCAGCCGCAGCCGACGCAATGTCCGGACATCCACTGAGGGGCGAGACTTGTGGAGTGGCCTTCCGGCTGCTCCACAAGCTCTCTAGACGGGGACGACTCTTCGGCATAGGGTCGTTGGGGGTACCGGGGAGACCACGGGGTCGAAAAGAGGGCAGGCAGATGAAGAGGGCACGACTCGGTTTCGCGGTGGTCGCGGCGCTGGCGGCGCTTGCGCTCCCGACTTTGGCGCAGGCCAACGAAGTCACGAAGTGGAACGAGATCGCCGTCACCACGGTGCTCGCGCAGCCGCCGATCGCGTCAGGACCACCCGCGGCGGGCGTGTTCCTGGCGACGGTCCAGGGCGCCGTCTACGGCGCGGCAAACGCGGTCGACCGGCACGGACGGCCGTACCTCGTCAATCGGAGCTTCCCCAAGGCGTCGCTCGACGCGGCCGTGGCAACCGCGGCCTTCCGCGTGCTCGACGGGACATTTTCCGCCCAGCACACGGCGCTGCAGACAGCGTACGACGCGTCGCTGGCGGCCATTCCCGAGGGAAGCAGCAAGGCCCAAGGCATCGAGGTCGGGAGAATGGCCGCCGACGCGATGCTGGCAGAAGGGCACTTCAACCCGATGGTCGTCCCGTGCGTCTTCGGTTCCGGGCCCGGGGCATGGCAGCCGCTGAGCGGACCGTCAGGTCTGCTGTGCGACCCGACACCGTGGGTCGCGAACGCGGTGCCGTTCCTCGTGCAGAGCGCGGACCAATTCCGCACCGCCGGCCCGTACGCGCTGAACAGCGCCGCGTACGCGGCCGACGTCAACGAGGTCGAGGCGCTCGGTTCGCTCAACAGCACGATCCGCTCCCCCGAGCAGACCCACCTCGCGGCGTTCTGGCAGAGCAATCCAGCCCCGAACTACAACCGGTTGGCGCAAAGGTTCGTCGCCGAACAGTCACTCGACACGCGTGAGAGCGCTCTGCTCTTCGCGATGATCGACCTGAACGCCGCGGACGCGATCATCAACGCCTGGAACGACAAGTACCACTGGACGTTCTGGCGGCCGATGGCGGCGATCAGAAACGCCGACACGGACGGCAATCCCGACACCGCGAAGGACGCGAGTTGGACTCCGCTCTTCGACCCGTCGCTGCCGGCCTCGATCGCCGGAGCCATACCACCGGCGTTGATCACGCCGCCGTACCCGGAGCATCCGTCCGGACAGACGACGTATGCCAGCGCGACGATGCATGCGTTCCAGTCGTTCTTCGGAACGGACGACATGACGTTCTACCTCACGAGCAGCCGCTTCGCCGGCGAGCACCAGTCCTACGACCACTTCTCGGCTGTGGTCGACCAGGTGGTCGAGGCGCGCATCTGGGCGGGGATCCACTTCCGCAACGCCGACGTGCAGGCGGCGAATCTCGGCCGCGAGGTCGAGGCCTACACGCACCGGCACCAGTTCGCCTTCGTCCACTAGCGGTTCCACGGTTTGGCCCGCTTGGCCATGGGGATCACAGCCCCATGGCCAAGCTCACCGCAGATTTCCTGCTCGAACGCCTGGCCGAGAACGGCGTCAAGCGCATCTACGGGTATCCGGGCGACGGGATCAACGCGATCATCGGCGCGCTCGAGCGGCACAAAGAGATCAAGTTCGTCCAGGTCCGCCACGAGGAGCAGGCTGCCTTCATGGCCTGCGCGCACGCGAAGTGGACCGGCGAGGTTGGCGTCTGCCTCGCGACCTCCGGGCCCGGAGCGATCCACCTGCTCAACGGCCTCTACGACGCGAAGCTCGATCACAAGCCCGTGCTGGCGATCGTCGGACAGCAGTCGCGCATGGGCCTCGGCGGCAACTACCAGCAGGAGGTCGATCTCGTCTCGCTGTTCAAGGACGTCGCGCACGAGTACGTGCAGATGGCGTACGAGGCGACGCAGATCCGCCACCTCGTCGACCGCGCGCATCGCATCGCGCTCGACCAGCGCACGGTGACGGCGCTGATCATCCCGAACGACCTGGCGGAGGAGCCCGCCAAGGAGGAGCCGCCGCGCGAGCACGGCGCGGTCGTGTCCGCACCCGGCTATGCGCGTCCGCGTGTCATCCCGTCCGAAGGCCAGCTGCAGCAGGCGGCCGACATCCTCAACGCCGGCGAGAAGGTTGCGATGCTCGTCGGCCAGGGTGCGCTGGGAGCCAGCGACGAGGTCCTCGAGGTCGCCGAGACGCTCGGCGCCGGCGTTGCGAAGGCGCTACTCGGCAAGACCGTCTTGCGCGACGACCTGTCATTCGTGACGGGGTCGATCGGCCTGCTCGGGACGAAGCCGAGCTGGACGCTGATGAACGAGTGCGACACGCTCCTGATGGTCGGCTCGTCTTTCCCGTACTCCGAGTGGCTGCCGAAGCCGGGCCAGGCGCGCGGCGTGCAGATCGACATCGACGGGCGGATGCTCTCGATCCGCTACCCGATGGAGTGCCCGCTGGTCGGCGACGCGAAGGAGACGCTGCAGGCGCTGCTCCCGCTGCTGCAGCGCAAGGAAGACCGCGGCTGGCGCGAGCAGCTCGAGGAGGAGATCCAGGAGTGGTGGCGCCTGCTCGAGGAGCGTGCGATGCAGGAGGCCGACCCGATCAATCCGCAGCGTCTGTTCTGGGAGCTGAACGAGCATCTCCCGGAGGACGCCATCGTCAGCGCCGACTCGGGCTCCGCCGCGAACTGGTACGCGCGCGACGTCAAGCTCGGGCCGACGCACATGGCTTCTCTGTCGGGGACGCTGGCGACGATGGGGCCCGGAGTGCCCTACGCGATCGCGGCGAAGTTCTGCCATCCGAACCGCGTCGCGGTCGCTCTGGTCGGCGACGGCGCGATGCAGATGAACGGGATGGCGGAGTTGATCACCGCGCAGAAGTACTACAACGAGTGGGCCGATCCGCGGCTCGTCGTGCTCGTCCTCAACAACCGCGACCTGAACCAGGTGACGTGGGAGCAGCGCGCGCTCCAGGGCGATCCGATGAACCCGATGACGCAGCGCATTCCCGACGTGCGCTACGGGGACTTCGCAGAGCTGATCGGGCTACGGGGCGTGCGCATCGAGCAGCCGGAGGACATCGGTGGCGCATGGCGGCAGGCGTTCGAGGCAGACCGGCCGTTCGTGATCGACGCTGTGTGCGATCCGAACGTGCCGCCGCTGCCACCTCACATCCGCACCGACCAGGCGCGCGCCTTGATGAAGGCGTTGCGCAAGGGCGACCCCGAGGCACGCGGTGTCATTACTCAGTCCTTCAAGGAAAAGATCCTCGAGTTCCTGCCTGGTCGATAGGGTCGAGGCGAGGCGTTCGCGCGCACGATCCCGACGGATGCGCCGGAATCCGACGGCACGCTCGAATGGGACTCGACCACGATCGTCGTGGTGCGCGTGTTCGCCGGTGACGCCGTCGGCCTCGGGTACACGTACACACACGACGCGGCCGTCCGTCTGACCGACGACAAGCTCGCGCCTGCCGTGCGCGGCAAGGACGCCGAACGGGACGTGGCCCCTGCCTGGCACGAATTGGGGCATTTGCTGCGGAATATCGGTCGGCCCGGCATGGGCTTCATGGCGCTGTCGGCGGTGGACATCGCGCTCCGGGACGCCTCGCCGAAGCCGCAAGGCGGAGAGTCGCGAGGCGGCAAGCTCATTGCAGCCACCGTGGGAGTTGGGCTGGCGGCGCTGGCGGTTTACGCGAGTCGGCCGAGCACGAAGCCGAAGAGGATGTGGCGGTAGACGCCCTGCGCGAATGCGCGCGGGCTTCTGACGACGCTGCGGTCGAAGAGGCCGATCAACGGCCAGAGCGCGGTGTGCTCGGCGACGGCGAGCGCGACCGCGAGGCGGGTCTGGTCGACACGCGTGCGCCGGCGAACGACGTCGAACGCCAGCCCGAACAGCGCGCCGTTCAGCGCGTGCACCGGTAGTCCGCCGACGAGGCGGACGTCCGAGTAGTCGCAGCGGAAAACGCGACGGTCGAGCGGCTCCTGCAGTCCCCAGACCGTCGCGGCGACCGCTCCTGCGACCGCGGCGCGCATACGCTGTCAGCATGCCTGAAGGCGACGCGATCCATCGCGCGGCGCGCCGGCTGCAGGTCCTCGTCGGACAGGAGCTCGAGGTCGAGGCGCCGCATCCGCGCGCGGCGGTGAAGCAGCTCGCCCCGAAGCTCGACGGGCGGCGCCTCGAGAGCGTCGAGGCGATCGGGAAGAACATCCTCTTCCGCTTCGAGGGCGGCCTGGTGCTGCGCAGCCATCTGCGCATGAGCGGACGCTGGCGCGTCCTCGAGCGCGACGCGCCCGTCTTCGGAACGCCGTGGCTCGTGCTCAAGGGTGAGGAGCACGCCGGTGTGCTCTGGAACGGCCCGGTGCTGGAGCTCGACCGCGGCGTTGCGCGGCGCCTCGGGCCGGACATCCTCGCCGAGCCGCCCGATTACGACGGGATGGTGGAGCGCATCCGCCGCGAAGACTCGAGGCGCCAGGTCGGCGACGCCCTGCTCGACCAGCGGCTCGTCTCCGGCATCGGGAACATCTGGAAGGTCGAGTCGCTCTGGACGCAGCGGATCTCGCCGTGGCGGCGCCTCGGCGACGTATCGGACGAGGAGCTTCGCGCAGTCCTCTCGAACGCGCACGACGTGATGCGCGCGCGTGTCGAAGGCGTTCCGTATCGCGCGGCCATCTACCGCCGCAAGGGCCATATGTGCCCGCGCTGCGGCACGCCCGTCGAGGCATGGCCGCAGGGCGACGACGCGCGCATGACGTACTGGTGCCCGACGTGTCAGAAAGGAGAGGGTCCGGCAACGGCGTAAGCGGAGTCGTGGTCGTGCGCGCTCCGCAGCTGTACGAAACGCTGAGAGCTTTCTGCCTCGGCACGTTCCGGGCACTGCTCGCCGACGTCGAGCGGGGCGCAGAGCTTCCGTTCGCGTTCGAGGAGCACACTTCGTACGCCAAGCCGGCGCTGTACGAGTACCGGCCCCTGGTGAAGCCGTACATCGAGCACCGTGCGCACACGCTGCGCACTCGGCCCGACGCCCGGCTCGCCGTCGAGGAGCTGATGCGCCAGCCGGCCGCGACGATCTTCGCGCGCGCCCATGCAGGTCCTCGCGCGCGTGAAGATGAAGCGCTGTTCGGCAGCGTGCTGCTCCCGCTGCTCATGGACACCGCGGAGATCTGCGGAGGCTTCGACTGGGACGACGACGCGTTCGCGCGCGCCTACGCGGAGCTCGAGCGGTCGATCTTCGGCGAGCGGCACCAGTACGGCGCGGTCGCACCGGTGATCGGGCTGACCACCGGCGGGACGACGATCGAGCTGGGACGCGGTCTCCGGGTCCGCCTGTTCGCGACGGGCGAGCTCGCCAGGCTCTGGCCGGAGGCGAACGGCTTGCTGCCTGCCGACTTCGGCCGCGAGCCCGACCGCCTGTGCGTGCTCGAGCTCGAACGCGTGCTCGACGTCGGGGCCACCGAAGCGCCGGACTCGCCGGGCGAGTTCGCGGACGCGATCACGGCCATCCGCCTGGCGACGTCTGCACCGGTCGCGGCGGGCCCGGTCCTGTTCGAGCGTCTCGACTGGCGTCCTTACGGCATCCGTCCGGCCGTCCCGATCGCGGCCACGCAGCCGGCCGGCGAGCCCGGGCGACTCGACTCGTTCCGTGCCACGCTCGCGACCGACATGTTGCTCAAGCTCGACGAGGTCGACGACGATCCGGAGCTCGGCGAGGCGATCGACCGCTGGGAGCTGTCGTTGTTCCAGGACGGGCCGTTCCGGGCGGAGCAGCTGCGCGAGTCGCTTGCCGCGCTGCTGGGCGGGAACGACGGGTTGTGGGCTTCGGCCGTGCGAGGCGCGATCCTGCTCGGCGAGACGGGGCGCGCACGCGCGGAGCTGCAGGAGCGGCTCTGCGGCGAGCCCGATCCGGACGTGGTCCGTCGCGCGCTCGTCGAGACGATCCTGCACGGCGACCGCGCCGCGCTGGTCAGGCAGCTCGACGAATCGATCCTCGGCCTGCGACCGGCACCAATTCGTCACGTACCCGTCACAGACACGCGCGCACTCGCCGGCTAGTTTCGTTCCCATGGACGAGGCCCGCGCAGTACTGGCCCGGCTCGACCGGATCGAGACCCTCGAGCGCGAGGGCGCACCCCCCGGCGCCCTGCTCGAAGAGCTGCGCGGGCTCGTCCACGAGGCGGAGGCATGGGCACGACGGGAAGGTGGTGAGCGAGCGAAGGACGCAGTCGAACGTTGCGCATCTGCTCTGGCAACTCCGGTTGCATAGAGTCGCGAACGTGGGCATAGCGCACTGGGACGAGGTCGAGAAGCGGCGTCTCGAGCGCGGCCAGATGGCCGGCACCTGGTCGAATCTCGGCACGCCCGCCGGCAGCTACCGCTGCGGCTTAACGCGCATCGAGCTCGCTCCCGGCGAGATGCCGACGCCCGCACACGTGCACGGCGAGGCGGAGGAGACGTTCTGGGTGCTGTCCGGATCCGGGCTCACGTGGCTCGACGGCAAGGCCTACGAGGTGCGCGCGGGCGACTGCATCGTCTACAAGAACTTCCACGAGGCGCACACGATTCGGGCCGGTGACGAAGGGCTGGACGTGCTCGCGTTCGGCGCGCGCGAGTACCTGCCGAGCGGCGAGCTCCCTCGCGGCGGGTCGATGTGGTCGATCACCGGGTACATCGAGATCCAGAGTGGGCACCCGTGGGACCGCGAGCCCGAGCTCGAGTGGCCGGAGCGAGAGGCCGAGCGTCCGTCGAGCATCGTCAACGTCGCCGACGTCGAGGACGACGTCTTCGGCGGCTGCACTCGGCGCT
>Ga0075435_100003123_pt1 | contig 11188 bp, 7 predicted proteins | sample RhiMethybrSRZTD4_FD_75302 | JGI IMG/M metagenome (GOLD analysis project Ga0075435, IMG submission 75302) | Populus rhizosphere microbial communities from Tennessee, USA - Rhizosphere MetaG P. TD hybrid SRZTD4 | ecosystem: Host-associated > Plants > Roots > Rhizosphere > Soil | place: USA... | reverse complement strand
CAAGCTCGGCAAGGCTTTCGTCAGCCTCGGCTACGTCCGCGACGAGGAGATCACAAGCCTCCTGTCGCGCCAGTACGGCGTGCCGTCCATCAACCTCGATCACTTCGAGGTCGATCCCGCGATCATCAAGATCATCCCCTCCGAAACGTCGCGCAAGTACCAGATCCTGCCCCTCAGCCGCTCCGGTGCCACGCTCACCATCGCCATGGCCGATCCGACCAACGTCTTCGCCATGGACGACATCAAGTTCATGACCGGCTACAACGTCGAGCCGGTGGTGGCGTCCGAGACCTCGCTCGAGGATGCGATCGAGAAGTACTACGGCTCGTCGCGGTCGCTGACGCTCAAGCAGGACGGCGGCGGGGGAGGCGGGGGCGGCGGCCAGTCCATGGGATCGCACGGGCTCGGCAAGCTCGGCGATGCGCCTTCCCTCAAGGAAGTGATGGACGGGCCCACGCTGAGCTTCGACGACATGGCCTCGGTCGGCCTGTCCGAGGTCGACATCGACGCCATCGGCGGGGAAGAGGCGGACGTCGAGACGGTCAAGACCGAAGACGACGAGATCGACCTCGGCGCGCTCGCGAAGTCGTCGGAGGCCGCGCCCGTCATCAAGCTCTCGAACGTCCTCCTCATCGACGCCCTCAAGCGCGGCGCCTCCGACATCCACATCGAGCCCTACGAGAAGGAATTCCGCGTCCGGTTCCGCATCGACGGGATCCTCTACAACGTGATGGCCCTGCCCATGAAGCTGCGCGATCCGCTCATCTCGCGGCTCAAGATCATGGCCAAGCTCGACATCTCCGAGAAGCGCCTGCCCCAGGACGGGCGCATCAAGATCCGCCTCAAGATCGAGGACCGCAGCCGCGACATGGACTTCCGCGTCTCCTGCCTGCCCACCATCTGGGGGGAGAAGGTGGTCCTGCGGCTGCTGGACAAGACGAAGCTGATGCTGGATATGACCAAGCTCGGCTTCGAGCCGGAGCCGCTGGAGCGGTTCAAGCGCGCGATCTCGAAGCCGTACGGCATCGTGCTCGTGACGGGGCCCACGGGATCAGGCAAGACGAACACGCTTTACTCGGCGATCGCGGCCCTCAACAAGCCGGACACCAACATCATGACCGCCGAGGATCCGGTCGAGTTCAACCTGCCCGGGATCAACCAGGTCCAGATCAAGGACCAGATCGGGCTCAACTTCGCCTCCGCCCTCCGCTCCTTCCTGCGCCAGGACCCGAACATCATCCTGGTCGGAGAGATCCGCGACTACGAGACGGCGGAGATCGCGGTCAAGGCCGCGCTGACCGGCCACCTCGTCCTCTCCACCCTGCACACGAACGACGCGCCTTCGACCGTCTCGCGCCTCGTCAACATGGGCATCGAGCCGTTCCTGGTGGGCACGGCCGTCAACCTCATCCAGGCCCAGCGCCTCATCCGGCGCATCTGCGCCCAGTGCAAGGAAGAGATGAAGGACGTCCCCACCAAGACGCTCATCGACGTCGGCTTCTCGCCGGACCAGGTGGGGACCTTCAAGCTCTACAAGGGACGCGGCTGCGGCGTGTGCAACGGGACCGGCTACAAGGGACGCGTCGGCCTCTACGAGGTCATGGAGATCTCCGACGGCATCCGCGACATCATCATGTCCGGAGGCACCGCGGTCGAGATCAAGCGCAAGGCCCTCGAGGAGGGAATGCTCACCTTGCGCATGAGTGGCCTCGAGAAGATCAAGAACGGTGTCACCACGATCGAGGAAGTGCTCCGCGAGACGGTCCTGTAATGCTAGGGGGTTCACGTGGCCGTTAGCCTGCATCAGCTCCTGAAGACCATGACGGAGATGGGGGGGACCGACCTCCACGTCACCACCAACTCCGCGCCGCAGATCCGCGTCGACGGCAAGCTGCGTCCGCTGGACCTCGCGCCCCTCACCGCCGTGGACACCAAGCAGCTCGCCTACAGCGTGCTCACGGACGCCCAGAAGCATCGTTTCGAGGAAAACCTGGAGCTGGACTTCAGTTTCGGGATCAAGGGAATGGCCCGCTTCCGCGCCAACGTCTTCATGCAGCGGGGCGCGGTGGCGGCGGTCTACCGCACGATCCCCTACGAGATCCGCGACTTCAAGCAGCTCGGCCTGCCTCCCGTGATCTCCACCATCTGCGACAAGCCGCGCGGCCTGGTGCTGGTGACCGGACCTACGGGGTCCGGCAAGTCGACGACACTGGCGGCGATGCTCGACAAGATCAACTCCGAGCGCCACGACCACATGATCACGATCGAGGACCCGATCGAGTATCTGCATGCCCACAAGAAATGCGTGGTCAACCAGCGCGAGCTGCACGCGGACACGCACTCCTTCACCGCCGCTCTCCGGGCCGCCCTGCGCGAGGACCCCGACGTGGTCCTCATCGGAGAGATGCGCGACCTGGAGACGATCGAGTCGGCGCTGCGCATCGCGGAGACGGGCCACCTCACCTTCGGCACCCTGCACACGAACTCCGCGGCCCAGACCATCAACCGCATCGTGGACGTGTTCCCCGCCCACCAGCAGTCCCAGATCCGCGCCCAGCTCAGCCTCGTGCTGGAGGGGATCATGTGCCAGGCCCTGCTCCCCAAGGCTTCCGGCTCCGGCCGCTGCCTGGCCATGGAGATCCTGGTCCCCAACGCGGCCATCCGGAACCTGATCCGAGAGGACAAGATCCACCAGATCTACTCGAGCATGCAGACGGGCCAGGAGAAGTACGGCATGCAGACGTTCAACCAGTCCCTGGCCACCTTGTATTTCACGAAGCAGATCAGCCTGCAGACGGCCCTCGGGATGAGCTCGAACCCCGACGAGCTGCAGGACATGATCAACCGCGGCGCCGGCCTCTCCACGCCCCAGTCGGGAGGCCGGCCCCCCGCGCGTCCGGCGGGTCGATAGAAGGCCCGACTAGGAGGTCTTGATGCCTGCTTACGTCTGGAAAGGCAAGACCCGCGACGGCAAGGCGGTGTCCGGCGAGCGCTCGGCGGAAAACAAGGAAGCGGTGATGGCGCTCCTCCGGCGGGACCAGATCCTGGTCTCGTCGGTCAAGGAGAAGGGGAAGGAGATGGTCCTTCCCAAGTTCGGAGGCGGCGTCCCCGCCAAGGACCTCGCCATCTTCGTGCGCCAGTTCTCGGTCATGATCGACGCCGGTCTCCCCCTGGTGCAGTGCCTGGAGATCCTGGGCAGCCAGCAGGAGAACAAGACCTTCGCCAAGATCCTCCAGCAGACCCGCATGGACGTGGAAGGCGGCGCCAGCCTGGCCGATGCCATGCGCAAGCACCCCAAGGCCTTCGACGAGCTCTTCGTCAACATGATCGCGGCGGGCGAGGCGGGCGGTATCCTCGACACCATCCTGAAGCGCCTGGCCACCTACATCGAGAAGGCGGTCAAGCTCAAGAGCCAGGTCAAGGGCGCGATGGTCTATCCCGTCGCCGTCATCGGGATCGCGGGCATCGTCATCGCGGTCATCCTCTGGAAGGTCATCCCGACCTTCGCCGCCATGTTCGAAGGCCTGGGCGCGCAGCTGCCCCTGCCCACGCGCATCGTGATCGCGATGTCGAACTGGTTCGTGCGTCTGCTGCCGTTCATGGTGGTGTTCGCCATCGCGTTCGTGTTCCTGTTCAAGAAGTACTACGCCACCTACAACGGCCGCCGCGTCGTCGACCGCATGGTCCTCAAGCTGCCCATCCTCGGCATACTGATGCAGAAGATCGCGGTGGCGCGGTTCTGCCGCACCCTGGCCACCCTGATGGCCTCGGGCGTGCCGATCCTCGACGGCCTCGAGATCACCGCCCGCACCGCCGGCAACGCCATCATCGAAGACGCCATCATGGCCGTCCGCAAGGGCGTGGAGAGCGGCCTCACCGTGGCCCAGCCCCTGAAGGAGAGCGGGGTCTTCCCGCCGATGGTCGTGCAGATGATCGGGGTCGGCGAGCAGACGGGCGCCCTCGACGCCATGCTCTCCAAGATCGCCGACTTCTATGAGGACGAAGTCGACCAGGCGGTGGCCAACCTGCTGACCCTGATGGAGCCGGTCATGATCGCCTTCCTTGGCGTCACCGTCGGCGGCATCGTCATCAGCATGTACCTGCCCCTGTTCGATCTCATCAGCAAGCTGAGCTGAAGACGGCGGGGCTTCTGCCCGGCGGGGCCGTGGCGACGGACTGGACGCAGGAGCATCGGCTCAAGCGACTGATGTTCTTCCGGGTGGTGATGATCACCACCCTGCTCCTGATCGCCATCTACGTGGAGACGGTCTCGGAGACCCTTCTCCCCGTGAACCCGCTGTACTTCCTGATCGCGGGAACGTACGGGCTGACCCTCGTCTACGCGGTGGCCCTGCGCCTGGTGCCCTATCGGCAGATCCAGGTCTACGTGCAGGTCATCTTCGACCTGCTCGTCATCACCGGCCTCATCTACCTGACCGGCGGCCCGGGCAACCGCGCCGGGTTCATGCTGCTGTATCCGATCTCGGTCCTGTCCGGCAGCGTCCTTCTCTACCGCCGCAAGTCGCTGGTCCTGGCCGGAGTGGCCACTCTCTTCTACGCCGGCATGCTCTGGGCGGTGCGCGACGGATGGGTAGCGGCGGGACAGGCGCTCACCGACGTTCCCGCCATGCCGGTCAAACACGTCCTGTACTCGATCTTCGTGACGGGCGTGGCCTGCGCGACCGTCGCCCTCATCGGCTCCTACCTGGCGGAGAGCCTGGAGACGGTGGGCCAGAAGCTGGAGCAGGCCACGGAGCAGGTGGCCGATCTCCAGGAGCTCAACCAGGTGGTCGTGCGCAGCATCCACAGCGGGCTCATCACCGCCGACCTCGGCTCACGCGTGCTCTACGTCAACGAGTTCGGCGAAGGCATCCTGGGCCGGCGGCTGGCCGACCTCCGCGGCCGGCGGCTCCGCGAGATCTTCGGCTCCGTCCTGTTCGAGGCCAGCGCCCTGGAGGCCCGCGCCTCCCACGAGCGCCTGGAGCGGCTCGAGATCGCCTACCGCCGGCCCGCCGGGGAGGACGTCGATCTGGGGGTCTCCGTGTCTCCGCTCGCCACCGCCGATCCCCGCAATGGCGGATACCTCCTCGTCTTCCAGAACCTCACCGAGATCAAGCGCCTCGAGCGCGAGGTCCGCACGAACGAGAAGCTGGCCGCGGTGGGCGAGATGGCCGCGCACCTCGCCCACGAGATCCGCAACCCCCTGGGCTCGATCAGCGGCTCGGCGCAGGTCCTGATGGCGGAGGCCAACATCTCCGCCGAGCAGGGGCGGCTGCTCGCCATCATCACGCGCGAGTCCAAGCGCCTCTCCGACACGCTGAACCAGTTCCTCTACCAGGCGCGGCCGTCCGTGGGGGCGCGCGGGCCCGTCGACATCGGCCGCCTCATCAGCGAGGCGGTGACCCTGCTGCGCAACGGACCCGAGGTCGGACCCGCCCACACCGTCGAGTTCGAGATCGACAAGGGGCCGCACGTCTGCCTGGCCGATCCCGACCAGATCACGCAGGTCTTCTGGAACATCAGCCGGAACGCGCTGGAGGCCATGCCCGCGGGGGGGACGCTGCGCATCCGGGTCGCCATGGACGGTGGCACCCTGCTCCTGTCCTGCCGCGATCAGGGGCGCGGAATGGGGAGCGAGGAGCAGCGCCGGATCTTCGAGCCCTTCCAATCGGGGACTCCGATGGGGACAGGGCTGGGCCTGGCCATCGTCTATCGCATCGTTCGCGACCACCACGGGGACATCAGCCTGCGCAGCATTCCAGGCCAGGGGACGGAACTGGAAGTGCGCCTTCCCCTGGTCAGCGTCGGCGCCACCGCTTGACGAGACGGCGGTGGCTCGACCGCACCGACGTGAAGATCCTCGCCGGCCTGGCCGTGATTCCCCTCGCCCTCTTCACGGAGGCGGTGACCGGCCATCGCGTGTTCTACGAGCGTGACATCCTCGGGTACTGGTACGCGCAGGCGGAGACGGTCGTCCGGGTGATGGCGCAAGGGTCCTGGCCCGTCTGGGACCCCTACGAAGGCTTCGGCCGCCCGCTCCTGGCCGGCCCCCAGGCCCAGCTCCTGTATCCGTTCACGTGGTTCGACCTGCTCCTGCCCCCGGCCGCGGCCTACGCCCTGCTCGTCGTCGTGCATACGTGGGTCGCGGCGGCGGGCGCGTACGTCCTCGCGCGCATCTGGGGTCTCTCACGCGGGGCGGGGGTGATCGCGGCCTTCGCCTTCAGCTGCAGCGGCCCCTTCATCTCCGCGGCCAGCCTCTTCCACCATTTCGTGGGCGCCGCGCTTCTCCCTTGGGTCCTGGCCGCCTTCCAGGTCTTCCTGGACCGCCGGACCACGCGGGCGGCGGTGGTGCTGGCGGTGGCCGCCGGCCTCCAGATCCTCGCCGGTTCCGGCGACATGGTCGTGCTCTCCGCGCTCTCCGCGGCGATCCTGCTCGCGGAGGTGGTCCTCCGCGAGGGCCGGCGATGGCTGTCGTCTGGGATCCTGGCCCGGATCCTTCTCGCGGCCGTGCTCGCGCTCGGCATCTCCGCCGCCCAGTGGGTTCCCGCCCTCGCCGTGGCCAGCAACTCGACCCGGTCGCGCATGTCTCGAGAGTTCAACCTCTATTGGTCCGTACACCCGGCTTCCCTGGCCGAGCTGTTCGTGCCGCAGGCGATGCCCTCCCTCCCGCTCAGCGACCGGCTGCGCGCGACCCTGTTCGAGTCTCGCGAGCCTTTCCTCTCGAGCCTGTACCTCGGCCTGTCCGCGGCCGTGCTTCTCGTTCCGCTCGCCGCCGCCGCCGACCGCCGTCGGACAGCGGTGGCCCTGGCCGGGTTCGCGTTCTTCATCCTCGCGGCCCTGGGCCGGAATGCTCCCGTCTTGCCGCTCCTGCTGAACCTGCCCGTCATCTCGCTCTTCCGTTACCCGGTCAAATACACGCTCGCGGCCGCCGTCTTCTGGGCGGCCGCGGCCGCCCTCGGGTTCGAAGCCTGGGTCCGTCCCTGGTCGCCGGGCCAGCGCCTCTGGGCCCGCCGCCTGGCCGGGGCGGCGGGCGTGCTGGCCGTGGTCTTTCTCCTGGCCGCGGAGACGCTCCGCCTGAAGGCGCCGGAGCTCGGCGAGTGGGTCAATACCCCGCCGGCCTGGCGCGCGCCGGCCTTCGCGCCGCTCGTGTGGAAGCTTCGGAGCGCGGCGGCGATCTCCGCCCTGGCCGCGCTTCTGCTCGTCGCGCGCCGGCGCGGTGAAGGATCACGGGTGGTCCTCGGCGCCGCCGCCGTGCTCGTCGTCGCCGATCTCATGGTCGCGGCGCGAGCCGTCAACGACCTCGCGGCCCCGGAGCTGGCCGCCTATCGCCCCGAAGCGCTCGCGCTCCTGTCCGGTCCGCCCCAGAGCCACCGGCTGTACGTGCCCCCGCAATCCACTGCGGTCCTGAACCGCAGCCTGTCGCGCGGGCCGGCCCGATGGCCGCAGGCCTGGAGCTGGGCCCTCGGCCTTCAGCAGATGCTTCAGCCGCCGGCGGCCGCCCGCTGGGGGATCGGCGGGAGCTACGACGCCGATTTCACGGGCATGGCTCCGACGGAGTCGGCACAGGCGGCGGCGGCGGTGGCGCACTACCTGGACACGCCGTTCGGTCTTCGCCTGCTGCGCATGGGCGGCGTCACGGAGGTGGTGAGCGTTCTCCAACCGCCGCTGGCCGGAGTCGTGCCCGTGGGCCAGTTCGGCACGGTGTTCAAGGACCCCGTGCGCGTCGCACGGGTTCCCGACCCCCTGCCGCGCGCGTACGTCGTCAATCGGGCGGTCGTGGCGCGGGGCGACGCGGCCTGGCAAGCGCTGGCCGCGCCGGACTTCGATCCGGCGACGACCGTGCTCCTGGAGGAGGCCGCCGCCGTGCCTCCCGCCGACGGCTTTCGTGGCCAGGTGCGCGTTCTGGATGCGCGGCCCGACCAGTGGCGGGTCGCGACCCAGGCCAGCGCCCCCGCGTACCTGGTCATCACCGAGGCCAACGCGCCGGGCTGGCAGGCCGAGGTCGATGGCCGGCCGGCTCCCGTCCACACCGCCAACATGCTCTTCCGGGCCGTCGTCATACCCGAGGGAGAGCATACGGTCGTCCTGCGCTATCGTCCTCCGGCCGTGATCTGGGGGCTCGTGGCGTCGGCCGTGAGCCTCGCTGCGACGGCGGCGATGGTCGTCCGCACCCGGCGATCTTCGCCCGACGTGTGACGATTCAGGCGCGGCCGAGTACGTTGATGGAGACGCCCGCGCCGACGCGGTCGCCGACGAGCGACAGGTCCGTGGGGAGGGCCTGGCCGCTCTCGGCGTCGTGGAACGAGTAACCGAGATCACGGACCACGGAGAGGCACTCTTCGAGGCGATGACCGGAGGCCTTATGGATGTAGGGTGCCCATTCCATGACCAGCACCGGGCGCCACCGGCGGAGCGCCTCCTTCGCGCCGCGCAGGACCGAACATTCGAAGCCGTCGACGTCGATCTTGACCAGATCGACTCTCTCGACTTCCAGATCCCGAAGGTGGTCGTCGAGCGTGATCGCCCGCGCTCCGTCCGTGGCCATGGCGCGGCCACGATGTTCGGCATGAAGGTCGCGGGCGGCCTCGAGCGGCCAGCTCGAGTACACCGCCGGCGGCACCGGCTCGCTCCGGGCTCCGGTCAGCATCGCCTGCACGGGCACGATGCGCGACGCGAGGTCGGGGTTGAGAGCGATGTTGGCCAGCAGCTTCTGAAAGGCGAAGCTCGTCGGCTCGTAGGCGATCACGCGCCCCGCGGGCCCGGCGGCACGGGCGAGGGGAAGCGTGTGGGCCCCGATGTTCGCGCCCACGTCGAGGACGGTGTCCCCGGGCCGGACGAGGCGGGTGAGCACACGGGACAACCGCCACTCGAAACGGCCGGCGAGATAGAGGTACAGGTCGATGCCCTCGCTCAGATCGAGGTCCCACGCGATCCCGCCCCGGCGCACGCGCGCGCGCGGGTTGCGGAAGGCGAGGGCGCGGGCGGCGCCCACGACGCGGGAGAAGGCGCGGGCGAGCGTGATCTTGGTGGATGTGCGCAGCCGTGGCCGCCCCCTCCGACGCGGTCCCTCATGATAGCGCGCGCTCGCCTTGCCGCGCGCCGGACGGCCGGGTACGATCGGCGTCCTTGCGCGCCGTACCTCACGTGAAGAAGATCCTGGTCATCGACGACGAGCCGTCCATGCGCGAGCTGCTCGGCATCATGCTGCGCAAGGAGGGCTTCGCAGTGGAGGTGGCGGAGAGCCGGGCCAGCGCCGCCCTCGCCCTCTCCCGCGGTCCCGTCGACCTCGTCATCACCGACGTCAAGCTGCCGGACGGGGACGGCATCGAGATCCTGCGGCACCTGAGGGCGGCGTCGCCGGAGACCGTCGTCATCGTCATGACCGCCTTCGGCTCGACGGAGACGGCGGTGGCCGCCTTGAAGCTGGGCGCGCAGGACTACCTGATCAAGCCCTTCGACATCGAAGAGCTGAAGATCGTGGTGCGCAACGCCCTCGAGAAACAGCAGCTCCAGGACGAGAACCTCCGCTTCAAGGCGGAGTTCCGCGTCCACCACGGGCTCGAGAGCATCATCGGCGTGGCCCCGCCCATGGTGAAGGTGTTCGAGCTGATCCGGTCCGTCGCCGCCACGAGCTCGACGGTGCTGCTGCAAGGGGAGAGTGGCACGGGCAAGGAGCTGGTGGCCAAGGCCCTGCACTCCCTGTCGCCGCGCCGGGACGCGACGTTCGTGTCGATCAACTGCGCCGCCCTGCCGGAGGCGCTCCTGGAGAGCGAGCTGTTCGGGCACATGAGAGGCGCGTTCACCGACGCGCACCAGACCAAGAAGGGACTCTTCGAGACCGCACATCGCGGCACCCTCCTCCTCGACGAGGTGGGGGAGATGCCGCTTCCCATGCAGGCCAAGCTGCTGCGCGTGCTGCAGGAGAAGCGCGTCCGGCGCGTCGGCGCCAATGACGAGGTCGACGTGGACGTGCGCGTGGTGGCGGCCACGAACCGCTCGCTGGAGGCCCTCGTCCAGGAGCGCCGGTTCCGCGAGGACCTCTTCTACCGGCTCAACGTCATCCCGATCGTGGTCCCGCCCCTGCGCGAGCGGCGCGAGGACATCCCGCTCCTGGCCGCGCACTTCCTCGGGCGGTTCAGCCACGAGATGGGAAAGACCATCAGCAAGATCTCGGAAGAGGCGATGGAACGCCTGCTCCATCATTCCTGGCCGGGCAACGTGCGCGAGCTCGAGAACATCATCGAGCGGGCCGTCGCCCTCGAGACCAGCCCCGTGGTTCTTCCTGAGCGCCTCCCCGAGCTGGTCTCGCGCCCGTCTCCGGTCGCCGAAGACGCCGGCGGTTTCGTGGAGGGCTTCAGCCTCGACGCCCACCTCACGGCCCTCGAAGCCGACCTGTTGCGGCGCGCGCTCACCCGTTCGGATGGAGACCGGGCGGAGGCCGCACGGCTGTTGGGGGTGACGCCCCGGTCTCTTCGGTATTTAATCCGGAAGCACGGCGCCATCGGATGACAAAAAGTGTCGCCGGGTCAAAAAATGTCGTCGTCCAGAGGCTGTCTCGATTCCCGGAAAGGCATTGTGAACAATGACTTGCGATGCCTCCATCGTGGCATTGCGCTTGCTACGAGGCAGGCAAGCCACTCACGTGGTGAAAGGAGAATCGATTTGAAGAACCAGAAGGGTTTCACCCTCATCGAGCTGCTCATCGTGGTGGCGATCATCGGCATCATCGCCGCCATTGCCATCCCGAGCTTGCTGAGGGCTCGCGTCTCTGCCAACGAAGCGGCGGCGATCGGCGACACGCGTACGGTCATCTCGGCCGAGGCCGCGTACCAGTCGGCGAACTCCGGCTTCTACGGTGAGCTCACTTGTATGGCCACGCCTTCGGGCTGTATCCCCACGTATGCGGGTCCGACGTTCCTGGACAGCTCGCTGGCGGCCGCCAACACGATCACCAAGCAGGGTTACACCCGCACCTGGTTTGCGACGGCCGCGACCGCGGGTACCGCCGGCCTGACCGGTCCCGTGGACACGTTCTGCTACCAGTCGCAGCCGGCCGTCGCCAACAAGACCGGCGTGCGGTCCTTCGGCGGCGACTCGAGCGGTGTCGTCGGACAGAGCAACAGCCCGACGGCCGTTTGCTGCAACGGCAGCGGCCTGCTCGCCGCGTGCCCGGCGCTCAAGTAGGGAT
>Ga0075435_100003116_pt1 | contig 11202 bp, 7 predicted proteins | sample RhiMethybrSRZTD4_FD_75302 | JGI IMG/M metagenome (GOLD analysis project Ga0075435, IMG submission 75302) | Populus rhizosphere microbial communities from Tennessee, USA - Rhizosphere MetaG P. TD hybrid SRZTD4 | ecosystem: Host-associated > Plants > Roots > Rhizosphere > Soil | place: USA... | reverse complement strand
GGCGCCGTTCTCGTCGATCTGTGTCTTGAGCGCAGCACTCGCTGCGAACGGAACGATGAGCGTCGCCACGATCGCCAAGACCCACACTGTGACGAGACCGCGGATGAACCTTCCCCGACCCATAACCAAATCCCCCTCGCTGTGGAGGCGCGACGAATGACCCATTCGTCACGATGTCGCGCCACCGTACCTTCGGAAGTGATACGCCCCGTTGAGGAACGAAATGAGTATTCAGCAGATCGGGCCGGTATTGGGTGAACTGTGTCGAAGAAAAGCTGCGCGAATCAGACCAGGCGATACCGAGCCCGGATGATTTTTACCATTCGCGCATTTCCCGGTGGGACCTGTGACTTCACCGAGCGCGACGGATGGTCCCGCGCGTCCGCGAGTTAGCTCGCGCCTGTATCCGTGTCCTCCGGAAGATCGATCAAGCCCAGCCGTAGCGCTGCGGTGATCGCTCCCGAGCGGTTCTGGACTTGCAGTTTTTCGAAGATGCTCGACAGGTATGCCTTCACGGTTCGTTCACTGACGAACAATCGCTCCGCGATCTGTTTGTTCGAAAGTCCGCGCGCGAGCAAGCGCATCACCTGGAGCTGACGTTGCGTGAACGTCTGCGCCGCGAACGCCATGGGCTCGGACACGACCGTCGTCTCTTCGGTGATGAGCGACGGATCTTCGAACATCGCGCGGCTCGATCCGACGGTGATCGTGTCGCCGTGATGGAGCTGGCGGATCTGGTGCATGCGCTCGTTGTTGACGTACGTGCCGTTGTGGCTGCCGAGGTCTTCGAGCAACACGACGTCGCCGCGGCGCATGAAGATCGCGTGCAGACGCGAAACGAGCGGGTCATCGAGCACCAGATCGTTCTGCGAGCCTCGACCGAGCGTGAGCTCGTCGGTGTCCATCTCGACGCGGCGTCCCGCGACCGGACCGTGGATGAAGTTCAGCGTCGGCGCAGCCACTACAGCGCTCCCCGTCCCATCTCTCGCACCCGCTCGATCATGCCGCGCCACTCGGGCCGGTGTTGCCAGGTGGCGCGCATCCGCTCGACAACGCCCGGAGCGTACAACGCGTCGATCATCGCCGTGAAGCCCGAGCGCAACCGATCGTCGTACGGGTGCCACCAGGCGACCGGGATCCTGCCGGCGTCGGACGCGATCAGCTTCGTCTTCGAGCACTCGAGGAACCCGTACTTGGAGTGGGTCACGCCGACGCCGGACTTCTTCACGCCCGCCCACGGTAGCTGCGCGGCGGCGTGCGAATACATATGGTCGTTGATCCAGACGCTCCCGGCGTCGAGCGCGCGCGCGATGCCGACAGCCCGCTTCGGGTCGCGCGACCACACGGAGGCGCCGAGCCCGTACTCGGAGTCGTTCGCGAGCGCGACCGCTTCGCGCTCGTCGCCGAACGGCATGAGGGGGATGACGGGTCCGAAGGTCTCGTCGTGCATCAAGGACATGGAATGGTCGACCTCGGTGACGACGGCCGGCGCGTACCACTTCCCCGGCATCCCGGTGTCGACGGGCCCGCCGGTGAGACGCTTCGCTCCGCGGTCCAACGCCTCGTTGACCTGACCGTCCACGATCTCGAACTGCCCGGGGTCGGCGAACGGCCCGATCTGCGTGTCGGGGTCGAGCGGGTCGCCGGGCGTCACCTTTTCGGCGAGCGACCGGAGCCGATCCACGAACGGATCCCAGATCTCGTGCGCGACGTAAACGCGCTCGATGCCGGCGCAGGTTTGCCCCGCGTTCGCCGCGCCGCCCCACAACACGCCGCGCGCGGCGCGGTCCAGGTCTGCGTCGGCGCACACGACCGCTGCGTCCTTTCCGCCGAGCTCGAGCACGTACGGTTTGAGCAGCGGCCCGCACACCGACGCGACCTTCTTGCCGACGTCGACCGAGCCGGTGAAAAAGATCTTGGCGATATCCGGGTGCTTGCACATCGCGCGGCCGATCTCCGCGTCGCCGTGGATCACCTGGAGCAGGCCCTCGGGCAACCCGGCCGCGTCGAAGGCCTCCTTGATCCACTCTCCGATCAGCGGCGTGAGCGGCGCCGGCTTGAGCACGACCGCATTCCCCGCCGCGAGCGCGATCGCGACCTCGCCGGCCGGGATCGTGAACGGATAGTTCCACGGCGAGATCACGCCCATGACGCCGAGCGGCGAGCGTTCCAGCACGTGACGCTTCTGTTTCAGGAACAGCTGGGGGTTCCGCAAGCGCTCGGGCGCCAGGATCTTCGCTGCGTTGCGGGCGATGAAGGTGAAGGTGTCGATGACCGGGACGACCTCCATCAGGTACGACTCGGCCAGCGTCTTTCCGTTCTCCTTGGTGATCAGCTCCGCGATCCGCGCGTGGTTGGAGCGGACGTAGTCGGCGGCCCGGCCGATGAGCGCGGCGCGCTCGGCGACCGACGTCGCGCCCCAGCGGCGCTGCGCGCGGACGGCCTCGGCGACGACCCCGTCGAGGTCGGCCGGCGGCGTGATCGGTACGCGACCGAGCTCTTCACCGGTCGCCGGGTTGTTCGAAACGATCTCGGTCGTCTTGCGCGGCATCTACGACCCCTTTCCCGCGCGGCGGCTCGCCGCCAGCTTTTCCAGCTCCTCGAGCACCTCGGGGGCGGTCGTGTTCTCGCCGATCCGGCCGCCGTGATCGTTGCCGTGATAGTCGCTCGACCCCGTCGTCACCAAACCTCGGCCCTCGGCGATCGCGCGGAAGCGCGCCCGGGCGTCCGGATCGAGATCGGGGTGATCCACCTCCACACCGGCGAGCCCGAGCGGCACGAGCAGATCGATGAGCTCTTCTTGTCCTTCGGGCGTTTTCGGGTGCCAGATCGGGTGCGCGATGACGGCGACGCCGCCCGCCTCACCGATCAGCGTGACCGCGGCCTCCGGCGTCAGCGCCTTCTTCTCCACGTACGCGCGGCCGCCTTCGAGGATCCAGTCGGGCGTGAACGCGTCGACGGTCGAAGAGATCACGCCCAGGTCTACCATCGCCTGCGCGACGTGCGGCCGCACGATGCTCTCTCCTTTCGCGATCGAGCGCACCTGCTCGAACGTCACCGGCACGCCGAGCGCGTTGAGCTTTTCGATCATGCCCTTCGCGCGCCATTCGCGATCGTCGCGGATCGCGCCGAGCTCCTCCACCAGACGCGGGTGCTTCGTATCGAGGAAGTAACCCAGGACGTGGACGGATCCGTTCTGGTAGACCGCGGAGATCTCGCTGCCGGGGATCACCCGCAACCCGACCTCTTCGCCAGCGCGTCGCGCGATCTCGTACCCCGCCGTCGAGTCGTGGTCGGTCAGTGCGATCCCGTCGAGTCCGGCCTCACGTGCGATACGCACGACCTCCGCCGGCGGGAACGCGCCGTCCGAGTTGTTCGAGTGAACGTGGAGATCGACGCGCATCAGGACGTGAATGCGTTCACGCCGGTCAGGTGGCGGCCGAGCAACAGCTTCTGCACCTGGCTCGTTCCTTCGTAGAGCGTGGTCACCCGCGCATCGCGCATGTACTTGCCGACCGGGAACTCGTCGATGTAGCCGTAGCCGCCGTGCAGCTGGATGGCGAGGTTGGCGCACTTCACGGCCGCTTCGCTGGCGACGTACTTCGCGATCGACGCCTCGACCGTGATGCGGGCGCCTTTCTCCTTCATGGCGGCGGCGCGCCACACGAGCAGACGTGCGGCTTCGGTTTCGACCAGCATCTCGGCCAGCATCTCCTGGATCAGCTGGAACCCGGCGATCGGGCGGCCGAATTGTTCCCGTTGTTTCGCGTACGCGACCGACGCGTCGAGACAGCCTTGCGCGATACCGACGCACCCCGCGCCCAGGCTCACGCGTCCATCGTCGAGCGCGGAGAGCGCGATCTTCATCCCGCCGCCGAGCTCGCCCAGCACATTCGCCGCCGGCACGCGCACGTCCGCGTACTGCAGCTCGGCCGTCGAGGCCGCGCGGAGACCGAGCTTGCCTTTGATCTCGGTCGCTTTGAATCCCGGCGCGTCGCAGGGAACGAGGAACGCGGTGACGCCCTTCGCGCCCTTGGACGGTTCGGCGTTCGCGAACGTCAGCGCGAGGCCGGCGACGGTGCCGTTGGTGATGAACATCTTCGAGCCGTTCAGGACGTAGTCGTCGCCGTCGCGCGTCGCCGTCATCTGCATCGAGCCGGGATCGGAGCCGACGCCGGGCTCGGTGAGCGCGAAGCATCCGATCGCGTCGCCGGCCGAGAGACGCGGCAGCCACTCGCGCTTCTGATCCTCGGTGCCGTACTTGGCGATCGCGGTGCCGACGAGCGAGCAGTTCACGCTCAGGATGCCGCGGATCGACGAGTCGGCGCGGGCGATCTCTTCGATCACGAGACAGTACGAGACGGGGTCGAGCCCCATCCCGCCGTACTCCTCTGGGATGGACGCGCCGAGGAACCCCAGCGGCTTCATCTTCTCCAGCACCGGCCAGGGGAATTCCTCGTCCCGGTCGTACTGCATCGCGACCGGCGCGATCTCGCGGTCGGCGAAATCGCGTGCGGTCTTGCGGACGAGCTCTTGTTCTGGAGTGAGTTCGAAGTCCACGTCGTCTCCTCGGCGCCGGAGCGCGGACAAGGGTAGCACCCGGCCGGGCACCCTCAGCCCGTGGTCCTCGGCCCCTCCACGCGCGTGGCGAACAGGCGCCACGGGTCGGGGATCCCCTTGAGCTGGTGGGAACCGCGGTCCTCGAATGAAAGACCCGAGCCCACGACGAGGTCCTTCACGGTGCTCGATACGAGGACCTCGCTTGCCCCGGCCAGAGCCGCAACTCGAGCTCCGATGTGAACCGCGATCCCGCCCACGTCCTGGCCCATCATCTCGATCTCGCCCGTATGGAGTCCCGCGCGGACCTCCAACCCGATACCGGACACTGCCGTGATGATCGCCTGAGCGCAGCGGACGGCGCGCGCCGGTCCGTCGAATGTGGAAAGGAATCCGTCTCCGGCGGTGTCGATCTCGCGTCCCCGGAATCGTTGGAGTTGTTCTCTGACGATCACGTGATGATTCTGAAGGAGCTCGCGCCATGCTCGGTCCCCGAGTGACGCGGCACGCTCCGTCGAGCCGACGATATCGGTGAAGAGAACGGTCGCGAGCACCCGGTCGGGCTCGCGCGGTGGCCGAGAGCCGGTGAAGAACTCTTGCACCTCTTGAACGACGCTTTCCGAATCACCGACGCAGATGAGGTTCTGACTGCCTTCGAGCTCGACGTGCTGCGAACCGCTGATGTTCGCGGCCACGTACCGACTGATGTCTGGTGCGATCAACGACGAATCGCGGTGTGTGATGACCAACGTTGGAACCCGGATTGCCGGAAGTATGTGGCGCAGGTCGCTCTCATAGAGCAAGCGGATCATGGCCATCCCCACCCCCGGGCTGGCGGATTGGCGTTCGTACTCGGCGAACTGCTTCAGGAGCGTTCGATCGCGGGCCTGTTCCGGCGCCAGCCTCTGGAGAAGGATCCCTCTGCCCCATCCTGCGCGGACCTCTTCCGCGTACTCATCCAGGGCTCTCACCGGGAGGTCGGGGAGGTAATCTTCGGCCGGCGTGAGCCGTGCGTAGCCATCGACAACCGCCAGAGCGGCCGTTCGATCCGGGTGCGTGGCGGCGAACAGCAGCGCGAGATAGGTGCTGCCGACACCGCTCAGTATGGACACGCGTTCGGCTCCCACGGCGTCCAGAACGGCGCGCAGGTCGTCCATCCATTCCTCAAGCGTGGGCAAGCCGCCGAGAGGAACGGGATCCGATAAGCCGGTGCCGCGTTTGTCCAAGACGATGACGCGGCTAAACGTCGCCAGCCGTTCGAGCAGCTGCGCGTACGGCGGAAGTCGCCACTGGGCGTCGACATTGCTGAACCATTGGTCCATGAGGACGAGGTCGAGCGGACCGTCCCCGAAAACTTGATACGCGATATGGATGCCGCCGGTCCGGGCATATCTCGTCTCAGGGATGTCCACAGGATGGAGAGTGCGATACGGCCGACTCGACCGTCAAGGAGTGAGCTCGACCCGGCGAACGAGGAGCCGCTCACGGGCGGAACGCTTGGCCCGTTCCGGTTGGCCGTGTAGGCTCGCGCGGGGATGGTGAGCTCGGAGATCAGGGATCTAGTCGAGCGCGCGCTCGACGCCGCGCGCGCGGCCGGCGCGTCCTACGCGGATGCGCGTTACCTCCAAGAGGAATGGGAAGCGGTCGACGTCCAGGACGAGCGCCTCCAAGGCATCGATCGCGGAGCCTCTGCGGGGATCGGTATCCGCGTCATCGTCGACGGCTACTGGGGCTTCGCCGGGACCGCGCAGCTGTCCCCGGCCGAGCTCGAGCGAGCCGCTGGGATCGCCGTGGAAGTCGCGCGCTCGTCGAGCGCGACGAAGGCGCCGTCCGTCCGCCTCGCGGACGAACCGGTGACGCAGACGACCTGGGCAACCGACGTAGCCGAGGACCCGTTCGCCGTCGCGATCGACGAGAAGATCAAGACCTTGCTCGACGCGTCGGCGCGGATGCGCCAGGTGCCGGGCCTCAGCATCGCGGAAGCTTCGATGGACTTCTGGCGCCGGGCCTCGTTCCTGGCGACCAGCGAAGGCACGCGCATCGACCAAACGATCACCCAGTCCGGCGCCGGCATCCGCGCGATGGCGGTCGGCGAGCGCGAGGTGCAGATGCGCTCGTATCCCAACTCGTTCCGCGGCCACTACGCGTGCGTCGGGTACGAGCACGTGCGCGCGATGGACCTCGTCGGCAACGCGCCGCGCATCGCGGAAGAGGCCGTCGCGTTGCTGAAGGCGCCCGAGTGTCCGTCCGACGAAACAACCCTCATCCTGGACGCGCCGCAGCTCGCGCTCCAGATCCACGAGTCGATCGGTCACCCGATCGAGCTCGACCGCGTGCTCGGGATGGAAGCCGCATACGCGGGGACCTCGTTCCTCGCGCCGCCCGACCGCGGCAATCTGCGCTACGGATCGGACCTCATCAACATCACCGCCGACGCGACCATCCCGGGCGGGCTCGGCTCGTTCGGCTACGACGACGAAGGCGTCGCCGCCCAACGCTCGAACATCATCGTCAACGGGATCTTCCACCAGTTCCTCTCCTCGCGCGAGACCGCGCCGGAGGTCGGCGAGCCGCGCTCGAACGGCACGATGCGCGCGTCGGGGTGGGACGTGATCCCTCTGATACGGATGACGAACATCAACCTCGAGCCCGGCGACTCCTCGCTCGAGGAGATGATCTCGGGAACCGACGACGGCGTGTTCATGTCCACGAACCAGTCGTGGTCGATCGACGACAAGCGCGTGAACTTCCAGTTCGGCTGCGAGATCGCGTGGGAGATCCGCAAGGGCAAGCGCCGGCGGATGCTCCGCAATCCGAACTATGCAGGACGCACGGTCGACTTCTGGTCTTCGTGCGATGCGATCGGCGGGCCCGGCGAGTGGGGCGTGTGGGGAACGCCGAACTGCGGCAAGGGCCAGCCGGGGCAAACGGCGCGCGTTGCGCACGGCACGTCGCCGGCACGGTTCCGCGGCGTGCGCGTCGGCGTCAGAGGTTGACGATGCGCACCCGCTTCGGCCTCCCACCCGCCACGGCTGACGCGACGGGCGCGGCGAGATGAGCGCGGTCGGACAAGAGCGGTTGACCGAAGCGGCGGAAGCCGCGTTCGGCGCCAGCGCCGATGGGACGCTCATCGTCGCGATCCACTCATGGGGCGGCCTCACCCGGTTCGCGTCGTCCCGGATCCATCAGAACACCTGGCGCGAGGACGTCGAGTTCCGCGTGATGACGATCGTCGACGGCAACAAGCTCGGCGTCGCAGCGACGCACTCGCTGGACCCGGCGGCCGTGCGCCGTGCCGCCGACGACGCGATCGCGATCGCACGTGTAGCGCCCTCCGACCCCGACTTCCCCGGCTTGGCGGCGGCCGCCACCATCGCGGCCGACGACGGTTTCGACCCCGACACCGCCGAGGCAACGCCGGCCGCGCGCGCGGCCGCGGTCGCCACCATGCTCGGCGAGTTCCCTTCGGGTATGGAGGGTGCGGGGTACGTCGAAACCGTCGCGGACGAGGTGCTGATCGCGTCGAGCAACGGGTTGCGCGCGTTCGCGAGCACGACCCGCTCCGGGTGCTCGGTCTTGGCGATCGCATCCGATTCCAGCGGCTATGTGGAACGGCTCGAGCGCCGGTTCGGCCAGATCGATCCCGGATCGCTCGCACGCACGGCCGTGGACAAAGCGACCCGCAGCGCGAACCCGCAACCGGTCGACGCCGGCACGTGGACGGTGATCCTCGAGCCGGCCGCGACGGGGACGTTCCTGCAGTTCCTCGGCTATCTGGGGTTCGGCGCGAAGTCCTTCATAGAGGAGCGCTCGTTCCTGACCGGGAAGATCGGATCGAAGCTGATGGGCGATCTGGTCACGATCACCGACGACCCGACCGCGCCGGACGCGCTCGGTCTGCCCTTCGACTTCGAGGGAACGCCGTCGCAGCGCGTGTCCTTGATCGACGCGGGGGTCGCGAGCGGCGTCGTGTGGGATCGCGCGACCGCGAAGAAGGCCGGGAAGGAATCGACGGGGCACGGGCTGCCGCCGCCGAACCCGTACGGCCCGCTCCCGCTGAACATGCGCATGGCGCCGGGCTCGTCGACGATCGACGACATGATCGCCTCGACCGAGCGCGGGCTGCTCGTAACCCGCTTCCACTACTCCAACGTCGTCAACGAGAAGGAGACCGTGCTGACCGGGATGACCCGGGACGGCACCTTCCTTATCGAAGATGGGAAGCTCGGCGGTGGAGTTCGCAACCTCCGCTACACCCAGAACGCGGTCGAGGCGCTCGCCAACGTGCAGATGGTCGGCGACGAAACCGAGATCTCGACCGAGATGTTCTTCGGCGGCAGCCGGGCCCCGGCCGTGAAGATCGCCGACTTCAAGTTCTCCTCCACCACGACCCACTGACCCCCGCAACCCGCCGGCGGCTCCCGCCGTAGTGACGGATGCCACAGTCCGGCCTCACGGCTGTGTGGTAGAACCCTGCCACTCGGGCGGAGGGCGAGCGACGAACTGTCCAGCGTGTGGCCGGCCCAACCGCGACGGCGCCCGGTTCTGTGACTCGTGCGGCGCCGCCCTGATCGAAGCACGTCCGGTGGGCCCGCCCTCCGAGCCCGTATCGTTCGCGGCCGGCCGATACGAGGTCGAGCGCTTCCTCGGTGAAGGCGCGCGGAAGCGGGTGTTCCTCGCTCGCGACTCACGGCTCGACCGCGACGTCGCCGTGGCGATCATCAAGACGGAAGGCCTCGACGAGATAGGCCTTGCCCGGGTTCGCCGGGAAGCCAAGGCCATGGCCCGGCTCGGCGACCACCCGAACATCGTCACCGTCCACGACATCAGCGAAGAGGAAGACCGTCCGCTCATCGTCAGCCAGTTCATGGCGGGCGGATCGCTCGCGGACCTGCTCGACCGAACCGAGGGACGGCGCGTGCCGATCGAAACCGCGGTTCGCATCGCGACGGAAGTGGCCCGCGCGCTCGAGCACGCGCACGAGCGCGGCGTCGTCCACCGGGACCTGAAGCCGGGGAACATCTGGCTGACCGAAGCGGGCGCGGCGATGCTGGGCGACTTCGGCCTGGCGATCGCGCTGGACCGCTCGCGCCTCACCAGCGAAGGCATGATGGTCGGCACGGTCGCCTACATGCCGCCCGAGCAAGCGACCGGCCGGGAGCCCGACGCGCGCGCCGACCTCTATTCGCTCGGCTGCGTGCTCTACGAGATGCTCACGGGACGCCCGCCGTTCACCGGCGACGACGCCGTCGCCATGATCTCCCAGCACATCAACACCCCGCCCGTCTCACCGTCGTGGCACAACGCGTCGGTGCCGCCGGCGCTGGAGATGCTCGTGCTCGACCTGCTCGCCAAAGCGCCGGAGGATCGTGTGGCGACGGCGAGCGACGCGCGGGCGCGTCTGGAGCAGATCGCCGCTCCATCCACACCGGTCGCGGCCGCCGCGACGTCGCTCCCCCAGACCGCACGCGTCCAACTCGGCGGCACTCCCGCGTGGGTGCGTTTCATCGGCCGGGACGCCGAGCTCGGCATCCTGCGGGGAGCAGTGGATACGGTCTTCTCAGGGCGCGGCGCGATGCTGATGGTCGTCGGTGAGCCGGGGATCGGAAAGACGCGCATCGCCGAGGAGGCCGGCGTCTACGCGCGCCTGCGCGGTGCCCAGGTGCTGCTCGGCCGCTGCTACGAATCCGAGGCCTCGCTGCCCTACATCCCGTTCGTGCAAGCGATCAGGCAGTACGTCATGGAGCGCGAGCCCGACGCGCTGCGCTCGGAACTGGCGGATGGCGCCTCCGATGTAGCGAAGCTGGTGTCGGAGATCCGGCAGCGGATCCCGGATCTCCCGGAGCCGCCGCAGGTGGAGCCCGAACAGGAGCGATACCGACTCTTCGAAAGCGTCGCGTCGTTCCTCGTCAATGCGTCGAACGCGAACCCTGTCGTGCTCGTGCTCGACGATCTGCACTGGGCGGACAAGCCGTCGCTGCTGTTGCTCCAGCATCTTGCTCGCCGGGTACCCGCGAGCCGGCTGATGATCGTCGGAACATACCGCGACGTTGAACTCGACAGGCGGCACCCCTTGTCCGAGACGCTCGCGTCGCTGCGGCGCGAGCATGCGTTCGAGCGCGTGCTGCTGCGTGGGCTCAACGTCGAAGAGGTCGCCAAGATGCTCGAGGCCGCCGCACAGCACGAGCTCGGGGCGCGCGGTGTGCCGCTCGCGCAGGCGATCCATCGCGAGTCCGAGGGCAATCCATTCTTCATCGAGGAGATCGTCCGCCACCTCGTCGAAACCGGAGGCCTCTACCGGCGCGGCGACCAGTGGGCGATCGGCGCGGCGCGCATCGAGGACCTCGGCATCCCCGAAGGCATCAAGGAAGTGATCGGACGACGCCTGTCGCGCCTGTCCGAGGCGTGCAACGCGGCGCTGTCGCACGGCGCGGTCGTCGGGCGGGAGTTCGAGTTCAGCGTCGTCGCCGCGATGAGCGGGCTCGACGACGACGCCATGCTCGGCGCGATCGAAGAAGCGCTGGAACATCAGCTGATCGTGGAGGCACCGGGCCGATCGGGCCCGACCTACGCGTTCACACACGCGCTCGTACGTCAGACGCTCTACGACGAGCTTTCGCTCCCCCGCAAACAGCGGCTCCATCT
>Ga0075435_100003111_pt1 | contig 11213 bp, 10 predicted proteins | sample RhiMethybrSRZTD4_FD_75302 | JGI IMG/M metagenome (GOLD analysis project Ga0075435, IMG submission 75302) | Populus rhizosphere microbial communities from Tennessee, USA - Rhizosphere MetaG P. TD hybrid SRZTD4 | ecosystem: Host-associated > Plants > Roots > Rhizosphere > Soil | place: USA... | reverse complement strand
ATTCGGAATTTGACATCAAATCCCGAACCCCAAATCCCGAATCCCGACATCAAATCCCGAATCCCGAATCCCGAATCCCGACATCAAATCCCGAATCCCAAATCCCGAATCCCGACTCGATCACTGCGTAGCCATGGTCCGCTTGATCGTCACCTTCGCGATCTTGCCGACGCCGCTGCACGCCAGCCACAGATTGCCCGCCTTGTCGATCTCCATGTTGCGCACCGTGCCGCCGCCGCTCGGAATCGGCCAGGTGAGGAACTTCTTCGTCTCCGGATTGAATCGCACGAGGATGTTCTTGTCGTCGTCACCCGTTTCGACGTACCAGACGGCGCCGTCGGCGGTCACATCGATTGCGTAAGGCCGCGACTCCGGTCCACCGGGCGATTTGAACTCCTCGACCTTGCCGCTCTTCGGATCGAGATGTCCGAGATAGCCGCGCGCGTAGTCGCCGTACCAGACCGTGTCGTCTTTGCCGATCGCGATCCGGCGCGGCCGCGCCGCCGGATCGGGCAGCGGGTACTCTCTGACGATGAGGGTCTTCGGATCGGCGCTGCCGATCTTGTTCGAGTTGAACATGTCGAAGTAGGGCATGCCCTTCGAGTCGAGCCGCACGCCGTAGGGCCGCGAATTCGCCGTCGGCGACTCGACCAGTTTGATGGCGCCGTCCGGTGCCTTCGGATCGAGCGTCCCGATGAAGTTGCCAGCCTGCACGGTGAAGAAGATCCGGCCATCGCGAAGGAACGCCATCGTGTGCGGATCGCGCGCTTTGGGATTCGGCATCTTGTACTCGGTGACCTTCCCAGTCTTCGGGTCGACTTTTCCGATCAGGCCGGCCGCGTTACCCGTGTACCAGATGTTGCCGTCCTTGTCGGCCTGCAGACCATGCGGTCCCGAGTTCGGTGTCGGCAGCGTGAATTCCTTGAACTGTTGCGTCGCGGGATCGAATCGGCCGATGACGTTGGCGCGCTGTCCGGTGTACCACACCGATCCGTCGGGCGCGACCGCCGGATCGTGAGGATAGGCCGGCTTGCTCGGCGTCAGCCATTCTTCGATCTTGACGTCGACGTTGTCGTCGATCGCGGGGAGGGCGGAGAGCGAGACGGACGCCGCGACGAGGGCGACCAGGATCAGAGCGTTCGCGCGCATAATGTCCTCCAGATGGTGAGGATTGTAATCCCCGCCGCGGCCTTTCTGATCAGCCTTCCGCTCGCGGCTGATGCGTTCAAGGAAGGACCGTATCCAAACGTCACCGGCGGATTCGGCGAGCAGTCGTGTCGCCTCTGCCATCTCGACAATCCCGTCAACGCGCCGGGCGGGACGCTCACGCTGAGCGGAGTACCGCAAACCTTCGTACCGGGACAGACCTACGAGATCACTGTGTCGCTCGCGCGATCGGGGATGCGCCGCGGCGGCTTTGAGATCGCCGCGCGCTTTGCCACCGGCAAACAGAAAGGTAAGCAGGCGGGATCGTGGACAGTGCCGGATGCGCGGCTGCAGCTGATTCCCGGTGCGGTAGACAAGTCGCTGACGTTCGTACAGCACAACCTGATGGGATCGCGCACGGCGACGCCGGGATCGAACGCGTGGACGATCGAGTGGACCGCCCCATCGTCGAACGCCGGCCCGCCCGGCACGGTGCAGTTCAACGTCGCGGCCAACGCCTCGAACAACGACGACTCGCCACTCGGCGACTACATCTACGTGGCGATGTTGCGGAGCAAGCCGGAACGGTGACCCATCCTGCCCATCCCGTCCCCATCAGCGCCGACTCTCCTTGGATCCGATCTCGCGCGTGTACTTCGTGATCAGCACGATGCCGATGAGCTGCGTCCATTCGGAAACGATGTTGCCCACGACTTCGCCGGCCTTGCCGTCGACTTCCAGACGAGCGTAGAGAACGGTCCACAGCACGCCGGTGATCACAAGGCCGATGGTGAGTGAATGATCGATGATGCATCGCAGGAACCGGCTGGGCGATCTCGGATGCGGTGTGCGGCTCTCGGCCGATCCAATCTCGTACAGATACTTCGTCGCGATGACGAAGACGAACGTTCCGAGCCAGTCCGCCAGCGCGTTGCCGTAGAACACGCCGACGTGCGTCTTCGGATCGCCGCGCACATACAACACGAACAAGACGATCAGAATGGAGGCGACGGTCAGGCCGAGCGAGTGCTCCCTGAACACGCTGCGCGATCCGCGCGCTCTTTTCTGACTGGTACCCATCGCATCACCGTTTGAAGCGAACCGCGCGCCGGAGCGCCGTTGTCGCTTCCGGAATCTTCAACGCGAACGTCATGGCGAAAAACACCACGCCGTACGGACCGAGCACGAGCATCGCGGTCACGACCGGATGAAGCGTGGGGATCGTGATCTTTGCGGTCCAGCCGCCGACGGCAGCCGCAGCCGCCGCGGCCCAAAGCTTCGCAACGAACGGCGCTGGCAGCCCGGTCCGGCCGATGCGCGCGTTGAGCGACGCGCGCAGCAGCCACATCTCGATCCATCCGGCAATTCCGGCCGACGCGGTCAGCCCCGCAGCACCCCACACCGGATCGATTCCAAGCCAGCGCGGCAGAGGAATCGCAAACAGATATCCCAGGATCGTCGTCAGCGCGACGCGGACCATCGCGAAGCGCAGCGGCGTCCGCGTGTCGCGCAGGGCGTAGTAGGTCGACGAGTACAACCGCCCCAGCGTCGACGCGAGCAGGCCGACGGCTGATCCAGCAAGAATGCCCCAGACGTACACCGCATCTTCGTGCCGGAACCGCCCGGTCTGCAGCAGCGCCGCGGCCACGACATCGCCGAGCGCCAGAAACGCCATCGCCGAGGGCACGACGAAGAACGCGATCTGACGCAGGCCGGCGTCGAGTCGCACGCGCAGCGCCGCGTGATCGACCGCCGCGCCGGACATCGCCGGCAGTTCGGCGGCCGCGACCGACATGCCGAACAAGCTGACCGGCAGCGTATAGAGAAGCTGCGCGTTCGACAGCCCGGTGACGGCGCCGGTCGGCAGCAAGCTCGCGAGCAGCGCGTCGACGTACGCGCTCACCTGCACGACGCCGCGGCTGATGAACACCGGCACGAAGTTCCTCGTGACGACACGAACGTGATCGCGCATCAGATCGCTGTTCTCGCCGGATCGCACCGCCATCACGTCCGGGGCCACGCGCAGGACGGCGGGCACCTGCACGGCAAACTGCAGCGCGCTGCCGCCCACCGATCCCCACGCGAGCAGCATCGCCAGCCGCGGCAGCGGCGTGTGGCTGCCAAAGGCGACGAGCGTGGCGATCATCGCGGCGTTCCACATCACCGGCGCCGTGTACGACAGCAGGAACCGATGATGGCTGTTCAGGACGCCGAGACACCACGCCGACAGCACCAGCAGTCCCGCGCCCGGAAAAAGAATGCGGACGACCTGGATCGTGAGCTCGCGCTTGTCGCCGGTGAATCCCGGCGCGATGGCCGCAATCAGCAGCGGCGTCGCGAGCACGCCGACGAGCACCAGCACCGCTACCGCCAGCCCGAGCAGCGCGGCCACAGCCCCGGCGACACGGTCGGCCTCGCGGCGGTCGCCGCGGGCGACGAGCGCGGCGTAGACGGGGATGAACGACGCCGACAACGCGCCTTCGCCGAACAGGTTCTGGAGAAAGTTGGGAATCCGGAACGCCGCGTTGAACGCATCGGCGGCGTCCGACTCGAGGCCGAAGTAGTGCGCGAACACACGGAGCCGGACCAGGCCCGCGAGACGACTGCAGAGAATTCCGGCAGCGACGAAGACTGCCGATCTAGTCAACGTCGTCGTCGGTGGCCGCGGAGCCCAGCGTGCCGCTCGACTTCTGCATCAGATACGCCTTGATGAACCCGTCGATGTCGCCGTCGAGCACGCGATCCACGTCGCCCACCTGCTCTTTCGTCCGGTGATCCTTCACCATCCGATAGGGCGCCAGCACGTAGCTGCGGATCTGGCTGCCGAAGCCGATTTCCTTCTTCGCGCCGCCAATCTGATCGAGCTTCTGCTGGTTTTCTTTCACTTTCAGATCGTAGAGCCGCGCCTTCAGCACTCGCATCGCCGAGTCGCGGTTGCGATGCTGCGATCGCTCGTTCTGGCACGAGACGACGATGCCGGTCGGGAAATGGGTGATGCGGATGGCGGAGTCGGTGACGTTGACGTGCTGGCCGCCGGCGCCGCTCGAGCGATAGGTGTCGATGCGGATGTCCTTGTCCTCGATCTGGATGTCGACGTCTTCGGGCAGCTCGGGCCAGACGTAGACCGAGGCGAACGAGGTGTGGCGGCGCGCGGCTTGATCGAAGGGCGAGATACGCACCAGCCGATGGACGCCCACTTCCGCCGACATCAGGCCGAACGCGTACTCCCCGGTCACCGTAAAGGTGACGCTTTTCAAGCCCGCTTCTTCCCCGGGCTGATAGTCGATCAGCTCGCGCTTGAAGCCGCGGCGCTCGGTCCAGCGGAGGTACATCCGCAGGAGCATCTCCGCCCAGTCCTGCGATTCGGTGCCGCCGGCGCCGGGATGGATCGTCACGATCGCGTTCTTGCGATCGTGTTCGCCGCCGAGCATCTTCTTGATTTCGCCGGCCTGCACTTCCAGATCGAGCCCGTCGAGCGCCTGCGCGAATTCGTCATCGACCGATTCCCCGGCGTGCGCCCACTCGATGAGCACGCCGAGGTCGTCGCTGCGCTTTTTCAGCGACGCGATCAGATCGCGATCCTGTTCGAGGCGTCTGCGGCGCTGCAGGACCTTTTGCGCTTCGGCCTGGTCTTTCCAGAAATCTGGCGCGGCGGCGCGCGCCTCGAGGCGGTTCAGTTCGTCGTCGGGGCGGGAAACTTCAAAGATAGCTCCGCAGATTCGCAGCGCGTCGGCTGAGGTCCTCGTAGCGGCGCATCATGTCGTCGACGGTAGGCATGGCTCATTGTACACGCCGTCTGGAGAGGACCACCAGCACCAGCGTCATCACCGCCGACGCGTAGGCCACGATGTCCCCGTGGCGCGTGTAGAAGGTCGAGCCGCGGAGAAATCGCGCGTCGCCGAGGAGGACGGCTGGCTCGAAGATGCGGCTGCGGACGATCACGCGCCCGTACGGATCCACGATGCCGCTGATCCCGGTGTTCGCGGACCGGACGAGATACCGCCCCTCTTCGATCGCGCGCATCGAGGCCTGCTCGAAATGCTGATACGGCGCCGAGGTCGTCCCGAACCAGGCGTCGTTGGTGATCGTCGTCAGCAACTCGCTGCCGCGCACGACGAACTGCCGAATCAGATCCGGATACACGACCTCGTAGCAGATCGCCACGCTGATCGGATGGCCGTTCACCGGCAAGAGCGTCGGATCGACGCCGGCGGAAAACGGTCCGACCGCTTCGACGAGCGGTCCGGCGAAGAAGAGGAGCTCTTTCAGCGGGACGTACTCGCCGAACGGCACCAGGTGCATTTTGCGATATGAGCCAGCCGTGCTGCCGTCGGGACGCACGACGAAGGCGGAGTTGTAGTATTTGTCGGCGATGCGCTTGGCGCCCTCGATTCGCCAGTCGATCTGATCGCTCCCGAGCAGAATCGCGACACGCGCGTTGCGCGCCGTCGCGCGGACCATCTCGGCGCCCGGACGATCCTCTTCGAAGAAGAATGGCGTCGACGATTCCGGCCACAGCACGAACTGCGCGCCCTGCGCGATCGCCTCCCGCGTCATCCGCAGATAGTCCTGGAAGATCGCCGACGCCCGCGCCGGATCCCACTTCTGCCCCTGATCGACGTTTCCCTGAATCAGTCCGACCCGAACGGAGTCGCCGGTCGCGGTCCACTCGCTTCGCGCCACACGGCGGCTCCCCCAGACGGCGACGCCGATGACGATGGCAAGCGCGACCGCCAGGGGAATCCGTTGCCGACTGACGGCGGCGATCGTCAGCGCCGCGCTGACCGCCGCGACCAGCAGCGATACGCCGTACACGCCGAACACGCTCGCGAACTGCGCGATCGGAAGCACCGACGCCTGACTGTAGCCAAGCAGGACCCACGGAAATCCGGTGAGAAAATAGGTCCGCCCGAGCTCGGTCGTAATCCAGACGAGCGGCGCCGCCATCAGCGCCGCTGGACCGTGGACGACGACGATTCGCCGCATGATCAGCGCGAAGACGCCGGGAAAAAGCGAAAGATAGGCGATCAGGAGCGCGTTGATCAGCACCGCCACCCACCACTGCAGACCGCCGTACATCGCCATCACCCGCGTGATCCAATAGAGGGTGCCGGTGAAATACACCGCGCCGGTCAGCCATCCCAGGCCAAACGATGTTCGAAGACCGGGACTCGGTTCACGAGGTGTGGCGCACAGCGCGACGAGCAACGGCGTCAGCGCGATCCACCCGACCGCTGGATGACCGAATTTCGGAAAGCTGAGCGCGAGGAGGAGGCCTGACGCCGACGCGAGCGCGTAGTCGAAGGACCGCGTGGACAATCGCGCTCAGTGTACTACTGAGGCTTGGTACTACTGAGCTTGGCCGAGACGTTTCCATAGATGAGGAGCGAGACTGCCTCGACGAGGCCGTTCATCGAGAACGGCTTGTCGAGAAACGCCTCGCCGTCCCAGAGCGGTCGGGCATCCATCAGACGATCGATGTGACCGGTGACGTAGAGAACCTTCAAGTCCGGACGCTCCACCCGGATACGGCGGACCATCTCATCGCCGGTCACCTCGGGCATGTCGAGATCGGCGACGAGCAGATCGATTTGCGTACCGTCATGTAACACGGCGAGCGCCTCAGTCGCGCCCGACGCTTCGATGACGTCGTAACCGGCCTGTTGAAGGAGGCGGCGCTCAATTTCTCGAATCTGGGCTTCGTCATCGACGACGAGGACAACAGGGCGCTCGCGACGGTCGGGAGGCACGTCAGGGTTAGAGGTAAGTGTCTGTCACGAACCGCCCCGAGTGTGTCAGTCGATGTCCGACACCTTGATTAAACGGGCGATCGGCCCGATCGGGCCTCCGGACGAAAAGAATTGTCAGTGTCCGTCTTACATCGGCCGCGATTGTGCGTTTGCGTCGCTATACTCCTCTCACCCGTCGCACATGTTTCGGTCTTCAACTTCGCTCGATGGCGATCTATTCACCGTTATGGCGGACTCGGCGCCGGTCATGATCTGGATGGCCGACACCAACGCCCAACGGACATTCTTGAACAAGCCGTGGCTCGACTTCACCGGTCGGTCGCTCGATGAAGAAGTCGGCGACGGTTGGGTCGAAGGCGTCCACGAGCAGGATCGGTCCGCGTGCGTCGACGCGTACCTCGCCGCCTACCGCGAACGGCAGCCACTCGAGATCGAGTACCGCTTGCGTCGCGCCGACGGCGAGTTTCGATGGGTGATCGATCGCGGCGCGCCGCGCCTCGACGCGGACGGCCGGTTCACCGGCTACATCGGCGCGTGCATCGACGTCACCGCGCTGAAGCAGAGCGAAGCGCGGCTGCGAGAGTCGGAGGCGCAGCTTCGCCGGCTCGCCGCGCGTTTCGAATCGGCGCAGGAACACGAACGGGCGTCGGTCGCGCGCGAGCTCCACGACGAGCTCGGGCAATCGTTGACCGCCCTGAAACTGGAGATGGCGCGCACGGTGCCCGACCTCCTCAAGCAAGGCATTGGTCACGACACGATCGATCGGCTGCAGTCGATGATCGGGACGCTCGACACGGCGCAGGAAACGGTGCGGCGCCTCGCCACCTCCCTTCGTCCACCGGCGCTCGATCATCTCGGTCTCGCGGCGGCGATCGAGCTCGAGGGCGCGGCGCTCGCGCGCCGGACCGGCATCCGCTGCCGCGTCGTCGGCAACCGGCGCGTCGCCAGACTCGACAGCGTGCAGACGACGGCCGTGTTTCGCATCGTCCAGGAAGCGCTGACCAACATCGTGCGCCACGCCGGCGCGAGCGCGATCACCATCTCAATCAGCGGGACTGCCCGCTCCACGTCGGTCAAGGTTCGTGACAACGGACGCGGCATGAGCGAGAAGCAGATGACCGATCCGGCGGCGATCGGCCTGCTCGGCATGCGCGAGCGGGCCGAGTTGATCGGTGCCTCGCTGACCATCACCTCCCACCCGGGGAAAGGGACGATCGTGTCCGTCGTCGCGTCTGCCGGTACGCTGGACGAGCCATCGCGGACATGATCCGCATCCTTCTCGTCGACGACCATCCAGTCGTCCGACACGGAATACGACAGATCCTGCTAGACGGCTTGAAGAACGTCAGCGTCGGCGAGGCGGGCGACGCGCGCGGGGCGCGCGCGAGCATCAAGGGCAACGGCTGGGATCTCGTCGTGCTCGACGTGACGCTGCCGGGCGAAAGCGGCCTCGATCTGTTGAAGGACATCCGGCGCACCCATCCCGGCCTGCCCGTCCTCGTGCTCAGCATGCATCCGGCAGCCCAGTTCGCGCGGCGTGCGCTCGCCGCCGGCGCGCTCGGATACCTGACGAAAGAGAGCGCACCAAACGAGCTCGTCCACGCCGTCGAGCAGATTCGCCGCGGACGGCAGTATCTCGGCCGAGGCGGCCACGAGCGCGATGCGCGAGGCATCCGCCCTGATCGGCCTCCGCACGATGCGTTGTCCGATCGCGAGTATCAGGTGCTGCGCATGCTCGGCTCGGGCAAGACCGTTTCTGAAATCGCCGTGTCCCTCGGCCTGAGCGTCAAGACGGTGAGCACCTACCGCTCGCGTCTGCTCGACAAGCTGGAGATGCGGAGCAACGCCGAGTTGATGCGCTACGCGATCGAAAATGGTCTAGTCGATTCGTGAGCGCGCGATCAGCGCGTCACCCAGGGATTGAACTGCTCCTCCCGCTTCAACCGCGCGGCAATCGAATCGGCTTCGCGGCGTGTCGGGAACTTGCCGACCCTCACGCGATACACCGACGGCGTTCCGCTCGCGGGGGCGAGCACGTACGCTGAGTAGCCTTTCGACGAGAGCCGCTTCGCAATCGCGTCCGCATCGCTCTTGACGTTGAGCGCGGCCACTTGCACCGCGTACCCCTGCGACGATTGTCCCGAGGGCTCTGATGACGCAGGCGCAGGCGCCGGTGTGGCGACCGGCGGAGGCGCAGGCGCGGCGGGTTTGGCCGTGGACGCGGCCGCGGGCGGCGCCGCCGGTGGCGTGGCCGCCGGCGCGGGTGCCGGCTTCAACTTCTCGTCCGCGGCTTTCTGTTTTTCGAGGCGATTGAAATAGGTCAGGTCGTCGGCTGCGGCTGGCGGGGGCGCGGCGGCTGTCGGATCCGAGCCGGCCGGAGCCGGCGCGGGCGCCGAGGCCGGCTGTTGCGGCGCTGGCGTCATCGCGTCGGGGGTCGAGTTCGAGGCAACCTCAGCACCCCGTTCCGCGCGGACGCCACGGCCCACGAGCACGCCGCACAGGAAGATGACGACGGACACAACCGTTGCGGCCATGAACAGAAAGACGAGCTGCTTTCCGTTCAGTTGAATCTCGTGAAATCCGTCGTCCTGTACTTGTGAACCCACGCTCGCGGCGATTTTAACACGCTAGGTTCGCGAAGTACAGCGCTCATCATTTCAGCCGCGCGATGAGCGCCCTGGCTTCGGCCGACGAAGGGTCGAGCGTCAGCGCGCGATCCGCTTCGGCGCGCGCCGCCGCCGCATCATTCGACTGACGGTACGCCTCGCCGAGTACGGCGTGGGCGTCGGCGGTCTCGGCGCTCCACAGCGAGATCTTGAGCGCGTTGATCGCATCGTGGAGTCGGCCGTTGCGCACGTGGATCCGTCCGAGCAGCAGGTGCGCCTCGGCGAGATACGGCGAGAGATAGAGGGCATGGTTCAGCGCGACGACGGCTTCGCGGTCGTTCTCCTCGCGAAAGAACCGCGTCGCGCGGTCGAGGTGGAAACGCGCCTGCTCCGCCTGATCGCGCTGCTCGCTCGCCGCGATCGTCTTTTCAATCCGCTCTGCATGCGGCAGCTCGACGTCGCTGCGGACCCGCTCGAGCCCTTTCGGCACGGCGTCCGCTCCCGGACGCCGGTCCCGGTCGAGCGCTTCGTAGGCGGACGACAGGCGCTTGGCGAGCTCCTTCTCACGCGCGGCCTCAGACGGGTTGCCTGCGGCCGCGAGCGCCGCGCCGAGGACGAAATGCGCGTCGCCGTCAGCGGGATTCCGGCGCACCGACTCGCGCAGCCAGTAGATCGCGCCCTGAGGATCGCGGTTCTCCCAGTACGCATATCCGAGATTGAACAGATAGTCGGGATCTTCGGGATCCGCTTCGACCGCTTTGCCGAAGAAAAACGTCGGCAGTCCCGACAGCGGCGTCCCGCCGCGGCGCAGTTGCACGACGCCAAGATTGTTGAGCGCATTCGGCGTCGGCCGCGCATCGGCGAGCGCTTTGAAAGTGGCGAACGCATCGTCGTAGCGATTGAGAGACAGCTGCGACAAGCCGGCCAGGAAGCGCGCGCGCCGCGACCAGGGCGAATCGGCCGGCACCGGCGTCACCGCGGCGAGCGCCCTCTGGTGTTCGTTCTCGTCGGCGTAGACGTCCCACAACGCGAGCCGCGCGCGATCGAACGCCGGCTGCTCCTTCAGCGCGGCGTTCAGGTAATTGACGGCGGTCGCCGGCGTTTCGGCGAGGATCCCTTTGATGTAGTTCTCGAAGACCGTCATCGGCGGCTGCCGCCGGAGCAGTTCGTCGGTCGATCGCGGCGACGGCTCGATCTGCCGCGCGATCCGATGAAGGGTTTCGAACAGCTGCGGCAGCGGACCGCGAACCGTCACGTCGGTCTTGACGCGTCCGGTGTCGAGGGCGATGCTCCTCGCGCGAACGATCAACGTGTCGTTGTCCAGCTCGAGCGAGCCGAGGACGATTTGTGCGGCGCCGACGATCTGGCCGATCCGAATCACCGTCGCATCGCTCAGCGCGGCCACCGGCGGCACCTGGAGACGCTCGAACGCGGCGATGCGCTCGGGCCGCGTGATCGCGCTGGCGCCGAGCGCGAGCAGGTCGTCGGTGAGAAGGACGGCGGATGCCTCACCGAGCCAGAAGATGCGCCCTTCGCGCTTGACGTTCTCGAAGGGCATCACGAGGATGCGCGCGGGCGAGGATTGCGGCTCGGGGCCGACACGCAGGTCCGCCCCGACGCGAAGGAAAAGGTCCACTCCTGGACCGCGGAGAGCTGGTCTCGCATTCGTAGGGGCAGAGCCGTGCGTTGGCCCGGCGAGGCCCATGGCGAC
>Ga0075435_100003110_pt1 | contig 11215 bp, 7 predicted proteins | sample RhiMethybrSRZTD4_FD_75302 | JGI IMG/M metagenome (GOLD analysis project Ga0075435, IMG submission 75302) | Populus rhizosphere microbial communities from Tennessee, USA - Rhizosphere MetaG P. TD hybrid SRZTD4 | ecosystem: Host-associated > Plants > Roots > Rhizosphere > Soil | place: USA... | reverse complement strand
TCGACGAGGGTCCGAGGCGGGTCAGCCAGCGCATCGAGCTCACCGTAACGCCTGATACAGCATCCGTCAAGCGTTACACCGGCGACTCTCTGACCAGTCTTCCGGCGCCGGAGAAACAGGATGATGCGGCGGGCGACGTGCCACCATTGGAAAATGGGCTTTGAGGTCGTTCTCACTCATTTCTGGCTCGCGTTCGTCGCCGTCACGATCATCAACGGACGGTACTGGTGGGCCGGTGTGCAGGCGCGGATCCAGGCGCGGCCGGAGCTGGAGCCCGGTTATCGGCGTCTCTATCGAGGCTATCTCTTCTGGGCAAACGTGCCGTGGCTTCTGATGGGGGCGGGCATTCTCTCCGGACAGGTTTGATGGATGTTCGACTTCCTCGAGCCGCGGAGCGGGAATCCCTACGTCCTCGCCTGGTGGTGGGCGAACGGCGCCGTGCTCGCCGCCGGCACGGTGTGGGTGCTCTGGGGAGGCGGCGCCGAGACGCTCGCGAGACATCCGGGCTTCGCGATGGTGCCCGAGTGGTCCGCGTCGAAGATTCGGTGGCTCTGGGTGGGCCTCGTCGTCTGGAACGTCACGATCGGCGGGCTCCTCTTCTTCTGGAGCCCGGCTCCCACTGGGAAAGCTCCCCTGCCTTTCCCGGAGGAATGGGCGCTGATCCTCATTCCGCTCTTTGTCGTCGCGCTGGCGTATGGTGTGAACGTCTTCCTCGCGTGGCTCGGCGGCTGGGCCATTCTGGCTCGTCACTATCGGGCGAGCCGGGACCATGGTGGGCGCCGTGTGCGGTTCCGGTCAGCCCGTCTGGGAAGCGTGAATTACGGAAGCAGTCTGACGCTGACCGTCGGTGCCGGCGTCGCAATTCTCCCGTTGTTCCGTGCCGGCCACCCGCCATTGTTTTTCCCATGGGGAGACGTCGCCGCCAGGGCGGGCCGCACCTGGTTCCTTCCGTGGATCGAGCTGAGCTTCGCGCAGTGCCCCGGTCTGGCTTTCCGCATCGCGAGACGTCTCGCCGAGACAGTGGCGCGAGAAAGCGGCGGCCGCCTCCGGCTACCGCCCCCCACCTAGCTACCGGCCAACCCCCGCCGTCTCGTCCACGCTAGAGAGCGCTCAGGAACGCAACCAGGTCGGACTCCTCTTGAGGCGTGAGGACGAGGCCGAAGCGCTTCTCGTAGAACCGCACGGCGTCCAGCAGTGTTCGAGCTGATCCATTGTGGAAGAACGGGGCGCGGGCGGAGAGACCGCGCAGAATCGGTCCCTTGATCTTGCCGACGTGATCGAACTGGCCGTCTATCAAGGCCTGGCCGAGGTCGGTCGTGGTTTTGCAATCGTCCGTCCCCTTCTTGCACACCGTGATCTTAGGCAAGTAGCCGATGTCGAGACCTCCCAGATTGACCGACGGGTCCGAGAGACTCGGATCCCCCGTGCCGATGTTCAAGGGCGTGGGGAAGGAATGATTGCCGACGTTCGGCGTATCGTGGCAGGTGCCGCACGTCCCCTGGAGCGACGAAATGCCGCCGGCCACCAGGCCGCCGGCCGCCACGTCGTCATTGATTCCGGCGACCCCACTGATGTTGACGGGTTTGGAATTGAAAATCGCCTGCCCGCGCGCGACGGCCGCGCGCGGATTGGCGTCGGGCAGCTTCGCCCAGGCCTCGTAGATGTTGAAGATCGTCGGGCTGAACCCACCGTCGGCCGGCGCCATGAGCCCGCCCGGTGGCTCGAGTGCCGGCACCAGGAAATGGACGCTCGAGTTGATGCTGATGAAGAACGGCTGTGCGACGAGAGCTTCCGGTCCGCCGTCCGCGCGGCGCGTGTCGAGGCGGCCGATTCGCTTGTCGATTGCCTGCGCCGTGAAAAGGGCGGTCTCGAAGCCCACGATCGCCTGCTGCTCGGCCGCGGTCGGTCTGGTCCCGTCTCCCTGGGCGTGGCCGGTGGTGGCCGATATCGATTGGTGCGCCAGATCGCTGAGCAGCGACGCCGGATAGTTGTCGTACAGAATCTTTGTCGTGCCGGTGGCCGGCGTCGATTCCCGTCCGTCGAACATGACCGCGCTCAAGAATTTCAGGTTAGTGGCGGGAAGCGGCCGGCGGTACATCGAGATCACATCGGTTTCGCCGCAGCGATACGGATTGTCGACGTTGACCACGTCGTAGTCGGCGTTGGCCGGGACGGCGATGGCAATTCGAATCAGGCCCCGTGTTCGGAGCAGGCTATAGGCGGCGGATCTGCCGGCGACCGTGGACACATCGATATCGTGGTTACAGTTGGAGCCGTCGACCGTCCGGAAGATCGGATCGAGACCGTCCGTTTGCACGAACCGGTGTTGGATACCGGCGGCTGAAACGGACATGCCATCGCTGGGCTGGTGGCAGCTCGAACAGCTCCGGCCATTCGTGCCCAGGCTCTGGAAAAACGGCCCGGTCTGGTCGATGCCTCCGCCGATCGTGCTGTAGGTTTGTGATGCGCCATTCGGATTGCGGAACACCACACCATTCGGGATGAACGGCTCTCGAGGGAGCTCGCCTCGATCCTGTCCATGCACCGCGGCCACAACCGCCAGCGCGGCGACGAAGGCCGCAGCGGTCGCGATGCTGCGTCTAGATCTCCCCATACGTCGTACGCTGTCCATCATTGACCCCCTGGGAGTTCAGCATCATCTCCACGTCGGCCCGCTGGGAGCGGCCGCTCGAGATCCATGAGGTGGGTGTGCAGCCGCTCCTGCGTGGCGGCCAGATGCTGCAGCAGGATGCCGCGCTGCCTGTCGAAGCGAACGCGTTCCACGACCACGCCGGTCAAGAACCCGAGACCAGCCAGATAGATACAGCCGGCGGCGAGCAGCACTCCGAGCCGGCGGCGGGTCATCACCGCGCGCTCACCGGCGGCGTCCACGGTCGTCGGTTGCACGCGAGCCACGCTAGTCTCGCGCGATGACCGATCGTGTTCAGATGAGAATCGTGGTTCAGATTAGAAAGGGATGAAGCCGAAGGAGCTTTGCCGACTCAGCGACCTGAAAAAGTCTTAAGGAGCCCTTGGGTCGCCGCAGAGGGCGTAAGGCCCCTTACGGCGACGAGCGCCGCCCGGCAGCGCTGATAGGTGGCCGCGACATCGGTCGAACGATCCAGCCGGTGATAGACGGTCATGAGGCTCCGGCAAACGTCCTCGGCGCACGGATCGACGCGGAGCGCTTCCTCGTACCACTCCACGGCCTCATGAGGATCGGCCTGCTCGCACTGCCTTCCGACGCGCGCCAGGTGTCGGAGCAAGCGACGACGAAGGCTCTCGACCATCCCAGTCGCCTGGGATAGCTCGCCCTCTCGATCGTCGAGGAATGCGCCTCGGTAAAGCCGTGCGGCTTTCCGTATGAGCTGGGGGTGATTGGCCGAGGTCTCCGCACGTCCGAGCAGCCGGTCGACAGCCCAGACGTCGACCCAGCAGAGCCGGCCGTCCAGGCTCAGCCGCCCCTCCTGCCGGAGGATGGCCTGCTCGCGACCCAGAAGGCCTCGCAGCCGGTGCAGCGCGCTCGCCAGGGCCACACGAGCCGCGTCGCCTTCCGCCTCAGGCCACAACGCGTCCATCACGAGCTCTTCGCGCACGCCACGACCTCCGAACGCGATCAGCGCCTTCAGCAGGGCCAGCGGCTTGCGCTGGACCTTACGGGCGAACCGGACCGGCTGGCCGTCGAGCCGCACCTCGAAGCGCCCGAGCGTGAGGATCTCGATGGGCCAGGGCCACGCCTCGACCTCCACGGGCGGGGTCTCCGGCACGAGCCGGCGCTTCCGGACGAGCCCGCGCACATAGTCCGGCTCGATGCCCTCTTCCAGCGCGCGGGCGCAGAGCTCCGCCATGATCGTGGGAATCCAGACGTGGGAGCTCACGTAACCACGCTCGCGGGCAAGCGCCATCGCGATGCGGAGCGCTTGCAAGCCGTCGGACTCTTGCCGGCGGTCCAGACACAGCTTCGCCTCGGTCAGGCGAGCCATGAACTCGACGTAGGCGCTGCTCATGGCACGCCCGATTTCGAGTGCACGGTCGACATGGTTCCGCGCCTCGCTCTCCGCGCTTCGCGCGTGCAGCACCAGAGCCGATAGCAGATGGGCAACGGCCTCGTCGAGCGCTCGCCCCGCTTCGAGGGCGAGCCGCAACATCTCAGGCTGGTAGGTGCTGGCCCGCGCGACATCGCGGCGGATCAGAGCTTCCCACACGAGGAACCAGCGATGCCAGAAGCGAAACATCGGCCCGAGGCGGTGGACGTCTCGATCCAGCTCATGCAGCCAGGGCGCCGCCGTCACGAGATCGCCATCACTCAGGGCCCCCATGAGGCCACCGCAGAGCACGGTGTGCCGCGCCGACCTCCATCCGGTTTCCCGCAGCGACTGGAACGCGCCGCTCGTGTGCGCCAGCTCCAGCGTCCGGGCCACCGTGTTCCGGTACGACGGCAGCGCCGTGGCCGCTTCGTACCAGGCCACCACCATGCCGGCGTTCACGGCCGCGGTCGGGGAGACGTCGCGGGCGCGCATGACCGTGCGCATTTCATCGACCACGACCGCCACCCGGGCGAGGTCACCGGCCTGGAGCTGGTGGTGAAACCAGATGATGGCGGTGATCGCCCGCGTGAATGGGTCCGGATGCCGCCGCGCCACCGCGATCGCCCGCTCTGCCCAGTGCGCTGCCTTCGGATGTGACGGGCACCGCAGCGTGATCGCGACAAACATGGCCGTGGCCACTCGCGCCTCGACTCCTGTCGACGGAAACGCGGGCGTGTTTTTCATGATGTCTTCGAGCAGTGCGATCCACCGATCCATGGCAGCCAGAACGCCTTCGCCCAGGAGACCGAAGATCACTCCGGCCCAGGCGAGCAACATCCCGATCGTGTCTTTATTGCGGCGGAAGACCGTGAACGCCTGCTCGAGGCTACGCTGGCGGTCAGCGTGCCACTCTGCTATCCACCCTCGCCAGAAGAGCAGCCAGGGCTGCTCGGCGACGACCGCTCCGGGAATGCCACCGAGCCATTCCTCGAGGGTCTGAACCCGGCCCTCAGCCACCAGGTTCTGCGCGTGACGCCGGATGAGCTGTTCGAGTGCGCTCCAGTCCTCGGCGTCGCGCAGTAGCCGCGCCGCCGGCTCGATCTGGCCGGCGGCGTCGAGGAGGCCCGCCGCCGTCCGGCGGATCCGGGCGCAATCCGAGGCCGAATAGACGCGAATCGCCTGGGACAGCAGGAAATCGCGAAAGAGCGGGTGGTACTCGTACGCGGGCTCGCTGTCATTCCCTTGCTTGTTGGTGAAGTAGTTCTGCTCGTGCAGCGCGGTGAGCACCTCGCCGGCGGCCGGCTGCCCTGTGAGCGCCACCGCCATGGCCGCCGTCACCCTCGGCAGAAACGCGGTGTGAAGCAGCACTGCCTGGACGCTGGGATCGGCCTTCTTGAAGATCTCGCCCGCGAAGTAGTCGAACAGGACCTTCGACGATGGCTTGGTCGGGGCCGGTGACGCCCGGCCTTCGGAGCGAAGCTGCTCGAGCAGCAAGACCAGCCCCGCGCACCAGCCATCGGCGATGTCGTACAGCGAACGAATCGTCGCGCGTGGCCAGCGGCCCGGCGCGAGCTTCCGGGCCAGCCCCACCGTCTCCGTTGGCGTGAATCGTAGCTGCGTCCCATCGAGAATCTCGAAGTGCCGGTGGAGGCGATGACGGGCGAAGGCCGGCGGCGGATCGCTACGGCTGATGAAGATGACCCGTCCGCCGTTCGGGATCTCGGCGACACTCTCGGCCATGACGTCGTGGAGAGCGGAGTCGCGCGGCACGTCCTGGTAGTCGTCGAAGACGATGGTGAATGGAGGCTTCAGCCGGCTGTAGAGCTCGCGGAAGAACCGCCGAGCAAACACGGCGGCGCCGTGGCGGTACTCGGGCGTCAGCAACGGGAGCGGCCGCCGGCCACGCGGCGCGGCCCGCCCGAGATAGTAGAAGAACGTGGCGACGTCGGCGTCCCCTTCGTCGATCTGGTACCAGAGTCCGCGGGTCTTGCGCGCCGCGAGGTAGCTTGCCACCAGCGTCGTCTTCCCCGCGCCCGGCGGTGCCCATAACCAGGTGACGGGCTTCCTCCGAGCGAGATCGAGTCGCCGGACCAGCCGCGGCCGCACCAGGGTCTCGGCCTGCGACGGACGGGTGGTCTTCGCCAACGCCATGACAGCGAGAGCTACCGGCCGACGCCCGCCGTCTCGTCGACGCCGGCATCCTCGCGGAAGTGCGGCATGACCTCTTCCGCGAAGAGCTGCATCAGCTCGAGCGTCCGCTCGTGCGTCCCACCGTTCATGGCCGTGCAGAGGATCCCCGCCTGCAGCTCGTCGGCGAAGACACGCAGCTTGTCGCGCACGGTCGCGGGGCTGCCGTAGATCAGATAACCGTCCCGGTCCGCCTGCTCGAAGGTGAGGTCGCTCGGCAGCACGGGCGGGTTCGCGAGCAGCCGACGCAGTGAGGCCTCGGTCATGTAGCCGGGCGGCCGCCAGAAGGGCGGGTGCATCCGCAAGCCCGTGTTGAACACCCACATGACATGCTTCTCGGCCAACTCGCGCGCCTTTGCGTCGCTCTCGGCCACGACCACCGGCACGTTGACGGTGAGCTGGTAGCGGCTGGCGCGGTAGCCGTTGCGCTCGCACGCCTCGCGGTACTCACCGTAGATCTGGGCGATCCGCTTGATCGGCGTGAAGACCATGAGGTACGGGAAGCGGCGCTGGGCCGCCCACTCCACTGTCTCGCTCGAGCCCTGCGATGGGCACCACACCGGCGGATGCGGCTTCTGCAGCGGCCGCGGCCATGGGTTCACGTAGTGGAAGCGGTAGAACCGGCCGTCGAAGGGGAACGGGCCCTCTTCCGTCCAGGCGCGCAGGATCAGCTCGGCGGCCTCGTAGAAGCGCTCGCGCGAGTGGGTCGGGTTGACGCCGGTCGAGAAGTACTCCGCGCTGATCCCGCGGACGAAGCCCGAGATGATGCGGCCGCCCGAGGCCACGTCGAGCATTGCGATCTCCTCGGCGATGCGCAGCGGGTTCTCGCGCAGCGGCAGCCCGTTGCCGAGAATGGCGATCTTCGCCCGGGCGGTCCGTCGCACGAGCATCGCCGCCATCACGTTGGGGCTCGGCATCGTGCCATAGCAATTCTGGTGGTGCTCGTTGACGCAAAGCCCGTCCCAGCCGAGCTTCTCCGCGTGCTCGAACTGGTCGAGATACTGGTTGTAGAGCGTGTGGCCGACGACGGGGTCGTAATGTCGGTTCGACAGCGTCACCCACGACGACGGCTCGTCGTGCTCGATGATGTACGGCATCAGATGGAAGTAGTAGAACTTCACCGGGCGGCTCCCTCACGCCGGCAGAACTCGGCGACCGCGTTCGCCACCACGTCGGCCTCCTCGAGGTGCGGCACGTGACCCGATTCGTCGAAGACTTGAAGCCGCGCGCCGGGAATGGCCTTCGCCCACGTCTCACCGCACGGCGCGAGCGGCGCGAGACGATCGTGGGCGCCCCAGCAGAGCAGCGTCGGCGACGCGATGCGGCCGAGCCGCCGGCGCAGGAGCGGATTGTAGAGATAGGGATTCCAGCCCACCCGGGCGAGCGCGGCGCCCTGCCGGTACTGGAGCGCCAGCGTGTCGATCGATTGATCAGGCGGCGCCAGGGCCAGGGCTGCCATCGGATTGTGAAAGATCGTCGCGACGATCTCCGGAATGTCCATTCCGAACAGGAACGGATAGATCCAGCCGTCGACCCGGATGCCGACAGGATCGATCAACACGAGCGAGGCCAGACGATGCGACACCATCGTCGCCATCTCTGCCGCGATCCAGCCCCCGAATGAAGCGCCGACCAGGTGAATGCGATCGAGCCGAAGCTCGTCGAGCAGATCGAGATAGTGGAACGCCAGGTCCGAGATGTGCTCGATCCACTCCGCGGCCGGCGAGCCGCCATGGCCGGGATGGCTGGGAAAGTACACATTGAAGCTCTCGGCGAGGCGCTCCTGGAACGGTAGCCAGCGCGCGGCTCCGCCGGCGCCGTGCAGGAAGAGCAGGGCGGGGCCCGCTCCGTCCTGCATCAGGTGGATCGGCGTCCCGCGAATCGACAGCTCGCGCGACGCCGGCATGTCAGGCGATGAAGAGGCCGCCGTTGGGCGACAGCCACTGGCCGGTGAAGAACGAGCTGTCGTCGCTGGCGAGGAACAGCGCCGTGGCGGCCACCTCGTGGGCCTCGCCGGTGCGGCCGAGCGGCGTGCGAGCGAGCACCGCCTTCTTGACCAGGGGCGAGATCCCCTCGGTCATCGGCGTGTCGATGTAGCCCGGACAGATCGCGTTCACGCGGATGCCGCGCGAGGCCACGTCGCGCGCCACCGCGCGCGTGAAGGCGAGAATACCGCCTTTGGCGGCGCTGTAATGCGGGACCGACTCGAGGCCCATGAGCGCGGCGACGCTCGAGAGGTTCACGATCGCGCCGCTGTTCCTCCGGCTCATCAGGCGCAGCGCCTCGCGGGTGCAGAAGAATGTCCCGTCGAGGTGCACGGCCAGCATCCGGCGCCAGGATTCGTCGGAGAGATTCTGGGTGACGTCCATGTGGGTCTGGACGCCCTGGCCGGTCATCATCTCCATGATGACCGCTTCCGCCTTGCGACCGATCTCCTTGCGGTCGTCCCCCGGAGTGAAGGCGATACCCGCGTTGTTAACGAGGATGTCGAGCGTTCCGATCTCGCGCTCGATCGTCGCGAACATCGCCTTCACCTGAGCGCTGTCGGCGACGTCGGCCTCGATCGCCCGTCCGCCTCCCGGGCCCTTCATCGCCACCACCGTCGGTTTCGCGTTTTCCAGATGGAGCTCGTTCACGACGACGTGCGCTCCCTCCTCGGCGAAGAGCAGCGAGATCGCACGGCCCAGCCCGGAGCCGCCGCCGGTCACCAGCGCGACGCGGTCCTTAAGCTTCATCGATTGCCCTCCCCGTGCCGACGCTCACACCCTAGGCCCAAGGTTGCAGGCGGTCAAGCAACCGGCCGAGATTCTCGGGCCGGGCCCGCTCGACAGTTGTATTCTCGGCGTCGGCGTCGAGGCCATGGCCGTGGACGACTTCATCGACACGATCGGACGGACATCGATTTCTGGGGGCTCTCCCGAGAGGACCTTGCGCGTGTCGCCGGGAAGCTCGACGAGGTCCGAGTCGCTCGGCCTCATCCGATGAGCGGGGCATAGCCGCGACATGCCCAGCTACTCGCTCGGGATCGACATCGGGGGTACGTTCACCGACGTCGTGGTCTACGACCACGACACCGGGCGGCAGTGGAACCGCAAGGTACTGACGACCCACGACGATCCGGTCCGCGCGGTCGCAACCGGCGTCGGCGCGGTTCTCGGCGACGGCGCGCTCGAGTCACGGCACGTGACGCGCGTCGTGCACGCCACCACGCTCTTCACCAACGCGCTCATCGAGCGCAAGGGGGCCGTCGCGGGGCTCATCACCACCGCCGGTTTCCGCGACACGCTCGAGATCGGCCGCGAGCGGAAGTTCGAGCTCTACGACCTCAACATCGCCCGGCCGGAGCCGCTCGTGCCGCGCAACCTTCGGCTCGAAGTGGCCGAGCGCGTGAGGGCCGACGGCGCGGTGCACCGGCCGCTCGACCGCGACCAGCTCGCCGCGGCCGTCGAGCGGCTGGTCACCGGCGGCGTGGGCTCGATCGCCGTCACCTTCCTCCACGCCTACGCGAACCCACGCCACGAGACCGAGGCCATCCGCCTCATCGCCGAGCGTCACCCGGAAGTCTTCACGACCGCGTCGCACGAGGTGGCGCCCGAGATCCGCGAGTTCGAGCGCGCATCGACGACCGTCGCCAACGCCTACATCAAGCCGCTCGCCCACCAGTACCTCGGGCGCATGGCGAAGCAGCTCGCCGGCGCGAAGATTCCGGCGCCGCTTCTCCTGATGCTCTCGAGCGGCGGCCTGACGCACGTGGCCGAGGCGCAGCGGGCCCCCGTGCAGATGCTCGAGTCTGGTCCGGCGGCCGGCGCGATCGCCGCGGCGTTCTTCGGCCGCGCCGACAGCGGCGGCGATCTCCTCGCCTTCGACATGGGCGGCACCACGGCCAAGCTCTCGCTCGTGGACGGCGGCGAGCCGCGCACCGCGTACAGCTTCGAGGCCGCTCGCCAGAAGCGGTTCATCGAGGGCAGCGGCCTGCCCATTCGCATCTCGACCATCGAGCTCATCGAGATCGGCGCCGGCGGCGGCTCGATCGCGCACGTGGACGAGATCGGTCTCCTGAAGGTCGGGCCGCGCAGCGCGGGCTCGCAGCCGGGCCCGGCTTGCTACGGGCTCGGCGGAACGGAGCCGACCGTCACCGACGCCGACCTGCTCCTCGGCTACCTGAACCCCGACTATTTCGCGGGCGGCACCATCGCGATCGATGCCGCCGCGGCGCGCGGGGCGCTGACGCGTCTCGCGCAGGCGGTGCAGCTCTCGGTGATCGAGGTCGCGTGGGGCATCCACGACATCGTCAACGAGAGCATGGCGAGCGCCGCCCGCGTGCATATCGCCGAACGCGGGCGCGACCCGCGTGACTACGCGCTTCTCTGTACCGGCGGCGCCGGTCCCGTCCATGCCTGCCATGTCGCCCGCAAGCTCGGCCTGACCCGGGTCATCTGCCCGCCGTCGGCCGGCGTCGCCTCGGCGCTCGGCCTTCTGGTGGCGCCGGCGCGCGTGGACCGCGTTGCCACCGTGGGCATCCGGCTCGATCGGGGTGACCTCGGCGACCTGGAACGGGCGTTCCGCGCCCTCGAAGACGAGGCGCGTGCCGTCATGGCTGACACCGGACTGAAGCTCGACACCGCGCGATTCCAGCGGCTGGCCGACGGGCGGTTCCTGGGCCAGGGCTTCGACCTCGTCGTCCCGCTGCCCGAGGGCCCGTACGACGGTCGCGACACCGACGGTGCGCGCCGCCGGCTGGCCCTGGCCTTCGAAGCCGCGTACCGGGAGAAGTTCTCGCTCACGCCGCCGGACGTGCCGATCGAGTTCATCAACATCCGCGTGGCCGTGCGCGCGCCGGTGGCGGGCAGCGAGGTGGTCCTGCAGGGGCGCCGCCGCGGCGCCGAGTCGCCCGTGAAGACCCGGCGGCCCGTCTGGTTCCCCGATTCGGCCGGCTTCGTCGAGACGACCGTGTATGACCGCGGCCGTCTCGCGGTGGGCGACCGCTTCGACGGTCCGGC